>Ga0153929_1000634_pt1 | contig 13090 bp, 7 predicted proteins | sample TSNJ013MetaG_FD_104689 | JGI IMG/M metagenome (GOLD analysis project Ga0153929, IMG submission 104689) | Attine ant fungus gardens microbial communities from New Jersey, USA - TSNJ013 MetaG | ecosystem: Host-associated > Fungi > Mycelium > Unclassified | place: USA: New Jersey, Wharton State...
CGAACCATGGCCACCGCCGTCATCATGTAGGTCGGCTCGCAGGTGGGTACGGGCGCATAGCCGGCGCGTTCGAACGCGGCGTCCACCACTGCCCGCACGCTTGTTCCCGCCGCCGTCAGTACCAGCGGATAGCGGACGATCTCCTCCAGGCCGATCCGCTTGGCCGCCGTCAACGGATGCCCGTCCGGACACACCACGCACAGCCGGTCCTCACCCGCGTGCAGCACTTCCAGCGAGGCGTCGGTGACATCGCCGCCGGTCAGTCCCACGTCCACATCCTCATTACGCACCAGCGTATTGACGACGCTCGCGACGACATCGCGGATTTGAAACGACACGTGCGGCAACTCGCGTCTGAAATCCTGGATCAGATCGGGCAGCAAGCTTGCGGCGAATGACGGCAGGCACGCCAGCCTCACCGTGCCGGCGGAGCCGTCGCTGAGTGCGCGGGCGTCGTGCAGAACCTGCTCCATGTCGCCCAGCGACTTTTGCAGGACAGGCAGCAGATCCCGTCCGACCGGTGTCAATGCAACGCTGCGGCTATTGCGGTCGAACAGCCGCGCACCGATCGTTTCTTCAAGACGGCGGATCTGCACGGTCAACGCGGGCTGCGACAAATGCAGCCGCACGGCGGCGCGCGTGAAACTGCCTGCCTGGGCCACGGCGATGAACGCGCGGATATCGCGGAGATTCAGGTCCATGATTTTCGACTCTTATTTCATCTATTACAAAACGTGATTGCTGCCATCAAATCATTTCAATTGTTTTATCGGCGTCCTGAAACTACGCTTGGTTGACTCATAAAACAATCGATTAAAAAGATCGGAGACAAACCTTGCTGCCCCTACTTGGCCTGGCCACTATCGTCGTCCTGCTCGCGGCGATTCTTTCAAAACGGATGTCGCCGCTGGTGGCGCTGATCATCGTGCCGATAGCGGCGTCGCTGATCGGCGGCTTCGGCTTGCAGACCAGCAAGTTTGTCATCGACGGGCTGAAGAGCCTTGCGCCTGTCGTCGGCATGTTCGTCTTCGCGATCCTGTACTTCGGCACGATTACCGACGCCGGCACGCTCGATCCGATCATCGACCGCATCTTGCGCACGGTCGGCACGCGGCCGACGCGGATTGTGATGGGCACGACGCTGCTCGCGCTGCTGATTCACCTCGACGGCTCGGGCGCAGTTTGCTTTCTCGTGACCATCCCCGCGATGCTGCCGCTTTACGACCGTCTCAAGATGGATCGGCGTGTGCTGGCTGCGGCGGCATCGATGGCGGCGGGGATCAATTTCCTGCCGTGGACCGGGCCGATGATCCGCGCGTCGGCGTCGCTGCATCTGCCTATATCGGCGTTATTCAATCCGCTGATTCCGGTGCAGATCGTAGGCCTCGTGTTCGTATTCGGCGTGTCCTGGTGGCTCGGCCGGCGCGAAGAGAAACGGCTCGGATACAGCGGCGCCGATGGCGCAGTCCCGATGCCGAAGCGCGAACTCACCGACGAACAGAAAGCGTTGCGCCGACCGAAAAATTTCTGGTTCAACATTGTGCTGACGCTGGTCGTGCTCGGCACGATGGTGGTGATGGGCGAGAAGATTCCTCCGGCGATCATGTTCATGGTCGGGCTGTGCGTCGCATTGCTCGTCAACTATCCGAATGTGGACATGCAGCGCCAGCGCATTGATGCCCACGCACGCGCCGCGCTGATGATGGCCGGCATCCTGCTTGCAGCGGGCGTGTTCACGGGCGTAATGCAAGGCAGCGGCATGCTCAAGGCGATGGCGCAAGCCGCGGTTGGTTTCGTGCCGCCTTCGATGGCAACGCACATTCCGGTCGCGCTCGGTTTCCTGTCGATGCCGCTCAGCATGCTCTTCGATCCTGACTCGTTCTACTTCGGCGTGCTGCCGGTGATCGCGGAAGTGGCGGGGCAGCTCGGCGTGCCTGCCGTGCATGTTGGCCAGGCCGCATTACTTGGGCAGATGACGACGGGGTTCCCGGTCAGCCCGCTCACGCCCGCCACGTTCCTGGTCGTCGGGCTGACCGGCATCGATCTCGCCGATCATCAGAAATTCACGTTTCCGTTGTTGTTCGGCGCATCGATCGTGATGACGATCGCGTGCGTCGTGCTGGGTATCTTTCCTCTTTGAGCGCGTTCTTTTAACGCAAGGAATGAGTATGACTGCTGCACTCAACGCTATGACCCCAGCCACCCGCGTGCGGATAGGGGCGGGCGCGGGTTACTCGGGCGATCGTATCGAGCCCGCGGTCGAACTGGCCGAACATGGAGCGCTCGACTATCTCGTGTTCGAGTGTTTGGCAGAGCGAACCATTGCACTTGCTCAACAAGCGCGGCGAGCGAATCCTGAGCTGGGTTACGACCCGTTGCTCGAAGCCCGGATGCGCGCGGTGTTACCGGCCGCCGTGCGTAACGGTGTGCGGATCATCTCGAACATGGGCGCGGCGAACCCGCTGGCGGCGGCGCGCAAGACGGCATCTATTGCGCATCAGTTGGGGTTGGGCGGCTTGAAAATCGCTGCCGTCAGCGGCGACGATGTACTCGATGTCGTGAGGCAAGGGGCGTATGTGTTCGAGGAGTCGGGCGACAGAGTTGCGGACTACGACAGCAGGCTTGTTTCGGCGAACGCGTATCTGGGCGCGGAGCCGATTGTCGATGCCTTGAGGGCTGGCGCCGATATCGTGCTCACCGGCCGCGCGGCCGATCCGTCGTTGTTCACGGCGCCGCTGATCCAAGCATTCGGCTGGGCAATGGACGATTGGGACACGCTTGGCCAGGCGACGGTGGTGGGGCATCTGCTCGAATGCGCCGGACAGATCACGGGCGGTTATTTCGCCGATCCCGGTTTCAAGGATGTGCCAATGCTCGCGCGCCTTGGCTTCCCGATAGGCGAAGTCGAAGCCGATGGCGCCGTCACGATCACCAAGGTCGCGCACGCCGGCGGCCGTGTGACGGAGGCCACGTGCAAGGAGCAATTACTGTACGAGATCCACGATCCCCGCCGGTATCTGCAGCCCGATGTAGTCGCCGACTTCACGCAGGTTCGCGTGGTGGAGGAAGTTTCGGATCGTGTGCGGGTAAGCGGTGGGCGCGGGACACCGCGTACAGGAACGTTGAAGGTGACCGTAGCTTACGTGGATGGGTTTATCGGCGAAGGGCAGATTTCGTATGGCGGTCCGGGCGCGGTCGCGCGGGCGAAGCTGGCGCTCGAGATCGTGCGTGAACGGCTCGAGATAACAGGCGTCGCGACCAGCGAACTGCGCTTCGATCTGATCGGTATCAACTCGTTGCACGGCGCGACGCTGGGCGAGCGTAACGCGGAACCGTATGAGGTCCGCGTGCGTGTTGCCGGCCGGGCTGATTCGATTGAGCAGGCGGTTCGTATCGGCAACGAAGTCGAGACGCTTTATACCAATGGTCCGGCTGGCGGCGGCGGGGTGACAAAGACGGCGCGCGAAGTGATCGCGGTGCAGTCGGTGTTGTTGCCGCGAGAGCTTGTGCGGCCATCGTTTGAAATGGTGGAGGCCTGAGATGAAACTACGCCTGCTGGCTCATTCTCGAACCGGAGACAAGGGCAATACGCTGAATGTATCGGTGATCTGTTACGACGCGCGGCACTACGATCATCTGCTCGCGCATGTCACGCCGGAGCGTGTGAAAGCGCACTTGAGCGATGTGGTGAAGGGCGATGTGACGCGCTTCGAATTGCCGGAAATAGCGGCGGTGAATTTCGTGCTCGGGCGCGCGCTCGGTGGTGGCGTGACACGATCACTCGCGCTCGACGCGCATGGGAAATCGCTTAGTTCGGCATTGATGGATCTGGAGATCCCGGAGCCTTGATGCGTTGCGTTGTTGAGTTGAGCGCCGCAGCGTATGGAGACGGCTGTGGAGAGCCCGGTGTTTTATGTCGGCTCTCAACTCCTGGCAGTCGCCAAAGCGGTCCAGTCGTTTGACCGCAAGCAATTTTCCATAAACCGTCATCGCCATGACAACCAGGTCACGGCGATGACGCGTCTTCAAACGTTCACTCTTCGCTCGTTGCGGCCGCTGTCTTTCGCGGACGCCGGCTCGCCGGCGCCGTTTTACGCGGCGTCCTTTTTGCGGCCGTTTTCTTTGCAGCGGTTTTCTTTGCAGCAGACTCGTCCGTGCTGTCGGCAGTGTCGGCTGCAGCGGCAATCTCAACCGGCGCTTCCGGCTGCGTCTTTGCCACGACTTTCTTCGCTGCTGCCTGACGTCCACGCCGCGCTACGCCGCGTTTGGGTGACGGCGGTTCACTTACTTCGCTGGGTTGCGCAAGTGTTTCTTCCGTGCGTTCCACGAACACGAATTCTTCCTTAGCCTTCGGCGGTAGCGTGAAGAACGGTCGCTCGTCGGCGGCTTCGGCGTGAGCTTCGGGTGGCGGTTCCTGTGCTACATCGAACAGCGGTTCGTGAACCTGCGGCCTTGGGTTTCGATTGTTTCGGCGATTGCGGTCGCGGCCCTGCTTGGGTCGTGCTTCCAGCTGCGCCTCAGGTTGCTGCGCGGTTTGCGGTTCATCGAAGAGCGGTTCCGCGACCTGCGAGCGTGGGTTCGGTCCGCCGCTTGACTCGGAGCGCGGTTCATCGAAAAGGGGTTCGGAAACTTGCGGACGCGGGTTGCGGCCCTTCCTCCGATTCCGGTCGTTACCAGTATTCCCCGTTTGCCGGTTTTCCTTCGACGCGACGGGCGCCTCGATGTCCCTTACCGGTTCCGTTGCAGCGACTGATTGCGCGCGAAACACAAATGATCCCGACTTTTCGTCCCGTCCGACTTCGAGCAAGCCGCGCAACTGGGCTTCCTCAAGCAGATTGCCGAACGCGCGGAAACCGTAGTACGACTCGTTGAAATCGGGCTTGCGCCGCTTGATCGCGCTCTTGAGCACCGAGGCCCAGATCTTGCCGCTTTCGCCGCGCTCGGAGGCGAGGTCATCGAACGTTTCGACCGCGATCGCAATGGCCTTGGCCTTGCGTGCTTCGATTTCCTGCTTGGGCTGGCGATCGTCGTCGGGTGAGCGTTTGGCCGAGGATGCCGCCGCGTTCGCATCCCGTGCGTCGCGTGCTTCACGGGCCTCGCGCGCTTCACGCTTCGCGATCGCGCGTTGCTGTTCGCGCACGAGGTCATCGTAGAAAATGAATTCATCGCAGTTCGCGACGAGCAGGTCGGAGGTCGAGTTTTTCACGCCCACGCCGATCACTTTCTTCGCGTTCTCACGCAACTTCGACACGAGCGGCGAGAAGTCCGAATCGCCGCTGATGATGACGAAGGTATCTACGTGGGACTTCGTGTAGCAGAGATCGAGCGCGTCGACGACGAGGCGGATGTCCGCTGAATTCTTGCCGGACTGACGCACGTGCGGAATTTCGATCAGCTCGAAACTCGCTTCGTGCATGGCGGCTTTAAAACCTTTGTAGCGATCCCAGTCGCAATAAGCCTTTTTCACTACGATGCTGCCTTTGAGCAGCAGACGTTCGAGCACCGGCATGATGTCGAACTTGTCGTATTTCGCGTCGCGCACGCCGAGAGCGACGTTTTCGAAGTCGCAAAACAACGCCATGCTGACGCTATCAGGGGATGAGGCCATAGAAACTCCAGCAGGAATGCCGGGTGTGCACGGCAGTATTAACGAGCGCACATGATATCTGTTTGTGCGGTGCGGTTTGAGGAGAGAGAAATAATCGTGATGGGGAAGGGCTGTCAGAGCTTCGCAGTCGCGATGTTACTCCACGAGAATATCGAGGCATGGACGTGTTCCGATCGGAGGAATGTTGGGGTTGGCACGCGGCCTCTCGGGATGATTGATCGAGCCTTGATCTAACCCGGCCCCAAATCCGAAAAAGCCGTCTCTGCGCACGCAGAAACGGCTTTTCGGAGGAGTTGATGAGCGTCCGTTTGCGGTCCGGCATGAGCCGATCACGCGTGGACGGGCCAATCACCAGTCCGTCGTCGCGGATGGCAGTGCCCGCGATGTTCTGGGAAAACACTGCAGCTACGCGGCAAGGAACGCGTTGATAGCGACCAGGTAACTCTCGAACCCGGCATCCCGAAGTACCGCGCCGACGCGCTCGAGTTCGCGCCGTGTGGCATTGTCAACCTGGCCTTGCAGGCAGAGGGCAAGCACACGGCCGCGCGCCGCGAACAGCTCCGCCCAAGGCAGCGGCTCGACGCGCGTATATTGCTCGAGGTCCGTCACGTAGCGCAGCGCGCCGGACGCGTCGCCGACCGAGAGCATCGCTTCGATGGCGTCGCGGTAGAACCACAGGTGATTGTGGCCAACCGCCCCGAGACGCAGTAGTTCTGCACCCTTGGCCAGGAAACGTGCACGCTCGGCGTCGTCCTCCACCGCGCGGCACAACGCGCCCACTGCCTTGGGAGCGCTGAACTGCATGCCCACCTCGCCACAGATCGCCAGCGCTTCATGCAGCAGGCTCACGGCGTCTTTCCGGCGGCCGCAATCAAGTAGCACGCGCGCCTGCATCTCCATGTTTTGCGCCTCGAAGCGGCGCGCTCCCAGTTGCTGGATCAGTTGCATCTCCTGCTCGAGATGGACTTGGGTCGCCTGCACATCGCCCATTTCGAGGCAGGCAAAGACACCCAGCGTCTCGCCCAGCATCTGCGCGCGTGGCTGTCCAACGAGCGTTGCCGTACGCACTGCGGCAACCGCGTCCTCACGCGCTTGCTGCGCTTCGTTGAGGTACATCCGGCTGAAACCCTGCATCGGGCGATTCGCGACCTCGATGCGGCCGAGGCCGTGTTCGCGACTCAACGTAACGCAACGGCTGAAGTGTTCGAAAGCCGTCCGCATTCGCCCTTGCGCGTAGGCTGCGTCGGCAAGCCCGCCGAGCGCGCGCGCCTCCGCTTCGGGAACGCCCACGCGCCGCGCATACGAAAGCCCTCGCTCATGCTCGGCGCGGCATTCCTCGATCTTGCCGAGGGGGAAGAGGATGTTTCCACGCAGGTGGTGCAGACGCGCCAGTTCCGACACCATGTCATCACGTTCCGCCACCTTCTGGGCCGCTTCCAGCAGAACGAGGGCCTCAGCAAGACCTTCATTGACCCGTAAGCCCTCTGCGAGCCCGAGCTGCGACCGGCATGCGCTTGCTTCGTCCGGCGCAGCGGCCAATGCCGCCCGGTACGTGTCAAGCGACGCCGCAATATCGCCGAGGTCCCGTTGCAGTTCGCCCTTGAGGCAGATGAGCGCGTGGCGATCCGTGTCCTTCTTCGCGATTTCGAGGCCTCGTTCGATCAGGCGTACCGCCGCCTCGATAAAGTAGGCCGTGCGTTGCGCGACGGCCGCGTCAAGATACGCCTGCGGGGCGCGGCTATCGTCGGCGCGATCGAGATGCTGGGCGTACAGCACGGGGTCGGTAGCCGCAAACCAGTCGGCGGCTCGCCGGTGCAACTCGCGCCGGCGTGTTCGCAGCAGCGTCGAGTAGGCACCTTCCTGAATCAACGCGTGCGCGAACAGGAGATCGTCGCCTTCCGGTACCACAAGCGCATTGGCGACCAGAGCATCGCAAACGTACTCGGGTTCATCGATGAGCCGGCGCAACAACGCCACGTCGAAGCGCTGCCCGATCACCGCAGCCGCCTGAAATGCCTGGCGGTCGCGCAGGGTCAGCCGATCCATGCGTGCCAGCACCAGGCTTTGGATCGAGGCGGGGACAGCCTCACCACTACCTTCTTCGGCGTTGCGCAGGAGCTGTTCGAGGAATAGCGGATTGCCGCCCGCCCGCTCGATGCAGGTGAGCGCTACACGCTGGCTGGCGTCAATGAAGTCTCCCGCCAGGCTCAATGCCTCGTCTCTTCGCAACGGCCCGAGATCGATGGTGGCAAACGGCGTACCGCGACAGCGCGTTCGCCAGGCGGCGTCGAGTGGATCGCCTTCCACGCGCGATGTCATCACGAGCAGGCCCGGGCCGTTGGCAACGCCCGAGGCGAAGGCCGCGAGGTCGTCGAGCACCTGCGGGTCGGCCCAATGGAGGTCCTCCACGACAATCATGACCGGCCCGTTCCGGCATGCATTTTCAGTCAGCGTCGCGATGAGCGCCTGCTTGCCGCGTTTGCGCGCGGCGTGTGCCATCGCATCATAGAGGGCCCGCCATTCAGCGGATTGCGGCAGATCCAGAAGATCATGGAGGAACACGATCTGCTCAGACTTGACGACGCCGGCCGAGACGACACGCTCGACGGCGATGCTTAGCTCGGCGCCACCTGCGGTGGGCGACAGGCCGAGCAGGCTGCCGATGACCGCTCGCACCGGATCCTGACCTTTGCCGACCCCGAAATCCAGCACGAGGCCGCGATGGATCTCAAATCCCTGCGTCTGCGCGACGCCGCGCATCTCATTGACAAGCCGCGTCTTGCCAATGCCCGCATCGCCACGAACATACACGACGTGGCCTGCTGGCCCGGCGAGAGATGCGCGGACAATCCCGTGGAATTGCTCGAGTTCAGCCTTTCGTCCGACGAAACGGCCGCGGCTGGCAGTCAATGGCTCGCCCGCCATGCTGCGCAGCCGCCATACTCGCACCGGTGTATCGATACCCTTGAAGCGCATGTCGCCGACCGGGTCGCAGACTGCGTAGTCGCCGAGCGCGCGGTGGACGCCGTCGGAAACCAGGGTCTCGCCGGTCTTGGCCGCTGCCACGAGCCGCGCAGCGAGATTGACCGGATCGCCGTGCACCGTGTAGTCCTGCGCGTCGGCACGTCCGAGCGCGCCCGCGACAACCTCACCACTGGCAATTCCCACGTGAGCCTGCAAAGGACGCGGTGCCTGCGCGTTAAGCTGAGCCAGCGCGTCGTGAATATCCAGCGCGGCACGCGCCGCGCGCAGGGTATCGGAATCGTGCGCGCGAGGAGCACCGAACAGCGCCATGACGGCATCGCCGATGTGCTTGTCGATCGTGCCGCCGTAAGCGAGCACGATACCGTCAACAAGCGCGGTGTAGCGGCCGACGACTTCGCGCAATTCTTCCGGATCGAGCGACTGGGACAGCGCAGTAAAGCCGCACAGATCAGCAAACAGAATGGTGACCTGTCTGCGTTCATCCGCTTGCACGTCGACCACGGACGGCGTCGCGCAAGACGCCGCCGTGGCGAGTTCGGAAATGGAAAAGAGCATGCGCTTGCGGTGGCCAAGCGAATGAACCCCGAGCTCCTTCAGATCCGCATCGGTCAGTCGGGGCAACATCGCGAAGTCGACGTCGTTGTCGGCAAATGTGCGCGCGTATTGCTCAAGCCCCAACAGGCTCAGCCATCGTTCAATATCCATGACCGTCACCGAAAGCCGTTTCCCGAAGCGGCGATCCTCGTTGGGCCGCAACGCGGCTCGGTTCTCCTCGCTGCTCAAAACGTATCGGTCCGCCTGACCAGAAATCAGACAAATTGACGCTGCACGATTTGCAGCATCGAACCCACACGGGCTGTTCCCTGTTCCGACGTTTGCCCGTGAATACACAGTGTAGGCGTCACGCGGCCAGGTGTAAGCAATTTGACACGACCGAAACCTGCGGCGGATACTAAATCGCTCTTCCAGCGACGTCCGAAGCACGACCATCTGCATTCGTCGGGGAGTATCGTGAAGCCAGACACGACCGGTTCAGCCTCCGGCGTTCGCACCAGCTCCCGCCTCTCCGGTTTGCTCGGCGACCTGACTGGCGGCGCAGTATCGACGCTCGTCATGCTCTGCTATGCAATGAGCCTCGGCACGATGATCTTCAGTGCGGATCTTGCCCGTTATGCCGAACTGGGCGTGCCCACCGCGCTCGTCAGTTGCGTCGTGACCGCACTGGTCATCGCGCTCATGAGTTCGATGCGCCTGAACATCGCGGGGCCCGACAGCAATGCGACGGCGTTTCTCGCGGGCGTCGCGGCAGGCGTCGCCAGCAGCGTGCGAGCGGACGGCGGATCGACGCAGACGGTCCTGTTGACCGTGCTGATGGCCATCGCGCTGTGTTCAGTGGTGACGGGTACCATCCTTTACGCGATTGGTTCGTCGAGGCGCAGCCGCTCGTTGCAGTTCCTGCCCTATCCGGTTGTAGGCGGATTCCTGGCCGGCACGGGCTACCTGTTGTTGTCGGGAGCGTTTCGCGTACTGACCGGCGAGCCGCTGCACTGGCGCACGCTGGTGTTCCTGACGCATCTGCACTGGCTCGCCTGGATGCCTGCCGTGCTCGTCGGGGCACTCATTACGGTTCTGATGCGCAGCTGGAGGCACGCGGCCGCGCTGCCGCTCGTGCTGGTGTTCGGTATCGCGCTTTTCTATTTCCTGCTGCACGTCGACGGCCTGTCGATCGATGACGCGCGCAAGATGGGACTGTTACTTCCTCATGCGGGATTGCGTTTGAGCCAGATTCCCGCGTTTCACCTGCCGGAACCGCTCGTGCACGGCAACGTCGATTGGGCGGCCATCGGTGCACACCTGCCGGAGACGCTCGTGGTCACGTCAGCGTCGGCAATCACGATCCTGATGAACTCGACCGCGATCGGCGCGGCGACAGGCGAGGATATCGACCTGAATCGAGAGATGCGGGCTGCGGGCATCGCCAACCTCGCGAGCGGAATGCTGGGTGGAATGGTCGGCTATCAATCGTTCAACCGGTCGATGCTCAACTCGCGCGCGGGCGCGACAAGCCGGATGGCCGGCGTGTTCGCGTCCCTCGCGTGCCTGCTCTTGCTGGTCGTCTCGCCAGACTTCGTCGCGCTGTTCCCCGTGCCGGTGCTGGTCGGGCTCCAACTCTTCATGGGACTACGCCTGTTGATCCAGTGGCTGGTCGGTGCATACCGGAAGCTCAACTGGTACGAATATCTCCTTGTTCCGATCATTCTCGGCATCATCGCGCTCTATGGCGTTGTTACTGGCGTGGTGGCGGGCGTCGTCGCCGCGTGCGTGATGTTCGCGTTGCTCTATGGCCGCGTCAGTTGCGTGCGCATGGAGTTCGATGCCAGCACCCGGACATCGAACGTCGAGCGCAGCATCGAGGATACCCAGCGACTCCACGAACTCGACACGCAGGTGTGCGGGACGTGCCTGCAAGGGTTCCTGTTCTTCGGCACGGCCAATTCGATCCTGCAGCGCGTGCGTGAACGGCTAGCCACGCGCGGTCCCGTGCCGGCCCGTTTTGTGGTGCTCGACTTTGCTGCCACTAGCGGGATGGACGCGTCGGTATCGGTCAGTTTCGTTAAGCTCAGACAGCTTTGTGCAACGATCGACGCGGATTTAGTATTGACGGGATTGCCGCCGCGCTCGCGTGAGCTGCTTGTGAAAACCGGTACGCTCAATCTCCGGATACACGAGTTCGCGACCTTGGATGCGGGCCTGGAATGGATCGAGGACAAGCTGCTTGCGCCGGGTGTCCTTGCCCCGCCTCAGGAGGAGGACAATTTCCGCGCAATGCTCGCGGCGCATTTCACGCCACACTCCCTGGAAAGGCTAGCTGCATGCATGGAGGTGCTCGATCTCAACGCCCGGCAGCCGCTGTTCCTTCGCGGCGAGCCGGGTGACGCCCTGTACATCGTCGAGCGCGGGCGTGTTGCAGTATCGCTGCCGCTTGCGGACGGACGGTCGGTCCGGCTGCGCTCGTTCGGGCCCGGTACGGTCGTCGGCGAAATGGCGGTGTACACGCAGAATCGGCGCAGCGCTGATGTGCTCGCCGAAGTGCCTACGCGTGTCCGACGCCTGTCACTTGAGACGCTGCTTGCACTCGAGCAGGACGATCCCGTAACCGCGCAGCAGTTCCATCGCTTTCTCGTCAAGACGATTGCTTCACGGCTTGCGGTCGCGGATGAAGCGCTGCGCGCAGCCTATTGACCGGCAAACCGGCATCGAGTGCATGTCGGCGCAAAGATTTCGGACATGTCGCGATGTCCCGCGCGACCTCGCATCGCCCCGCCAGTGGATCGTCGAGGCCGGCCCGATCATTTCGGTCCACTACTCCTGAACACGCCGACGACGGGTCGATGGTCGAAACGCCGTTCTGGCCCGCGACGCCTCGTTACTTGCTGCTCCCTAAATGCCCCTACCTGCCACCGGACGTCAATACATGCCCTGGGACTCTCTGGGAAACAAAAAACCCGCGAAGCCTTGAGCTGGCGCGGGTTTATGGACTTCTCAGGAACTTACCGGAATATTTTGTGGTGCCCGGGGCCGGAATCGAACCGGCACGCCTTGCGGCGGGGGATTTTGAGTCCCCTGCGTCTACCAATTTCACCACCCGGGCAAACAGCATTTGAACCAGCCGACTGAGAGCGGAAGAAATCCGACACCAACCGGCAAGTCAGCGATTATGCCGAAAATCGTTTCCGCGGGCAAGTCCTCGGACTCCCGCAGGAGACAACTGCATTCGCTCGACCACTTACTGGCTCAAATACGTGAACTGGCCGTTCTTGATGATGCCCATCACGCTTGCCCGCTGATCCAACCCGACGTGATCGGTGGCGCTGGTGTTGACCACGCCATTCGGCACAACCAGTTCATGCGCATGTTCCAGCTCCGAGCGCAATGCCACCCGAAACGCCACCGTCCCGGGCTGCCCGGCCTTCAGCGCACGCCCGACCGCGTCCTGCAGCCGCGGATAGACCCCGGCCGCATCGCCGGCAAACTGCGTGACCGTGCCCTTGCCGTACTTCGCCTCGTAAGCGTCAACAAAAACCAGCGCCGCCTTCTTCGACGGGTGATCAGAGGGCAAGGTCCGCGCGACCACGACCGGCTGCGTCGGGAACAGCGTGCCTTCCACATCCTTGCCGCCGAGCTTGATGAACTCCGGCGTCGCAATGCCGTGCGTCTGATAGATCGCGCCCTTGTAGCCGCGCTCGATCAGCGTACGTTCCGGCAGCACCGTCGGCGTACCCGCGCCCGCAATCAGCACCGCATCCGGTTTCGCGGCCATCAGCTTGAGAATCTGCCCGGTCACGCTCGCGTCGGTGCGATTAAAACGCTCGCTCGCGACCACCTTGATATGCCGCAATTCGGCGAACTTCGAGAATTCGTTGAACCAGCTATCGCCGTAACTATCGGCGAAACCGATGAAACCGACCGTCTTCACGTTCCGGCTGACCATCGTGC
>Ga0153929_1000645_pt1 | contig 12906 bp, 10 predicted proteins | sample TSNJ013MetaG_FD_104689 | JGI IMG/M metagenome (GOLD analysis project Ga0153929, IMG submission 104689) | Attine ant fungus gardens microbial communities from New Jersey, USA - TSNJ013 MetaG | ecosystem: Host-associated > Fungi > Mycelium > Unclassified | place: USA: New Jersey, Wharton State...
GAGCTGCGCGTGTTATAAACCGCGTACAGACCGCCCGTGTAGAAGAGCGCCCCGACAATCCGTGTGAACATGGTCTTGTTGAGCTCGGATATATCAAGCTTTTTGAAATCGCGGGCAACGTAGAAGCAGGGGAATTCCGGTACGGTATGGTGGATTCCGGTCTTTTGAAGTCTGGGAAGAATGTATGGCCGTATTTCAATCCCAGCCATCATACAAAGTGCCAGCGCTTCGCTGAGTCTGTGGTTTCGAAAGACATGGGTAAAATCGCCGGGAAACCTGTGCCCCCAGTACGATTCCAGATAATATTCCAGCGCATCCGAATGAAGCTCGTTCAGTATGGGAAGTGCGCCCTTATAGAGTCGGATAGTACGCGAGTCCCGTTTGCCGCTGACATTAAGAAGCTTTGTGGTATAAACGGTTCCATCCCGGTCTGTACGAAAGTCCTGAACAGTCTCAAGCTGGTGAATAAGCTTTTTGAGTCCACGTTCATTGCCGAGTAGATGCAGTGATTTTACCGGATATTCGCCGGCGACGGACAGTAAGAATAGAAGCCTGTGTACCCGACTGCCGGGACGAATGGTAATCATAGCGCCTCCCGCCCGATATATGAATTTACGACTAGGTGACTGCTCTCTTCGTCGGATTTTGCCTCTCGGGAACAGGCCTCAAAGCCCCATTTTACGGGGGTTTGAGGGTCTGAAAAACATGGGTGCGAAACAGGGGGATAAAACACACAGAAAACAACCCTGTTTTTTGGGCTATTATGGGTAGCTTTCAAGGAACTTCACCCCCTCAGACGGGAAGGATTTTGCCTCCGCCAGCCAGTCTGTGAATTCACTCTGATGAACAACGTAAACCTCTGTTCGGTCGCTGCTTCCGGCGGCGCTACAGTAGTAATGGGCACATCGGAGTGCCGCGTCATCCTTCATTACGTAGAGAGCGATAATATCGGCAACCATGTTAAGCTCGATATTGTCATGGTCCCGGTACATGCGCTCCGGCCGCGTGCGGTCGTACACATGACGGAAGATTAAAACACAGTCTGGATAGCTGACCGGTTCCTTACCATAAAAAAACCGGCGCATGGCCGGATAGAGAATGGAACGGATATAGTCCGGAGAGCCTTTGGACTTTTTGGGCAGGAGCGCCGGTATCGATACGCCGAACCAGCCCTGTTTCGTGAAACCAACTTTGACAGGGACAGTGTCCATCATAACCTGCTCAGATATGGTCGCCGCCTGCGGGTTGCCGGTATATGCCGGGAGCACCCGGGTGAGCAGAGTCAACTGCTCGGCCTCATGGGCAAGGGTGAACGCTAAAGTATAAGCGTCTTCTATCATCCCGGCCTCTGTCAACCGTTTCGTGTTCTCAAGCGCAAGCTTTGTTCTTCCTAATCTTTGAGCCGCCTTATCAAGACCCCGTTCAAAGGTTGATTGCTTTGTTTCCATGTTCTTCTCCTCCTGTATAAAATGTGACTTCGGGTTCATCCTGCCCATTGTAATCTACTGTTGAAAACAGGCAGGGCGCTTTGGGAAGCCGCAGCTCCCGGGCCATTGATATGTGGGGCAGTACAAAAATGTACTTGAGATCCTCCTGAGGCTGCAACAAACGAGCAAGATGCTGTTCTCCTTCATAAAGGACCACGATTTCGTATCCGATATCTTCCTTCAAAAAGAATAACTGCGAAGGATAAACCGCAGGATAATGCGCCATCGGTTCAACCCTGTCGATAAACTTCAGAAGGACCCAAACCGCCAGAATAATTCGCTGGTCAGGCTGGACCATGGAATCCATTCCGACATAATATCCGCCAGAGATGTCGGCAACACGCATCTGCTTTTTTAAGTTCTTTATTATTTTCTCGGCTGTCTGGGGCCGTTTATCCCGCAGCAACCGGATCACCTGTGTCTTTGTAAGAGCTCCATACTGGGAGAGCCATTTGATCACGTATTGCTCATCCTGTAGTAGCATATATGGGTTCACCTCCAGTATATAGAAATGCACACATGAGCAGGAAGGGGTAAGAAAACCCGCCCATGTGTGCATGGGAAATAGTAAGGCATTGCCCCGATGGTCTGGTGTGAGGCAATGCTGTATATGAAAAATGCGCCTGGCCACTGAGCTTGGGGGGAACTCAGATCGCCGGGACACATGTGATAGGCCGCCTCAAATGAGGCTTATACTGTGCGCATTTCAGGCAGAATACGCATTTTGGACTGTATGCGTATTCTAAATCCTATTATTCAGCCCCAAAATGTGGTATGATAGCCTTACCATGTATAGAAAGGTGGTGACATATGGGCCCCTTTTATTTTGCAGAGCTGAATGTCATTCCGCTTTCCTGCCTGTTCTTCAAATTGCCTGAAGCTGAGTGTGGACGGGATGATGTTGCTATCGCTATTGAGTATTGCAGGTCCGACAAACAACCGAGCGAAATCTATTGTTGGGCATGGGCACAAGTGGGTGACGCTTTTATCCGGGGGTTAGTGGACGAATTCACCGTGCCGTATATTAATGATAAAGATAAACTGGATGAGAGCATCGTTTATGCTTTAAACAACAGTGAACGGTTTAGGGAATCGCTCCCCGGATTTATAGCATCGGCTCTTTCACTTGATCCTGGCGCACAAGAGTAATATTACCTTTATGCCAGTTTTTCTCCTTGTTTTTCTTTAAGGAGAGCCGCCAGCTCAGCTCGGTCGGTGGTAATCATCTGCTGTTCCTTCCGGCTGGCCTTGACCATAACCGGCACCTTATTGTTATTACTGGAAATCAGCGCCTCACCACGTTCAAACTGGGTGATACTCCGGATTTCCGTCCGGGTCAGCTTTAATGTTTCCTGGACGTACTGGGCTTCATCCGGCTCCAGGTTCAGGATGATCTTATTTTTGGAGTTATTGATAATCGCCCGGCCAAACTTGCCGTCTTCAAGGCCGAAGAAATCGGAAAGGTCTTGCGTGGCGGCAATCGCACCGCCTCCAAAGCCCCTTATGACCTTGAATACCTCTAAGCAAAATTCTGCCGCCTGCCGGTTTGAGCTGGCGCCAATCAGCTGCCAGATTTCATCAATAAAGATTGCCTTACGCTTAGTCCGGTCGGCCTTGATGTTGTCCCAGACAAAATCCAAGGCGATCATCATGCCCACCGGCAATAATTTGCCTTTGAGTTCGCTGATATCCAGCACTACATACTTATTGCTAAGGTCGACGTTGGTCTGCCTGTTGAACGACTGGGCCGATCCGGTTACGAAGCGGCTGACAATCGCTGCGACACGAGCGGTCATGGGATTTTCGAGCAGGTGCTTATGCAGGTCTCCCAAGATGGGCATAGACTTCATCTTGCTGTTTTCCGAATCCTCGTACAGCGTGCCGTTGTCGTGCGTGATCCCAAAATCCGCGTAGGTTTTGATAAGCGCCTCATCCAGCATCTGTTCCTCTTCATTGGTCATGTCAGGTATCAGCAAGCTGAAAAAAATCATCAGCTGTTGTATTTTCCGTGCCAGCATGGAATCGGAATCATTGTAGTTAATCTCGTCGATCAGCTCCATCTCCGGTGTTTGCGTCTGACGGATTTCCATCACGTTGATACACTGCTGGGAGCCGGGGCTGATTTTTATAAACTCTCCACCGATGGCATTACAGGCCCTTTTGAACTCGTGGCCCTTGATCGGCGCCAGAATATAGCACTGGATGCCGCGCATCCTCATGCGCAACGCCATCAGCTGCATGGTAAATGTCTTCCCGGCGCCCGATGTGCCCAGCAGGGTCACATTGGCATTTTTATTGATACGCGTATTGAAAAGATCTACAATGCAAAGCGAGTTATTGTGTCGGTTGACGCCCAATAGCACGCCGTTATCGTCCGAAAGCTCGAAGCTGGTAAACATGTAGGTAGAGGCGGCGCCGCTGGTCAGCACATTGCGCCGGGTCTTACGTTCCAGCTTCGGGTCAATGGAGAGGAAGGGCATGACCGACTTTAAGGCGGCTTCCTGCTGGAAGTTGCAGTCGTGGGTATACATGTCCATGGACTTGAGTAGATCCACCATCTGCTGTTTGCGCCACATCAGTTCCTCATAGGTTCTGGCCGATATGGTAATAAAAACCGACATATAGAACAGATCCTCATTGTTGTTGGAAATGCCGTGCTTAATATAATACCCGGCCTGGATGCTGTTGGTCAGTTCCTCATAATCGGTGCTGGTGTCCTGGACGGAGCGCAGCTTGGTCCGGTTCAGCCGGATACGCTGCGCCACCTTGTCAAGGGTTTTACCACGAATTTCCCGTTTGAGATGGACGTCAATGTCCACGCCTTCCCCGGCATTGATGAGCGCCGACATCCAGCCGCCCCGAACGGTGCTGGGAAAACCATCCTTCCGAATATATAAGAAGGAGTAGTAGGTACCGTCCATCACAATGTAGTTGTAATGGGTAAGGTCGATGCCGCGGGGCGTTATAAAGTGCGCCGTCCGGATTTTCGGGACCGGGTCCAGGCCAATGGTCTTTTTCTTTGCGGTCATGGAGTCGATCACCACACGATCAAGCCGGGACTGGAACGGTTCATCGGTACAGGATTTCCGGTTGAAAAACATATACAGGATTTCCGCCGTGAAGGTATCCTCATCCTTTGGCTGCACGATGGCATTCCCACACTGCATGAAGTAAGTGCGTGCGTTCTGTACGGTCGTCTGGATCATGCCGTAAATCTCGTTATAGGTCGGGGTGCTGGCACGGCGTCCGGAAATCTGCTCGTACTCGAAAATCAAAAAGAAGCGCCTTGTGAGCGCTTCCCGGTTGCCGACATCCTTGATGAGGTTGATGTATTCCTTGCCAAGCTCTTTGCATTGCGGGTTGGATTCCTCATCCAACTCCCTGCGGAGCATGGATATGTGCTTATCGGAGTCCGCCTTTCGGGTCACACTTTTAAACTGCAGCCGCATAGGCGATATTTTCAACCAGCTCGCAAAGGATGTAATAATGTTGAACTGCTCCTCAGAGGAGCGGAGTAAAAAGTTGATGGGTTCAATCTCCAGGATTTTAATATACCTGTCGTCTGTGGTTTCGATGATACCGTTGCGTATCTCCCGGACAGGAATAAAATCCTGGGCAAAGTCAATTTTTTTCTTTTTTCCGGCTCTTCTTTTGCTTTTTTGCGCGTTTTTCCCGCGCGGAGCCTTTAAATTCTGCTGTGTCATAACGATATCCTATCCTCCTATAGTGAAGCTTCCTGCGGCGTACCCAGTGTCTTGTCATGTGCCCAAAATATTGGAGCAATGAATCGCCGGCAATGCCCATCAAGGCCACTACGCCAAGCGGCAGCAGTGTAACGGTCATAACGACCACCTTCATGGTGCCCGGTATAGGCAGCCACATGAGCTCCGGATAGCCTACCAGCCCCACAAGTAAAACCGCCTCAACGGTGTTGCGGACCTCCAGCATGCCGCCGAACAGCTTGCCGGAGTCCGTGTAATTTGCGGGGATAGCGTATAAATTGTTAAATTCTCTATCATCCATTAATGTCACCTTCCTATTCGGTAGATGTATGCTGTTGTCGTATATCGTCCAAGCCGGAGAGCCTCCTGGTGGCTTGGCACAAAGATGTCTACCCGTCCCCGGTTGCTTTCAATACCTGAACCACCGCGGTCTTCGACTGTGTACATGGTTCCGTTGATCATAATCTGTGTTCCGAATGGCCAGACGCTGGACATGGCGACCATACCGCGTGCTGCTTTTTTACCGCTGGCAGTGATACCGTCCGCCCATTGTCCGCAACACTTTGAACAAGGACAATAATGTGTCACATCCACTGTAAGAGTTTCAAGCACAGGGCCTGTGGGCGTTCCGGAACCAATCCCTGATCCGCCATTGGGAGGAGTATTGCTCTCTAAGTCAAAGCCTATAGGGCGGCGGAATTGCGTAACGTATGACGGGGAGTTAAGCACAACGCCGGTACCGCTCGCGCAGTGAACCCACATTTGCTTTCCGTCCTTTTTCCCGGCATAGATGAGTACATGATTGACGGGTACCGTGCCTGGAACCGCCATAAATCCCAGGTCTCCCGGCAACAACTCGGCCTCTGTAATGGCAGTGGTATTATCCCATTGGTTCCAGGTACCGGCATAGAGGCTCTTTCCAAAGACTGTCTTATATACCCAGTCGGTGAACCCGCTGCAATCGAGACCATAAGGCCTGATAGTGCCAGTAGAAGGTGATCCTGCCGCCGTCACCAGTTTGGGCGTATTCCATTCATCGTTCCATCCTGCCGCGGACTTGCCTCCCCAGAAGTAAGGAACGCGCCCAACCAAAGACAGGCCTACCCGAATCAATTCTTTCCGGGTGGCGCTGCAGTTCAGCTGGTTTAAAAAAGCGATGAGCTCCGCATCGGTGAGGGGTGGAACATCTCCGCTACCGACAGAACCATAAAGCGTCATCTTTAAAGCATTTGACATCTGATAGATCGCTTCACCGTATGTTATGTTGAATTGGTTATAGGTAGCATTTGTGTCAATGCTGAACGCAGTGAGTATCACCGATTGGTCAAAGGGATGGATGGTGCACTCCGCATATTTAACCATCTCCGTCTCGGGCGTCAACGTCTCGGTACCGGCTGCCTCGTAATATGTCTTGGACTCAGAGCCGGTAACAGTTCCGCCGCTGTATATTGGGGCTTCCACAGTGACGGACCGGTAAGCCGTTCTCGTGACAGGTTCGGTTGTAACCTCCGTACTGCTTTCCACATAGTAAGTCCTGGTTCCCGTTGTATACCGATATTGAGGCACACCATTGATTACGCCGGTCTGTGTTTTTCCTGTAATGACGGTAACCGTGGTGGATTGATAAGTGGAGTATGTCAGGGGTATGATGCGTTCCTTCTCTTTTTCCACATAGGTAACGGGGAACATTTTCTTCATTACGGAACGAAGCTTTGCCTGCATATCGCTTTTTGTTGTCCCGCGCTGTTCCATCGATGCGGAATAGGCCGCCAGAACATAACAAATGTCGTAATCAGCAGAGGTGTGGCCATAATTTATGAGGGCATCCATGGAGTATTCGTAATCGTATCCGCCCTCCTCAATGATCCGTTCTACCTCGGCCAACGCATAGTCATATCCATCCGATACACAGTCGGAGACACTTACGGACATCTCCTCATAGACTTTATAGGGGTCTGTAGCCATATTGGGATCAAAGGAATCCGGATCAGTTCTGAATGTCTGGTTAAATATGATGGAGGGTAAAGAAATAATTGCTGTGATGAAAAACACCAGGATCAGGCAAATGCACACCAATATTTTAAACAGGGTGTGGCGCATTGCCCATGCTGCGGCAAGTACAGCCCCAACGGGACCGCCCGCAGCCGTACCGGCGGCAACACTGGCTGCCGCCTGACCGCCCTGTGCGGCCGCGGCGACCGATGCGCCTGCCGCGGTGCTTGTGGCTTCAGCCCCGGCGACAGCAGCTTTTTCAGCAGCAGCCTTGGATATCTGTTTGGCGGCTTCAGCGGTTTTCTGTGCCGCCTGGCCGATGTTATCACCGCCATCGCCGATTTGCTGTTTATTGGGTTCGGCCACTATAATCACCTCGATTCTAAGAAAAACAAGAAGCGCATCCCGAAAGATGCGCCACTTGCTGAAATTTGGGTTTATTTACGTCTGGGCGGTTTTCTGTCGTATGGATCCCTGCGTGAGGGGTTCTCATACCGCGAGAGCGAGGTTCTGTACCGGACAGATTCTACGTTGACCGATTTCACGCTGCCATTCTCGTAAACAGGCTTGCCGTTTTCGTAGACCGGCTGGCGCTCAACCGTAGGCGTGCCGGGGATGGCATACCATTGGCCTCCGCGTGAATCTTCGTATACCTGATAATCGCCGCGCGGCGACTGGAACTGGGTCTTGTCATAAAAGGCTGTGCCTGAGCCATCCGCATGACGTACCTCAATATATCCCTCATGTCCGCGGTCAGAATTGATCTGGTTGACTTGTTCTCCATAACCCGGCATAAACTGCTGGAACTGCGCCTGGTTATAATCTGACGCGGCGTCGCCGGGCTCAAAGTGCGGAGCATCCGCATGGGGATGCATCGCATACCATCCAACGCCATCGGCGGAGGATATGGTATCGTGTGGCGCGTCCGGTTCCTGGTAGAATGCGCTGTTGTACCACATGCTGTTTCCGCCGTCGGTGCTGGCTTCCATGACGCCTTCTCCAACCGTCCGGAGCGAAGTACCTTCCGGAGCGTCCGGGAAAGCAGCCGCAACCTGCCCGGCCTCTGATGTGTCGCCGGTAAAATTGGGCGTCTGGTAAAAGGCCCCCATACCCTCGCCGCTTGCCATCTGATACCACTGGCTGCCATCGGAGGCGGAAACCACCGAATGCGGCGAACCGGGTTTTTCAAATTGGGCCGCGTTGAAAAGGTCCACGGAAGCTTCTTTTCCGTCGGCGCCCATCGCTGTAGTGCTAATATGGCCGCCGGAGATTTCGGTACCGCTAAGCTTGCTGTTTGCCAGCTGTGGCATATAGTTGCCAAGGCTCCGGTCGGCGATATCTCCGGCAATCTTGCCCGATGCGCCGGGGGCTCCGTTTGCAACGGCAGCAATGCCGTCACCGTTCAGGGTTCCGCCGCCACGGGCATACATGCCGCCAAAGGCCCGGCCCACAAGACCGATGCCACCGCCTACTCCCATACGGGAACCGCCTTCAACAACAGCGTCATGGACATAGCTACTAGGCTTGAATTTGGACGCAAACCCCGCCGCGAATCCTCCGGCCGTACCTGCGCCTCCTGTGGCAGCCGCCGCGCCACCACGAAACACACTGCCGGCACTCCTGGCTCCGCTGCCGCCTCCGAACCCACCCAGTACGCGGGCTGCCATGAGTACTTCCATTCCCATGCTGCTGCCCGTCTGCGCCACGGAAAGGCCCATGGACGCCAAATATGAATCGAATTTTTGCGCTGTCTTTAAAAATGCCAACGCGCAGAACATCCATAGGAATATGTTGCCGCTGCCGGTGGTCAGTGCGCCTCCGTTGGCCGCAAACGCACCGACCGAAGAATTAAATGCCCGTAAGAACCAGACGTTCAACACCAGCAGCAATAATTGGGAGCCCACCATACGACACCAGGACTTGAATACCTGGTTGGTTGTTTTGCTCCCGCCCATGGCAAATGCCAGAGGGGATGTGTAGCAGAGGACGCCGACAACGATATAGCGTTCGACAACCTCAAGTAACATTTTGAAGTAGTTCCAGCCCAGGCTGATCAATAAAATTAACTGTAAAATGAGGCCTACAATCGAAACGACTGAAATCAAGGTTACAAGCCCATTTGACAGCGATTGTTCAATGCCCGCGAACGTAAAATCCCCTGGGTCCATGCTGGCGTCCATAAGGGCTGTATATGGAGCGCGGGCGATATCCAGCACTAATAGGAATATGGGTTTTGCATACCCGATTAAGAGCGCGAAGATGGAACTTCGTGCCATCAGGTGCCAGGGGTTCTCTGCTTCTGTGATCGGGCCGCCGAACACCCGGAATAGCTGCCACACAGTAATGATAAATAGGAGCGCCCAGGCGAAATACTGCATGATCGAGAAAGCTTTCGAAACAAACGGGAAATATTCTTCCATAACGACCATGTCGGTACCTAAGGCGTTTAAAAAGATACCGGAAACGGCATCCATAAGCTGTGTGATGATACTTGCTATCCAGTTGGCTATACCCTCAAAAATCCAGTCTAAAATAGCGAATCACCTCCTGAGATAGCTGATTAACTGGCGAATGTTCTTTGGTTTAACCGGAGTAATTGCCACCAGCAATCAGCGGCTGCAGGTAAGCAACTGCGAATCCGAGCGTATTCAATACAACCCAAGTCACGATAATGCGTTTGAGCCAGGATGTGGCTTCATCGACCGCACGCTGGTTGCGCGATATCATCCTGACGAGCAGTGCGACGGCCGCTGCGGTAACGGCGACAATGGTGCTGATACCAACGAGCTGACCATACACGTCTTTCATGATCTTCGAGAACCGGTCGAAGATGCTTTCGGCCATAACCGGCTGCAGCGTAAGGATGAGTACGGAACTCATCGCCACGAGGGACCAATACCCTTTGATGATGCGTTCTTTGATTGGTACTTTCCGTGTCATATGTAGACCTCCTTTTTAAATTTAGGCATAGAAAAAGCCGTCTCCTTAAACCAGCTTTTTATAGCTGCGGAAACGGCTCTTTTGCCCACGCCCACTTTTGGACAATACAATCATAGCACTTTTTCATTCGCATGTCATCGGCGAGATACTTGACAACTTATGTGCCATTTTCTATGCCATCACCTATGCCATATTAGAATTTTTTATAAAGATGTTTTGGGTATTGCTATTTTAGAGCAGATTGGGTATAATAAGTGTGAGGTGATGACACTTTATGGAACGTAAAATAGTAGATAGATTGATTTCATGGAAAGACAACCCGAAACGCATGCCTCTGATCCTTCATGGTGCAAGACAGGTTGGGAAAACTTATACTGCCTTATCTTTTGGCAAGCAGTATTATAAAAATGCCGTGTATTTCAACATGGAGGATTCGTCAGAGGTTACCTCCATCTTTGAGCGTGACTTGAAGCCGGAACGCATTATCAGGGAATTGTCAGCAATAAGCGGCCAATCTATTTTCAAGGGCGATACATTGATTATCTTGGATGAGATTCAGGCCTGTGAACGGGCTCTGACCTCTTTGAAGTACTTTTGCGAGAAGGCGCCGGAATATCACGTCATTGCTGCGGGCAGTCTGCTGGGGGTAGCCATAAACCGTGAGAAATACTCGTTCCCGGTAGGTAAGGTAGATATGATGACCATGTATCCATTGGATTTTGAAGAATTCCTTTGGGCAACTGGAAATGACCGTATATGCCAATTAATCAAGCAGGCATATTCGGATTTCTCGCCGCTTTCTCTTCATGATACGGCAATTGACCTGTATAAAACCTACCTGGTAGTGGGAGGCATGCCCCGGGCTGTATTGGAATATGTGGACACAAGCGACTTTGACTTTGTCCTGGCGGCGCAAAAGACACTTAATGACGCATACATTGCGGACATGGCTAAATATGCTACGCCGCAGGAAACCACAAAAATTATGGCTGCATGGAACAGCGTTCCTGCACAGCTCGCAAAAGAAAATCATAAATTTCAGTATAAGGTGATTAAGTCAGGAGCTCGGGCCTATGAATATGAAACTCCAATCGATTGGCTGAAGTCAGCTGGAATTATCAGTAAGTGCATCCGGGTTTCTGAGGGAAAGATGCCCCTTTCCGCATATGCGGACAATGCATCCTTCAAGGTATACATGATGGATGTGGGGCTGCTCTGTTCCAAGTTCGGGATTTCCGCTAACGTTATTGTTAACGGTCCGCACAGTTTTGATGGTTTTAAAGGGGCGTTGGCTGAAAATTATATTATGCAGGTTTTGGTGGCAAATGGATTTGAGCCTTTCTATTGGGGTTCTCAGGGGAAAGCCGAAGTAGATTTCGTCTTCCAGGATAAACAGGGCCGGATTATTCCCCTGGAAGGAAAGTCTGCGGATAATGTGCGTTCAAAGAGTCTGAAAACCTTTGTATCGCAGTATAAGCCACCCTATTCCATACGGGTGTCAACAAAGAACTTTGGATTCGAGAATAACATCAAGAGTATTCCATTATATGCACTATTCTGTCTGAAGCCAGAAGATATCGGTCAATAGGGTGTAATTTTATAACAAAAAATGGGCGATGAACTTTTTCTTCATCGCCCATTTTGTCATTTGATTCGTTTTTGTTCCGCGTTACAGCGCCTCCAGAAGAGTCAATACTTCCAGCCAGGAATCCAGTTCCCCGGCTGGGACTGCCCACAAACGAATTGAAAGAATATTTATAGCCTGCTGACGGATACGGTAATAATGCCGTGAGGATATGTGCAGCCGGTACAGAATATCGGCGTGGGAAAGCTTTTCCGGAGTAATGAACGTCTCATAAATGACCTTGTACATAAGCTCTCCATTCCCGGGTTTTTGCTTGAGAACCGTCAAGGCTTCGTTGATGCGGTCCAACAGCAGCCGTGATCTCTGAATACTCTGCAGTCTGTTTTCCAGTTTGACATTGTTCATGCCGATCTCCGCATTCACCAGACTGAGGAGGGCATCCAGATCATTCATGGGCTTGTCCAGTTCTTCAGCGATACGGGTCGGAAAACACTCCAACGCCCAGCTTATGTTCCGGTAGTGCTGAAGCATCAGCAGGGTATTGTGGTACATATTGCGCTTTTTCTTTTTTACCGCCTCCCGGATCTTCTCATCGTCAATATCCGGATCCTCCAAAATCCCTCTCTTGGTCAGCATCTGGATAAATGCAGCGGACCCAGCGGACAGCTTGCTTTCCTGCTGGTCATACATGCTTCTATCTGAATTTTTTTCGTTGTTACTCATGGGGAGCCTCCTTCTGAATTAAATCGGGGACCATATTCTTCACATGGCCCCCGAATCGTTCGGTTATTCGCTGAATGAGAGTGATCGTCTATATATTTCATCCAGCAGTCTTTATAACAATTCGTACAATTCCAACACTGAGAAAGATACGCGCGTATTATAGGGGTCAAATCTGCAACACGGCCATTCTCGTCTCCCGATGGAGTTGCCGTTGCCTCGTCCGCATAGAGGTTCTCGCTGTACCAGGCGATCATCCGGTTGATCCGGTAATTATCGGAGCCTGATATATGCGCATTTTCACTCTGAATGCGTATTTCGCCCAAAATGCGTGTAATTTCGAGGGCACTGAAAAAGTCAGAAAAGCTTATGTATTGCATAAATATGTAGGCTTTTTCTGTTGTTTATGGTAAAATATACATAAAGATATTATAGAGGGCGGGTTCTGCTGATGCTAAGA
>Ga0153929_1000651_pt1 | contig 12863 bp, 12 predicted proteins | sample TSNJ013MetaG_FD_104689 | JGI IMG/M metagenome (GOLD analysis project Ga0153929, IMG submission 104689) | Attine ant fungus gardens microbial communities from New Jersey, USA - TSNJ013 MetaG | ecosystem: Host-associated > Fungi > Mycelium > Unclassified | place: USA: New Jersey, Wharton State...
ATGGGGTGCCGGCGTTGGCATATCGTGCGGCATGTGTTGCTGCCCGAAGCGCTTCCCAGCATTCTGGGCGGTATGACCGTGACCGCCATCGCCATGATCGATACCTCCGCAATGGCCGGAGCCGTGGGCGGAGGAGGCCTGGGCGACATGGCAATCCGATACGGCTATGAACGATACGAGACGCAAGTGATGTTCATGGTCATCGTAATTCTTATCGCCCTGGTATCTATCGTGCAGTTTGCCGGTGAATGGCTTGCCCGTCGCACTGACCATAAGCGTTGAGGGGCTTGGTGCGTGAGGCACGATGGCAGGCGATCTTGCATTGAATAAATTCGGGGATCGATAGGTCGATAAGTCGTTTGGAGTGGGTTTGACGGGCAACTATTATCATTAGGATTCCATTTTAATTAAAGGATAATCAATGAGGCTCACGCAGGTTACCCTTCTTGGACGCATGCGGATTGGCCGCGACTACAGTCCAACGTATCTGGCCCAACAATTTGACGTCACAACCGCGATCCTGCGTGACACGCTATGTGCACTCGCCCAGGAGGGGTTCGTAAAAATGATCAATAGGGCGGATGGAAAAATAGCATTTCGCCGGGTAAAAGATGAACTACCTGTGCAAGGTGATAATCGCGTTGAACAAATGTTGAGTACCGCAACTTTTCCAGTTACGCGTCACGTGACGGGTATGCTCAGCGGCTATGGTGCCTCATTGGCAAGCGTTCGAGACCTTGCACTATTGACACGAAGGGCTTAGTTTTTTAAATAAGCTCGATCTCGTAGTAAAGTATTTGCCTTAAGAGACATTGATCGGCCGGAGCAACTCTCGCGTGGTGCGGGCGTCGGGTCATCGCTCTACACAACGCCATGGTTCGAACAAAACGTGATTTTCTTGCGCTGAACGACGTTGATCAGCCAACGCTTATGAGGCTGCTCGAGCGGTCTCAGGAGTTAGCGGGTTTCTGGAAAGAGCGCCGCATGCCTCAAAGCTTGACGGGTAAGCGCATTGGACTGGTAGTCAACGATACCGGCTGGCGAAATACAACGGCGTTCGATCTTGGCATCCAATCAATGGGTGGCCTATGCGTGCACGCGCCGCTGCGCTGGGACACGCGTGAAGATCTGGAGGACCTCGCCGCCTACCTTGACAACTGGTTTGACGGTATCGTCACGCGTACCCCCGACCTTGCTGTCCTGCACAGGCTCGCCGACTTGTCGCGAGGACCAGTAATCAATGCACGCACCCGACAAAACCATCCGTGCGAAACGCTTGGTGATCTCGCTTTTTACTTTCATCGGCATGGCACGATCAACGGGATAAAAGTGGCCGTGGTATCCCCCGAATCGAACATTCTAGGTTCCTGGATCGAGGCCGCCGCGGCGCTTCCGATCACGGTGGTTCAGGTGTATGCGGAGAGGTGGCATGCGCCGGTATCGCCGGGGAACACACCTCGTTTTCACACGAGCACGGACCTCAATGAAATCTCGGATGCAGATATTCTGGTGACGGACTGCTGGCCTGAGGGCGCCAACCCGGAGGAACTGTCCCGCTATCAGATAACGACTGATCTATTGGAGCAACGAAGACCCGGTGCAGAGTTCTTGCCGTGCCCGCCAGTCTCCCGTGGCAAGGAGGTTTCGGCCGACGCGATGAAGCATGTTAGCTGTCGTGTGGTCGAGGCCAAAGCGTTTTTACTCCATGCCCAGAATGCTGTTCTGGAGCAGATGTTTGCAGCGGTTTGAAGAGGCGGAAATGGAACCGGATACTTTGCAGGCATCCTTCATACCGGTGAAGCTGGTGCCCGAATTGCTGGTTACGGATATAAACGCAAGCTTGCGGTTCTGGCGTGATCTCTGCGGTTTCAGGGTCGTTTATCACCGTCTGGATGAGGGCTTTGCCTATCTGGACCGAGATGGCGCGCAAGTCATGCTGGAGGAACGGGGTCGCGGGCGTAACTGGGTAACGGCTGTGCTTGCGGCGCCGCTCGGGCGAGGGATGAACTTCCAGGTCAGCGTAGAGACGCTTGAGCCCATACTCGAAGCGTTGGGAAGCGTCGACTGGCCTTTGTTCCTGGCGCCCGAGCAAAAGTGGTATCGCACGGGTGAATTTGAAGTGGGAGTGCATCAGTTCCTGGTTCAAGACCCGGACGGCTATCTTGTGCGATTCTCGGCCAGCCTGGGCCAGCGGCTGGTTCAGGGCCTTCGGTAACTCGTTCTACTATTGCGGAAGTCCATACGCAAGAGAAGGAGAGTGTTCAATTGCAGGTACGCCCCATTTCCCCGACCGAGCTCGATCAACTGCTGCTTCTCTATGGTCACTTGCACTCGGCAGATGAGCCGCTCCCGGATGCATCGGTCATTCGCTCAGTCTGGAACGAGCTCATGGCGGACCCTCGCCATACCGTGTTCGGCGGATACAGGGATGGCGAGCTGGTTTCGAGCTGTACTCTGACTCTCATACCCAATCTCACGCGTGGTTGCAGACCCTATGGGCTCTTGGAGAACGTCGTGACTCATAGTGCTCATCGCGGGAACGGCTACGGCAAGGCAGTGCTTAAGGAGGCTCTGGCATCGAGCTGGTTGGCCGGTTGTTATAAGGTCATGAATCGCCCCGAGTTTCCCGGAGGCTCCAATCTTTGAGAAAATGGAGCTATGGAAAACGCAAAGAAGAAGTCACCAAGGTATTCGCCGGAAGTACGTGAGCGGGCCGTGCGGATGGTGCTGGAACATCAGGGTGCTGATGACTCGCAATGGAAAGTGATTGCGTCGATAGCGGCGAAGTTCGGCTGCTCGGGCGAGACGCTGCGCAATTGGGTGCGTCAGGCCGAACGGGACCGAGGCTTACGCCCGGGAACGAGCACGCAGGAGCAGGATCGGCTTAGGGAGTTGGAGCGGGAGAATCGGGAACTGCGGCAAGTCAACGAGATCCTGCGCAAGGCATCGGCGTATTTCGCGCAGGCGGAGCTCGACCGCCGAGCGAAGTGATGGTGACATTTATTAATGATCACCGGGCGATCTACGGGGTCGAGCCGATCTGCCGGGTGCTACCGATCGCCCCGTCGACGTATTACGCGCATGCCGCGAGGCTAGCCAATCCGGTGCTGATGCCGGCGCGGGCCAAGCGTGACGCGGCGCTCAGCGAACAAATTCAACGCGTGTGGGAGGAGAACTTCAGCGTGTATGGAGTTCGCAAAGTGTGGAGGCAACTGGCACGAGAAGGCATCGAGGTTGCCCGCTGCACCGTGGAGCGGCTGATGAAAAAGCTCCGCCTCCAAGGTGTGAGGCGCGGCAAGCGTGTCAAGACCACTGTCAGTGACCGTGCGACGCCGTGCCCGCTGGATCGCGTGAATCGTCAGTTCAAGGCTGAGCGACCCGACGCGCTGTGGGTTTCGGATTTCACGTACGTATCCACCTGGCAGGGTTTCGTCTACGTAGCGTTCATCATTGACGTGTTTGCCCGGCGCATCGTTGGCTGGCGGATGTCAGCTTCGGCGCGTACCGACTTTGTCCTGGACGCATTGGAGCAAGCTATTTACGAGCGCAAACCAGAGCAGCAGAATGGCCTAATCCATCATAGCGATCGCGGGGTCCAGGGCGTATCAATTCGTTATACAGAGCGTCTAGTTGAAGCTGGCATCGAACCGTCGGTAGGCAGCGTGGGCGACTCCTACGATAACGCATTGGCCGAGACGATCAACGGTTTGTACAAGGCTGAAGTGATTCATCGACTTGGCCCTTGGCGTAACCTGCAGGCTGTCGAGATGGCTACACTCGAATGGGTAGACTGGTTCAATCACCACCGCCTGCTTGAGCCAATCGGTAACGTTCCACCCGCCGAGGCTGAAGAGCTTTATTATCGTCAACTCGCTGGGTCTGCCATGGAGGCATGACTCAAGCAAATTCGCCTCCGACATTCCCGGGGCGGTTCAAACCTTACGCAATTCGTCCACAACGAAGCCCGGGCAATGAGACGAACGAGCAGCCATTCGAGTCGCTCCGGCATGGAGATTCGGGCCGCGCGCGCCTACATTTACGTCATGGCGGGAGCAGGGTGGCATCGAAACGAACCCGCTCTCTCGGCATAGCGCGAATCCTCCCTTACCGGCTCGATTCAGCTATGCGCAAACCTCTGAAAGGGAGCTGAAAATGTCGATGGTCGAACAATTCGAATATGTGTTTCTGGGCGGCGGAAAGGGCGGTAAGACGCTGGCGATGGAACTCGCCAAATCAGGCAAGCGCGTCGCTGTAGTCGAGGAGGGAATGATCGGCGGTTCGTGTATCAACGTGGCATGTATTCCGAGCAAGGCGCTGATTCAAACCGCGCGCATCATGCACGCCGTGCAATCCGCAGACATATTGAAGGGCGCCGTTCACGACGCGAAGGTAGATATGACGCAGGTTCATCGCCGCGTGCGTGCGGTCGTGGACGGCATGGTCGATATCAACGCAAAAGCGTTCGAAGCATCGGGCTTCGACCTGGTCCTCGGCACTGGACGTTTCGTAGCACCACGCCGCATTCAGGTGGCGATGAACGACGGACGGGAGCGTGTGGTTGAAGGCACTCATGTGTTCATCAACACAGGGACGTATGCTGCGATTCCGGATATTCCCGGGCTGCGCGACGCCACCCCCATGACACATGTTGATGCACTGGAACTCGACTCGCTGCCGGAGCATCTGATCGTGATCGGCGGCGGGTATATCGGGCTGGAAATGGCACAGGCGTTCCGGCGGCTTGGCAGTAACGTAACTGTGGTGCAAGAGGCGCCACGGGTCGCGATGCGCGAGGACTCCGATGTTACAGATGCTATGGAATCGATCCTGGCAGGCGAAGGCATCGATATAAGAGTGTCGGTCAAGCCATTGCAAGTCAGCGGCCGGTCAGGGCAATCCGTCACGGTCGAACTGAGCGACGGCACGCGCTTGACGGGTACACATCTGCTGGTGGCGACGGGTAGGGTGCCGCGCACGGCAGGCATCGGACTGGACGTGGCGGGCGTAGCGCTCGATGAACGCGGATTTATCAAAGTGGATGAGCGCCTTGCGACGTCCGCGCCGAACACGTGGGCGATCGGTGAAGTCGCGGGCACGCCGATGTTCACGCATGCATCATTCGATGACTATCGCGTGCTCAAGTCGCAACTCGCCGGCGGCAATCTGACTACGCGCGATCGCGTCATTCCTTACGCCATGTTCATCGAACCGGAGCTTGCGCGCGTTGGTATCAACGAAAGCGAGGCACAACGGCAAGGTATCGCCGTGCGCGTGGCGAAGCTGCCGATGGCAGCTGTTCCCCGCGCCCGCACGACAGGTGATATGCACGGCTTCATGAAGGCGATTGTAGATACGGGATCGGATCGAATCCTCGGCTTCACCATGCTCGGTTCGAACGCGGGCGAAGTGGTTGCGACGGTGCAGATGGCCATGCTCGGCAATCTCCCGTACACCGCTATCCGGGACGCGATCCTCTCGCATCCGACCATCGCGGAAGGGCTGAACCTGCTGTTCGCTAAGATCCCCGAGAGAGCGTGAGAGGGCTTCAACAAGGCTTCAACTACGCACCCGTCCCGTCGATGCCCTTTGCACCAGCACGGGCGGGGGCGCGACACGCACGGGCGTTTCGCAGTGGCCGCCGCTTTCGATCAACGCTTCCAGCAACTCCACGGCCATGGCAGCGGCGGCATCGGTAGGAACGGCAACCGTCGATAACCCCGGCCGTGACTCGCGAGCTAGTTGAATGTCAGTAATCCCGATGACCGACAGGTCGTCGGGAATACGCATGCCGCGATCGGCGGCCGCATGCATTGCACCCAGCGCGGGCAAGTCATTGGTCGCGAAGATCGCGGTCAGGTCCGCGTGCTCCGTCAGCAACTCACAGGCCGCCTCATAGCCGCCCTGGACGGCATCGCGGGTGAAACGCGCCTCCTGCGCCGGATGTGCCACGCCCGCAGCCCTCAGTGTGTGACAAAAGCCGGCGTATCGCGCTGCCTGCACCCCTTCCGGCTGGCTCCCGATAATTGCGCCAATCCGTGTATGTCCGAGGTCCAGCAGATGCTGCGCGGCCAGCGCGCCGGCCGCAAAAAAATCAACGGCTACGCAAGGCAATCCCGGCGATACATCCGGCCGTTCCCACATGCACAGCACGACCGGCGTGCCGCGCGCGCGTGTGGTGTGCAGATCGTCGAAACCGATTCGCGAGTTCATCACCAGCACGCCCTCGGACAAGGTCCCTGCAATCTGATCTAGGTACGCGCGGCTGATCACTGGATCTTCGTTCGTATTACATACGATCAGGAAGCGCCCGTTCTTGCGTGCCGCGCGTTCCGCCGCCAGCGCGAACTCCGGATAAAACGGGTTCGCGATACTGGTCACCATCAGGGCCAGCGTAGGGGCACTCCCTTCGGCCAGCGCCCGCGCGGTCAGGTGCGGCCGATAGCCCAGTGCCTCCACCGCGTCCAGCACCCGCTGACGCGTCGCAGCCCCCACCTTGCCGCGCTTGCGCAGCACGTTGGAGACGGTCGCCGGCGTGACGCCGGCGCGTAAGGCAACCTCGGCCAAAGTAGTCATCGAATCTCGCAGCAAGGGCTCAAGCGGTTCAACATCGGCCAAGTTCAGTGAACTGTCGCCAGGGTGACGCCTTCATCCAGTTATCCCTGTGGTCGCCCACATTTTGGGATGGCTTCCCGGCATTTGTATAAATCAGCCGACGCCGCTAGATTTGAGACCCAAGGCAGTTAAAAAAACATTAGGACGGAGACAGCCGGTCAACACGATCCCGAATACGGATCGTTTTTTCGCAGGCAGAAGGTTAAGCGCTTAACCTTCCGTTGTCTCCCCGGTAAAACACGGAGACGTCGGCATGGCGAGCATCTCGTTACGATCGGTTCAAAAAGCGTACGGCGATCACGCATCCGTGATTCGCGATGTCGATCTGGAGATCGGCGAGCACGAATTCTGCGTATTCCTCGGCCCTTCGGGATGCGGAAAATCCACCTTGCTGCGCATGATCGCGGGTCTGGAAGACATCACGGACGGCGACCTGTACATAGACGGAAAACTCGTCAACGAAGTGCCGGCTGCGCAGCGCGGCGTCGCGATGGTGTTCCAGAGTTACGCGCTCTTTCCGCACATGACCGTCTACCAGAACATGGCGTTCGGCCTGACGCTGGCAAAGACACCGAAGGACGTAATCGAGCGGAAAGTGAAGGAAGCCGCGCGCGTGCTGCAACTCGAGGCATTGCTTGAACGCAGGCCGAAGGAGTTGTCCGGTGGGCAGCGGCAGCGCGTGGCGATCGGCCGGGCAATCGTTCGCAGTCCGGGTGTGTTTCTCTTCGACGAGCCGCTCTCCAATCTGGATGCTACGTTGCGTGGCCAGACGCGGGTCGAGATCTCGCGTCTGCACAAACAGTTCAATACGGCCAGCGTTGTCTATGTGACGCACGACCAGATTGAAGCCATGACGCTCGCCGACAAGATCGTCCTGCTGCACTCGGGGGCGGACACGGCGAAGTACGGCAGCATCGCGCAAGTGGGTGCGCCGCTCGAGTTGTATCACCGGCCGAGAAGCCGCTTTGTCGCGGGGTTTATCGGCTCGCCGCGCATGAACTTCCTTCCCGCGCGAGTGGTATTGGGCAGCGCGGAAAGCGTGTCGATCGTCCTCGATGGAACCAACGAGCGACTGCAAGTTCACGCTAACGGCGAGGCTTTGCGGCCCGATCAGGCGGTCACGCTCGGCATTCGTCCCGAGCATCTCGAACCGGCCGCAAGCGGCGGTTCGGTTCAACAAATCAGTCGCACGGTGTCGCTGGTCGAACAACTTGGCGAGCACAGCTATCTGCATCTCGATCAACCGCACGGCGTGGTGCTGATCGCCAAGGCACCCGGCGACAAGACACCACGGCAGGGCGAGAGCGTGGCCTTTAACGTGCCGCCCGCGTCATGTCATCTCTTCACCGAGGACGGCTTCGCCGTCACATCGGCCGCTATCCAACAATTTGCGTAGGAGCGCACCGTATGCGTCTTGGAGTCTGTTATTACCCGGAACACTGGCCGGAATCGATGTGGAAGGACGATGCCGCGCGGATGAAAGCGCTGGGTATCGATCGCGTCCGAATCGCGGAGTTCGCGTGGAGCCGTATCGAACCCGCGCCAGGTGAATACAACTGGGACTGGCTGGATCGCGCAATCGATGTGCTTGCCGATGCGGGCCTGAAAGTCGTCATGTGCACGCCGACCGCGACGCCGCCGAAGTGGCTGATCGATCGTCATCCGGACATCCTGCCCATTGGCGCCGATGGCCGTCCCCGCGCGTTCGGCTCGCGCCGGCATTACGATTTTTCGTCGCCTTCGTACTTCGAGGCGTCGCAGAAGATCTGCACGGCCGTGGCCGAGCGTTATGGCAAACATCCCGCCGTCGCGTTCTGGCAAACAGACAACGAGTTCGGCTGCCACAACACCGTCGTCAGTTATTCGTCCGCCGCGGCGCAGCGTTTTCGTGGGTGGCTGAAGCAGCGCTATGGCACCGTCGACGCGCTCAACACCGCATGGGGCACGGTCTTCTGGAGCATGGAGTACCGCAGCTTCGACGAAATCGATCCGCCCGTTGGCACCGTGACGGAAGCGCATCCAAGCCATCGGCTGGATTACCGGCGTTTCGCCTCTGACGAAATCGTGCGATTCAACCGCATGCAGACGGACATCATTCGCGCGCATTCGCCGCAGCGGCCAGTCGCGCACAACTTCATGCAGCTATTCACCGAGTTCGATCATTACAAGGTGGCTGCGGACCTGGATATTGCGACATGGGACAGTTATCCGCTCGGTGCGCTGGAGGAGCAGTGGTTCGATCCGTCGGTCAAGGTGCAGTGGCTGCGCACGGGGCATCCCGACTTCGCGTCGTTTAATCACGATGTGTATCGCGGTATGTCGAAGCTGCCGTTCTGGGTGATGGAGCAACAACCGGGACCGGTGAACTGGGCGCACTGGAATCCCGCGCCGCTGCCGGGCATGGTGCGCCTCTGGAGTTGGGAAGCCTTCGCGCATGGCGCCGGGTGCGTATCGTATTTTCGCTGGCGGCAGGCGCCGTTCGCACAGGAACAGATGCACGCCGGCCTCAACACACCGGATAACCGGCTCGATATGGGCGGCGCGGAAGCGTCGGTGGTGGCGAAGGAAATCGAACAGGTGCTGGAAGCGGATGGTGACTCGACGGTATCCACCAAAGTTGCACTTGTTTGGGATTACGAAGCAAAATGGCTGTTCGAGATTCATCCACAGGGCGCAGATTTTCACTATCCCCGTTTTGCGTTCGAGTACTACAGCGCGTTGCGCAGCCTTGGACTCGACGTCGATGTGATTCCGGTGGATGCGCCGTTGGACGGCTACAAGATGATCGTCGTGCCGCCGCTGCCGGTGGTGCCCGCGGAGTTTGCCGCGAGGCTCGCGGCGAGCGGCGCACAGGTGGTGCTTGGACCTCGCACGGGATCGAAGACGGTCAACCTGACAATTCCCGCTGCGTTGCCGCCGGGCGAGGGCATCGCAAAGCTGATCCCCATCCGCGTGTGGCGCGTTGAATCAATGCGGCCGAACGTGACCGAAAAAGTGGACCAACGCGGCGAGGCGCGTCACTGGCGCGACTTCATCGAGACGAGCAATGGCGTGCAGGTTGAAGCAACGTTCGCCGATGGCCATCCCGCCATCGTACGCAGCGGTTCGGTGCTTTATCTAGCCAGCCTCTTCGACGAAACCCTGACGCAGGACATCTTCCTGAACGTGGCGAAAGCAGCCGGCCTGGATGCCGCACCGCTGCCCGAGGGTATCCGCATCAGCCGGCGTGGTGGCTTGACTTACGTCTTCAACTACAACGCGACGCCATACAAGATTCCGGCGGCTGCGAGTTTCATAGTGGGGCAGGAGGAAGTAGAACCGCAGGGCGTCGCGATTTACAGAGCATAGCGAAGCAAACAACACTCATCGATGAGGAGACACGCATGAAAACCTTGATTCGCCACGGACTGACCGGTGCGGCGCTGGCCGTTGTTTTAGCCACGACCAGCATTGCGCAGGCGGGCACCTTGACTGCGAACATCGCGTTCAAAGGAGCAAGCCAGCGCGCGGTCTGGCAACAGACCTTCGACGCCTTCAAGAAGGCGCATCCGGATATTGACGTGAAGGTGACCTTCGTCGATGAAGAAGCCTACAAGGTGCAATTGCCCGGCTGGCTCACAACCGTCGCGCCCGATATTGTCAACTGGCACAACGGCGAGCGCATGGCGTACTACGCGAAGCGCGGCCTGTTCGAAGACTTGACGCCTGACTGGAACAAGAACGGGTGGAACGGGATGTACGCGTCGACGAAGGAATCGTCCACATACAACGGCAAGCAATATTCGGCGCCGACCGTGTATTACGCGTGGGGCATGTTCTACCGGAAGGACCTGTTCCAGAAGGTGGGCATTACCGCGGAGCCGAAGACGTGGCCCGAATTCCTGGACGCCTGCAAGAAGCTGAAAGCAGCGGGCATTGCGCCGATCGCGGTGGCTGGGCGGGATGCGTGGACACTCGCCGGCTGGTTCGACTACCTCGACTTGCGCATCAACGGTAACGCGTTTCATCAGAAGCTGATGGCAGGCGACATAGCCTACACGGACCCGCGCGTGAAGAAGGTTTATACGGCGTGGAAGGGCTTGATCGACGACAAGGACTTCATCGACAACTCGCTGTCCTACGATCTTGACGCGGTGCAGCCGTTCCTGTTCCAGGGCAAGGCGGCCATGATGCTGATGGGCACGTTCATTACCGGCGGATTCCCGGAGAACATCAAGCCGCAGGTGGGGTTCTTCCAGTTCCCGATTATCGACAGCAACGTGCCGACCGCTGAAGATGGTCCGGTCGAGTCGTTGCATATTCCGTCGAAGGCGAAGAACAAGGCGGACGCACACACGTTCCTGGCATTCGCGGAAACGCCGGATATCAGCGCACAGCTGGCGAAGGGGTTGGGCTCGTTGCCGGCCAACAGCAAGTCGCCGGAACCGGATGATCCCATCTCGAAGATCGGCTTCCAGATCCTCTCGCAGACGAAGGGGGGTATCGCGCAGTTCTACGACCGCGACATGACCAAGGAGATGGCTGACGAAGGCATGAAGGGCATGCAGCAGTTCGTGTCCGATCCGACCCAGCTGGACTCGATCCTGGCGCAGCTCGAAGCTACACGCAAGCGTATCTACAAGAAGTAACGTGGTATGGCGGCTCGCGATTATCGCGAGCCGCCCTGGCGATCAGGATCAGGATCAGTATCAGGGGAGCACCGCATGTCCGAAACCCTCAGCGTTCCGGGGATTAAAACAAAGCGCCGCAGAAGGATGTCGGCCACTGCGCGACAGCAGCGGCTGGCCGCGTTCCTGTTCCTTGCGCCAGCCTGCATCATGGTCGCGATCTACGTAATGTGGCCGATCTTCTCCAGCCTCAGGCTCAGTTTTTACAACTGGGACGGTATGACGGAGAAGACCTTCGTAGGCTTCGATAACTACATCGAACTGTTCCACGCGCCCACCTTCTATACCGCGCTGAAGAACAATGTCTTGTGGTTGATCCTGTTCCTGTTGGCGCCGCCCATGGGCCTCGCCGTTGCGTTGTACCTGAACCAGGCGGTAAGAGGCATTCGCATGGTGAAGTCGCTGTTCTTCGCCCCGTTCGTGTTGTCCGGTGTGGTGGTCGGCTTGATGTTCAGCTGGTTCTACGACCCGACCTTCGGCTTGCTGAAGCTGATTCTCGGGCATGGCGTGCCGGTGCTCGGGGACCCGCGTTACGTGACCTTCGGCATCATCTTCGCGGCACTCTGGCCGCAGACGGCTTACTGCATGATCCTGTACCTGACCGGATTGACATCGCTTAATTCCGAGCAGATAGAAGCCGCCCGCATGGAAGGCGCGAAGGGCTGGACCATGCTGTGGCATGTCGTCCTGCCGCAACTCCGTCCCACTACCTTCATGGCGATCGTGGTGACCATCATCGGGGCGTTGCGAAGCTTCGACCTGATCGCTGTCATGAGCGGCGGCGGCCCGTTCGAAAGCTCGACCGTGCTGGCTTATTACATGTACGACCAGGCAATCAAGTACTACCGCATCGGCTATTCCGCCGCGATCGCCGTGGTGCTGTTCGCGATCATGATGGTGTACATCGTCTATCACTTGCGCAGAATGTTGCGCACCGAGCAATAAGCCAGGAGCGCGCCATGTTTCCAATGCCCGTCGCCAAGTGGAAGCCCGTCAACCGGGCGCTTTACAAGTTGTCGTTGCCGGTCGCGCTGCTGATCTGGTTGTTGCCGCTGATAGCCGTGATGGTGACGTCCATTCGCTCTTCCGATGAACTCGTTGAAGGCAATTACTGGGGCTGGCCACGGCACTTTTCGCTGATCGCCAACTACAGTGACGCGGTGACGACTTCACCCATGCTCCACTATTTGTGGAACAGCGTGCTCATTACCGTGCCGGCTGTAGTCGGTTCGATCGTGCTGGCGTCCATGGCCGGTTTTGCATTGGCGATCTATTCGTTCCGGGGCAACACCACGTTGTTTGCGGCCTTTGTCGCAGGCAACTTCGTGCCTATCCAGATCCTGATGATCCCGGTGCGGGACCTGTCGCTGCAACTGGGTATCTTCAATACCGTCGGTGCGCTGATCCTGTTTCATGTCTCGTTTCAGACCGGATTTTGCGCGTTGTTCCTGCGCAATTTCATCAAGCAGCTGCCGTTCGAATTGGTCGAAGCCGCGCGCATTGAAGGCGCGAATGAGTGGACGGTGTTCTTTCGCATCGTCCTGCCGCTGATTCGTCCGGCGTTGGCCGCGCTGGCAATCCTGG
>Ga0153929_1000660_pt1 | contig 12774 bp, 11 predicted proteins | sample TSNJ013MetaG_FD_104689 | JGI IMG/M metagenome (GOLD analysis project Ga0153929, IMG submission 104689) | Attine ant fungus gardens microbial communities from New Jersey, USA - TSNJ013 MetaG | ecosystem: Host-associated > Fungi > Mycelium > Unclassified | place: USA: New Jersey, Wharton State...
CCAACACCACCGCTTAACAACACGACGGGTCGATCGCTATGCTCATCGAGCACGAACACACCGCCCGGACCGGCAACATCAAGCGTAGCGCCTGCCTCTATAACATCATGCAGATGGCTCGACACCAGCCCGTCAGGAAGCTCGCGCCGATCCGGCGGCGCCAGTTGATGCTTGACCGAAATGCGCCAGCGTGTGCGCTCGGCGGGATCACCCGACAAGCTGTAATGCCGCAGCAAGCTCCGCCCGTCAGCACCGGAGACACGCACCTGAACAAATTGTCCCGGGAGGAAAGCGGGCAGCAACGCACCGTCCACCGCTTCAAGCGCGAACGATTTGATGACGCTGCTTTCGCGCTGTACGTCAACTACGCGCACGCGCTTGAACGCCCGCGGTTCTGTTGCGTCTTGCATGGCTAACGGACGCAGTCGAGCGCGGCGGGTTCCGGAGCCGGCGCCTCCGCCTCGATCAGCCGTTGCAGGCTGCGTCGAAAGCGCAACGGCCCGGCGTCGAGCGGCAGATCGAGATTAGGCGTTCGCCGGTTCGCCATGCCCGCGTGGACGGCCGTCAGGATCACGCGGTCCTCTTCGAATGCGTGGCGAACGTCCTCGTTGAACTGACGCGACACGTTTTCATCGCGTTGATCGAAGTTGCGCATCTGGAACCAGAAATAGCGCGTGTTCGATTCATCGATCGGCGTCATGAAGTTGTACGAGTTCATCAGGAAGACATGCTCGTGCGGCGGACCTTCGTCGGTACCGGTGCCCGCCGGCGTGAACACCGCCTTGATGATCGCATGCGATGGAAACCGCACTTCGTAATGCTGCTTGCGGTCGCACCGTCCCGAGAATTTGACGAAGCGGGCGTAGAAAGGCGCCACATCCACGTCTCGCATCCAGCGCGATACAACCACGCCGCTATTGGTCACCGTCGTCTTCAGCGGCTCGGATTCGCACGCCGCATTGCCGAACGAAGACGGATGAACCCACGCGACATGTGACGGGTCAAGCAGGTTGTCCGTCACATACAGATAGTTGCACGCGACCGTCATGGCATCGCCCTGGTTCATGCCCCAGGCCGGATCGTCCCATTCCTCGACTGCGAAAATATCGTCCGTATTCGCCTGCTGCGGCGAGCCCATCCAGATCCAGACCAGACCGTAACGCTCTTCAACGGGGTAGCTGCGAACGCGTGCGGCCGGTGGGATCCTCGCCATGCCCGGTGCTCTCACGCAGGTTCCCGCGCAATCGAATGTCAGGCCGTGGTAACCGCACTCAATCTGGCCGTCCTGCAGGCGTCCCATCGACAAAGGCAGCTTCCGGTGCGGGCAAGCGTCTTCCAGCGCGGCCACCGCACCGCCGGGTGTGCGATACAAAACCAGCGGTTCGCCGAGCAGCATGACAGGATATAAACCATCGCCAATCTCGCTGCTCCATGCCGCCACATACCACGCGTTTCTTAAGAACATTGATCCCTCCGCTCCATTCGGCTGACGGCCATTGCGGCCGCTCTATCCGTTCAATCGCCTGGGGTCAGCTTAGGAATTCAAAATTGAAAAGAACAGAGGGCTAAATCTTTGACATCGTTTAGAATTTCTAAAACGACTTGGGTCCCTACCCGCTAAGCATGGACACACTCCCGCCACTACGAGCGTTACAGGTATTCGACACCCTGGGCCGTTGCGGGGGTGTGGTCGAGACAGCGCGCAGGCTCGGCGTTTCGCCGGGCGCGGTCAGCCAGCAGATCAAGATCCTGGAAGATTCGCTGGGCATGCGGCTGCTGGCGAAAGAAGGCAAGCGCCTTCGTCTGACCGTGGCAGGCGTGCGTTATCACGAGACCTGCGCGGCGGCGTTCGAAAGCCTGCGGGTAGCAGGCGCCGAGATGGAACGTGTCAGGAACAGGCGCAGCCTCAGCGTGAGCGCGTTGCCCTCGTTGCTGTCAAAGTGGCTTGCGCCGCGCATCTACGAGTGGCAAAGCGCGCACCCGGAACTGGATGTGTATCTGGACGGCACCCATTCGGAGCCGTCGCCCGATGGCCCCGAGATCGACTTTCGCATTACCTACGGCGAGCGCATCAATCATGCAGGCACCACGGTCGAACTGTTTCGCGACAGCGTCGTACCCGTATGCAGCCCTCGGTTGCTCGAGACCGGGCGGCCACTCGTGAAGCTGGAGGACATCCTCGCTTATCCGTTGCTGTCGATAGACTGGTTTCCCAAGTTCTCCTCGCCGCCATCCTGGCGCGAATGGTTCGCGGCCAATGGCGTTGATTGTCCTGAGGACGTGCGCGTCAATCGCCTGGTGTTTTCGTTGTCGGGGCTCGCAATACAAGCAGCCATTGAAGGTCATGGGTTCGTGCTGGCGCAGACATCGATGATCGTCGACGACCTGACAGCGGGCCGGCTCGTTCTGCCGTTTCCGGTCGGCGTTGTACTACCCTCACCCTATTTCCTGACTTGGCAGGCCAGCAGTTTCGACCAGCCGCACTGCCGCGTTTTTCATCGCTGGCTTCTCACCCGCAGCCGCGAACAACAAGCGATCAACGACCGGATGCTCGATCCCGGGTAAGCGCTCTGCGCAAGAAGCTTTTATGATTTATTTCGATGGTGCCAACGTGCGGGTTGATGCCCGCGCCCTGCCACGCTCCCTACATGCCGCCCAGGAATTTGCCCAGGCAATACTTGCCGTAGATTCGGCAATGGACTGGAACGGTCAGGTGTTTCTCAACGGTGACACCTGACTGCGCCGACACGTGCATCAGGTTGGGAGTGAATGACCGCGTAGCGGGATTGAGAAAGGCGAATAGCAGAAGAACAAGCAGCCCTACCAAGCGGCGCGCCAGGCTTATTGTGCGGCGAAGCTGAATTTGGTCCATCGCCTGTCCTTCGTCGGCTATTGCATTGATTGCGTGTTCAATGGGCTTGAGAGACCTACGATTAAAACACGCCAGTCCGCCAGGACAAAAACAAGTGGGCATGGCGCCGTCCTGCCGCACGCAGCCACGCCCGCTCATTCCCGTTAGGGCAACCAGATCATCTGCACGACCTTTACCACCACCAGCCCGACCGCCACGATCAGGTAACCACGAAGCACGCCCATCCAGATGCGCTTTGTCAGCGTAAGGTTGGGGGGCGGCAGCTCATCCAGAGCCGGCATGCGCCACGTGTCCCGTGTTTCCTTCAGGTAACGCTGCCCGGTGCGCCCTTGCGCGCCGTCCGCTGCCTCAGGGTCACGCTTGCGAAAGACCACCATGGCCAGATACCCGACCACGGCCAACGTCGTCCCGCCGCCCAGCACGTCAAGAATGGTCTCGCCGCTGATGTCCGGGTACACAACGGATGCCGTCAGGATAATTGACAGCATCACCAGGACCCAGATGACAGCGCCCGTGAAAACGTTGAGCTTCTTCGAGTTGGCCCACGGTCCCAGCACCGCCTTGTCGTTGCACAATAACAGCAGGAACACCGTCGCGCTCGGCAACAAGACGCCTGCGAGTGTTTGTACGGCTTCCGTAAGCAGTCCGAGCGGGCTGCCCGGAATGAGCACGAGTGCCGCAGCAGCAGCCACAATGCCGAAATAAACCAGATAAAAACCTTTTGCGTCCGACACGCCGCGGTGCAGCGAGTGGCGAATCTTGAACACGTCGCCAATGGCATAAGCGGTCGACAGCGACACAGCCGCAGCACCAATGATGCACGCGTCAAGCAGGGCCACGGCGAACAGCGTGGCGCTCGTGCGTCCCGCGTATTTGCTCAGGCCTGCGATCACTCCGCCTGCGTCGGTGAAATTGCCGAACTCGGGCTTGCCGGCGTACAGCGCGGCGCAGAAGGACATCATGGCTACGCCGCCGATCATCACGAAGACAATACCGATCCACAGGTCGGCTTTTTCATACTTCATGAAACGCGGCGTGATGCGCTTGTCGACTACGTAGCTCTGCTGGAAGAACAATTGCCAGGGCGCCACCGTGGTGCCGACAATGCCGATCACGAGCAACATCACGTCGCTTAGCTTCGACTGCGCCGGCCAGGTCGGCACGAAGAAGTTGTTTGCTATCTGCGACACGGGCGGGTGGATAGACACCAGCACGGGAACCAGCAGCAGGCTCAACAGGCATAGAACAATCGCGAACCGTTCGAAGCGCCTGAAGCTTCCTGTACTGACGGCCGCCATGGTCAGGGCTGCGGCAATGCACACCCCCAGGACTTTGGAAATGCCGAAGAAATCGAGGACAAACGTGATGCCGATAAACTCGGTCACGATAGTCAGCGCGTTGAGAATAAACAGGTCGATGACGCTAAAGGCGCCCCAGAACTTTCCAAACCGTTCGAAGATCAGGCGAGCGTGACCGACTCCGGTTACGGCCCCCAGGCGCAGCACCATTTCCTGGTTGACGAACAGGACCGGGACCAGCAGGAGCAGTGTCCAGAGCAACGTTGTGCCGTAGTTCTGACCCGCTTGTGTATAGGTGCCGAAAGCGCCGGCGTCATTGTCGCCGACCATCACGATCAGGCCGGGGCCGAGAATGGCCAGGAGCGTGCGCAAGCGTGCCCACCAATTGGTGCGCGCGCCCGTGTCATGTTGGGCAATCGTGCCGAGTGCGCCCTTGATGTCTCCAACGTGGGCGTCATCGAGTACAGCGCTGCGTGGTGGTAGGACTTGAGATGGAGTGGACATTTTTATTGTTCCAGAAATCGTGGTGGCCGATAGAGGAGATGCCGTGTTTGTCCCGCATACGAACGACCTGGGTCATCCCTTGATAAAACTCAGGATACCGAAGCGTGTACACGGGAACGTTGATCAGGCGTGAAATACAAATTGGCGGAATGCGCGCCATGCATTGGCGAACCGATGCCGGCTGGTGGATTCCTGCGACAGCATGGTGTTGTAGTGAAGGCGTGATTCCTGGACGTGCGGAAGGTGCGAGACGAGCAAACCGAAGTTCATGATGCTTCTCCGACAATATGGCTTTTCAGTGAATGGAAAGCCAGCAGATCGGAGTTCGGACACGCGATGCGCGTGACGAAAGGGACCTACTCGCTTTCCCTGGCTAAGGTGAAAGTGCTGCGGCGTAAGGGATAACTGTCACTGCCCGGCATGGCGGCTCCTTTATTGCGTATGCACGCACGTCGTCATCCGCACGGCGCGTCTTTCTATGCAAAAGGCGCGAGCGGAACCAGTCGCGAGGGTTGGCTCGCAACGCGATTCGTATGGACGCGGGCTAGCCTGGCGTCAATACGCTTGTTTCAGGGTGCACGGGGTATTTACTGCATATTTACCAAGACGCGCACCGTCTGCCTGCTGGCAAGACGGCGGCTAGGGAATCAAGCGCGAACGTCCTGCCTGTCAGGCAGAGAAAAACTTCGAAGGTCGACTACTACAACTGTCCAAGGCATTAGCCCCGTTTGTTACGATGCCCGGATTCTAGGCGTGCGCCAAATGTCAAGTCAACCCCATTTGTTAAGCAGAGCAGAAATAGTTTTGAGGCGTGGTTATCGGCATCCTCAAGGCGACTTTTTTTGAACTTGCTGCAATGCGCGCGTAAGCGCAATGAAATGAATTCGCGGCTAATGCAGGGCCATTCCAGACTTGGAGGGAATGCAGCCATGACGGCTGTCTCATTGAGTACACGGCTTGATTTTCTTACGTCATTTTTACTTGCCAATGAGTTTGCGCCGAGAATACAATCCGCCCGTCTCATCACAAGGAGTCCCTCGTGGACACATGCCCTAGTAGTGGAAGTTCGATGCCGGCCAGCGCCGGCGAAGCATCCGCGAGATAGCGCCGCAGGAATATTCCTTAGCCGCTAACTCGCCTGGTCGGGTTAGCGCGCTTCATTCAGGACTGGCTTCATGCCCGTCCTTCTGCAGCACGCTCCCCTTTGTCTGATCGCCTTTGCAAGTTCATTTGCAAAGCCGCGTCATGTCTTTGCACGTCGCTCGATTCGGTCGAGCCGGACGGGAGTCTGCTCATGTTTGTCATTTCGCTTATCTCGCGCATCGGTCCGGTATTACAGCCGCCGCGCCGCTTGTTCACTCGCGCCCCGTCCCTGGGATGGGCCGTGCCTTGGCTCGCCATACTGGGCAAAGCTTGTTCTCGCCGCTTCTGGGTCGACGTCGTTCGTGCCTTGCCACGCAAGGCCGGTTACGTCGGCGGCTCGCTCACGCCGATGGTCTGCTTGCTCGTTGCACTAACCGCTGCAGCCATTGTTATCGCAGGCGCTTTGTCCGCTACTTCAGTAGGCGACGAGCTCGGACGCGCAGTGCGTGTGAGCTGGTGGTTTGCCTGAGCGCTGCACAACACGCATCTGATCCTTTGACTCACCTCTGACTTTCACCGAGAAAAAAATGTAGATCGTAAAACCATCTATCTCTCCACAGACCATGAATAAAAACCTTAAGCATTTACATTCGAATTTTTTCGAAGGAACGGTAACGCCAACGTCCTGCGCCGCGCAAACACCACGCCTCTCAAGCAGGGCACGGTCCAATGTTCGCAACGGGATTTCCCTATTGCTGTCGCTAGGCGCGCTATCGACCGCTGTCGCGCAGACGAGTGTCGACGCACCGGGCCCAGGGGCAACCGACGCACAAGCCGCCGGGACGCAAGCGGCACCGGCGCCGACCGGGCTTTGGGACCGCTCAACGTTGTTCGGGGATATGGGCGGGCTGCGCCCATGGCTGGGTAACTACGGCGTCACCCTCAGCATTCAGGAGACCAGCGAATATCTGCGTAACCTGTCCGGTGGCGTGTCGCGTGAAGGTGCCTACGACGGACTGACTCAAGCGACCGTCCAGGTCGATACGTCCAAAGCCTTCGGCCTGCCGGGCGGTACGTTCAATGTCTCCGGCTTGCAAATTCATGGTCGCAACCTGAGCCAGCACACGCTGCTTACGCTGCAGTCCGCAAGCGGCATAGAAGCGGACGCAACCACTCGCCTGTGGGAGCTTTGGTACCAGCAGTCCCTGCTCGACGGACGGGTCGACGTAAAGCTTGGCCAGCAAAGTCTCGATCAGGAATTCATGATCAGCCAGCACGCCACGCCGTTCATGAACGCGACGTTCGGCTGGCCCGTCCTGCCATCCGCCGACCTGCCCTCGGGCGGCCCCGCTTACCCGCTGTCCTCACTGGGCGTTCGCTTCAGGGCGAAACCATCGGACGCGGTGACCGTGCTCGCGGGCGTGTTCGATGGCAACCCGGCCGGAAGCAATACGGGGGACCCGCAAAAGCAGAACAGCCACGGCACGAACTTCAATCTGGGCAACGGCGCGTTGTTCATCGCGGAGGTGCAATACGCAATCAATCAACCGCCGGCGGATCCGAAAGCCCCTCAGCCAAGCGGACTTCCAGGTACCTATAAACTCGGCTTCTGGTACAACACCCAGGACTTCGCCGACCTGCAGCACGACACGAACGGCTTGTCGCTGGCCAACCCCGCTTCGAATGGAATCCCCGCCGGTCATCGCGGCGACTACAGCATCTACGCCGTTGCCGATCAGATGGTCTGGCGCCCAAGCGCCGACAGTCCGCAGTCGCTCGGCGTGTTTGCCCGCGTGATGGGCGCACCGGGTGACCGCAATCTGGTCGACCTCGGCGTGAACGCGGGTATCACCCTGAAAGCGCCGTTCAAGGGTCGGGACAATGACGTGGCCGGACTGGCGGTTGGCTACGCCAGAATCGGGTCGAACGCGCAGGGCCTCGCTCAGGATACTGCGTCGTTTTCAACGCCCGGTTATCCGCAGCGCAGTGCTGAAACGATCATTGAAGCCACCTATCAGTATCAGGTCGCGCCATGGTGGCAATTGCAGGCCGACTTCCAATACGCGTTCCGGCCGGCAGGTGGAATTCCCAACCTCGTGAATCCGTCCGAGCGAGTGCATGACGAAGCAGTGATCGGGATACGCACCGTCGTTAATTTCTGACAGAACCCCGGTCTTCCTGGTCCCGATCGCAGGACCAGGAAGTTGCGGCACGTAAGCGTTTCATTGGTGCGCGCCGTTCCCAAGCGTGCTCGAAATATGCTGTTCCTCCCGCATTCACGCACGACGCCTTTTGTCTGATATATGGCAGCCTGTCGCCGAGGAGCGCCTGCTGGACGAACACCGAATTCGGCATAATGTGGAGCAGCCCGTAAAGCGATTCCCGGGGCATCGCGTACGGGTTCGAGTAAGGAAGCGAGTAAAAAAGCCGCGACGCGGTCCACGCTGCAACCAACGGAAGGAGGCGAGCATGAACATCGCGCGTTCGTCCAACACGCCGCTCGACGCAAGTGCAGGCGAGCCGCGTTATTCACCCGCGCAGATAGCGCTGCATTGGGTGATCGGGTTGGCGATCATCATCATGCTCGGCATGGGTCTCTATATGGTCGGGCTGCCAAAAGGGCTCGATTTCAAGTCGAGCCTGATCAAGTTCCACAAGTCGCTTGGCATGACCGTTTTCCTGCTTGTGCTGGTCCGCATCGTGGTTCGCCTGGTTGCAGGCCGGCCTCCGCTTCCCCCCATGCCAGCGTGGCAACGCGCCGCCGCCATCATGACGCAGGGTCTTTTATACGTGGCGATGATCGTCATGCCGCTGACGGGCTACCTGGGCTCGACATTCAACAAGTTCGCCACGCGCTTCTGGGGCATCCCGCTGCCCATGTGGGGCTGGGACGACCCCGGCCTGCGCAAGATTTTCTTCACGGTGCACACGTTCTCCGCCTGGATCCTGATTGCGCTGATCGTGTTGCATGCGGCGGGCGCGCTCAAACATCAGTTGATAGATCGCGACCGCCTGATGGAAAGGATGCTGCCATGATGAGGCTCGACGAAGCCTGACTCTATCGACGCCATCATGGCTCCATATACAGGACACAGCGCTTTCGAAGCCGGTTCGCCCTGGTAACTGTTTCGCAACCCTTATCAATTATCAAGTGGCTTTATTGGTGCTCGCTGCCCCGGCCTTCGCGCTTGCTCAGCGCGGGGGCAACCTCCGATCCGCTTGCTACCTCAACTCATATAGCCGAGATGCTCGGCCAGGATCAGCGACCCGATAACAACAAGAATGAGCCCGCCCGCAATCTCCGCGCGTTGCCCGACAGCCTTGCCGAGAAAACGTCCAATCATCACGCCCAGGGTCACCATGATCAGCGTCGCCAGTCCGATGGTCGCGGCGGTCGACAGGATATTCACATCGATGAAAGCGAGCCCCGCTCCCACCGCCATTGCGTCGATGCTCGTCGCGAATCCGGTGAGCGCCAGCAGCCAGAAACCGTGACTGCTGGGTTTCTCGACGTCCGGCGCAGGCGTGCGCAGGCCCGATCTGATCATGCGTACGCCCAGCACAAGCAGCAGGCTAAACGCGATCCAGTGATCCCATGACGCGACATACGGCGCGGCGGCCTTGCCGAGCGCCCAGCCAACCAGCGGTGTGAGGGCTTCAATCACGCCGAAGATCAGCCCGGTACGAAGCGCCTCGCGAATTCGCGGGCGGTGCAGCGTGGCGCCCTTGCCGACAGCAGCGGCGAAGGCGTCCGTCGACATGGCGAAGGCGAGCAGGAGAGTAGAAGCGATATTCATGGGGATGTGGGTTGTTGTTAAGCCATTCAGGTCGGGCCAGAACATGCGATGCAGCGGCGAGCCCGACCGGTCTCCCCGACACATCGATGGTCTTGCCAACCAAAAAGCTAGCGGTTGCTCATGCCATGGTTCGATCGAACCAAGCGTGTTGACATGAGCGCTTCCAGTGAATGGAAGCCGGCTACTCCCCAAAGACGGATGGAGGCTATCACGACCGAAATGGATTTGTAAGATTTCCCCGGCAACGTGAAGGGATACTTTTGGCACACTTCCGGATCGCTTCTGCTGTGCGCATGGACACGGATCAAGGGTCCGCACTGGTCCACACAAGGAGCAAACCCGGCTAATCTTGGCCGCCGGCCGCGCGGGAAAGAAAGTTCGAGCCGATACAATGCGGCCTGCAAGCCAGACGTGGTGAACCTCCCGATCCAACCTGCCGCACGATGCCAAATCCGAAATCCATGCCGTTGCCTGACTGTGCGCGCCCAGCGCCGCACTGCGCGCCGTGCTGCCGGTCCCGTCGCTCGCGGCGCAGTCCATGCATCGCGAGCCGCCCGCGATGAACCCTGGCTCGCCGCCCGCCAAGGGTTTGAGGAAGCGCCGCATCCAGCCGCGCTGGACGGCGGTCGGCATGGCGAGCGCGCTCTCCCGCCATCCGCTGCTTGCGGGCGTTGCCGGTACCGCGGTCGCGGTGCTGATGGCGAGCTTGTCCATCGGCACGTTGTACCAGGGGCGCCAGGGCGTGCTCGACCATGCGCGCGAAACCTCGACGAACCTCGTCGCAATCATCAGCAGCGACATCGCCCGCAACGTCGAAATCTACAATCTGTCACTCAACGCGATGGTCGAGGGCGCGCAGAATCCGGCCATCATGGCGCTCTCGCCCACCCTGCGCCGCCAGATCCTCTTCGACCGTGCGATCTCCGCGGCCTACATCAGCGGCGCCTACGTGCTGGACGCGCACGGCAACGTCACGGCGGAGGCCAAGGACGCCCCCTTCCCGGCGGGCTCCTTCGCCGACCGCGAATATTTCTACGCCCAGCAACGCAGCCCGTCGGCCGGCCTGTACTTCTCGCATCCGTTTGCGTCGCGTTTGCGCGGCACCCCGACGATCGGCATGAGCCGGCGCGTCAACGCGCCTGACGGTTCGTTCGCCGGCATCGCGCTGCTGGCAATGAACCTCGCCTATTTCAACTCGCTGCTGGACAAGCTCAACGTGGGCGCCGAGGGATCGATCTTCATCATCCATCAGGACGGCACGATGATCGCCCGCAAGCCTTTCCGCGAGAACATCGTCGGCCACAAGGTCAGCACCTCGCTCACTTTCTCGCGCATGGCGAATGCCGGGTCGGGATCGTACGTGGCGGTCTCCCCGGTCGACGGCGTGCGCCGTCTCTACACGTTCTCGCGCGTCCCGGGGACACCGTTCATCGCGGCCGTGGCCCCGGCGGAAGACGAAGTGCTGGGACCGTGGCGCGAGCGCAGCCGGATTGCCGGCGCGCTGACGCTGCTGTCGGGTTTGAGTTTCGTCGCGGTGTCGTGGCTGCTTGCACTGTCGCTGCGCGAGCGCGCCCGCGCGCAGGAGGAGCTCGTCCTGCTGGCCGGCACGGATGCGCTCACCGGCCTGCCAAACCGGCGTGCATTCGACGAACGCATGGACGAAGAATGGCGCCGCGGGCGTCGGGCGGGCACGCCGTTGTCGATGTTGTTCATCGACGTGGATTATTTCAAGCCCTACAACGACACCTACGGCCACGCCCTCGGCGACGACGCGCTCGCCACCGTCGCGCACAGCATTGCCACGGCCGTGCGCCGTCCGGGTGATGTCCCCGCGCGCTACGGCGGCGAAGAGTTCGTCGTGCTGCTGCCCGATACGCCGTCTGAAGGTGCGCTGCATATTGCCGAAGCGATCCGGCAGCACGTGCTGGCCTGCGCGATCCCCCACCGGGCCAGCCCGCTTGGCACGGTGACCGTCAGCATTGGCTGCGCGACGGCGTCACCGCCGGGCCTGGGCGGTGCGTACGGCCTGCTCGGCGCCGCCGACCAGCAGCTCTATAAAGCAAAGGCCGCAGGGCGGGACTGCGTCCGGCCGTTGGCCCACACGTCGGCTGCGGTAGCGAGTTCCTGAGCACGCCGGGGTGCGCGCGGGCCTGCGCGCCGAATATCGCCCGGACCGCTCTCGCGGCCAAGCAAACTCATGATTTGCAAGGATTTTTCTCGTCTGTATAATGCGACCTTCCCTTCCAAGGCCACTTCCCATGAGCAGACTCCTTTGGCTTGCTGCGCTGACACTAGGAGCAACGCTAGGACCGATGCAAGGCGCGGTGGCCCAGGAACGAGCCCCGGAAGCGGTCCAGCAAGACGCCGCGGCCAGCGACGCCACCACCGAGGCCACTCAGCAGGTCTCCCGCCTGATCTCCCAGAAGTTCGGCGTCGCGCGGGCAAAAGCGGAGCAGATTTCAGCCGCGGTCATGTCCGCGGCATCCAAATACTCCCTTCCTCCCGCCCTCCTCCTCGCCATCATCTCCGTTGAATCCCGCTTCAAGGAAAAAGCCCGCGGCGCCAATGGCGCTACCGGCCTGATGCAGGTCGTGCCGGCCGCGCACAAACAACTCGTGCGCCACATCGACCTGACTGAAGCGACTGCGAATATAGAAGCCGGATCGGCGATTCTTCACGGTTATGTCCAGTCCGCTCGCGGCGACGTGGGCGCGGCCCTGAAGAGCTATGGCGGCTCGAAAGCCTACGCGGAAAAGGTCAGCCTGCGAGCCAAGGCGTTCGCCCCGCAATTCGGCTCCGACGCCGCTGCAGACGCCGACACTGAAACGACCCGCGACTGACTCCGGCGTCCTCGCTTCAACGCTCCGCTGTTATCCCGGCCGCTCGACTCCCTCTCGAATGGCGCGCCGCTGAACTAGCGCAGCACGAGTTCCCGCAACTCGTCGATATTGAATGGCTTTGCGAGAATCGTCACCCCGGTGTGACGCGCGCGCTCGAATTCGTCGGAATAGCCGGTCATCAATGCGATCCGCTGCGTGGGCCAGGTCCCGCGGACTTTCTCCGCCAGATCGATGCCGTTGAGCCGCCCAGGCATCTGTATATCCGACAACACGAGGTCGAAGCGGCTGCCTTCGTTGAGCAAGTCGAAGGCTTTGTCCGCGGTGAGTTCGTGGCGTACGTCGCAGCCAAAGGTGGCGAGCACCGCCGCCACGCCCGCCGC
>Ga0153929_1000666_pt1 | contig 12692 bp, 14 predicted proteins | sample TSNJ013MetaG_FD_104689 | JGI IMG/M metagenome (GOLD analysis project Ga0153929, IMG submission 104689) | Attine ant fungus gardens microbial communities from New Jersey, USA - TSNJ013 MetaG | ecosystem: Host-associated > Fungi > Mycelium > Unclassified | place: USA: New Jersey, Wharton State...
GCGCGGATGCTTTCGCATCGGCGCCCATGGCGCGTGCGCTCATCATCATCATGGGACGCGGCATAACGCCGTTATGCCCGACGTTGACTTCACGAATCGAATAGCCGCTGTAGCCGAATGCCTGTGCCGACGAAGCGGCTTGCTCGCGGAACGACTTGATGGCTTCACCGGTGAGTTTCTGCTCGGCGGCGCGTTGGGCTTCAGGCGACAGCGAGAACTGCACGTTGCCCACTTGCATGATCGATGCCATCTGGCCCGCGAGTTTCGACGCCGAAGCGAAGTCGTGCGATTCGAGCACCACTTCGGTACGGCCGCGCCATGCGGAAATACGGCCGTCGCGATCGGTAGACGGATAGATCGAGAAAGAACCGGTACGCGCGGTGACGCCGCTCACGCCTTTGGCCTTCTGCAGCGCTGCGTCGGCACGCTGATTCAGCGTGGCGGTGAGCGCGGACGGGTCGTTCGCTTCCTGCTCGTAGAACAACGTGATATCGACGACGTCTTGCGGTACTTCCGCGCTTGCCTGTGCATTCAGCGACAGCACACCTGCGGGCTGATACTGCGTCACACTCTGCGCGCGGGCCATGGCCGGCGTCAGCGCAAGCGCGACAGGGGCGGCGCAAACAAGAGCGAGAGCGAGTGCACGTGCGGTGTTTTTCGTCATTTTTGGACTCCTTGCTTGAACAGGTTGTGCACGAATTGAGCGAACGCTGTACGTTGGCACAACGTTTGCGAGTCCGTTAGGCGCCTGTAACCTGAGCTTGGTTCCCTAATTTGACGTTTGCTCACACTTGCTTTCGCGCGCGCGGATGTGCACAGGATTTGCGCAGGGCTCGAGCGACCACGGACGCGAGCCGAATATGCAACGTCAAACAAGATGCTTGGTGATGAAGCGCCATTCGGCCTCGGTCACCGGCGTGATCGACAGGCGGTTACCTTTGGCGAGCACACGCATGTCCTTCAATTCCTCGTGTTCGCGCAGCACGGCAAGCGGAATCAGTGGAATTTTCTTCTTGAACACCACATCGACGAGCAGCCAGCGCGGTGTTTCCTGCGACGACTTCGGGTCGTAGTAGGGGCTCTTCTTGTCGAACTGAGTTGGGTCCGGATACGCGGTGGACGATACCTCCACGATCCCGGCGATGCCCGGCTCGGGGCAGCTCGAGTGATAGAACAGCACACCGTCGCCAACCTGCATCATGTCGCGCATGAAATTGCGCGCCTGATAGTTGCGCACGCCGGTCCACGGCAACGTGCGCTGCGGGGCCTCTGCGAGATGGTCGATGCTTGCTTCGTCCGGTTCGGACTTCATTAGCCAGTAGCGCATGAATCGAAGTGAGCGTTAAAGGTTTGAGAATACAGAAGAAAAAGCGAGACCCAAAGAAAAACGGCACCGGACCGAAGTCCGATGCCGTTTTGAATAAGGTCCCCGCCTTAGCCGCTAGGCCGGCATCCTGAACCGGGGGTTCAGAATTGGTCGCAGTTAGCAGCACTTCGGGTACATCAGACAGAGTGACGCGCACACCCGTGCTACAAATTTCCACAACCGTGCACATGGCATTGGTTCAAGGAATATATGACCTTGGCGAACCAGGCAGGGAAGTCAAACCGATTGAACTCAATCACTTGCGTGAGACTTGGCTCATGCATTGTGCTTGAATCCGCAGCCGATCTCAGGACCGGCTACTTGAAATTGTTCGATACTGCTAGGCACTTACTGCATGCTGTACTGCTGAATCACAGTGCCCAGTTGTTCGTTCATTTGATGCATTGTACGCCGGATTTCCTCTGCGGGAAATGCTTCTCCGTGTCGCACGCTCGATTGCAGCTTAAGCAGTTCCGATGCCAGCGATAGCGCAGCCATGACGGCAATGCGATCGGTGCCGCGCACGTTGCTGCTATTGCGGATCTTCGACATCTCGGCGTCGACGCGTGCGACCGCTTCAAGCAGCGCGCCTTCAGTTTCAGGCGAGCAGGCGAGGCGATAGGGCACGCCGAGAATCGATACTTCGATCTGCTTGGTGGTCATGCATTTTCTCCGTGGCGGGTGACGTCGCTCTCCGCTTCAAGCTCTTGCGGCGCGGTACCGAGCAGATCGAGCTGATTATCCGGCTCGCTATGCGCGCGGGCGCGCGGCAGCTTTTCGAGGATCGCATTCAGGCGTACCTGTGCGTCGTCGATCTTTGCCGACAGCGCGTCGCGTTCCGCCTGCAGTGCATCGCGCTCCTCGCGCATTAACGCGAGTTCAGTGCGCGTGGCCTCTGCTTCGGCACGCGTTTGGGCGAGCTGATTTTCGAGCGCGAGCCGCGCTTCGTTGTGGCGTTGGCTGATCGCGATCAGCTTGCCGATATTCTGTGAAAGTGTTTCGAGTTCGGTGAGCATCTGCTGCGTCCTCTAAAGACATTGCATTTTAGCGCGGAATGTCGCAGGTTCCGACAATTGTCTCGTTTCGAGACGTAACAACATCGCTTTATGCAGGCATTTATCGACCATATGATGAAAAGCAGCCCTCGCATCGGACAATAACCTGCATATAACGGAACAGATTGCGCATGGATTGACCATTCTTGACGGACCCGGAGGCCGCTCCTAAACTGGCCGCACGTTGGCGCCCGCGCGCGTTTTTTTCGCAGTGCACGCAGCTAAACGGGAAGCCCGGCGTGCGCCTCGCATGCACGCGCGAACCTGCGCAGACTCCGGCAACGGCAAGCGACCGCGTTCGCCATGCCGGTCGATCCTGATCGTGTGTTTGAAGCTGAACACGCGAGTGTGCCACTGCGCGCCACGCGTGGGAAGGCGGGATCGACGTGTTGCCAGTCCGGAGATCGGACGGAAGGCGAGGGACGTCCCCGCTCAAACGCGGAAAAATGGCCCAGCCACCCAACGCTAAGCCGAACGAAAACGGCCTGGTTTCGCTGGGTCACAAGCTCAACCGTAAAAGAAATACGAGCGAGGAATACGAGCGCCACGGCAACGGCAGCTATGGCAAAGCGTGCCGTGTGCTCTTCCAGGGCGGGCAGAGTCGGCCCGGTCCATGGCGCGACCAGTATTGCGGTTCTGGCTGCGTGAGCAGTTACTATCTCGGCTATGGCTTCGACGTCACCGGGCGTTGGAAGGCGACTGCAAGCTATTCGAATCCGATCGACTACCCGCCAGTCTTGTCCGGCATTCACCTTCCGGGGAGCGGCAATTGGGTGAACCTGCAGAGGATCGAAGGATCGTGGATCTGTCATGCGCGCAATACGCAGAGATGCAGACGCGCTACACCAACATCATGAAGGCTTGCTGCTTCGCCGCGCGGATCCAGAACCTGTTTAACAAGGACTATGAAACAGCCTACTTGTTTCCCTCGCTGCGGCGCGGTGTGTATCTCACGATTGGGCGGCAGCAGTGACGAAGGTACTGGCATGAGAACGCGCCGATGAACCACGGCTCGGGTCCGATACCCACAAACACGATGCGCGTGATGAACGCGAAACGCGCGGCCGCGATCTGGTTCGCGCTCGCGGGAATTGCGCTGGCTGTGCTGATGGCGTCGCTCGCGCTTGGCAGTGTGTCGCTCGCACCCGCGCGCGTGTTGGCGGCGCTGCTGCCTTCGCATGTGCCGCGTGTCGAGTCCGCCGATCTTGCCGGCGAGATCGTGCGCACGCTGCGTTTGCCGCGCGCGTTGGCCGGCTTCGCATGCGGCGCGTTGCTGGCGCTGGCCGGTGCGCTGCTGCAAGTGCTGTTGCGCAACCCCTTGGCCGAGCCCTATGTATTGGGCGTGTCGGGCGGGGCCGCCACATTCGCGCTGGTCGCGATGATCGCCGGCTGCGCGTGGTGGATCGTCGACGCCAGCGCGTTCGCCGGCGCCTTCGTGTCGATCCTGCTGGTGCTCGGGCTCGCCCGCCGCGAGTTGTGGCGGGGCGAGCCGCAGGATACGTCGCCGCGTTTGCTGCTGACCGGCGCGGTGATCGCGGCGGGTTGGGGCGCCGTCATTACCTTGCTGCTCAACCTCGCGCCGGACAACCGGCTGCGTGGGATGTTGTTCTGGCTGACCGGCGATCTGAACGGCGGTGCGATGCCGTGGGTGGCGCTTGTTGCGCTCGCCGTCGTGCTGGTGGCGATCGTCCCCGCGGCGCCGCGGCTGAATGTACTGCTGCGGGGGGACGCCGCTGCGCAGGCACTCGGTGTCGCCGTGATGCCGCTGCGCTTGCGTGTCTATCTGGTGGCGTCGCTCGCGGCCGCCGCCGCGGTAACGACGGCGGGCACCATCGGCTTTGTCGGCCTTGTCGTACCGCATATGTTGCGGCTCGCGTTCGGCAACGATCAGCGCATGCTGTTGCCGGCCGCGGCGCTTGGTGGCGGCGTCGCGGTGATGGGAGCCGATCTGATCGCACGTACCGTGATTGCGCCGGCACAATTGCCGGTCGGCGTGATCACCTCGATCGTCGGTGTGCCGGTGTTTCTTTGGATGCTGCTGCGCAGGCGCCGATGATGAATCCGCACGACCTCCCCGACGTGACGCTCAGCGCGCAACGCCTGACCTTGCGCGCGGGCATGCGCACCTTGCTCGACGCGTTCACGCACACGTTCTACGCCGGCGAGATCTGGTGCATTGCCGGGCCCAACGGCGCGGGCAAGACGACCTTGCTCTCCACGCTCGCCGGTCTGGCGCAACCGTCGGCCGGCCATGTCGAACTCGACGGCGTGCGTCTCGCCGACTGGCAGCCGTTGCCGCTCGCGCAGCGTCGCGCGCTGATGTCGCAAAGTGCAGCCGATGCTTTCAGCGCGAGCGTGCTCGACATCGTGATGCTGAACCGTTTTCCGCATCTGAGCGGCTGGGGGTGGGAAATCGAGGCCGATCGTGCTGCCGCGCATGCCGCGCTCGACGGCTTGGGCCTCGCCGCATTTGCTGCGCGCGACGTGCTCTCGCTCTCGGGTGGCGAACGGCAACGTGTCGCGCTGGCAGCCGTGTTGTGCCAGGAGGCACCGTTGCTGCTGCTCGACGAACCGCTCTCGCATCTGGATCTGCACCACCAGATCGACTGTCTGGAAGCGCTGAGCGCCTGGACGCGCGAGCCACGGCGTACAGTGTTGTTTTCGTGCCATGACTTGAATCTCGCGCGGCGCTTCGCGACACATGCGCTGCTGCTCGACGGCAAGGGGGGCGCGTATGCCGGACCGGTTCACGACGTGCTGACGCCCACGCTGACGAGCCGGGCGTTCGGCTATCCCTTGATTCTGATTCGCGACGGCGAGCATGAGGCGTTGATTCCCGCGCCACGCTCAGGTCACGAATCGCTTGCGGCTGATGACATATCGGCAGGCTAAGCGCTTTAAAAAAACACACTCTTTCTGTCTGAAACGTCTATGACTTTTTTATCAGCTGTGCCGGGATTGACCGATGTCGAACCGCTCGACCAAACGCTGCGTGCCGAACTGCAACACATTATCGACACCAAGACCAAGCCGCCCGGCAGCCTCGGGCGGCTCGAGACACTCGCACGCCAGTTGGGGCTGATCCAGCGGACGACGCATCCCACGGTCGAACGCCCGGCGATGATCGTGTTTGCCGGCGACCACGGCATTGCACAGGAGGGCGTGAGTCCTTATCCGCAAGCAGTGACCGCGCAAATGGTCGCCAACTTTCTGGCGGGCGGCGCGGCGATCAATGCCTTGAGCCGCGTGTGCGGCGTCGAACTCGAAGTGGTCAACTCAGGCATTGCTACGCCGCTGCCGTCCACTGAAGGGCTCATCGATATCCCGGTCGCGGCCGGCACGCGCAACTTCGCGCATGAACCCGCGATGACGCGCGAACAGGCGCTGGCCGCGATGCAGTCGGGCGCGGCACGCGTGCGGCATCATCTGGCGCTCGGCACCAATGTGATCGGCTTCGGCGAGATGGGCATTGCGAATACGTCGTCGGCCGCTTGTCTGATGAGCCGCCTGTGTGGCGTGCCGATCGACGAATGCGTTGGACGCGGCACGGGTCTCGACAATGCCGGGCTGGCGAAAAAACGCAACGTACTGGCTTCGGCACTCGCGCATCATGCCGCTTCCAGCGATCCGCTCGACGTGCTCGCCACCTTCGGCGGCTTCGAAATCGCCATGATGACTGGCGCATATCTCGCCGCCGCGCAGGCGCGTATGACAATCCTCGTCGACGGTTTCATTGCGACGTCGGCATTGCTGGTAGCCGATGCGTTCGCACCGACGGTGCGCGAGTATTGTGTGTTCGCGCATGCGTCGAACGAGGTGGGGCATCGGCGCATGCTCGATCATTTCGGCGCGTTGCCATTGCTTTCGCTCGATATGCGTCTCGGCGAAGGCACGGGCGCGGTGCTCGCGGTGCCGTTGCTGCGGGCGGCGGTGGCGTTCGTCAATGAAATGGCGAGCTTCGAATCGGCCGGGGTTGCGAATCGCGATGCTTGACACATTGCCTAAAGCGCCACCGTACGAAGCGTCTTCGTACAGAAGCGCGCGTCCGGTTCGCTCATGAATCCGCTCGCAGAACTGCGCTATTTCTTCACGGCGCTCGGCTATTTCACGCGCGTGCCGGTGCCGCGTTGGGTTGGCTATGAGCCACATTATCTGAATGCGGCGGCGCGTTATTTTCCACTGGTCGGTTTGTTGATCGGCGGATTGAGCGCGCTGGTTTATCTCGCGGCCTTGCAGGTTTTTCCCGCAGGCGTGGCGGTGCTGCTGTCGATGGCCGCGTCGCTCGTCGTGACCGGCGCGTTTCATGAGGACGGACTCGCCGATTGTGTCGATGCGTTCGGGGGCGCTTACACGCGCGAGGACGTGTTGCGCATCATGCATGACTCGCGCATCGGTGCGTTCGGCGCCATCGCGCTCGTGATCGCGCTGGCACTGAAATGGCAAACGCTCACCGCACTGCCGCCGGTACGCGCCGCGAGTCTGATGATCGCCGCGCATGCGGCGAGCCGTGTGTTTGCCATCAGCTATCTGGCCACGCTCGACTACGTGCGCGCCGAAGGTAAAGCCAAACCGGTCGCACAACGTTTAAGCGGGTCTGCGTTGCTCTGCGCAGCGATATTCGGTTTGCCGTTGTTGCTCTGGCCGAGCGGCCCCGGTCTGCCGGATTGGCGTTTTGCCGGCGCGGCAATCGTCGTGCTCGCGGGGCTGCGCTTTGCGATGGGGCGCTATTTCGTCACGCGGATCGGCGGCTATACCGGCGACTGTCTGGGCTTCGCACAACAGGTTCTTGAGCTGAGCATCTATCTGCTGGGGCTTGCATGGATGTCGTCCTGATCCGTCATCCCGCCGTCGCGCTCGACGCGGGTGTTTGCTACGGCCAAAGCGACATCGCGCTTGCCGAAGATGTGGAAGTTTCGTCAACCGCGCTTGCGTTGAAACTTGCCACGCTGCAAGTGCCGGCGCCACGGGTGTTCATATCGAGTCCGCTGATGCGCTGCTCGGCGCTCGCCGCCGCCATGGCGAACGATTTCGGTTGTGCGCTCAGCCATGATGATCGTCTGCAGGAAATGAACTTCGGCGATTGGGAGCAGCAGCGCTGGGACGCGATCGATCGTGCGTTGCTCGACGACTGGGCTGCCAATTTCGAACACGCGCGTGCGCATGGCGGCGAGAGCGTTGCGCAATTCGTCGCGCGAGTGCGGGCGTGGTTCGACGCGTTCGCGCAGACCCGCGAACTGTCGCCGGCGTACGTGGTCACGCATGCCGGCGTCATGCGGGCGATCGCTTCGCTGGCGTTGGACTTGCCGCTGGAGCGCTGTCTGCGCTGGTCGTTGGAGATGACGGGGATCGTCTGGCTGCGCAAGGACGAGGGCTCGCAGCAATGGTCGCTGGTGCGGTGGAATGCCTGAAAGCGGGCGTTCGCTCTTGCTCCTGAATTGCGACAGCCTCCACTTGAATCGTGACACTTTTACGGGGAATTTGTCGCGGAAAGCCTGAATTGCGCCACTTTTCGATCCTAAGGTGGCGCGATTGCACCGATTTGTGCCACAATGACAAGAGAAAGTGGCGTGATTAGGGTTCATCGCGTCACATAGGCACAAGGGTGGCGCGCATGAACAGCAATGGCATCAAACTGGAACTGGATCTGATCGAGCAACTCGTCGCTGCAAGCGCTGAGGGCCAGAGTATTCGTGCGCTTGCCACCGCGCTGGCCGTGCGCCGTCATCCCATGCCGCGCCGCACGCTGCAACGTCGTCTCGACGCGTTGCTCGAAGCTGGCCGGATCGTCTCGGAAGGCGCCGGCCGGGCCGTCGCTTATAAGCAGGTTTCCGCCGCCAGCGCGGCAGTGTTCCCGGCTCCGATCGTCAGTGGCGCCAGCACTGCCGGCGAGGCTTACATACCCGTGTCGAGCGCGGGTCTCGAGGTGCGCGCGGAAGTGAACAGGCCGTTGCACGAGCGCCGGCCGGTTGGTTACAACCGCGAGTTTCTCGAGCGCTATCGTCCAAACCAGGACGGGTATTTGTCGCAAGCGCAGCGCGCACGGCTGCACGAGTGGGGGCGCACTTCGGCGGACGTGCGTCCGGCCGGTACGTACGCGCGCGACATCATGAGCCGGCTTCTGATCGATTTGTCATGGGCTTCGTCGCGGCTGGAGGGCAATACCTACACGAGGCTCGATACCGTACGGCTAATCGAGCAAGGGCACATCGCGGAAGGCAAGGGCGCTCAGGAAACGCAGATGATCCTGAATCACAAGGCCGCGATCGAAATGATCGTCGAAAGCGCGGACGAAGTGGGCTTCAATCGGTTCACCGTACTGAACCTTCATGCGATTCTCTCGGACAACCTGATGTCCGATCCGTTCGCGAGCGGCCGTTTGCGTGCGCGCGAAGTGGAGATCAGCGGCACGGTATTTTTTCCGCTCGCGGTGCCCCAGCAGATCGCGGAGTGTTTCGAGGCAGTGTTAAACAAGGCCGCCCAGATCGAAGACCCCTTCGAGCAGGCTTTCTTCGGCATGGTGCACCTGCCGTATCTGCAGCCGTTCGAAGATGTCAACAAGCGGGTCTCGCGTCTGACCGCGAATATTCCGCTCGTCCGGAAGAATCTGTGTCCGCTGTCGTTCATCGACGTTCCCGAAAAGGCCTACGTGGACGGCACGCTCGGCGTGTACGAAGGCAATCGTGTCGAGTTGTTGCGCGATGTTTTTATCTGGGCGTACGAGCGTTCCTGCCAGCGTTATCTCGCGATTCGGCAATCGATCGGCGAACCGGACGCGTTCCGTCTCAAGTATCGCAATGCGTTGATCGAGGTCGTGCAGGAGGTGATTCGCGGTGGCCTTGCCGGCACGCGTGGCGAGATCGAAGCGCTCGCACAGGGCCGGATGGACGCAGCGGATATCTCTCTGTTCGTCGATGCGATCCAGTCCGATCTCGATCAACTCTATCTTGGCAATGTCGCGCGTTATCGATTGCGGCTTTCCGAATTCGAACGCTGGCCGTTCAAGCGGACTGACGCGGTCTCGCACTAACCGGGTATAGCTTGCAACACGGCTTTCTCCGCGACCTCACTGCGCGCCACTTTTCCTCCGCGAGCGCGCCAGGTCGAGGTCTTCGCACATCTGCTTGGCCCCTTGCGCGATACGCGGCGCCGGCCGATTAATCAGATCGCCGTCGATCGCGAACAGATTGTTGTTTGCCACCGCCTTCAGACCCGGCCACGCACGCCATGTGTCGAGTTGCGGCAACGGGGTATCCGGCCTGGTCGCGCCGGGCGCGGCAGTGACGATCGCTTCCGGATTCGCCGCGAGCACCGCTTCAGTCGAAACGGTCGGCACTAGCGGCTCGAGTTTCGCAAACACATTGTTGCCGCCGCATAACGCAATCACGTCGCTGATCATGTGTTCGCCGTTGAGCGTCATCAACGGTTGATCCCACACCTGGTAGAACACGCTGACGCGCGGGCGGCCGGCATATTGCGTGCGCAAGCGCGCGATGTCCTGACGGTATGCCGCTGCGGCTGCATCAGCGGCCGGCGACGTGCCGAGCAATTGCCCGAGCTTGATCAGCGATACGGCAACGTCGTCGAGATGATGCGGCTCGCTGAAGAACAGCGGCACGTGCATTTCGCGCAGGCGATCGAGCTGGCGCTGCGCGTTGCCATGCCGCCATACGACGATCAGATCGGGCTTCAACGCGATGATCCGTTCAAGGTCGAGCGCCTTGTTGTCGCCGACGCGCGGCAACTGCTTCGCCTCAGGCGGATAGTCGCTATAGGACACGGCGCCGACCAGTTTTGGACCACCGCCGGCCGCATACAATAACTCGGTGACATGCGGCGCGAGACTGATGACGCGCTGCGCGGGCGCGGACAGGGTGACCGTTGCGCCGGTGTCGTCGGTAACGGTGATGGCGGCGTGCGCGTGCAGGGCGATCGCGACAAGCGCCGTGGCGATGGCGAAACGCAGGCGTCGAATCATCGGATCGCCTCGCGCAGACTTTCTTCGAAACGCGTCCATTCGGCTTCGCTCGCGGGCAGCCCGAAGCGCACGCTGCCCGATGCCGTGAAAAGGCGTGTCCACACGCCACGTTGCGCTAATGCTTCATGCAGTGCCGCGGCGCGCGCGTCGTCGGTCCACGCGAAAAGGGGCGTGCTCCGTGTAGCGAAACCCTGCGCATGCAACAGACTCACCAGACGGGCACTTTCGGTATCTAGCCGCGTACGCATCTGTTGCTGCCACAGCGGGTCTTCAAAGGCGGCTTTGACGGCATGCCGAGCCGGGCCGCTAACGGTCCACGCGCCGAGCCTGTGGCGCAATGCGTCGAGCAAAGCGGGTGCGCCGAGCACGAAACCCGCGCGCACACCGGCGAGCCCGAAGAACTTTCCCGGCGAACGTAATACGATCAACCCGTCACGATGGGTGTTCGCTGCGAGCGACGCCGAAGGCATCGTATCGGCGAAGGCCTCGTCGACTAGCAACGTGCCGCCGCGCGCGCGCAGTTGTGCATGCCATTGCAGCAGCTTGCCGGTGCTCAGATGTTCAGCCGTCGGATTATTTGGGTTCACGACCACCACATGGATGAGCGACTCGGGCAAGGTGTCCCAGGATGCGTCCAGTGGCACAACCTGGTGTCCGGCTCGCTCGAAGGCGGGTGCATATTCGCTGTACGTGAGCGGCGCAACGCCAACCCGCGCACGGGGCAGTAACGAGGGCAGCGCGCGAATCGCCGCCTGGCTTCCTGCCACGGGCAGCACATGCGCGGCATCGGGCGCGCCGTAGTAATGCGCGGCACACGCGGCGAAGCCGTCGCCTTCGTCGGGCAGGCGCCGCCAGGCGTCGGCGGGAACCGGCGGCACCGGATAGCCGTGCGGATTGATACCCGTCGACAGGTCGAGCCATTGCGCGTAAGGAATGCCGTAACGCTGTGCCGCCTCGTGCAGATTGCCGCCGTGGATCACTTTATCGAGCGGGGTGCCGATATCGACTTTATGAGCAGCCATTCGGTCAGGCATGAAAGGGCACACTCAGCAAAGCCAGCACGATCAGCACCGCCAGCCAGAGAATGACCGTGCGTTCAACCAGCATCAACGCGGCGGTGACATGGCTGGCCTTGGCGGGGTGGCCGAAACCCAGCGTGGGCCTGTGTTCAAGTGAGCCGTGATAGACCGCGGGTCCGCCGATCAGCACGTTCAGGCTGCCCGCGCCGGACGCCATGACCGGCCCGGCATTCGGACTGTCCCAGCGCGGCGCCTGCTCGCGCCAGCAATGCAACGCGGTGCGTGTGTCGCCGAGTAACGCGTAGCTCGCCGCGGTGAGGCGCGCGGGAATCCAGTTCAGCACGTCGTCGATGCGCGCCGCGGCCCAGCCGAAGCGCAAATAGCGCGACGTGCGGTAGCCCCACATGGCGTCGAGCGTATTGGCGAGACGAAACCCCAAAGCGCCCGGGCCGCCTGCGATTGCGAACCAGAACAGCGCGCCGAAGATCGCGTCGTTGCCGTTCTCAAGGGTCGACTCCACGGCGGCGCGTGCGAGCGCCGCTTCGTCGGCATGAGTCGTGTCGCGCGAGACGATGCGCGCGGTTAGCAACCGCGCCTGCGCCAGATCGCGTTGCGTCAGGGCCTGGGCGATCGGCGCGATGTGATCGTGCAGACTGCGTGCGCCGAGCGCGAACCACAACAACACCACATGGACCGCGCAGGCCGCAAAAAACGGCAGCACGGAGACCAGCATCCAGGCGATCAGCACCGGCGGCATGACCGCCAGCGACCACGCGAGCAAGCCCTTGAGCCGCAAGCGCCGGCCGGTGTTGTAGCGTTTTTCGAGGCGCATCGCCCATTTGCCGAAGCCGACCAGCGGATGCGCGGTGCGCGGCTCGCCGAGCCAACGGTCGACGGCGACGCCCGCCGTGGCCAGCGTAACGAGCAAAGGAAGCGACAGCATCACGCGCTGCTCGCGGTTTTCAAGGTGAGCGGCAAGCCCGCGACCATCATCGTGACATGGGTGCTCAACGCGGCGATGCGCTGATTGAGCCGTCCGAGTTCGTCGACATAGAGGCGCGTTGCCGCGCCGAGCGGCACCACGCCCAGCCCGATTTCATTGCTGACCACGATGATCTTCCCTTTGGCGCTGATGAGCGCCGCTTCCAGTGCAGCAAAGTGCGTTTGGTATTGATCGACCGGCAAGCCGTTGCCGTCGGCCGGGCACAGCAGGTTGGCGAGCCACAGCGTCAGGCAGTCGATCAGAATACAGTGGCCGGGTGCGTCGATTTGTGACA
>Ga0153929_1000667_pt1 | contig 12690 bp, 11 predicted proteins | sample TSNJ013MetaG_FD_104689 | JGI IMG/M metagenome (GOLD analysis project Ga0153929, IMG submission 104689) | Attine ant fungus gardens microbial communities from New Jersey, USA - TSNJ013 MetaG | ecosystem: Host-associated > Fungi > Mycelium > Unclassified | place: USA: New Jersey, Wharton State...
GCTTGCTGCCCCCCGATTACGGCTGGCGCGCGTGTTTTCTGATCGGCGCGATCCTGGGATTGCTGATCCTTTTCATGCGCACGTGGGTTCCGGAAAGTCCGCGCTGGCTGATCACGCATGACCGTGTGGACGAGGCGAAGGAAATTGTGGAGGGCATTGAGGGGAAGTTTCGCGAACATGGCGTGACATTGCCCACGGATCCCGTCAAACCACTGCGTCTGCACGCCCGCGATCACACGAAACTCAGTGAAGTGTTCCACTCGCTCTTCCATGTGCACCGGCGGCGTTCGCTGGTCGGATTGACGCTGATGACCGCCCAGGCGTTTTTCTATAACGCGATATTTTTCACCTATGCGCTGGTGCTGACGGATTTTTACGGTGTGCCGGGGGATCACATCGGCTGGTATGTGTTGCCGTTTGCGGCCGGTAATTTCCTCGGGCCGATCATGCTCGGCAAACTTTTCGATATCGTCGGCCGGCGCAAGATGATCGCCTTTACGTACAGCATGTCCGGGGTTTTGCTGACTATCAGCGGGTATTTGTTCGAGCAGGGTTGGCTCACGAGCACCACGCAGACTATTTCCTGGATGGTGATTTTCTTCTTTGCATCGGCGGCGGCGAGTTCGGCGTATCTCACCGTCAGCGAAACGTTTCCTCTGGAGATCCGGGCGCTGGCCATCGCGATTTTTTATGCCTTTGGGACGGCGCTGGGCGGCATTGTGGGGCCGGCGCTGTTCGGCAGGCTCATTGACACACATCAGCGCGGCGCCGTGTTTGCGGGCTATCTGATCGGTTCTGCGCTGATGGTGCTGGCGGCGGTTGTGGCAGGAGTCTGGGGAGTATCGGCGGAACGCAAGTCGCTGGAGGACGTGGCGCGGCCGTTGTCGTCGGCGGAGGAATGAGCGTTTCTCGTGCGATCGCGCGGCGTCTATTCGACCACCGCGCTTATCCAACATGTGCAGCGGTTCAAAATCGCTTATTTGAACGCCTTGCCCCAAGCGCCATCGAATGCGATTTCACCAATCGCCGCCCGCTCGCGCGGCGCGGTTTCGCGCTCCAGCAGGGCTGCGTCGAGCGAGGCGGGGTCCCCGTGATGTCCTAGCGAAATCATCGCGATCACCTCGACATCGTCCGGCGGCGAGAACGCCTCACGGAACGCGTTGGTATCGAAACCGGCCATTTGGTGGGCCACCAGGCCGAGCGCGTGCGCCTGGAGCACCAGCGACATACCCGCTGCGCCCGCATCGTACTGAGCCGTGCGGTTCACATCGCCCTTGGGCGTCAAGGTCTTCGCCAGCACGCAAATCAGCACGGGCACATTGGCGTTCCACCCCTGGTTGAACGGCACCAGTGTGGCGAAAGCCTTCTGGAAAGCGGCTTCGTCGTGGTTGCGGTCAAAAGTCAGGAAACGCCACGGCTGCATGTTGTACGAAGACGGCGCCCAACGTGCCGCCTCCAGCACGCTATGCAATTGCTCGCGGCTCACCGCCTTGTTCGATATTGCCCGCGGGCTCCAGCGGCCGGCCAGCAGCGCATCGATTGCGACTTCAGTAGGTGCGATTTTTTCGGTCATGCGGCAGTCCCTGGTTGGTTGGTTGGTCCGGACAGCATGCGCTAACACGCACGCTGCGAGACCATAAGAATAACCAAGCTGGCAAACCCGCGCTGCGGCATTAAAAATTCGCTGTTCCACAGGCACGCCGGCCAGCGGAGCCGCTCTCAGGTCGCCATTACCTGCTGCATGGAACGCGGCGCCTTGTTGATCCGCAAGACCATCACGGCCGCGACAATACACAGGCTGCCGGAAATCATCGTCGCGACGGTGTAGGTGCCGAGACTCGCGCGCAGCATGCCTCCGCCAAGCGCCGCAAACGCCGCGCCGAACTGATGTGCCGCCACGACCCAGCCGAATACGATAGGCGCCGACTCCTTGCCGTAGACGTCGGTAGCGAGCCGCACAGTCGGCGGCACGGTGGCCACCCAATCCAGCCCGTAGAACACGGCGAAGACCGGCAAGCCGTAGAAGTCGATACCAAACGCATGCGGCAGGAACATCAGCGACAACCCGCGCAAGCCGTAATACCAGAACAGCAGCACGCGGGCGTTGAATCGGTCGGACAGCCAGCCGGACAGTGTGGTGCCGACGAGATCGAAAATGCCCATGGCGGCCAGAAGCCCCGCGCCTTGCACCTCGGTCATGCCGTGATCGGCGCACATCGCGATCAGATGTGTGCCGATATACCCGTTCGTACTCGCCCCGCAGATGAAAAAGCTGCCCGCCAGCAACCAGAAGTCGCGAGTCTTGCTCGCCATCCCCAGCGTGCCGAAGGCGAGCGTGATTGGGTTCTTCTGCGCGACGAGAACAGGCGGCGGCGCATCAGGGGCTTCGCCAAACGGGCGCAGCACGAGATCGGCGGGACGCTCGGGCAGCAGCCACGCCACCAGGGGCAACACCACCGCCGCGGCGGCAGCCACGACCAGCACCATGGGACGCCAGCCGAAGCGCTCGGTGATCGCCGCGAGCATTGGCAGGAACACAAGCTGACCGGTGGCCGAACTGGCGGTGAGAATCCCCATCGCCAATCCGCGATGCGACGTGAACCAACGATTCACTATGGTTGCCGCCAGCGTGATGGCAGCCACGCCGGTGGCCCCGCCCACCAGCACACCCCATATCAGGATCATCTGCCACGGAGCAGTCATCAGCGTCGACAACCCCACGCCCGTCGCCAGCGTCCCCAGCGCCGCCAGCACCGTCGGGCGCACGCCGAAACGCTGCATCGCGGCGGCAGCGAATGGCCCGGTCAAGCCATACAGCGCCAGGTTGATGGAGATCGCGAGCGAGACGGTCGCGCGGCTCCAGCCATACTGTTGTTCAAGCGGCAACATCATGACGCTTGGTGTCGCGCGCGTGCCGGCGGCCGCGAGCAACACAAGAAACACGACTCCCACCGATATCCACGCGTAATGCATGCGGCCCGAAAGCCGCCTGGCTGCCCAATTCATCCTTCGCTCCGGTTTCTTCTGGTTATCTCTAGACGAACGTTACCGTTCAGTCACATTTAGGTTGCGAGCTTAGTGACTGCCCGGTAACATGTCAAGAATCCCCTCGAAAGTAAAGGATATGAGCGTGGTACGGGTATCGAATGAAGGCTCTGCCGCCGATAAAAAACCGGTCCGCCGGCACATGGACGGCGCTACCGCGCAGGAACAACTGCTCGACGCCGCGGAGAATCTTTTTTATCGCGATGGCATCCGGGCGATCAGCGTAGACGCGGTGGTCGAGCGCGCCGGCGTGAACAAGATGAGCGTGTACCGGCAGTTTTCGTCAAAAGACGATCTGGTGGTGGCATACCTCACGCGCATGGACACGCGCTTCCGGGAGCGGATTGAAGCCAGCATCGCGAAGCATCCGGGTCAACCGGCCAAGGCGCTTGTACAAAGCATTACTGACCTTGTGGAACGGGCATCGAATCCGGATTATCGCGGCTGTCCGTTTGTGAACGTGGCGTGCGAATTCTCAGACCGGGAGCATCCGGCGCGGGTCTCCGTGGCGCACAACAAGCAGTATCTGATTGCCCGGCTGCTGGAGTTATCGACCGCGGCGGGTGCAGCCGATCCTCAATTTCTGGCCGATTCCCTCGCGTTGCTGGTAGAGGGCGTGTACACCGCGAGTCAGACTTTCGGCCCGGGCTGCGGGCCGATGCGTACAGCGCCTGCCACGGCCGCGCTGCTCGTGAAGGCGGCCTGCGGTGAAGACAGGATCGAACCGTGAACGAAGAAATTATCGAGTCAACGCGGCATTGGCTCACACGCGCCGTTATCGGCCTGAACCTGTGTCCGTTTGCCAAAGCCGTGTATGTGAAGGACCAGATCCGCTACACCGTCAGCGAGGCGCACACGTTAGAAGATGTGCTCGCCGATATTGAAACCGAATTGAAGCATCTGGCGGACACGGATCCGGAACAAACCGACACCACGTTGTTGATCGTCCCGCACGCGCTTGGCCGTTTCAGCGATTACAACGACGCCCTCCATTTCGCCGATACCCTCCTGAAACAGCTTCGGCTGGAAGGTGAGTTGCAGATCGCGAGCTTTCATCCGAACTATCAATTCGATGAAGCCGAACCCGACGACATCGAAAATTTCACGAACCGCGCGCCTTATCCGATCTTCCATTTGCTGCGTGAGGCCAGCATTGAACGTGCGGTCGAAGCGTTCCCCGATGCCGCCGATATCTACGAGCGCAACATGGCCACGCTGCGCCGTCTCGGCCGCGCCGGCTGGCTCGAACATATGAAACGCGACCCCGGCGCCAGGTCTTGAAATCGAGCCGTAATATCAGGTCGTAAAGAACCGCTCGCGCATCTCTTCCAGACCGAGCGTTTCAAGCACGTCGGACAAGCGCTGGGCCGGTTTTCCGCGCGGCAGATCCTTGAACTGCGCGATGATCAACTCGTTTTTCATCGAGTGCTCCCAGCCGACGAGTTCCGTCACGCTGACCTGATACCCATGCGACTCCAGTTGCATGCAGCGCAGCACGTTCGTGATCTGGCTGCCGAACTCGCGCGTGTGCAACGGGTGCCGCCACATCTCCGTCAGCACGTTCTTCGAGAGCGAATGGCCTTTGTTCTTACGTAAAACTGCGGCCACCTCAGCCTGACAACACGGCACCACCACAATGGTTTTCGCTTTCTTCTGCAAAGCGAAATGAATCGCGTCGTCGGTCGCGGTATTGCATGCATGCAATGCCGTGACGACATCCACGGTCGCGGGCAAACGGTCTGATGTAATCGATTCGGCCACCGATAGATTCAGGAACGACATACCCTCGAATCCCAGCCGCGCGGCCAATTCCTCCGACTTTTCAACCAGCTCCGAACGTGTCTCAATACCAAAGATATGTGACCGATCGCGCAGAGCCTTGAAGTAGAGATCGTAGAGAATGAACCCAAGGTAAGACTTTCCCGCTCCATGATCGACCAGCGTCACCGAACCCTCTTTTGCATGAATTTCCGCAAGCAGGGGTTCGATGAACTGAAACAGGTGGTAGACCTGTTTCAACTTTCGACGGCTGTCTTGATTCATCTTGCCGTCGCGCGTCAAGATGTGCAGCTCCTTCAAAAGTTCGAGGGACTGACCGGGACGAATGTCGTGCTTGGCCGATGTTTCCGGCGTTTTATCGGACGAATCCGTTGCTGCAATGGGCGCGTTCGGCGCCCGGGACTTCTTGGCCATCGTCTGGATACCGTAGTGATTCTGTAGGCGGGGTCACGCGGAATTTGGGCGCGAAGTGTGCGCTAACCGCTGGTTGTATCGATGTAAATGGGCAAGTTTACCCAAAAGCGCATAGACGCTCCCGTATGACGCAGCATCGGGAACTGACAGAGGTTTCGAGTCGCCTCGACACGGTACTGAGGAGCCTCGGTTTCAGATGGAACATTTCGTGCATTTAGAACGGGACAACCAACGGGATGGACGGATATTACGGCGGCACAAGGCCGCGACTTTTATAGCAAGACGCCCTGGTAGCAAGGCAGGCGCGACGAATCGATGACCTCGGCAACGCTTGAGGCGGCGGCCGGTGAAACGCACCGGTGAATGTCGACGTACAGCCTGTTACGTAACACCTAACGCACACGGCGCGTTCCCGCGGGGAACACGCGAACACAAAATGAGGACGGCGATGGACCCAATCCGAGACAGTAAAGCCGAACAGCAGTTTCAGGAAATGCTTGCAAAGCTCACGTCAATGCCCGAGTGGAGCGAAAAGCAGCAGCTTGAACTCGAAATGGCCCGAGAAATTTCCGGCGAAATGCTACGGCTCGCAGAAGTCATGCGCGACGGCACCACAGACATGGAAACGTGCCTGACCATGCTCAAGTACGCGAAAGTGATGGATTTCGTGCTGACGACCCTCGCCTCGCGGCGCGAGATTGCGCCGCAGACGCTGCGCGTAATCTTCAAGCTCGCCGGGCTGAAAGTGGACGAGGCTTATCCTGGTTGAACCGCTGCTTGCATACTGGTTGTACGTTGTTCGGCGGCCAGTCCCGATTGATCACGGACTGGCCTGATGCAATCTTGTCAGTGCTTGCGGCGCGTCATCAGCCGCTCGTACGACGCCTTCAAATGGCGCTGCATTGAAGCCTGGGCCTGAATGGCATCGCGCGCTTCGAGCGCGTCCAGTATGTCCTTGTGCTCGCTTAACGCGGCCGCCCAGGTTTCCTCCCCCTCAAAATGCACACGCAATTTCGACGACAGCGGGCTATGCCGTTCGTCGAAAAGTCCCGCTACCGTGCGCACCAGCACATCGTTTCCCGACATCTGCGCTACAGCTAGGTGAAACGCACGGTCCGCGGCCAGCGGAATCTGTCCGTTTGCCACTTCCCGCGCCATGCGGTCGTAGATCTCGCGCAACGCCTTGAGCGCCTTCGGTTTGCCAAACGCAGCCACATTCGCCGCGATCGCGCCCTCGATCACCATTCGCGCGGTCATGATTTCGAGCAGACTTTCGCCGAACTCCGTTCCCGGCGGCAGATTCGGGCCCGAACCAGAGGCGGACGGCGCGCAGATATAAACGCCCGACCCCATCCGGATTTCAACACGACCTTCCAGTTCCAGCGCGACCAGTGCCTCCCTCACCGACGGCCGCGACACCCCCAGCATCAACGCCAGTTCCCGCTCGGACGGCAAGCGGCCATTCGGCGCAAAGCCTTGCTCCTCGATCAGCGCGCGCAGTTTATCGGCGATCTGAAGGTAAAGACGACGCGTCTCAATGGGTTTGACAGCCACAAAAGCTCCTTTCCTGGACAGGCTGGCCGCATTGGCGGAGAGGCTGAATTCTAAACAAGGATGCTGCTGATGGTCAGGCCAAACCCCTACCCCGAGCCAATTGGCTTGACCAGTTCCGTTTTATGAAATTAACATGCATTCTGGTAAGGCCAAAAAAATCATCCTATCCCCATGAAAACTGTCATCTGCGAACAACCCGGCTCGCTCGTCCTGATTGATCGGCCGTCGCCCGAGCCCGGTATCGACGACGTCTTGATCCGCATCAAGCGTGTCGGCGTGTGTGGTACGGACCTGCATATCTACACGGGGAATCAGCCGTATCTATCGTATCCGCGGGTAATGGGGCATGAGTTGTCGGGAATCGTGGAATCGGCGCCGGCCGGCGCACGCGTCGCGAAGGGTGACCAGGTCTACGTGATGCCCTATCTTGCGTGCGGGAAATGTATCGCGTGCCGGGCTAAAAAGCCTAATTGCTGTGTGAACATTCGCGTCCTGGGTGTCCACACCGACGGCGGCCTGGTCGAGCAACTCGCCGTACCGCAGGCATTTGTGTTCAAAGCCGATGGCGTGACGCTCGATCAGGCCGCGATGATCGAATTCCTGGCCATTGGGGCGCACGCGGTCGCGCGAGCCGACGTGCAGCCGAAGCAGCGCGCCCTGGTGGTTGGCGCCGGGCCGATCGGAATGGCGGCGTTGATCTTCGCCAAGCTTCGCGGTGCGGAAGTGACCGTACTGGATGGCCGCGAGGATCGGTTGCGATTCTCCGAGACGCTGCTGAATGCCGACCATATTGTGCGCCTGGATACGACCGGCGCCGCGGCAGACGCAAAACAGCTTGGGGAGCTCACCGGCAACGAGTTTTTCGATATTGTCTTCGACGCCACGGGCAACGTGAAAGCGATGGAACGCGGCCTGGAATTCGTTGCACATGGCGGGAAATACGTGTTGATATCGATTGTTAGCGACCGGATCTCGTTCGCCGATCCCGAGTTTCACAAACGCGAAACCACCCTGCTTGCCAGCCGTAACGCCACACCGGACGACTTCGAAACCGTGCTTTCCGCAATGCGTGCAGGCCTCATTCCCACGGCGGCGCTCAACACGCACACGCTCAAGTTAAGCGATTTGCCGAGCGAATTCTCCAAGCTACTCGATCCGTCGGCAGGTGTGATCAAAGCACTGGTCGAGTGCTGACACGCCGATATAGACGACGATGAGTAATCCGATTCTCCAGTTCGGCACGAGCCGCTTTCTTCAAGCGCACGTCGATTTGTTCGTTGCGGAGGCTGCGCGACGTGAGCCGTCGAAGGCGCTCGGACGGATTACCGTCGTGCAGAGCACATCGAATGCGGCAAGCCGGGCGCGGATCGATGCGTTGCGGGCCTCGAGCGTGTACCCCGTGCGAATTCGCGGCCGGCAGGGCAATGCGACCATTGACGTCACCGTTCAATGTGACGCGATCACTGAAGCCCTGAACGCCGCCGAAGATTGGCCCACGCTGCGCGAACGCACGCGGCATGACGTCAAGGTGATCGTGTCGAATACCGGCGACACCGGCTACGCTTCCTTTGACGAAGATATTGTGCGAAACCTTCAGGAGAACTCCGTCCCACGCGGTTTTCCGGCCAAGCTCGCGATCTTGCTACACGACCGGTTTATCGCAGGTGCAGAACCGGTGACCCTGCTCCCTTGCGAACTGATATCGCGCAACGGCGATACATTGCGCGATCTCGTTATCGATATTGCAAAGCGGTGGCAAGCGGACGACGCTTTCATCCACTATCTGCAGCACGGTTGCATTTGGGTGAATTCGCTGGTCGACCGCATTGTCTCCGAGCCGATTCATCCTGTTGGCGCCATTGCCGAGCCCTACGCATTGTGGGCAATCGAGCGCCAACCCGGCATGGTCCTGCCGTGCGAGCACGAGGACATCGTCCTTACCGACGATCTCGCCCGCTACGAGCGCCTCAAACTTCTGCTGCTCAACCTCGGCCATACGATGCTCGCCGAGCTCTGGCTCGCGGATCGTGCACCCGCCCACACCAACGTCCGCGATGCCATGCGCAACGAAGCCTGGCGCACGACATTGGAATCGACATGGCACGACGAAGTGCTGCCCGTCTTCGATGCCCTCGGCGAGCACGACGTCGCACGCGCCTATCTTGTCGACGTCCGCGACCGCTTCGAGAATCCGTTCCTGGATCACCGGCTCTCCGACATCGCGCGAAATCACGCAGAGAAAAAACAACGCCGCTTCAAACAGGCTGTCGAGCTTGCACATCAGCTCGGTTTGAATATTGAACAGCGACGGCTTATGGCTGCGCTGTCCTGAGGAATACTTACCATGCCTACTGATCACACCGTTATCCGCCTTCATCCCAACGACGATGTCGTGATCGCGACGCGCCAGCTCATGTCGGGCGCACGCATTACGTCTGAAGTCGAACCACTCGTGGTGAGTGGGCTGATCCCGCCGGGCCACAAGATCGCTACACGCGACATCGAAAAAGGTGAGCCCGTGAGGCGCTACAACCAGATTATCGGCGTGGCGCGGGATGCCATCTCGCGCGGCCAGCACGTGCATGTCCACAACCTGGGCATGGCCGATTTCGAGCGCGAGCATGAATTCGGCGTCGACATGCGCGAAACCCATTTCGTCGATAAACCCGCTACATTCATGGGTATTCGTCGCGAGGATGGACGCGTGGCCACGCGAAATTACATCGGTATCCTGACGAGTGTGAATTGCTCGGCCACGGTGGCGCGAGCCATCGCAGATCACTTTCGCCGCGATGTTCGTCCTGAAGCGCTCGCCGATTATCCGAACGTGGATGGCGTGATCGCGTTGACGCATGGGTTGGGTTGTGGCATCGACTCACTTGGTGATGGCATCGCGATCCTGCGTCGCACACTCGCCGGTTACGCCGTGCATCCAAACTTCCATTCGGTGTTGTTCATCGGCCTGGGCTGCGAGACGAATCAGATCTCCGGCATCCTCGGATCGGCTGGCTTAAACGACAACGGCGCGAAACTGCGCAGCTTCACGATCCAGGACAGCGGCGGCACGCGCAAGACCATCGAACGCGGTGTTGCTATGGTGAAAGAGCTGCTCGCCGATGCCAACCGCGTCAAACGCGAACCCGTGCCGGCGTCGCACCTGGTGGTCGGATTGCAGTGCGGAGGCTCGGACGGTTATTCGGGGATCTCGGCGAATCCGGCGCTGGGCGCGGCCGTTGACCGTCTCGTACAGCATGGCGGCACAGCGATTCTGTCGGAGACGCCCGAGGTCTACGGTGCGGAACATCTGCTTACGCGACGTGCGGTAAGCCGGGAAGTCGGTGAAAAACTCCTGACGCGCATCAAGTGGTGGGAGGACTATTGCGCGCGAAACGGCGCGGCGATGGACAACAATCCATCGGCGGGAAACAAGGTCGGCGGCTTGACGACCATTCTCGAAAAGTCGCTAGGCGCGGTGGCGAAAGGCGGCACGACGAAGCTCGTGGAGGTCTATGAATACGCTCAACCTATTAATGCGAAGGGTTTTGTGTTCATGGATTCGCCCGGCTACGACCCCGTCTCGGCGACGGGCCAGGTTGCTTCGGGTGCGAATTTGATCTGCTTCACGACCGGACGTGGGTCGGCTTACGGCTGTGCGCCCTCGCCGTCGCTAAAGCTCGCTACGAACACGGCACTGTGGGAGCGGCAAGAAGAAGACATCGATATCAACTGCGGCGGAGTTATCGACGGAACGGCGTCCATCGATCAGCTGGGAGACGCCATTTTCCAGATGATGCTGGATTGCGCGTCGGGGGTGGCATCGAAGAGCGAGGCGCACGGTTACGGGCAGAACGAGTTCGTACCGTGGCAAGTGGGTGTGATTACCTGAGGGGTATTTGATCGGCGTGAGGCGCTAAGCGGCCGTCGTGTTTAGCGGTAGCGCCTCGGTTATTTATCTCGGTTACTTATGCTTAACCTGACTATCGCTGGTGAAAAAATACTGCCGAGTGAGGCAGCGTACCAACCGTGGTCGACACGACGCCTCAACCCGCCATCATTTTCAATGCCAGCGCCTCGGCCACTTCTATCCCATCGATCGCGGCCGAATAAATACCACCGGCATATCCAGCGCCTTCGCCCGCAGGATAGAGCCCATCGACATTGACACTTTGATAATCGTCTTTTCGACGAACACGTATTGGCGACGACGTGCGCGTCTCGACGCCCGTCAGCACCGCGTCGTGCATGGCGAACCCGGGGATCTTTTTGTCGATCTGCGGCAACGCCTCGCGAATCGCCTCGACCACATACTCGGGCAATGCGCTGGTCAGGTCGGTCATACGAACGCCGGGTTTGTACGACGGTTCGACTGTCCCTAGCGATGTCGATGCCCGTCTCGCAATAAAGTCACCGACCAACTGCGCTGGTGCGGAGTAGTCGCCACCGCCCAGCTCAAACGCCCGCTCTTCCCAACGCCTTTGAAACGCGATACCCGCGAGCGGGCCGCCGGGGAAATCCTCCGGTGTAATTCCGACCACGATCCCGGCGTTCGCATTGCGCTCGTTGCGCGAATATTGACTCATCCCGTTCGTGACCACCCGTCCTGGTTCAGACGTTGCCGCCACGACCGTTCCGCCCGGGCACATGCAAAAGCTGTAGACAGCTCGACCGTTACTGCAGTGATGGACGACTTTGTAATCGGCCGCGCCCAGCAGTTTATGTCCCGCGAATTTGCCAAACCTGCTCCGATCAATCAGTCCTTGCGGATGCTCGATCCGAAACCCGAGCGAAAAGGGTTTTGCTTCCATGTAGACGCCGCGATCGTGCAGCATCTCGAACGTATCTCGGGCGCTATGCCCCACCGACAACACGACATGCTCGCAAGGTAGCGTTTCGCCGTTGGAAAGCGTAAGGCTGCGAACCTTGCCTCCTTCGATCTCAATATCTTCAACGCGCGATTCGAAGCGTACTTCGCCGCCGAGTTGATGAATCGTCGCACGCATTTTCTCGACCATCCCCACCAGTCGAAACGTACCGATATGTGGCCGGCTCAAATACAGAATGTCCTCTGGTGCACCAGCAAGCACAAATTCTTCGAGCACCTTTCGGCCATAGTGCTTCGGGTCCTTGATCTGGCTGTACAGCTTGCCGTCCGAAAACGTCCCGGCACCGCCCTCGCCAAACTGCACATTCGACTCCGGGTTCAGCACGTTTTTCCGCCACAAGCCCCAGGTGTCCTTGGTCCGTTCGCGAACAGCCTTGCCACGTTCCAGAATGATGGGACGAAAGCCCATCTGCGCCAGGATCAAGCCGGCGAACAAGCCACACGGTCCCATGCCGATCACGACGGGTCTCGGCGATGTCATCTGTGCCGGCGCCTTCGCGACGAACTTGTACGCCATGTCCGGCGTCACGCTGCAATGCGGCTGATCGTTCAGATAACGAAGCGCGGCGGCTTCGTCCTTCACGTCGACATCGACAATGTAAGTGAGCTTGATGTCGGAGCGCTTGCGCGCATCGTGCGCACGCCGGAATACCGTATAGCGGATCAGGCCATCGGCAGGGACATGAATAAGCGCGAGACGTGAGCGAATTGCCGACTCGAGTTCGCTTTCCGAATGCTCAAGCGGCAGCTTGATTTCGCTTAGACGTAACATGGGGACCTGTTTTGCAAAAGCCGTGAGGACATCCGGCTAAAGCGCCATTTTAGCGTGTTGAAGAAGGCGTAAGCCGGTGATGGTGGGGTGTTCAGAGCGTGTTGCTTCAATTGTGGAGTCTGAAACGCAAAAACCCCACCTTTGCGGGGTGGGGTTTTTGTTTAGCTGCGAGTGGTCTGCAGCGCATGAGGAGCCTGACGATTACCTACTTTCACACGGGTATCCGCACTATCATTGGCGTGGA
>Ga0153929_1000669_pt1 | contig 12670 bp, 19 predicted proteins | sample TSNJ013MetaG_FD_104689 | JGI IMG/M metagenome (GOLD analysis project Ga0153929, IMG submission 104689) | Attine ant fungus gardens microbial communities from New Jersey, USA - TSNJ013 MetaG | ecosystem: Host-associated > Fungi > Mycelium > Unclassified | place: USA: New Jersey, Wharton State...
CCCGGCTAACCGTCCGCGAGTTGGTACAATTATGAAGAATCACATTCAGAGCAGTTTATCTTTTGTATAAGCTGTTCTTTTTTGTTGCTCTGAATCTGATACTTCACTTAAGAATTATACCATATGGCAGGCTTTAAGGCAAACGAATGTTCCGTTTTGTCCCACTGTTTTTCCGGTCTCTAATCCGTCCATGAAGTGAATCTCCGAGCAACCTTTGACAACTGCCCGGAGTGGTAAAACAACTTTTTATCATCCATATTTATCCTCGATACCCCGGATGACAGGTCGGGAATCTTACAAACGGCGATTGCTTTCGCACCATAGGTTCTTTCCTTCCGGGTACTCCCCAGACCGCACTCAATACGATGTGTTATGACTATGCGGACGTATCTTCTCCTGCTCTTCATGGCGGTATCCGGTACAACCGGATATTTTAGTGACTGCTCCATCGCTCACCACCTTCGATATTATCGTGTTGATAAGGTTTTTCCCTTACAGGCGGGTCATGGCGGACTTCCACGCATCACTGGTCGCTACTTTCCAATTAAGGAAAACAGGAGTAACGTATTCGTAAGACTGGCTATTCAATTTTCAAAGTTCATCCTCCGGGTTTTTAACCCCTTCACTTCTTTAGGTAAAAAGCGATCATCCTGATAACCTTAAAAATCAATTTTTTTCAAAAAACTTTTTAATGTCTCTAAAATACGCACCTTCCGCTTATGTATCGCAGGCTGCCTGACCCCTAGCATTTCCGCTAATTCCCGCTCGGTTCGCTCATTAAAGTAAAGCTCTTCGATTAGCTCCCTGTCCCTTTCCTTTAATCGACCAAGGGCTTCCCACAACGCCGCTTTCTCTTCTTGTGCTACCAACTCTGTCAAAATATCGGTATTTTCATCCGGTAAGATATCCTCGCCTTTCATTTCCTCACAGTCCAAAGCGTGATAATGAGCCAGTCCATTTTCCCGGTCTCTCCGCTCAATATAATCCTCATGGTTCTTCATCCGGTAATATGCCTGATATACCTCTTCCGTCACGTCCACGACTTGATTTTCAATTCTGATTTTGTAATTCATATCCTTTTCTTCCTTTCAGATTTGTTTTTCCTAAATCTGAACGGCTTCTAAGGACTTCTGTTATGTACGCTCATGTTCCCAACCCTTTTATCGGGAGAACAAAGAGGCAAAACAAAAGATACGGAAAAACGCCTTTCTGTTCTCTCCGTATCTTCTTTACTTATAGTTTGCTAGAACTTTTCTCAAATAAAAAACGGGCAGAAACAAACTTATCAATCAATAAATTGATATTTTGTTTCTGCCCACATTTTGGGTGCTGATGATTTCTCACCTAGCCCGCTTTAGGGGTATTACATATAATTCTCATTTACTCTTACAGTCATGCTTATTCAGTTGTAAACTATTATAAAAGTGAAGAAACCTATGAAGTTCTTTCACATCCACCCGAACAAGCTCTTTGCATTTCGGGCATTTGATTTCTATTTCCTGCAAATCACTCACGATATCAAATAATCTGGTATTGCAATCATCACAACAATATTCAATATTTCTAATCATGGTACCATTCTCCCTAAAAGATAATTTCTTGCATAGTGCCGGGAAAGAGACCACTACACAAGTCTAAGCAGCAAGTTCCGTCGCATCTGCCTGAATGCTGCTGCTATAAAAGGCATTTTTTTAGCAGAACGTATGTTTGCATTATAAGATACTTTTCCGCTTTAGTCAATGAGAAAATTTCACTTTCTTAAAATTTATTGTTCCGACCATTCCTTTGTCAAATCACAAAAAAAATGCGACTTAGATTTCTCTAAATCACACCACTCTTTAAAAAGTATTTTATCCTTTAATATATGGATTACCTTCGTACCGTAAGCGTTCATTAATGATTAAATTGATATTTATCTGAATAATTCTCTTTCTAAATCTTTTGTAATGTCATCACATTTTAAATGCAGAAATATGTTATTTGTGTTCATTTCAGCCTGACAACACATTACAGTTATCTTTAATTTCCCTTTTTCAAAGAAATAATGCTTTATCAGTATTTCCTCTACACCAAATATTTTATAGCAAGCGCAATTAGAGATAAGCAACGATTGAAAAGATAGTCGTAATAACGGACATCTGTAATATCAATCTTATCAGTTTCATGATGGCGTATGCGATATTTATTTCCAATGTTCGTCAACATCTTAAATTCATCATTGAACAAATCGACAAAATCGCTATTTCCGTCTGCCATATCATTCACAATTTTTTCTGATGAATGTTTCTTGTCCAATGTTGTATAGTAAGTTTTAAGGCGTTCTAACGCATCCCATATCTTTTCCACTGAATCTTGTCGCGCGGCAGGATAGGGTGTCTTGTATAATGCAACAGCATCTTTCAACAACGCTCTTGTACCTACTTCATGTACTGCTGTAAAATTATTTTCAATTTCTGTTGTAAGTGGACTGTTCTCAACAATTCTTTCTATAATTGCTTCATCTGTTAGCTCATAAAGCAATCCCGACTCAGCAAATATTCCATTTATTGCCTCTTGAAAATCTTTGAATATATCAGAAGTATTAAGGCAGTCTATTGTTTGGTAGTTTCGGTATCTCTCATTATTCCACCGTTCGGAGATGTCCTCAATATTTTGTGCAAAGAACTCAATAAAGTCTAAAAGTGCATACTGGTCATATTCATCGTCATACGCTGGTGCGCAAATCCTATCATACTCATCCCGATAGAGAGATGGGATTCTTATTTTAATTCTTGTTATAAATCCTTTTTCATCAAATGCAACATAGTCACTATCTGTAAAATCATGATGACAATTTAAAGTAAAAATATGTGTTAAGTTTTTTTGATATCTTTTACAGCAATCTAAAAGTAATGAATACATATCTCTGTTAATAGAATATGTCTTTTCCAGTGGTGCTCTTATACCATGTCTTTCAGTATATAATTTCATAAGCCATCTCCTTAAATTCCGATTTTTTTAGCATATTTTATTATATCAAATTTAAACATAAAAATATAGCATCAAATGTTTATACTCAAATATTCAACGCTATATTTAAAATGAGTCCATGTCTACAACTTTTTTCTTACAAATTCAATATTTTAAACATATCTACACCCTCTTAACATTCCACGCTCCCCCGCTTCCTTATCTGGCTGCAACAACATTTCCCTATGAGCTTCAAGCATATTTGGTGGACATCTCTTCCATTCCTTATCTCTTAAAATATACCCATGCAAGCGGCGTGGTGTCAATCCCTCTGACCCCGCAACCACAACCGCAATGCCGCCATCTATCATAGTTTTTGCAAGATGGAATTTAACGAACATATACTCAAATCCGCCAATGAACTTTTCAAATTCCTGAAGGGATATTTCAAACTTCACTTCCATATCAAAATCCAAAATTTTGATGACTTTACTATTATATATCTCTTCAATATTTGAACATAATTTCTCAACCTTATCCTCAAAAGCCACCCCTGATTTCTCTACAAGGTTATGATATTGAAACCTATGATAATGTCCATCTATTTCATATACCATATTCAATATTGGGTATTGGGATTTTTCCCGCCTGTTCAATATCCCTATATATTCCCTTACCGCTTTTCCAAAATCCATTAATTCAAAGAATATCCCGGTTGGTTCCTTTTGTCCATCAAAAAAGTGATCTATAACCTCTTCCTTTCTAAAGCTCCCTACTCGCTTGAACAGGCTTATGCTGGCAAAATGCAGTCCCCTCATAACTGCAATCCTATTTGTTTCATTCCCTAGCTGATATAAGAATATGTTCCGCAAAAACTTATTCTTATCTTCATGCAAAATCTGTCGTGACTCTTGCAATCCAAGTCTCCTTTCCTATTTTTTGTTGTAGAATAGACTGTAATTGATTCTCCCCGGTAATAAACACAACTTTCGCCCGATATGTGCCACTGCTGACCGCAGCCGTTTTATTTAATATTTCCATCGTGCCAGATGCCGTTGTATTCCAAAACGCTATACTTTTTAACCTTTCGAGATATCGTCAAATACCCTCAATACTTTCTCCGTCCTTTCCATTTTGCTTACAAAACCATCCGCTCCTTTGTTCAAAGCCATATAAGAGTTGCACGCATCTGCCGACATAATGACAATCTTCAATAAAGGATATTTGTCTTTCAATTCTCCAATCAATACTATCCCATTATAAGTTCCCATATTGACATCCATAAGAATAGCGTCTGGGTTATTCTCTTGAATTTTAATATCAAGCTCTGACGGGTCTGTGATTTCAGCTACAACATTATGCTCCGTGCCATCAAATTTTTGCTTCATTGCATTTATGACCGGCTCCATGTCATCTACTATCATTATTTTCATCTGCTGCTATTCTCCTTTGATTCCAGATAGGTTCTTATTTTGCCATAAACTTTTTTCTCCAATTCTTCTAAGAAATATTTTTCAAACCACAGTTCAGGCAAGTTTTCATAATATTCGGCTTCCTTATTTATGGCTTCTATATTTTGTTTGATGATATCATTATATAATTCCATAAACCCAAATCTCCAAACTTCGTCTAAGATTGCCGTTACTTCATCAAAATTCAATTTCCTTCCACTGGCATATAACCCTAAATTCTCGTCAGAACAATATATTAAAAATGTTTGTCTTTCAAGTTCTAGCTTAGTCATTATTTTTTTAATTTTACTGTTCAATGTCCATCTCCTTCTTACTTTCACACATTGTAATGCCGCTGTATTTTTTTCTTTAGCCGCAATGTCACCATTATCACAATCCGCAAATGCAATCACACTACCCCAGATATTATTTGGATTTTGTTGTGGAATAGACTGTGATTGACTCACCCCCGGCAGTACACACCACCTTCACCCGATAAGTGCCACTGCTGACCGTAGCCGTTTTGCTTAATATTGCTGTCGTGCCGGATGCCGTTGTACTCCATGAAGCCACTGTAGCCCATCCACTGTTATCTTTTTGTAAATACATTTCCAATTTGACGGAGCTTGCCATGCTTGCATAGGCACTGCCTGTCCCGCCGCAAGTAGCCGTACTCCCACTAATCGCTAATGATGCCGAGCAGGTACGAACCACCGTATTTCTTAAATATCCTGCACCCACATATTCCCCTAAATATGCATTCTCTTCTATTTCATCCGCCGCATTGACCGGGATGGAGCAGGCAAGGCATAACACCAATGCTATCACTGACAGTAACATTTTTTGTTTGACACTCTTATTTTTCCTCATGTTCTTCTCCTTTTTCTTCGTTGGTTTCCAATGACTCTGCCATGCGTATCAATTCCTCACGATATTTCTCCGGCACGTTCAGCTCATACAGATACCCATATTCACACCAGATCAATGTTGTTTCACCATGTTTTGTGAACCGTATTGCCTCTACGCCATTGACCGCAACCTTTTCCTCTGCCGTATCCTCATTATCAAATAACAATTGCGTCTGGATGACCTGTTGCATAAAAGTAATAGCTTCGCCCTTCGCATTGCTATATATGGTATATACTGCCGTATCTGTAGATATCGTATCGTCCATCTCAAAATCCAATAAGTAAACCGGATAATAAAGATGGTTTAGATGCTCTTCTCCCTTTTGCATCTCTTCCCCAATCGTGCTTACTACGGTATTACGCTTGAAAATCTTATAAAAAAACTTCGACCGCATGACTGCATATACCGTAAGACCCGTCATTAGAATGATTAAAATAATGATCGCTGCTTTCGATATCCGTTTACCCCAAATTTCAATATACTTCTTATCCCTTCTGGCTCTCTCCTGTAACTTCGCCTTAAAATCATCCGGTAGTGGCATCGCCCCCTTTATCTCTGCTTCTGTTGGTAATGCAAATTCTCTATGTTCTATGATTTCCTCATAAGCATTTATGACCTTCTGCTTTAATGACTTATTCATATATACCTCTTTTACGCAATTCTTCCTGTAGCTCTGTTAATGCAATATTTATACGTTTTCGCACCGTATCGTATTTTAAATTTAACAGTGTAGCTATTTCTTTTCTTGTCATGCATTTTTCCAAATACAGCTCTAAAATTTGACGGCTTAACGGTTTTAATGACTGGATTGCCCTGACTATTTCCTGCTCCGCTTCTGCCCCTAATAGATTGACTTCTACGGCATATGTCACAAGCCCATAATCCTCTATAGGAAATTCCCTTCTATAGTCCTTGATGACCTTTCTATACATATCTATAGCTCGTGACTTTGCTATCAGACATACATAGCAAGCCGTCCTTTTAGAATCAACATTCTGAATCTGGTCTAAGCGTTTCGTTATACTGATAAATGCTTCCTGTAATGCGTCCTCTGCCAGATGGTAGTCCTTTAGTATATCATTGCAGATATAATACATCCGGTATTTGTATGTATTATAAATAAGCTCAAATTTCTGTCTATCTTCGTCATTATCTATCAGAACTAAATATGTACTAAGCCAAAGCATTTATTTTCCTTTTTTTCTCTTTTTGTCCGTTTTATATATTATAGTCCTTTCTGGTCTATATTTCAATATTAAGTCCTCATAGGACATTAAAAAATATTATTTTATAGCTTATACTAAGTGAACAATATTGAAAGATGGTGAGTTAATGGGGTTTGACAATCAATTATTTGCTAAGATTCTTAAAGAAATTAGAGAGTCTAAAATGACAAGGGAAGATTTTGCAGAAGCCCTGAAAATGGAAGAACGAAGTATCGCACGTATAGAAGATGGCTCACGTCTAACCACTATTCCAAATCTCATAGAAATATGTAACATATTGAAAATAAGTCCAAACGATATATTAAATGATTATATCAAAGTTCAAGAAACCCAAGTTACTTCAACTGATTTTCAAGAATTGCTGCACCTACTTTGCAATATGGACACGACAGAAATATCATTAATATTAGACATTGTAAAATCTATTAAAAAACATAAAACCTGATTTAGTTATATTCAATTTCAAGGGATGGACTTCGTTGGTCTATTCCTTTGTTTTATCCCTTTTAAGGACATTAAAATAAATTCTTTTTTCCTATATACTAAATAATATCCAAAGTATAAAGTAGGTGAGTCAGTGTCGTTCAATCAACAGCTATTTGCTAAAATATTAAAAGAGACTAGAAAAGAAAAAATGAAAATAGAGGAATTTGCTGAACATATAAATAAGGAGCAAAGAACAGTAGCACGTATAGAATCCGGTTCTAGGCTTACTACTCTTCCAACATTCCTTGATATGTGTGAAGTTCTTGATGTTACACCGGATCACTTATTATTACCGTGTATTAAAGTCAATGGTATCAATACCTCCCCAACTTCCTATGAACAGCTCATTGAGCTTATCTCTGATATGGATACAGAAGAAATTAATCTTACCTTAGAAATTTTAAAATCAGTACATAATTATACGCAAAAAAAATGACTGCCATAGGAGTCATTTTTTTGTTTATAATCTGTAACCCATATAAAAACTTATAAAATTATAATTTCAACTATACATAAAAAAGAATTATAAACCACTAATCATTCCAAAGTGTTTAAATTTATTTTACATCTCCCCGCTTAGAAATCAAATCCAAAAAGTCTTCCTTCACTATTATCTGCATCACTTAATCTTACCGCAACATTATCTCCATGAAGCAAATATTTTTCCTCTTCTGGAATTTCACTACTTAAACAAGTCATGATATATTGAATATTAAACTCTTCTGATATACTTTTAACTAATTCTAAATATTTCTTTTGCTTTCTCGGGTCAAGTGATTCTAGACACCCATCATGATAAATCATTCTATAAAATGATTTATTCGCATAATTCTTAATAATAGCCAAATCAAAACACGCACATAATATTTTTCTATAAGTATGACCTAAACTCTGTGCAGTTTCCTCATTATCAACATTAACAAATCTTGCACTAAAATCCACATTGCCTTTTCCATTAATTGGTAATGATAATATAGCACTTTGACTCAATATTTCTTCAACATAATCATGAAAATCTTTTCTAATACTTTTATAAATATCTGTAGAATTTTCAATCTGCTCACTCAAATCTGCGGCTTCATTTGCTAAATCTTTATTTATAGAATTTATCTGTTTTTGAATGCCTTTAACACTATCTATTGATTCTAGCTCAATATAATGGCGTTCCAACTCCCTTTCAACAGATATTAAATCATCCCTATATTTATTATATTTATCAAATGTGTTGGTCTCTGTCAAACTTCCCAGAAGTTCGCTTCTTTTGTCATTTAACTCTTTGAGCTTTTTATCATATGTAACCTTTTTATTCTGCTTTTCTTCAAATGATTTTTGCAAATATTTAATTCGCTCACTGGAAACTTTCCTATTAAATTCCAGCAAATCTCTATAATCTTTCTTTAGCTCCTCTTTAAAAAATATATTAACTTCTTTATAAATTTGCAATATTTCATCTAAATTATATTCTATCTTTTCGTCAAGCGATTCTTTAATCTGTTGGATTTCATATTCTAAATTAAATCTTTTGGTATTTATATTTGCTATATTTGTTTCGATATTCTCAACTGTTTCTTTGCTAATGTCAGTTTCCTTATTGTAAAAATCAAATCTGTCAAGCCATGCTTTTATTTTATCTCTTTGCTCCTCTTTTATTTCAATCATCCCATGGATTTTGTCTATATCCCCCGCATCAATTTTAAACTCTCTTTTTACATCTTCTATTAATTTTTCTTTGGCATCTAAATCATCTTCTAATTCATATTTTCTTATCATATGTTCACTTGAAAAACCTAAAAGCTCAAATAAACAGGGTTTCCAAAAAACATCTTTCCCTTTATGTTTTTGCAGTTTGAAAACATCTTTATAATCATCTTGATTCCGCAAAAAATAACCGGATGTTTTTCTATATCCTTCATTTTTTAGAATATTAAAATCCAACGCATCTTCTATAATTCTCTTAGGATTTCTATCTGGTTCATTACTCGTTAGAGGAATATCTTCGTAATCCCACACATAGCATTCACGAAAATCTTGATCTCTATCTGAATGGAATTTAAGTGAAATTTTTGTGTTAGGATTGGTTCTCCTCTTAATAGTTAAATATTTTCCGGAATTAAGTTCAATCTCCAAATAAAACACATGATTTTGGAACTCTTTTTTTTTCAAAAAACTATCCTTATCGAGTGATTTTAAAAGCATGTAGTCAATAATATAAATTAATGTACTCTTTCCTAAATTATGAGAATCTCTATTTAAATCATCCATGTTTGTAATTTCGCCTAGGACAATATTAAAATTGCGGTTAAAACTAACCGTTTTAAAACGGCTATCATTACAATATAATTTACTTAATTTCATTTTACCAACTCCAATACATCGTTATGCGAAGAATACTCAATTTTACCTAATAAATACAAGAAATTCAATGCGTTTTGGAATTCATATTTACTATTTTCTCCATGTATTCTTTTTACATGATTCAATACCTCAATATAATAACTGATACCATTCTTTAATAAAATCTCTATTATTGATGCAGATATATTTACGACACAAACATTAAAATCCAAATATTTGTCTGGCTTTAACATATTATCTCCTCTTTCCTATATCACAATTCCAATACATATAATTTATAAATACTATAAACACATCAATATTTTGCACAACACTTGATTCTTGATTAGATATTATATTATTCAAAATTTCATTTAATACTTCCTCAAAATAGTCAAATCTTTTTCTTAATACACTTATCCTAAAATTTAATTGTATAGCTGTCTTTCTATATAGTTTCATATATCTTTTATTTTGAGGTGCTTTTAAAAAGAGGTCTATTTTCCTAAAATATGTTAAATACTCTTTGCAGATAGTTTGAAAATAATCTTCTGATAAATTATTCAAACAATTTTTTTCCGGTTTTTCAATCAATTCCAATTCCGATAAAATAATATCTGACTCTGGCTCCTCAATATCGTCTATGTATTCCTCGAACTTCCTCAGCACTTCACAGATATCACCTTCGTAAAATCGAATTACATTCGGTTGATAATCTTGAAAATAATTATGAACAACAGCAACATCTCCTTGAGCCTGTATATTTCCATTGCCATTTCTGATATTTTGCTCTTTTGCTAACATTCTATTCCTTCCATTCCTTAGTTTTTATGTCAACATTTCCTCCAGCCTGTATATTGTTATTCCCTTTTTGAATACTCTGATTAGAATTAACATTCTTCCCACTTGTATTATTTTGACTATTTTTACCTTTTTTATTTATATAAAAGACAATACTTGAAACCCCTATTAATGCAACTATAACCGTAACCACCAGTCCAATCACTTCACTTAATTCCATAGCTACTTACCTCCTACCTTCTAAAATTCATCTAATACCTCTAGTATATTTCCATAATAATGTAAAGTCAATTAAATTCTTTTCATTTTGATTTCATATCAAGCACTCCCCCAAATTGAAATTCAAAACGTAAAAGGCTCATTTCAGAACCGGATTCAGATGATGATAGCTGCCTATTTTGCTCTTTATACAGCGACTGCGAGACTGGTTGAAATTTACTCTTGCTCATCTGTTGAATTAGGTGATTCTATTGTTTTTAGATTCTTTGAAATTTGTTTTGCCAGTTCTGCCATTGCTCCATTAACTTGTACAGGTTTAATGGATTCCATTGCTTTTAGATTTGTTGAATATTGTTTTGCAAACTCGTTCATTACTCCCTTAACTTGTATAGGTTTAATGGATTCGGCTAACCCTTCATATAATACTGCATATTGTTGTAATGCTTGTTTTAATCCATTCATATCTACAGCACCATTGATTTTTTTTGCATTATCTTGGATTTTGATTATATTTTTACTTGTAGCAATGATATCTTTGCATGAATTTTTATTATTCATATTTTTTACAATATTCCATATTTCTGGTTCAATATGTAAAATATCGCTTTTTTCAATATTTAAAGTTTTTATTTCGCAGACTGTTGAATATTCCTCCATTGATACTTCTATATGCCCAATTAATGCCAAGACAATTTTACCTGCATCATTTGGATATTCGCCATCTTCTTGATATTGTAAATCTGCAAGGACACTAATATCTAAATTGACATAGTACACAATTCTTTTATCTTCTTTTCCAACGGAAACATCTGTAATGTTCCAATATATATCCTCATCTCCAGATTCTAAAAAGTGTTCATCTAATTCTTGCTCTATATCCAATGAACACAAATATTCCACGATATTTTGATATATCTCATCTTCATAGCCATCTAATATATCTTTTATATCATCTATTGCAGATAATTGTAAGGCACTTTTAGATTTTCCTAATTTGAACTCTTCAGCCAAATATGAGAAGAACCTATCTAATGTCAAAAAGTTAATATTTAAAGAAGGATTAACCTCCTTAAACTCATCTTCCAATTCTTGTCTTAAATCAACAGGGGTTTCCTTATCTTTTTCCCACCAGTCCTCTTTTATATCATTGCATACAAATAAGATATTGGTGTTTTTCCTTTCTGCTATTGCAATTATACTTTTCCAGACAAATAAGTCTCCGTATTTATCTTCTCCGTCTTTCGCTGAATCTCGAAAGCCAGGTGGGATTAGATTATCAAATCGAATTTGTCCTTCTTGTAATAACAATAGCTTCTGGGAAAAAGACATTTTTTTACCAACACCTCCTTGATTCTCCAATAAATCAACAAACTCTTTCACCTTATCATTTTCCAAAAAGTCTATATTCAGTTGAATCTCTGCATTATGGCTCTTTTCAAAATTGGTTATTATGTTCTGTACATCTTCGATTTTTTCATTTAAATCATCCTGCAATTTGGAAATATCCGTATAATTATGTTTTCTGTATTCCCCAATTTTCGTCGCAATATCCTCTTGAAGCTTTTTTAGAGAATCAGACAATTCTTTGGTTACTTTTTTATATTTCTTTTTTTCACACCCACATATTCTATGATAATGTTTTATGTATTCATTAAAAACTTGCCTTGGTATATAAATATTATCTTGAACTTTTTTTAGTGCATCTATTACATCTAAACTGATATTGGCTGGTTGGCGATATAATTCCAATAATACATTTGTATCTAAGACAATTAAATGTTCACTTAAACGTATTTCTTGAAATTTTTCTATGCTTATCATTATACATCCCTTCTCTCTGCTTAATCTTTATGATAGACGATCTCCATATTTTGTTATTCTACCACAAAATAGCGTTTGTGCTTATAAAATTCAGATTCTACACTTCACTTATCATGCCAAAATGATAAAATGCCTGTTTAATCACTTCCATTTTTTCCTTAGAGCATGGGCGCGTTGCAAAGTTATCCGTTTTTCTATTAAATGCTTGTCTAGGTTCTAACCCAAACATCCTCTTCGCCTGTGCAATATTGGCAGTGTGTACCTTCATTCCGTAATTCTCTAAGATATACTCTTTGATACGACTATAGGTTGGCTTCTTATTAACCTTATCTTCCTGCTTCACTTCCATGGTGATTTTTACAGTGTTGATATCTCTGCGTGACAAGAGGACACACGTCTCAACATGTGTCGTGGGTACTATGTAGATACAATTTTTCACCCTCGTTACTTGCATGGGAACACAATTCTTCACCG
>Ga0153929_1000672_pt1 | contig 12660 bp, 10 predicted proteins | sample TSNJ013MetaG_FD_104689 | JGI IMG/M metagenome (GOLD analysis project Ga0153929, IMG submission 104689) | Attine ant fungus gardens microbial communities from New Jersey, USA - TSNJ013 MetaG | ecosystem: Host-associated > Fungi > Mycelium > Unclassified | place: USA: New Jersey, Wharton State...
GTCACGGCTTCCGGCGGATACATCCATTTGCCACGCACCACGATGTCGTTGCGCATGATCCACGGATAAGGCAGGTCGAGCCCTGCACCCCCAAGCATGCCGACACCGCCCATCAGCACGACTCGGCCATAAGGGCGCACGGCCAGGACTGCCGCGCGCACCGTTGTGGTCGTGGCAGAAGGCGGCAACAGATCGATCACGCAATCAACCGGACCGGGCGCCGCCTCGCGCATCCGCTTGGTGTCTTCGTCCTCGTTGCCCGAGAGTTTCACGGTCCGCACACGTTCACCGAAGCGGCGCTCCAGATCCGCGAGCGCGCGTTCATTGCGCCCGGGAGCAACGACGCAGCGCGCGCCCATCGCAAGTGCTGTTGCGACGCACGCGCTGCCGAAATTACCGGTTGCGCCGCTCACAAGCAGTATTTCGCCGGCGTGCAGGTTGGCGGCGAGCAACCCGCCATAAGGCACGAGCACGACGTTGAGTGCGCACCAGCGTGCGGCATCGCCTGGATCAATCTCGCCGATACGAATCGCGTTTTCAGTCGGCACACGCACCTGTTCGGCGAAGGGGCCATCGTGATAATGCCGTTGCAAGCGCATGCCGCCGTCGCCCCTTGCGCTCCAGCCCTGCAGGGCAATGTCGGGCGTCAGCGCGTCATCGCGTGAACGCACGGTCGGGTCGCAAAATACCCAGTCGCCCGGCTTCAGGTGCGTCGCGTCCGGGCCGCTTGTGTGCACGCGGCCGATCGCACCGCAACCGGGCACCATCGGCAAACCGATGTTGTAGCGTCGTTCTCCATTGAATACTTCGTTCGCGTAGGACAGCACCGGCGCGGCGGCGACATCCACAACAACTTCGCCGGTGCCAATCTCCGGTGCCGGCATTTCTTCAACGTCGAGCGGCTGGCCAAGCGTCTTCAGGATTGCAGCTTTCATGGCGATCTTTTGCTCTCTGTGTTTGGGACAAGACGATTTTGGCAGGCTTAGAATGGGCAACAAGGCCTGGGACTATCCTAGGACTCGTGCGACCCTCCATTACCGACGGAAGGCACCACATGGCGACGTCGAGCCGAAGTGAATTTGGCGATTTTCTGCGCTCACGACGCGAGAAACTAAGTCCTGACAAGCTCGGGCTCAAGAGCGGCCGGCGCCGTCGTACACCGGGCTTGCGGCGCGAGGAAGTGGCGGAGTTGGCAGGCATCAGCGTGGATTGGTACGTGCGGCTGGAACAAGGACGAACGGTCAGTCCTTCCGATGCCACTCTCGATGCCCTCGCTGGCGCCCTGCGTCTCGGCAAGGTCGAAGCGGCGCACTTGCGGGCGCTGGCGCGCAACGGCGATCGCCGGGACTTTGCGCCCGAGCGCCTGCCGCCGGCCATCGAGCGTCTTGTCACGAGCCTCAACCTGCCCGCTTACGTCACCGGCCGGCGCTGGGACATCCTGGCCTGGAACGCGGCCGCCGCGGATATCCTTGGCTTTGACCGCCTCGCCGCATCGGATCGCAATATCCTTGCGTTCATGTTCATGGAAACGGATTCGCGGCGGCTGTTCGGCCGCACCTGGGCCGATGAAGCGCGCCGTATGGTCGCGCTCTTTCGCGCGACCCACGATCTCCATGCCGGCGATCCTGCTTTCATCGAACTGGTGGAGCGGGTGTGCGCCCGTAGCCCGGAGTTCGTGAAGTGGTGGAATGCGCACGACATTCGCGCCGGTACATCCGGGCAGAAGGTGCTCGTGCATCCCGAGCGAGGCGCGCAACGCTATGAATACACCACGTTTCAAGCGAACGACGATCCCGCGCTCAAGCTTTCGATCTACACGCCTGTCTGAGCGTGAACGAGCAGAGAAGCAGACCTCAAAATCCGGAAGGGTTAGCAAGGCACATGCGCCTCGTACCCATTGAGGCTATCCCTGCTTCCGGCGACGATCGGGCCAATAGGCGTGCCCGAATATGCTGCGAGGTTGTTCTTTTCCGGAAGCGAGCGCGCATGCGCCGACCTGCGACGTACATCTCATGGGCGGCCGTTATCGAGAAGACTGAACGTCTCTAGCGGGTGAATTCAGCCGATCATCATCCGGACGACTTCGGCAAGTAAGTGACCTGCGCAGTGTCTAGCGTGTTGCATCCACCGGTTGAATCCGCCATCGCGCACGGCCAGTCGAATTCAGTCTGTACACCATGAAGTCCATAGCGATGATCGCGCCGCTCAGCCGGGACGTGTCGCTTATGCGCTGGTCGACACGAGGCCAGTCGTCTGACCGCTGGCCAGCATCAACTGAGCTAGCGCACCTTGCGCGCTCTGCAGTTGAGTCTCGATCTGACTGAGTTCGCTGGCATTCGAACCCTGCAGCGCCGAGCTCAACGCGCTTTGCGCACTTTGCAACTGGGCCTTGATCTGGTTGATCTGGCTGGTGTCAGCACCTCCCGCGGAGCTGCCGGCGCTCGACGATACCTGCGCCAGTTGAGCCTCGAGCGACACGGCGAGTGCATTCATCGCATCGAGTTCGGACGTCGAGGAGCTGCTGGAAGACGCTGATCCACCGCCGCCTGCGCCCCGCGAACCCGAAGTGGACGCAGAGGATGTCGAACCGGACGAAGCTCCACTCGCCGCTCCGCTCGACGCCGGCGTACTGCCGGTCGCCCCTCCAGTCGGGGCGGGCGTGCCGGCCGACACTCCGCTGGTCCCGGACGATGCGCCGGTGCTGCCAGCCTTCGAAACGGACGACCCGCCCCCGCCATTGGTCCCGGTCGTCGTGGCGGCTGTGAAGGCCGTGGCGGTGGTTGCTGACTGGATCTGCATGGAATCCCTCGATTGGTTCGAAGTCGGTGCATGGCGGCTTTGGAGCTGGTCGGCAATCGTAAGAGAAGTGCGCGATTACCGCCCCATCTTCTCGATAACGGCAGGCTGAATGGTTTCTTGAGCCGATTTCTTGCAATATTTCCGTATCGGGATCCAGCGCGAGATAGCTGTCCATGCCGCGATGCCGATCCGCGCCGGCCTTGCTTGCGGACGAGCTGTCATGCCTCTGCGAACATCCTCTTCGAGCAACGCGCTATGCGACTCAGTCCGGCCCAGACCGTGTCAAAACGCACGTCGCTTTGGCTCAGTGCAAAACTCGGCTTGTCAGAACGCTCTATATCGGCCTCGTGGCACCTCGGGAGGGGTAAAGCGACCCTCCAAAACCTGGTGATTTTGAGTTTTGACACGGCCTCGGCCATGAACGGTCGGTCGACGTCACCGCGGCGATCGTCGACAATGCCGTGTCGGTGTTTCGAACGCCAGGAGCAAACATGAGGAAAAGTGCAAGCCTGCAGAAAGCGTGCTTAATTGCCCAGGGTTTATGATCGTTCAGCGAAAACGCCAGTTGATTCTCCGACGCATCTTTGTCGAAGGCTGCTGCGAATGGGTTTTGCGGTATCGGTGACGATATGGTCGATATACACGTTGGCAGCAACCCCGTTCCCGCAAGGGTGCAGCCACTGGATTGACAATCGAATGAGAGTCGACAAACATTATTGTCTAGTTAATGAACCATTAAAGCCCTGTTTTTTACAGAGTTTTAATTCTTTGGATTGCCGCTTGTTAGTTCTCGCATTCTGGAGAATGTTGGAGGAACTCGTGGCGTTTCAGTTTGGTGCAACTGCACTTGGTGACGGATAATAGCGGCTACAACATTTGAGTGCTATTTTTAGGATTCCCCCATGGAAATTAAAGTCAACTTTCTCGATAAGCTACGTCTTGAAGCCAAGTTCGATGACTTCACGGTAGTGTCCGACCAGCCTATCCGTTATAAGGGCAATGGCTCGGCGCCTGGTCCCTTCGATTATTTTCTGGCCTCATCGGCCTTGTGTGCAGCTTACTTTGTGAAGTTGTACTGTGTAACTCGCAATATTCCTACCGAAAATATCCGCCTGTCGCAGAATAATATTATTGATCCGGAAAACCGGTACCAACAGATTTTCAAGATTCAGGTTGAGTTGCCGCCAGATATCTCTGCCAAAGACCGCCAAGGTATTTTGCGTTCCATCGACCGTTGTACGGTGAAAAAAGTGGTGCAAGCCGGACCCGAGTTTGTCATCGAAGAGGTAGAGAACCTGGATGCCGATGCTCAGTCCTTGCTGATGTTAAAGCCGGCTTCTGACGCCAGCACCTATATTGCGGGCAAGGATCTGCCGTTGGAGCAGACCATCGCCAATATGTCGGGTATTTTGGCGGCCTTGGGCATCAAGATTGAAATTGCTTCGTGGCGCAATCTTGTTCCCAATGTGTGGTCGCTGCATATCCGCGATGCGCACTCGCCGATGTGTTTTACCAATGGCAAGGGAGCGACCAAAGAAAGCGCGTTGGCGTCGGCGTTGGGTGAGTATATCGAGCGACTGAACTGCAACCATTTCTACGCTGGCACGTTTTGGGGCGAAGACATCGCCAACGCGGAGTTCGTACATTACCCGAACGAGCGCTGGTTCAAGCCCGGCCGTAAGAATGCGCTGCCGGCTGAGATTCTGGATGCGTACTGCCTGGAGATTTACAACCCAGATGGTGAGTTGCGTGGCTCGCATCTGTATGACACCAACTCCGGCACTGTGGAGCGCGGTATCTGTTCGCTGCCGTTTGTGCGGCAGTCGGACGGCGAAGTGGTGTATTTTCCGTCCAACCTGATCGAAAACCTGTTCGTCAGCAACGGCATGAGTGCCGGTAATACGCTGGCCGAAGCGCAGGTGCAATGTCTGTCCGAAATTTTCGAACGTGCGGTAAAGCGTGAAATTCTCGAAGGTGAAATCACATTGCCTGATGTGCCGCACGAAGTGCTGGCGAAATACCCAGGCATCCTGGCTGGGATTCAGGGGTTGGAAGAGCAAGGCTTTCCGGTGCTGGTAAAGGATGCGTCGCTGGGTGGGACCTACCCGGTGATGTGCGTCACATTGATGAACCCGCGAACAGGCGGCGTCTTTGCCTCGTTCGGCGCACACCCAAGCTTCGAGGTGGCGCTGGAGCGTAGTCTGACGGAATTGCTACAGGGCCGCAGTTTTGAAGGCCTGAACGAATTACCTCGGCCCACCTTTGCCAGTGAAGCCGTGACTGAGCCAAATAACTTTGTCGAGCACTTCATCGATTCCAGCGGAATTGTGTCGTGGCGCTTTTTCAGCGCCAAAGCGAATTTCGAGTTTGTTGAGTGGGATTTTTCTGGCCAGGGTGAAAACTCCAACGCCGAGGAAGCCGCAACATTGTTCGGAATTCTCGAAGACATGGGCAAAGAGGTGTACATGGCGGTGTATGAGCAGCTGGGCGCCATGGCCTGCCGGATTTTGGTGCCCGGGTATTCGGAAGTTTACCCGGTAGAGGATTTGATCTGGGATAACACAAACAAGGCGCTGTTGTTCCGCGCCGATATTTTGAACTTGCATCGCCTGGACGATGCCGGCCTGGCAGCATTGCTTGAGCGGTTGGATAACAATGAACTGGATGAGCACTCCGATATTGCCACTTTGATCGGCATCGAATTTGACGAGAATACGGACTGGGGACAGTTAACCGTTCTCGAGTTGAAGCTGCTGATTCACCTCACCTTGCAGCAATTTGAGGAGGCACAAGAGCTGGTGGGAGCCTTCCTGCAGTACAACGACAACACGGTCGAACGCGGATTGTTTTACCAGGCCCTGAATGTGGTGCTGGAGGTGCTGCTCGATGACGACCTGGAACTGGACGACTACGCGGTCAACTTCCGTCGCATGTTCGGGGACGCTCGGATGGACGCGGCAATGGGGTCGGCGGACGGTAGCGTGCGCTTCTATGGCTTAACGCCAACGAGTATGAAACTGGAGGGTCTGGATAGGCACGACCGCTTGATCGACAGTTACAAAAAATTGCATAAGGCGCGGGCCAATGTGGCGGCTGCAGCGCGTTAGGGTTTCAAGTCATGGCTGGTTGCGATGATGCCACTCACTCCCCCAGCACAAACGCATGTTGGATACTCCAGCGACCTTCTGTGCCGGCGTGCATCAGTGATGATGCCGCCGGGGTTGATGCACGGAAGCGATGGCGCATGTGATGGGTAGAGGAACTACTGTGCCTGACAAAATCCTTTTTAAATCCAGGCAGCTGAAAGCGTATTTGATGATCGAGTGGGAATGGCCGAGTTGCAAGCGACTGTCGCGTGAAAAAGGCGTCTCGAGCGGGATTGGTATTGCCTTCGCCGCGAAAAAATTGCAGGGCGCTTGTCGGCGATTCACAAGCCCAATGGCGGGATCGGCCGGAAGCCGCCGTTGGCCGATGTTTCGATATGGACGTTCAAGGGTCTCTTGAAGCCGGGAAGCGGCCATTGACATGGTCGCGGTTCCGACGATTGCTGAGGTTTGGGTGCTGTCAATTGCACTCACGCTACGATCGGCAAGATTCGGACATTGGACTATGGGTCTTCTTGACCGTCTGAATGCATCGAGCGTACAGATATCAGTCGCTCTCCCGGCTGCCCGGAACCTGACCTCATTAAATGTGCAGCCTCTCGTATCGTGTTCCAGGGATCCAATCGAGTGCGTTGGTAGTTTCTACCGCGCCTCGGCGACAACGTCCTGCGTACGATCTGGCGAACCGGCCGAACGGAAGCGGCTGCGATAGTCAGCCGGATTAATTTTCAGTCGCCTTTGGAACGTGCGTCGCAGTGCATCCGTACCATCGAACCCGCACCGTCGGGCAATGTCGCGCAGCGGAAGATCGGTGCTTTCCAGATAACGCCTTGCGGCATCGATACGCGCGTTGTTCAGGAATGTAGTCGGACTAAGGCCGCATTCCTTCGTGAACAGGCGCGTCATGTTGCGCGGGCTCATATGCGCCCGCTTCGCCAACGAGGCGAGCGAGTGCTCGGCGGCAAGGTGGTCCAGCATGTATTGCTGGATCGCCACCATTTGCGAATCAGGCGCGGCCTGCGATTCGAGCAGCGGGCTGAACTGCGATTGTCCGCCTGCTCTTCGCAGATACACGATCAGATACTTGGCGACGTCCAGCGCCATTTTCCTGCCAAAATCTTCCTCGATCATCACTAAAGAAAGATCGATCCCTGCCGTCACGCCCGCCGTGGTGTAGATGCTGCCGTCCTTCACGTAGATGTGATCTGGCTCGATCCGTGCGCGCGGAAACGTGGCAGCCAAACGCGGCACATCCATCCAGTGCGTGGTCACCATGCGGTCGTTCAGCAATCCTGCAGATCCGAGCGCGAACAGGCCGTTGCAAATGGCGGACACGCGCCGGGCATGTTTGAATTGTTCCTTGAGCCAATCGCCGAGAGCCGGGTCGTCAAAGGTTTCGAAAATGCCCAGGCCGCCGGGCACCAGCACAGTATCGAAGTGCGGGCACAGGTCGAAGATCGTACGATCCGGTACGACCGTCAGCCCACTTGAGGACTGCACACTGCCGCGCGTAGTGCCCACGGTGAGCATTTCATATTGGCATTCGCCGTGGCTCAATACCTTGACTTCTGCGAACGCGTCTTTAGGCCCGGCAATATCCAGCAACTGGAAGCCCGGAAAGACAATCATGCCTATTTTGATCTGCTTCATCGAGTTCACGCGCTCAGGTCGTCAAGCTCACGGAGAGCCAACGGCATTATTGCGGCTGGTTTGCGCCCGGATCAGGCCGAGGCGGTTTCACGATCGTACCCCTTCATTTTATAAAGCAGCGCAGACGCCAGCCAGCCGATCACGAACACCGCGACAATGCCGTATCCTAGCAAGCCGAAATTGTCGTTGAGACGACCAATGGCCTGCCAGAACGGCCCAGTCAGGCTCAACCGGTCGCCCAGCAGTCCAAGCGCCTCGATGCTGCCGATCATCAGCGCAACGACCGTGGAAATCAGTGTAATCGTCAGATTGTAGTAAAGCTTGCGCATGGGCTTGACGAATGCCCAGCCATAGGCGCCCAGCATCAGGATGCCGTCGGTGGTGTCGATGGTCACCATGCCGGCTGCGAACAGACATGGAAACACCAGGATAGTCCAGATCGAGAAGCCGGCCGAAGCCTGTGCGGCCGAAGTGCCGAACAATGCCATTTCGGTGGCCGTTTCGAAGCCGAGCCCGAACAGGATACCCAGCGGCAGCATCAGCCAACTCGAACCGACAAGACGAAAGAGCGGCTTGAACAGACGCGCCAGCAGATTGCCTTCGAAGTGCGTCATGCGAAGGTCGCCGTCATGACGCTGGCCGCGACGCATGCGTCCGAACGCGCGGAACAGACCTAACAGCAGCACGATATTCATGGCGCCGATCATGATCAGAAAAGCCGCTGATACAACGGTGCCGAGCACCTCACCCGTCTCTTTGAATGAATCAAAATGATGTGCCAGAGCTTTGGTTGTAAACGCAACCGCAACCGCGCCGACTACCACGGTCAGCGAATGGCCAAACGCGAAGAAAAAGCCGACCGTCACGGGGCGTTTTCCGTCGTTCATCAATTTGCGCGTCACGTTGTCGATAGCGGCGATATGGTCTGCGTCCATTGCGTGGCGCAAGCCGAAACTGTAGGCGATAAAGGCGGTACCGATCAGCGACGGTGAAGCTCTCAATACGATCCACGCCCATGCCCATGCAAGAACGTTGATGAGTGCAAGCGCGACATACATCGCGCCAATCTTCTGACGTGCAGGTGATTTGAAGCACGTCATCACGGCGTTAAGCGTTTCCATGCCCTTCTCCTGGTTTGATAAAGACTCAAGTTCAATGGCTTTTCGAGTGCAGAGGTCTGGCGGCCGTGTGCGTCGCTGTGGCTGGGCGTCTGGCGACCATTACGTGCGCGAGCTCGTCACGCGAAAGGACGCCCCTCGACCCGACCACATCCAGCAGTGCCTCGAGAAAACGCTCGTAGTAGTCCCAGCGCGGCTGACCTTCGCACGGCGCGGATTCCCAGCGCGCGATTGCCGTAATCAGGCATTGGCGAAAGTCTTCCCACTCGAAGTAACCTGCTTTTGAAAGCGACAGCGCGAGGCCGAACACATCTCTTTCCCAGCGATTGGAAAAGAACAGCTTGCCGTCCAGCCGGGGCGGAGAATCATCGGCGCCGAGCATCGACGCTGCCGCATATTCTTCGAAGCGCGTAAACATGGTTGACCTTACGCGGCAGCGGGAGACGCGACCAGCGCCACACCCATCATCGACTCAGGCGTCACAAGCGCAGCCAGTTCCTGCTCGCTCAGGCGGTCGGTGTTCGCGGGACGCTCAGGCACAACGAACCAGCGGATCTGCGCACTGCTATCCCACACCTTGACCGCGGTTTCCGCCGGTACCTCGACGCCAAATTCACGTAGCACCGCTCGCGGCTCGCGCACGCCACGTGCTCGAAATACCGGATCCTTGTACCAGTAAGGCGGCAGGCCAAGCACCGGCCACGGATAGCATGAGCACAACGTGCAGATGATCAGGTTGTGCACGCCGTCCCCGTTTGCAACGGCTGCCATATGTTCACCTTCCGCACCTGCCATGGCGGCTGACAGGTCCAGCTCGGCGATCGCCTTCGGCGTATCCTCGACCAGGCGCTGCTTGAACGCAGGGTCTACCCATGCCCGGGCGACAATCTTTGCACCATTGAACGGACCAGCGACGGTTTCGAAATGCTGCAGCACTGCATCGACCGAGTCGCTGCCGATTACACCTTTTTCGATCAACAATGCTTCGAGTGCGCGCACTTTAGCCGCGCTCGAAACCTCGCGGTCATCTTCATACTGAAACAGTTGAGTCATGACGATTCCTTCTTGCGCTGGTTAGAGGGTGGCCTGAAGATAGGCTTCGTACAGGTCTGCGTAGATCGTGGTGTGGGGCTCGCTCTTGCCCTCGCCCCAAATGTCGGCGGCGTCGAATGCGACCCGGTAGACCACCATCGGCTCACCGATTCCGTCTACACCGGTTGAAACGAAGTACGAGAACGTACCGGGATAGATCTCCACCACCTTGCCAGTCTTGCAGCGCAGATAACCCGGCAGACGGGTGTGATCGACCGCTTCAGGATCGGCGACCCGTATTGTTTCTCCGTTCGAGAAGCGAGCCTCGGCACGCCGTTCGTGATAACCGGAATCTCCTTTCTCGAGATACGCATCGATCTGCTCCCTGATCGGAGCACTGGGGCTATCGGGCATCGGAGCCTGGGGATCCACCCGATACAGTGAAGCGCGTTCGGCCAGTTCATCGGCGGTGATGTACCCCTGATCCACGAAGAACTGTGAGATGCCCATCAGCCATTTCTCGTAGTAGCGGTATTTGAAGTACTCGAAGGGCTGCATGTCTTCGGCGCCGGTGCGCAAAGACGCCCATGTCCACGTGCTTTTGAACGCAGTCGGCAGTTCCCTGATTGGGTAAGCCGGCAATGCGTCGCCGAGGTGATTGCTCTCGGCCATCATCGCTGTGTGAATGCCAAAGATACGTCGCTCCCACGGCTCCACAAAGACACGCGTTTCGACACTGACGGGGCCCAGATTCTCGACGCCCCCAAGGTGGTGCTGTAGTTTCACGGCTTACTCCAGAAAGTTAGCGATTATTGGAAGCCAGGCGGCGTATGCCTTATCCCAGTTTGTGCTCACGCTTGAATGCAAGCGCATCGCCCAGCACTTCTGACACGAACCCGAATGCGGCACCCGTCACGAGCGCTGCGGCGGCAACGAGGCCAGGGTTGCTCAGCCCTAATGTGGTGATGGGCTTGCCTGTCGACACCGTTGTTCCCACTGTCGAGGCAAAGCCCCAGACGATGGCTGGCAGCACATCCAGCAGCTTGATCTTCGACGCCTGTACCATCGCAGCACTGCCGATACCGACCAGAACCGCAACCGCTAGTGCGCTGCCGCTAGTTGTTGCGATGCCTAGCAGGGTGAGCGAGCTGATCACGGCGCCGGCCAGATTCGACGCCACGCTTTTGACGAAACCTGCGCGCCCCGCGCCTAACACGAAGAACGACGCCCAGGCGATAAACGTGACCCACACGGGCACGGGAAAGACGGTGGCGGTGAGCCATGTATCGGCCACTGCGAGCACACCGATGCTGACGGTGTAGGCTTCTGACTTTTTCATCTTCGTACTCCTGAGGTGGGTAAAAGCGGGTGGGGAAAGTTGGGGCACTCAGGTCATGCAACCGAGCAAGCCCTCGCGCATGGCCGGCATGTCGAGGTCGCGCCCAATCATCACGAACTTGCTGTCGCGCGGTTCATCTTGCGCCCACGCTTTCCCGAAGCTAGAGTCGAGCAACATATGAACACTATGGAAATGCAGGCGGCGACGCTCTTCGTGCAGGCTCAGGACACCCTTCATGCGCAGGAGTTGTTGCCCGTGGGTTTGCACAAGCTGATTGGCCCAGCGATTAAAGCGCATGGCGTCCAATGGCCGCGGAATGATGAACGAATGCGACGCAATGGAGTTGTCGTGTTCATGGTCATGCGCGTCTTCGTCGAGCAGATCGGGCTCGACCGAGAGCAACGTATCCAGCGAGAAGTGCCTGATGCCGAAGACTGCTTTAACGTCAACCGCGCCATGACGCGCAATGTCGATAGCTGCGGTGGGATTGAGTGTGCGGATACGTGCGATGAGCCCCGTCACCTCCTCAGCACTAACGAGATCCGTCTTGTTGATGATGATGTGGTCCGCGAACACGACCTGCTCACGGGCAATCTCATCGTGGAGTTGCTCATGGAAATGATGCGCGTCCACAACGGCGACCACCGACTCCAGCTCAACGCGTTCCCGCACATCCGGGTCGGCAAGAAATGTCTGCAGTACGGGAGCTGGGTCGGCCAGCCCCGAGGTTTCAACGACCAGCCGCTCTAGCGGTTCGCCCGCGCGTGCCAGTAGTTCGGACACGCTCCTAACGAGGTCTTTGCGGACGGTGCAGCATACGCAGCCGTTATTGATCTCCACCAGCGCGTCTTCATCGGCGACGATCAGGTCGCCGTCAATGCCGACTTCGCCGAATTCGTTGACGACAATGCCCACGCGTGCCGGTCGCGCATGTTCGAGAAGATGATTGACCAGCGTAGTCTTGCCGGCACCGAGAAAGCCGGTGACCACTGTGGTCGGAATTTTGTTCAGTCGCATCTCTACTCTCCTCATGTTCGCCGGCACAAATGCCAGAAGACGAGGCAGGTAGAGCGACTTCCGGGCCGAGAAAACCCGGGTGTCCCGATGCGCGATGCATTTGGCGTGAATCGCCGGGCAGCGTGACCAGTTTTGCCGAAACCGTAAGTTCCGGCCAAACGACGAGATGCGGCGCGCTTTGATGAGCCCGCAATAATCCCCTGCTAACGGACCCGCGTCGGTGCACGTTTCCCCGAAGTTGTGCCGAGAGCACAACGAGATGCCTCTCCACAGGGCGACTCAAACGTGCCACGCGTCGAACGCGAATATCCGACAGACGAGAGGTGTGGTAAAGCCGTGCGCACTAACCCAGTGTTCTCGGGTCGAGTTCGATTTTTTTCTATGGTCCGCCTAAGAGTGTTCGGAAAGTCCTCCCGTAAGCGGCAGTCGACCCGCACGAGCGAATGTCCGCTGGACCCCGGAAACCACCGTTGCTCTCACGGTGGCGCGCATGACGGCAGTGGGTCGAGCTTGTGTGAAAACGCGCTGATCGCCTAAACTGGATTAACTCATTCAGCATGGGTGACCGGATGAAGCGATTCATAGAAGGTGAAGATCGCAA
>Ga0153929_1000681_pt1 | contig 12570 bp, 17 predicted proteins | sample TSNJ013MetaG_FD_104689 | JGI IMG/M metagenome (GOLD analysis project Ga0153929, IMG submission 104689) | Attine ant fungus gardens microbial communities from New Jersey, USA - TSNJ013 MetaG | ecosystem: Host-associated > Fungi > Mycelium > Unclassified | place: USA: New Jersey, Wharton State...
CCAGAATGGCTACATGAGTATGGGAATGTGTTTTCAAAGAATAAGTCAGAGAGAATGCCAATACAGAAACTGTATGACCATGCGATTGACTTTGTGGAAGGTGCAATGCTTCCCAAACCAGCCAAGGTCTATCTGCTCTCTCTAGCGGAAAGAAACTCTCTTGACATGTGGATCAATGAGGAACTCAGAAAGGGATATATCTGACCATCTACTAGCCCAATAGTAGCTCTATTCTTCTTTGTAAAGAAGCACAATGGAAACTTACGACCTATCATGGACTATAGAGCCCTCAATGGAATTACCATCAAAAACTGCTATCCAATCCCTAGAATAGCCAACTTGATTGAACCACTCAGCAAAGCCTCAATTTTTACCAAAATTGACTTGAGGTGGGGATACAACAATGTTTGCATCAAAGAAGGGGATGAATGGAAAACAGCATTTATTACAAGGCAAGGTCTTTTTGAGGCAACCGTCATGTATTTTGGTTTTTCCAATGCACCAGCATGTTATGAGAGCCCCAAGAAGGAAATGGTCTCCCACGCATTTAAACACTTAATCCAAAATCTCAAGTTATACAATGAGATCAAGGTATAAATAATGTGGGAACTTAGGTAACCAAATCATGTGACAAGGTCAAGTGACCATAGAACATTCTGGAAGATTATATGACCATGGACTAGTAGTAGTACAGCCACTGTAAAATAGTATAAGTAGTAGTCCAATCCAAGAAAGAACTCCATCAAGTTCTTCTTGAACATCCATCTAGGGTGATTACTAAGGATATTCACTGTCTATCGATAATACAGCGACCTTCCAAAGTATGATGAATGATATATTGGGAGACTTGATTTGCATACAACTAGTAATAGTGTATTTAGATAATATTCTAATATTTGGGACATATTTGAAGGAACACAAGCGATTGGTCAAGGAAGTGCTGAAAAGGCTCCAATTTAATGACCTCTATGCTAAAGCAGAAAAGTGTTTCTTTGAGCAAAGTAGTATCAAGTATTTGGGTGTAATTATTTCAGAAAATAAAGTACAGATGGATGAGGAGAAACTTTCAGGAGTTCTAGAGTGGCCAGTACCAACAAAAGTCAAGCAAGTACAAGCATTCTTAGGCTTTGTGAATTTCTATCGTAGGTTCATTGAGAACTTTACTAAGATATCAAAGCCACTCTCTGACTTGACCAAGAAGGATAGTACCTGGACTTGGGGCAAAGAGCAACAGAATGCTTTTGAGGTACTGAAAAAGGCCTTTACTATGGCTCCAGTCCTGAGAATACCAAATGACAAAGATCCCTTTAAGTTATCCACTGATACCAGCAACTTTGCAACAGGAGCTGTCTTATCACAAAAAGACATGCAAACTAACCTATGGTATCCAGTAGCTTTCTTCTCCAAGTCATTAGATGTCCATGAAAGAAACTACAAAATCTATGACAAGGAACTACTTGCAGTAATTTGGAGACTAGAGGAATACAGACACCATTTGGAGGGACATCCATATAAAGTTGAGATCTGGTTGGTGTCATGATATAGCCAAAATGGCTAAGTCATTATTTATTTTCTTTTCCTTTTTCTTTTCTTTTAAATCAGTGGATGTGTGAAACAACTAAAAAGAGATGCATGGGAGTTTATAAATAGAAGTAAACACAGAAGGTGTATAAGTAGTGTACCACAATTGAATGGGAACTCTATCGAGTTCTCCTTGTCAACTCGGACTAGGAGTGTGATTAAGTCGCCTCAGGCTAAATCACTACATCTACTTTCCATTCCTTCTCTCCCTCAATTATGACTAGAGTGGGTTGCTCCCTCCTTTGTCCCTCCACTTGCCCTACATATCTATATATTCTACTAACGTTTACTACTGGATGTATTCTTATTGTACTTGGTAACTCCAATTCAACCATGTTCATTGATACAATTTTCTTGATCTTGTAAGGGCCTACAAACCTCTCTGTCAACTTCTCTGTCCTCCTTCCAATCATCTGATATTTCAGATTCTTTGTGCTGAGCATCACTAAGTCTCCTACTTTATACTCATCAACTTCTCCTCTCTTCCTATCTACATACTTTTTCATTTCCTCCTGTGCTTTCCCTAAAGCTGCTTTAGCCTCTCCCTGAATTTCTTTTATTTTTGCTACGAATTTCTCTGCTCCTTTGTACTTTTCCCTCTTCTTTACCTCAAATCCCATCCTAGGATCTTGCCCATAATTTGCTTTAAAGGGCAATGTCTTTGTGCTTGAATGTACCTTATTGTTGTAAGCAAACTCTGCCATTCTTAACCAGTCTGGCCACTGTTCTTGTCGGTGGTCAATGAACATTCTTAAATACTGTTCTAATTCCTGATTAACCCTCTCCATTTGGCCATCTGTCTGAGGGTGGAATGCCATCAACATTTTGCTCTCAATTCCTAGCATTTGATTCAGCTCTCTCATTAATTCTGCTGTGAATTGTGGTCCCCTATCTGATATGATACTTTTAGGTAGACCATATAACTTCCACATGTTGTCTCTAAACAACTTAGCTAGTCCTTCTGCCATTGTTTTCTCTGTAGTTGGTATAAAGTGAACCATCTTTGTTAACCAGTCCACTACTACTAAGATAGCATCATATTCTTGAGCTAAAGGCAGTTTAGTAATAAAGTCTACTGATATATGCATCTAAGGTTTTTCTGGAATTGAGTTTGGCATCAGCTTGCCTGCCGGCTGCTCTGTGTGGTTTTTATTCCTCTGGCAAGAGTCATAACCTTCTATATATCACTTTACTTCCTTCATTACTCCTGGCCACCAGAAGTTTCTTGTGACCAGCTCTACCATCTGCCACTGTCCTCCATGTCCTCCTACAGGCATATCATAATGTAGCCTGATTATTTCTGCTCTAAGTGTCTCATTCTTGAGTATGTACACCTTTCCTTCTCTATATATTACACTGTCTATGTCCCTCCACTCTTTGTCCCTTAGGACTTTTACTTCTGCTCATTTCATCTCTTCTACTGCCTTAACTACTTTGTCATCCCTTACTCTTGACTGTTTTATCTTTTCCAATAGATCCACTCCTTCCACTATTACTTCCACCTTTTCTGTCCTTCTATTCTCTAACCATTCTTTTTTTACCAACATCTCATCCTCGTTGTCTCTTTCCACTCCAACCTCCCAGTCTGGTCTCCTGCTCAGGCTATCTGCCTTTCCCATCTTTGTTCCAGGAATATGTTTTAATACAAAGTCAAATCTTGATAGGTATAGTGCCCATCTAGTTTGTCATCTATTCAACTTTTGTGCTTTTATAAAGTATTCAAGATTTTTATGATCTGTCCAAATCTCAAATTTTACTACCATTCCTTCTAGGAAATGCCTCCACTCCTCTAGACATCTGACTATTGCTAACATTTCTTTGTCATGTATCTCATAATTCCTTTCTGTATCACTTAGAGATTTTGAAATGAAAGCTACCAGTCCCCATAAGTTGTTGGAGCACTTCATTGAGAGCACTCCTCTAGTTGCATAATTTGAGGCATCTACCTCTACTCTAAACTCTTTGTCTAAGTCTGGGGCTGCTAGTACTGGTCTTGTTGTAAAGGACTTCTTGAGCTCGTCAAATACAGCCTGTTCTTCTCCTCCCCACCTCCACTTCATGTCCTTTCTCATCAGCACATTCATTGGCCTAGCTACTCAAGCAAAGTCCTTAATAAACCTCCTGTAATAATTTGCAAGGCCTAAAAATTTCCTGACATCTTTCATATTCCTTGGTTCTGGCCAACTCAGCACCCCATCCACCTTCTTTTTCTCTATCTCTATTCCACTAGGTCCTATGACTACACCCAGGAATCTGATCTTCCTTACTTTCCATACACACTTCTCTGGCTTGATATACAAGTTATTCTCTTCTAACCTTCTCAGGACCTCCTCTACTATCTCATCATATCCCTTCTCTGTTTCTGTCCCAACTAACACATTGTCCACAAATGCTGCTACTTTTCCTTCATTAATCATATCTCTCAGGATTTTGTTCATTATCGCTTGGAACATAGCTGGTGAATTTGTCATTCCAAAAAACATAACAGTTGGCTCAAAGGATCCAACATATGTGGTGAATGCTCCCTTCCACTCATCCCCCTCCTTTATCCTTACATTGTTAAAGCCCTATCGTAAGTCCATTTTGGTGAATACTTTCTTACTCCCCATATTGTCAATTAGATCTGTAATTAGGGGCAGGGGGTAATTATTCTTTATGGTTTGCTCATTTAGACTATGATAGTCCATAACCATCCTCTTCTTCCCATCTTTTTTACCCACAAAGAAAACTGGTGATGTCTGAGAGGACTTTGATGGTCTAATATACCCCTTTCTTTTCATGGTTTAAATGTCTTCTTGAGATCTATGGCATGATCCTAGATTTTTCTTATTGGTATCCTCTCCAACTCCATTTTCCCAAATACCTTCCTCCACCTAAGGAATTTCTGCGGTACCATTTCCTCAATTTTCCTATAGTCCGCCTCAACTTCTTCTTCCTTTCCCCAGTCTTTATTATTATCTACTGTCCACCTTACGATCTTCTCTTCTTCCAATGTCACTACTCTTTTTACTTTCTTTCTTATCCTTTTCTCCTTTAGTCTCGTATTCCTTCCACACAATGGTGGGCACCTCATCATCTTAACTTCCTCAGTCTCCCAATTTATCTCTGGGTTGTGTACTTGCAACCATGGTATCCCCAATATAACATCTGTTTTTCCTACATTGCACACATCCATTCTCATCCTTTCTACATGGCCTTTGTAGTACACATTCACTTTCACCTGATGGGTAATGGTTCCTGTACTGTTGTTGGCCCCATTGACATTCCTAACCATTATCAGCCTCTCCAATTTCTGCAGCCTAAATCCATATTTTGCTGCCATCTTCTGATCCATAAACATCCCTATTGCACCACTGTCTAGGAGCGCTTTTACTGTTATGCCTTTGTGCATATTCATCTTTTCTATTCCTATGTCCATCCATACTTCTCTCAGTATTTTGAATGTTCTCCTCACTTCTCTTGCTATACCTTCTGCCTATACTCTGTCTTGCTGCGCTTTTCCCTTTGTAGGGCGCACCACTTCTTTTTCCTTTCTCTTTTGCTTTGGACATCCACACCACTTGGCTTCCTCTAGTTTTCTTCCTCTAAGGACTCCTTGTCCTCTGTTGTCCTCCTTATGCATTCCTTTCTTTCTACACCATTTGCATTCTATATAGGTCACTACAACCTCTTCTGTCATCCATCCTAACTCCAACAGCCATGCATCTTTTGGCACATTCTCCACTCCACAGTATTCCTGCACCTTTTCCCAGTTGGGATGCACTGGTCTCCCCTTCTGCTGCACCTTTTGTGGCCTGGCCACACATACCACTCTCTTACTTCTCCTTTCCTTCTCCGCCTTAATATTTGGACACTCCCACTTGTAGTATTCTGTCCCCCAACATCTAAAACATTGTACTCCTTTCTCACCTGTCTCCTGCCTGCTTACTTTTGCTTCCTCCCTTACTCCATATTGCATCACTCTACTCGCTATCACCTCAAATCTATTCTGGGGAACCAGTTTCCCTTTTGCTTCTTTCATATTCCTACAGTTACAGGCCAGGTACCCAAACCTTCTATACCCCCAACACACTCTTCCTTCCCTTCTCTCTATTTCTGCTCTTAGTTTGGCCAGGGCATGCCATTGGTTAAGTATACTGCCTATAAGAGAGTTGTATTGTTTCAGAGACATGGTGCTATGTCTCCAGAAAAGTTGAAATAAGAGTGATCTTACTAATATTACGTCTACTGGGGCGCAAGATCTTCATCCAGCTAGACACCTACTGCCCTACTTACTACTGCTCTAATACTATGGTTATACTATCACCCCAAGGAGAGGATCTCTAACCTAAACACCTTCCTAAAGATGTGGTGTTACTCCTCTGCATGTATAGCCCACAATGGGGCTTTAGCACAAGGTTTATAGAGCAAAAGGAATACAAGTAAACTATTGAGCACTGCTCAATTGCAAGGTCAGGTCTTAGACACAATACCTGAGCTTGGTACTGTGCTTCCACCATCAATCCCTAACTGATTGACAAGTCCCCTTAAGCCAAGGGTCTGGCTATGTATGGAGGTGACTAGTGGTCATAGTGACTACCAGTTGAGAGTTGAGATGGTTATGAGAGTAAGGATGAGCAAGGTCCAAGGCAGATGGTGCTCTAGATATGGAATCGAGTTCTAGTATAGTGACTTAGCCTGGGGCAACTTAATCACACTCCTAGTCTGAGTTGACAAGGAGAACTCAATGGAGTTCTTATTGATTATTATACACTACTTATACATCTCCTATGTTTACTTCTATTTAAAAACTCCTGCACATCTCCTTTTGGTCATTCCATCTTGTGCATCCCCAATTTCCTAATTAAAAGAAAAGAAAAGAAAAAGAAAATAAATAATGACTTAGCTGTTTTTGGCTGTGTTATGACACTTTTCCCAGTTTGGACATACTGGCTCTCTCTTTCTTGCCTTTTCCCATTGCTGCGCTTTTCCCTCTATGGGGCATGCTGCTCTTTCTTGCCTCCTTTTCTCTTTCTCTACTGCAATGTTTGGACACTCCCATTTGCAGTGCCCAGTTCCTCTATATCTAAAATATTGTACTTCCTCCACCACTTCTTGCCTCTTTACTTTTACCTCCCCCCTTAGACCACATCTCATCACCCTGCTTGCCAGCACTTCAAATCTATTCTGGAGAGTTGATCTCTCTTTCTTCTCTTGTTCTCTATTCCTGCAGTTACGGACCAAGTACCCAAACTTTCTATACCCCCAGCATATCCTTCCTTCCCTTCTCTCTATTTCTGCTCTTAGTTTGGCCAGGGCATGCTGTTGGTTGAGCATACTGCCTATAAGAGAGTTATATTGTTCCAGAGATATGGTACTACATCTCCAGAGAAGTCAAAATAGGAGTGATCTTACTAATATTATGTCTACTGGGGTGCAAGATCTTCACCCAGCTAGACACCTACTGCCCTACTTACTACTGCTCTAATACTATGGTTATACTATCACCCCAAGGAGAGGATCTCTAACCTAAATGCCTTCTTAAGGATATAGCATTAATCTCCTGTGTAGACAGATGACAATGCACCTGTAGCACGAAGTTTATAGTATGAAAGGAGTACAAGTAATTATCCAGCCCACTTGATTGTAAGGTCAGGTCTTAGTAGTGATACCCGAGCTTGGCACCATACCTCTACCTACAGTCCCTAACTAACTGCAAAGTCCCCTTAAGCCTAGGGCCCAGCTATGTTATAGTGGTCCTGAGTTGTGTCACTCAGGTACCAAGAAAGATAAGAGAGTAAAGGTGGCAAGGCTCTGTGATGAGCAGTACCAATAAGGGAATCAAGTTCTGGTATAAGGACTTAGACTGAGATGTCTTAGAACTACTTCTAGTCCGAGTTGACAAGGAGAACTCAATAGAGTTCTCATTGATTATGGTATACTACTTATACACCTTCTGTGTTTACTTCTATTTATAAATTCCTGCACATCTCCTTTTGGTCATTCCATCTCATGCATCCACCAATTTCTTAATTAAAAAGAAAAGAAAAAGAAAAAGAAAATAAATAATGACTTAGCCATTTTTGGCTGTGTCATGACATGTATAGACTGGACAACCAAAGGGTTTGAGGTACTTCAAGGAAGGTTTGCATTCATTCCAGGCTTTATAAGGTATGGAAGATGAGAGATGGGTTGTAGGTGAGCAGTTGATGAGGTAAACAGCAGTACAAATAGCATCTGCCCAAAAACTAGTAGTAAGCCTAGCCTTATAGAGCATACACTGAGCCTATTGAACAATAATGTGATTAAGAACTTCAGCAAGTCCATTTTGTTGAGGTATATAAGAAGCTGTTTTTTGATGGAGAACACCACAGTTAGAGAAAAAAGAATTGAAAGTATGGGATTCATACTCTCTATCTCTATCTGTTTGAAGAATCTTTATGAAGATACCTATGTTCAATTAAATCATAGATTTCCATTCACAAAAGTGAACAAAGGCCTCAGCTTTAGTATAAAGAAAGTAAATCCAGATGTAGCATGTACAGTCATCTGTAAAGATAATGTAATACTAATAGCCATGACATGATAGAGAAAAAGGACTACATAAGTCAGAGTGAATAAGATCTAGTTTGCAGCATGCTTGCTTGTTGGAAGCAGGAAAAGAAAATCTGTATTGTTTACCTACAGTACAGGCCTCACAGAAGTCTATATGGTCCTCTAAACAATTAATGCCTTTGAACATGCCTTTTGCAACCAGATGACATATGTTGTTGTGGCCAAGATGACCTAGGCAGTAATGGGCATGGTTAATATCAACTACAGTAAAGTTGTAAGAGAGGTGGGCATACTTTTTTGACAGACAGAAATGAGCTTGCAAATGGTAAAGACCACTCATTGTGAGATAAGCAAGACCAACGACAGAGTTGGAGACAATATAGATAATAATAGCTTGTTTGCCCTTGAAAGTAACAGTATATCAACTATTTTTTGTAAACTGGGAGACTGAGAGTGTTATTGATAGACAGTGAATGCCCTTAGTGATCATCCTAGATGGATGTTCAAGAAGAACTCGATGGAGTTCTTCATTGGATTGAACTCCTACTTATACTACTTTTTACAGTAGCTGTACTATTAGTCCACAATCACATGTTCTTCCAGAATGTTCTGTGATCACTTGACCTTGTCACATGACCTTAGTTCCCACACTATTTATATCTCAACCCCATTGTATGTCTTGAGGTTTTGGATCAAGTGTTCAAATGCTCAGAAAACTATTCCTCTTTTGGGACTCTCATAATACCCTTTATTCAAGAACAAAAGAGAAGAGGTTCAGAATTTTGTAGAAGACCAACTAAGGAAGGGGTATATTAGACCATCTAAATCTCCTCAAATATTGCCAGTGTTCTTTGTAAGCAAAAAAGATGGAAGCAAGAGGATGGTTATGGACTACCACAGTCTAAACAAACAAACTGTAAAGAACAACTACCCATTACCATTAATAACAGACTTGATTGATAATATGGGGGGTAAAAGAGTATTTACAAAGATGGACCTGCAGTGGGGTTTTAACAATATAAGGATAAAGGAAGGGGATGAGTAGAAGGGAGCATTTACAATGTATATAGGATCATTTGAACTAACTGTGATATTTTTTGGGATGACAAACTCACTGGCCACATTTCAAGCAATGATAAATGAGATCCTAAGAGACCTGGTAAACAAGAGCAAGATCGCTGCATTTATAGATAATATATTGGTAGAAACTGAAATAGAGAAAGGACATGATGAAATCATAGAGGAAGTACTGAGGAGGCTGGAGGAGAATGATCTTTATATGAAGCTAGAAAAGTGCATATGGAAGGTGAGGAAGATTGGGTTCCTTGGGGTTATCATAGGACCCAATGGGATAGAGATGGAGAAGGAGAAAGTGGATGGAGTACTGAGTTGGCCAGAACCAAAAAATATGAAAGATGTTAGGAAGTTCTTAGGTCTTGCAAATTACTACAAGAGGTTTATCAAGGACTTCACTCAAGTAGCAAGACCAATAAATGTGCTGACAAAAAAGGATGTTAAGTAGCAGTAGGGAAGTGAGCAGCAGCAAGCATTTGATAAGCTCAAAAAAATCTTCACAATGAGACCAGTATTGGCAGCCCCAGATTTGGACAAGAAATTTAGGATAGAAGCAGATGCTTCAAATTATGCAACTGGAGGAGTATTCTCAATAAAGTGCCCAGACAATTTGTGGAGACCAGTAGCTTTTATCTCAAAATTTCTAAGCAATACTGAGAGAAACTATGAGATATACAATAAAGAAATGTTAGCTGTAGTCAGGTACTTAGAAGCCTGGAGGCACTTCTTAGAAGGAACAACCATCAAGTTTGAAATCTAAACAGATTATAAGAATCTTGAATACTTCACGAAAGCACAAAAGTTAAATAGAAGACAAGCGAGATGGACTCTATATTTGTCAAGATTCAACTTTATACTGAAACATGTCCCAGGAAGCAAGATGGGGAAGGCAGACAGCTTAAGCAGGAGGCCAGATTGGGAGATAGAAGTGGATAAAGACAATAAAAATGAGATGCTGGTAAAACCCAAATGGTTAATAGTAAAAAGAACAGAAAAGGTAGAAATTATTGTGGAAGGAGTCAATCTACTAGAGAAAGTGAAATGGTCAAAGGTGAAAGATGATAAAGTGATAAAAGCAGTTGAGGAAATGAAGTGGGCAGGAGTAAAAATGTTGAGAGATGAAGAGTAGAGGGAAGTAGATGGTGCAATGTATAAAGAGGGAAAAGTGTATATGCCTAAAGACAATGTATTGAGGGTAGAAATAATTAGGCTACACCATGATACACTAGTGGGAGGACATGGGGGACAATAGAAGACAGTGGAACTAGTTACCAGGAACTTCTTGTGTCCAGGAATAACAAAAGAGGTAAAGAGATATGTAGAAGGGTGTAATTTCTGCCAAAAAAACAAAAACTGTACAGAGCAACTAGCTGGCAAATTAATGCCTAACTCAACACCCAACAAACCTTGGATACATATTTCAGCAGATTTTATTAAAAAACTGCCATTAGCCCAGGATTATAACTCTATTCTAGTAGTAGTGGATTGATTGACAAAGATGGTACACTTTATTCCAACTACAGAGAGAATGTTAGCAAAAGGGTTAGCAAGGCTGTTCAGAGACAATGTGTAGAAACTACATAGTCTACCCAAAAGCATCATATTGGACAGAGGACCTCAGTTTGCAGCAGGATTGATAAAGGAGTTAAACAGGATGTTAGGGATCAAAAGCAAGATATTGACTGCATTCCACCCTCAAATAGATGGGCAAACAGAGAGGGTAAACCAGGAATTGGAACAGTACTTAAGAATGTTCATAGACCATAGACAAGAACAATGGCCAGACTGGTTAGGAACAGCAGAGTTTGTATACAACAACAAAGTGCACTCGAGTACAAAGACATTGCCCTTCAAAGAAAACTATGGACAATATTCTAGGATGGAGTTTGAAGTAAGAAAGAAAGAGAAGTATGAAGGAGCTGAGAAGTTTGTAACAAAGATGAAGGAGATTCAGAAGAAAGCTAAGACAGCACTAGAGAAAAAGATGAAGGAGATGAAGAAATATGCAGATAGGAAAAGAGAAGAAGTCAATGAGTATAAAGTAGGGAACTTAGTGATGCTCAGCACCAAAGACCTGAAATACCAAATGGTTAGTAGAAGGACAGAAAAGCTGATGGAGAGGTTTATAGGCCCTTATAAAGTAAAGAAAATTGTATCAGCAAATGCAGTTAAACTAGAGCTACCTAGCACAATCAAAATACACCCAGTGGTAAACATCAGTAGGATACGTAGATACATAGGGCAAGTAGAGGGGCAGAGAAAGGAACAACCAGCTCCAGTCATAATTGAGGGAGAAGAGGAATGGAAGGTCGAGAGAATATTGAACAAGCAACAGATTAGAGGAAAAGATAAGTATCTAGTACAATGGAAGGGATTTATGGCAGAGTCAGATACTTGGGAAGGGATAGAAAACTTAGAGAACACAAAGGAAGTGGTTAAAGAATTTGAAAAGGAATACCAATAGGATATGTAAGATGTAAGATGACAAGAAAGAGAAGAAGGAACATTTAGAAGAGAAGAACTGCCAGGATGATTTACAGCAAAGAAACTATTTGGATGGTCAGACAAGAGGTATGATGGGGAATATTGGAAAAGATTAGAAAGGAATTGGAGATGATGGAAAGGGGGATAAGGAAGAGAAAGAAAAACTTTAGAAATGATTTGGGAGGAAGAAGAAGAAATCAAGTAAAAAGAATTAGAAATTAGAGAATGGACAGAAGAAGACAAAGATAAAATGGGTAACATAGTCAACCCCAACTATAAATTGTAAAATCCTCAGGATAAGGAACCTTGAGAGGGAGATAATATCATGACTCAGTCAAATAACTAAGTTATTATTTCTTTTCTTTTTCTTTTCTTTTTATTTAATTAGGAAATCAACAGAAGCACAAGAAGGAATGACTCAAAGAAGAGGCATGGGACTTTATAAATAGAAGTAAATACAGAATGTGTATAAGTAGTATACAGTAATTGGATAAGGACTCTATCGAGTTCTCCTTGTCAACTCAGACTAGGAGGGTGATTAAGTCATCTCAGGCTAAGCCACTACAGATGGACTAAGTCAAAGAGCAAACTAGTAGAAGGAAGTGGAGAACAATAATAAGGATAGGACTATTACAAATAGCCACTTACTGATTTGTGATTGCTTGATTTGATAATCAAAGTGTACAAAAAGCAAAGTTAGACAAGCAGCAAAAGATGTTGTTAAGTCTAAGGTTTATTCTCAGACATACAGTTCTTAAATACATAATTGTGGTAGTCTGTGTACCAGAACAGCCTACCACATGATCACTACCTATTGTTCTACATATAGGAGTGCTATTGTTCTTGAAATAGAGATAACCTAACCATCTTAGGGCAGTCCTTTGTTCTATTCAAGGA
>Ga0153929_1000686_pt1 | contig 12489 bp, 7 predicted proteins | sample TSNJ013MetaG_FD_104689 | JGI IMG/M metagenome (GOLD analysis project Ga0153929, IMG submission 104689) | Attine ant fungus gardens microbial communities from New Jersey, USA - TSNJ013 MetaG | ecosystem: Host-associated > Fungi > Mycelium > Unclassified | place: USA: New Jersey, Wharton State...
CTCCGCAGTAAACGTGCGTATTTTATGCGGATTTCCCGCATGACGCGCTCGAAAGCTTTACGAAACGCGGCGCGGGAAAATCGTGCATCAAATGGCGGACCACACGGTCAAACCGTGCCGCCCACCGTCATCTTTTCGATCCGCAAGGTCGGCTGGCCAACGCCCACCGGCACGCTCTGGCCTTCCTTGCCGCACACGCCCACGCCGCCGTCGAGCGCCATGTCGTTGCCGATCATGGTCACGTACTTGAGCGATTCCGGGCCGCTGCCGATCAGCGTTGCGCCCTTCACCGGATACGTGATCTTGCCGTTCTCGATCATGTACGCCTCGGACGCGGAGAACACGAACTTGCCGTTGGTGATGTCGACCTGGCCGCCGCCGAAATTCACCGCGTACAAGCCGTTTTTCACCGATGCCAGGATCTCACCCGGATCTTTGTCGCCGTTGAGCATGTACGTGTTGGTCATGCGCGGCATGGGCAGGGCGGCGTACGACTCGCGCCGGGCGTTGCCCGTCACCGGCATCTTCATGAGACGTGCATTCAGCGAATCCTGAATGTAGCCCTTGAGAATGCCGTCCTCGATCAAGGTCGTGCATTGCGTGGGATTGCCTTCGTCGTCGATATTCAACGAGCCGCGCCGGTTCGGCAGCGTGCCGTCGTCGACGACTGTCACGCCCTTCGCCGCCACCCGCTCGCCGATACGCCCCGCAAACGCCGACGAGCCCTTGCGGTTGAAGTCGCCTTCCAGCCCGTGGCCGATCGCTTCGTGCAGCAGCACGCCGGGCCAGCCCGGTCCAAGCACGACGGTCATTGCACCGGCGGGCGCCGGACGCGCGTCGAGATTGACGAGCGCGGCGTGCACGGCCTGATCGACGTAGTGGGACAGGATTTCGTCGGTGAAATAGGCGTAGTCGTAACGTCCGCCGCCACCGCCGCTGCCCATTTCACGACGCCCGTCCTTTTCGGCGATCACCGTCACGGACACGCGCACAAGCGGCCGGATGTCGGCAGCCAGCGCGCCGTCGCTGCGCGCGACCAGCACGACGTCGTATTCCCCCGCCAGACCCTCCATGACCTGGACGATGCGCGGATCGCGGCCGCGCGCCATCTTCTCCACGCGTTCGAGCAGCTTCACCTTTGCGGTGGCGTCGAGCGACGTGAGCGGATCGGACGGCAGGTACAGGTCGCGGCCGAACACGCCGGTCAGCGAACTGGCCGACTTGATCTTGTGCTTGCCTCCGCCGGCCTTCGCGATGGCGCGCGTGGCGATAGCCGCCTGACGGATGGATTCGGGCGACAAGTCGTCCGAATAGGCAAACGCGGTCCGGTCACCCGACACGGCGCGCACGCCGACACCCTGGTCGATGCTGAAGCTGCCCGATTTGACGATGCCTTCTTCCAGGCTCCACGCCTCGCTGCGCGTGGACTGGAAATAGAGATCCGCGTAGTCCACGCGGTGCGTGAAGATCTCCGCCAGCGTGCGCGTAATCGTGGATTCGTCGAGGCCGTAGGGCGTCAGCAGGATCTCTTTCGCGGTGGCGAGATTTCGGATGCCGGGTTCGATGATGTTCATTCGTTGCCTGTGGCGAAGTCTATGGGGATTAAAAGCATTCTAACGTCCGGATGTTCGTGCGACCTCCTGACCAGATGGAGGGGGGCTCCGGAATAACAAGCCAAGCAACAAGCTAACCCAATACGCGATGGCGATAAGCCGGCAGGCTTTGCCGGACCGATGCAATGCGTTCGGGATCAATTGTTCCAGCCACTACGCCCGCGCCTTCCGCCAGCACGGCCACGACTTCGCCCCATGGGTCGATCAGCATGCTGTGCCCCCAGGTCCGGCGGCCGTTTTCGTGTTTGCCGCCTTGCGCGGCGGCCAGCACGTAGCATTGGTTTTCCACTGCGCGTGCCTTGAGCAGCGTTTCCCAGTGGGCCTCGCCGGTCGTGTACGTGAACGCGGACGGCACCACCATCAAGGCGCAGTCGCCCATTTTCCGGTACAGCTCGGGAAAGCGCAGGTCGTAGCACACTGACAACCCGACGCGTCCGAATGGCGCATCAAACGTACGCACTTCGCTTCCCGGACAGATCGTGCGGGCTTCGTCGAAGGATTCCGTGCCTTTTTCGAAATTGAACAGATGAATCTTGTCGTAGCGGGCGACCTGTTTGCCGGCCGGATCGAAAACGAGCGTTGTATTGAGGACGCGCGCCGCCTCGGGTGACTCCAGCGGCAAGGTCCCGCCGATCACCCACACGCGATGTTCACGCGCCGCATCCGCCAGGAACTGCTGGATCGGACCGTGGCCGGGCGTCTCGCGGATCGCGAGCTTGTCCGTGTCCTTGAAGCCCATGTAGCAGAAATATTCGGGCAGCAGCACAAGCTGCGCGCCGCCCCGCGCGGCTTCGGCAATCAGCCGGCCGGCTTCCGCGATATTGCGTTCGCGATCCGGCGCACTCACCATTTGCAGCGCGGCGACGCGGAACGTGCCAGGGGTGCCTTCGCTTGATCTTTCGCTCATGTCAGCCTGCTAAAAAAGGGGCGCGATGATGACCGGATCGTGACCGAAATTGTGGTTGAATCTGCCCGCCGCCAGCCAGCGGGCCTTTACCGGAATGCCATTCAGACGCTCAGTTGGGCACGGTTGCAGCCGGAATTTCGATCTTACCCTGATCGCCTTTCACCCGCTGGATGACGGGTTTCGACCACGGTCCGGTAATGGAATAGTCAATGGTGAACGCCTTGCCAATCGACTTCGAGAGCAGCAGGTCGGCCACCAGCGTGCCGATCCCCAGCAAAGGATTGATCACGGCTGCGCCCAGCGCGACGGCGCCCGCGCTGATGGTCGGAATGATCTTGGCGTGCAGGTCCTGCGTTTCCTTCGGCAGGTCGACCAGTCCTTTCAGCTCTACGCGTGCAGGCGCCGTGATCATCGTGAAGTCGTTAGTGCGGCCGATACCGTTCTGAACCGTGCCCGACCCGGTGATCTTTTCGAACGGCAGGCCCTTGCCGACCACATCCTGGAAATTCAGCGTGAGGAAGTGCGCGAGGCTTTGCAGGCTAAGCACGCCGAGCAGCTTGGCCGCGCCCGGGTTGACCTTGAGAATCTGACCGTGCTGCAGGTCGGCGTTCAGCTTGCCGTTGAGCGTGGGCAGGTCGACAGCGGCCGGGCTGCCGTCCCAGCCAAGCTGGCCTGTCACCGTACCTGTGCCGCCCTTCACCGTGCGCGGCAGGCCAAGCCGTTCGACCAGCGCTCCGGCGTCCATGATGTCCAGCTTGAAATCGAGCGCTGTGCGGCGAGGGGCGTTGTCGTCGGCATCGGCCGGAAAACCAACCGGGCCGCTGATCGTGCGCCAGTTGGCTGTTGCGGAAAGCTTCGCGTCCGGATTGCTCAGCTCCAGCTTGTCCAGATGCCAGACCGGCACGTTGTCTTCCACGTCGTTGCGTGCGTCGACCTCGAGGCGTCCGAGCTCGCGCCCGCGCACCACGAGTTCGTTCACTATCAGGTCGATGGACGGCATGTTGGCCGGTGGCTTGCGGATCATTTGCGTGACCAGATCGGTTTCCTGTTTTCCCGGAATCACGACCTTTTCGAACCGCGCCTGCAATGCGCCCGGGCTGCCTTTCGTCGCGCCCGGCAGCCATTGCGCATTTCCTGTGACCTGATCCGACGCAATGTTCGCCTGCCATTTGCGGTCATCGCCCAGATTTGCGCCGATCGACACATCTTCCCAGCGCCGGTTGAGCAACTTCACCGTCGCGAAATGCAGCGTGAAGCGAGTCGGAACGAACTGCTTCACCACCTGGGATTGCGTCTTCGGATCCGGTTGCGGCATCGGTCCCAATTCAGTGATCAGCTTGCGCCACGCATCGGCGTCGAGTTCGTCGATATCCACGGCCGCCGACACGCCTTGCGCCGGCAGATCGGCCGGCTTGTTCACGCCAATAGCACCACGCTCCACCGTCGGCGCTTCCTTGCCCGTCTGCTTGAGCAGGTAGTGCGCATTGACCGGCCCGAGCGTGAGTTTCGCGTCGTGCTCCTCCGTCGATCCGGCGATCGGCTTGAACGTGAACGCGAAGGGCATGGGCGTGCCCTCGCTCTTGTTGAAGGGCGCCGGGAAGTCCAGCCCGAGGCCGGTCAGGTCGGAGTTCGCTTCGATTTGCGGCAACGTGTTTTTCACGCCGCGCACACGCAGGTCGTAAGGCGCAGTGCCGCTGATGTGCTTGAGGATCTGCGCTGCCTGCGCCTGGTCATGCGCGTTCAGGCTCTGGGCAGCGTCCGCGCCTATGCGGCCGTTTACATCGAAGGCATAACTGCCGTCGGGTTTCACACCACCCGTACCGCGCACGTCGCCACCGAGAAATTTCGCCGTCAGGCCATCGAGCGACGCGGTTTTCTCGCCGAACCGGGCCCGCCCCTTGAGATTCGACAGCGGCGGAAACGTGCCGTATGCGAGATCGTTGCCGTTGAACGTGAGCGCGCCTTTGTAGCCCACATGCGCCCGCATGCCGGGCGGCGGCGCGACCCGCGGAATCTCCAGTTGCAGCGCCAGCGCGGCGTTACCGGTTGCATGGATCTTCGTCGCCACGTGGTGGGAGAGCGAGCCGAGCGAGCTGTCTTCGACGTAATGGAGCATGTCGGTGATGGGGCCGTGCGCGTCGGCGTCGATCAGCAGCTTCGATTCGCGGTTGCCCAGGTCTTCTATACGTCCGGTCGTCTTGACCACGCTCACGCCGAGATAATGGCCGCGCGAAATATCGAAGCCCAGCTTGTTTTCGGCAAGGTGAAACGTCCCGTCGATACCGTCAAACGCCGGCCATACATTCGGCGTGCCGTTCGCCATGGTCTTTGGCGGATAGGGCGTTGGCTCGAACTTGCCACCGGAGAAGGGCGCGACGATGCGGAACTGGCCGGCGTCGGGGAACTTTGCGTAGGGGAATTTCGTCAGGTCGCCGTGAATCTCGATAGTGCCGTTGCGCGAGATACCCGCTTGCAATGCGTGGCCCAGATACAGGCGCAATTTTTCGCTGATGCTCGTCGGCAGATAGTGCACGAGGCTCGTCACATTCAGGCGCGCGGCCTTTGCCTTGAGATCGAGGGAACCGCGGCCTTCGCCTTCGTTCCGGTAATCCGCTGTCGCACTGGCTTCCGCGTCCGCGTTCCTGACGTGCAGCGTCTCCACGTGCGCGATGATTGCCTTGTGCGGCTTGCCGGGCGCTTCTGCGAGGGTCCAGGTTACGCGGCCGTCGATCTGGTCGAGCACGAGGCGCGGGTTATCGAAGACGCCCGGCACGGTGATCGCCGTATTTTTCGTATCGATGACCGCGCTGCCGTGATCCTGATCGGCGTCAATACTGCCCCACAGGTTCTCCACGCCGGGAATCCCGGCCCGCGGATGGTTGTTGATCGTCAGTCCCGGCGGCGGTTCCTGGGCCTGCACGCTGACGCCGTGCAAGTCGCCCTTGACCGTGTAGCGCATCGGCGGTTCGGCGCCCGTCTGGCGCTGGGCCAGCATCTGAGCGTGGGTCGCGGGTCTGGGCCGCTCGGTCTGCAGCGTGTAATTGGCAATCTGGCCACGCGGGTTGAAGCGGATCAGATCGTTTTGCAGCTTCGACGGCAAAGGCAGCGCGCGCAAGAATTCGCCCAGGATGCCGAGATCGACGACATCGCCCGCTACCCCGAACATCTGCCCATGCTGCAGGCTTGCTGCGCGGTAATGGCTGGTCAGCGTGTGCAGGGCCAGCAGGCGCGACACCGGCGTGCCGTCCGCCAGCGGCGGCTGGCCGAGTTCTGCGTGCAGGTTCGCGAGGTGCAGCGTGTATTCGTCATCCTGCAGCCCGAGATTCCAGTTGAAGTTCGCGATCGGGACATCGAGACGCGGCTGCGTTGGGCGCACGCGCAACGCGATGTCGGTCCCGGTCAGCTCGCCGCCCGCCGTTTTCAGCTTGCCGCTCGCGAAGTCGAGCCAGATGCGGTTGTCGAAACGTCCGCCATAGGTCGCGAACGGCATCGCCACGTATTGCGCGAGCTTGGGCAGATCGACAGGACCGGTCGACAGATACGCCTGGCCCGTCCAGTTCGCCGGACGGCCCGGCACGCTGAAACGCGGCGTGCGAAAGTCCGCTCGAAAATCAAGCGGCCCGTGCAGCAGGTCGCCGTCGGGCAGCGTCTCCAGTGCCACGCGATGATGCGGGCCGTTGTTGAGAATGGCCAGCTTGATCCGCTTGAGCGCGAGTTCCGGTGCGTTGCGCTCGCCGTCGTGCCAGCGCAGCGTGCCGTCGCGCAGCACGATGGCTTGCTGTCTCAGCAGCCAGGTCATGAACGCGTCGTTGCCTGTGTGTTTGGCCTGGATCGGCACGCCGGCCACGCTGAAGGTCCCGTCGGCGGCACGTGAGATGACGACGTCGGGGCCATCGACGGTGAGATTCGAGAGCAGCGGGATAGGACCTAGCAGCGAGCGCCACGCGACCGTGGCGCTGGCGTGCGGTACGGCGAGACCCGGCGTGCCGTCAGCGGCGTCGATCCGGAGATTGTCGATATCGAATGAAGGCTCGAAGCCGGACCACTTCGCCGCGATACGCCCGATGTGCAACTGCGCATGGATCTTCGACGAGACCATTTGCTCGATGCGCGGCCTGAACGCATCGATCTGCGGCAGCACGGCATAACGCAGCACGAGATAGATGCCGGCGACCGCGAAATAGACCACGGCAACCAGCACCAGAAGGACTTTGAGCACCCGCGAGAATGCGAGCTCGGCGCGACCACCTAGCTTCACGGGTACAGCTTCAGGTGGGTCGGCAAGTTCCTTTCGGTCGGACATGCTGCGGCGGGTCGGCGATATGGTAGGTTTTCGAGATTTGACGTTGAAATGTAACACAGCGCGCGATGCAAAAAACTGCGGGAACACGCTACGATGCAGCCGCCAAGCCGCGCCGGACGGCGTTCTGCGTACCTTGCGCCAATTCGCGCAAAAGCCCCGGTGCATTGCCGGACTTCTTTATAAGCAATGACTGAGCCCGACCTTTCATGACCGACGCCGTTTTGCTGAGTTCCAGTGCTTCCCACTATGCCGCGCGCGTGTATGCCGCGCGTCCCGAATTGCCGGCGGCTGTGGCCGAATGGTCGAAGGTGCCGATCCGCCGCGCGTGGATAGAAGCGCGGCTGAACGCGCTGTGCGACGCGAGTTCGGCCAGTGGCCGGCTTGATGAGGCCGCGCTCAAGACCGCGCTTCGCCGGTTGCGCATCGAAGTCTTCTGCACCGTGATGGAACGTGATCTTGCCGGCCTCGCGCCTGTTGCCGAAGTCACGGGCGCCATGACCGATCTTGCCGAGCTGACTATCCAGCGTGCGCTCGCGGTGTTGTCGGCGGATCTGGAAGTCACGTTCGGCGAGCCGCGTGGGCCTGACGGACAGCGCTTGACGCTGGGTGTGGTGGGAATGGGAAAGCTCGGTGGACGTGAGTTGAACGTGTCGTCGGATATTGATCTGATCTTCGTCTATGAAGAAGACGGTGAGACGGCAGGAGGCGAACGCGCGGCGTTATCGACCCAGGAATATTTTACGCGGCTCGGCCGCAAGCTGATAGGCGCATTGGCCGAGGTGACGGAAGACGGTTATGTCTTTAGAGTCGATATGCGGTTGCGGCCGAACGGCGATGCCGGTCCGATCGCATGCGGACTCGGCATGCTCGAAGAATATTTCTACGTGCAGGGCCGCGAGTGGGAACGGTACGCGTGGATCAAGGGGCGGCTGGTCTCCGAGGGCGAGAGCGAAGCGGCGCAACGGCTGGCAAAGCTGCTCGACGCGCTCGCCAAACCGTTTATTTATCGGCGGTATCTCGACTACGGCGTGATCAGCGCGATTCGTGCGCTGCATGTGCAGATCCGGCAGGAAGCGCAGCGGCGTGCGTCGATGCGTCCCGACAAAGCCGATGACATCAAGCTCGGCCGCGGCGGCATTCGGGAGATCGAGTTCAGCGCGCAGGTGTTTCAACTGATCCGTGGCGGCCAGATTGCCGATCTGCGGATTCGCCCGACCTTGTCCGTGTTGAAGCGCGCGGCGGCGCACGGGTTGATATCGGCGAACGTGTGCAGTGAACTCACCGATGCGTACCTGTTCCTGCGCAAGCTCGAGCATCGCTTGCAGTATCGAAACGATGCGCAGACGCACGCCATGCCGGTCGCGCCCGAAGACCGGGCGGTGCTTGCCGGTGCAATGGGTTTCGCCGATTACCCGGCGCTGACAGATGCGCTGGAAGCGCACCGGGCGCGCGTGGAGCATCAGTTCGACCAGATTTTCGCCGATAAGGTGAAGGGCGACGGCGGTTGTGCGGTCGCGGAAGATTCGGCGGCGTCGTGGGTCTGGAGCAGCGCGCTCGCCGACGACAGCGCCGAGGAGCAGTTGGTCGAACGCATGACCGAACTCGGTTTCACCGATGCCACCGCGGTGCTCACGCGTCTGCGCAACGTGTGGAAGTCAACACGATACGAAGGTTTGCCCGAGCGCAGCCGCGAACGATTCGACATCGTCGCGCAACGTGCGCTTGAAGCCGCGCAGGCCATAGAGCCGCCCGAGCGGCGCGGCGACACTATCGCCCGGCTGTTCGACCTGCTCGAAACCGTCAGCCGCCGCGGCGCTTATCTTGCGTTGCTGACCGAATATCCGGCGGCGCTCGAGCGGGTGTTGTCGGTGCTCGGCGCGTCGCGTTGGGCGGCAGGGTATTTGATTCGCCATCCGCAACTTCTCGATGAATTGCTCGACGACGAAGTGATCGCGAGTCCCTTCGACTGGCTGCAATTTCGCGAATCCTTGCGCGCGCAGATTGCCGCCGCCGATGGCGCCGAGCAGCAGATGAACCTGTTGCGGCACGCGCATCAGGCAGAGGTCTTCCGCATTCTGCTGATCGACCTGGGCGGCAAGCTTACTGTTGAACACGTGAGCGACTTGTTGTCGGCGCTGGCTGATGCCGTGCTCGATGTCACTATCGAAACGGTGTGGTCGCAGTTTCCCAAGCGTCACCGCGACGTGCCGCGCTTTTCTGTGATCGCTTACGGGAAGCTGGGCGGGAAGGAACTGGGGTACGCGTCGGACCTGGACCTGATCTTCCTTCACGATGATCCCGACGAATCCGCTGGTGATATATATGCCACGTTCGCTCGCCGGCTGATCACGTGGCTCACTACAGCAACCGGAGCGGGCACATTATTCGATGTCGATTTGCGGCTGCGTCCCAATGGCGAGTCGGGGTTGCTGGTGACGAGTCTGGAATCGTTCCGGCGTTATCAGATTCGTGAGGGCGACGCTGCCAATACGGCGTGGGTCTGGGAGCATCAGGCGCTGTCGCGGGCGCGGTATTGCGCCGGCGACGCCGAGATTGGCGAGCGCTTCGAGGAGATCCGCGCCCAGGTTCTCACGATGCCGCGAGATGCCGCTGCGTTGGCACAGGAGATTGTTGTGATGCGCGAGCGGGTGGATGCCGGGCATCCGAACCGCAGCAAGTTATTCGACCTGAAGCACGACCGCGGCGGGATGGTGGATATTGAGTTCATCGTGCAGTACTGGGTGCTGCTGCACGCACGCGAAGACGCCGAGTTCGTGCGGAACATGGGCAATATTTCGCTGTTGCGGCTGGCTGCGGGGTTCGGGTTGATGAGCGCCGAGGAGGCTGAAACGGTGGCGGCCGCGTACAGGCAGTATCGGAAGTTGCAACACACGCTGAGGCTCGACGGGATGGAGAAGGCGCGAGTTGAGCCGGAGGTTGTGGTCACGGAGAGGGAGGCGGTAACGGGGCTTTGGAAGCGGGTGTTCGGGTAATAGCAGCTTTGTCCGGCTCCACTCGCCGCGCTGAACATTGGAACGTGATCTCAGCTTCGGGCGCGGCTTCGGCCGGGATTTTTGATTACAGCACGCGCTCGCTACTTCACCAGGCGAATCGGGCTCGCTTTGTATTCAGCGACCGTTTCGTCATTTGTCAGCAAGGTGATGCCCTCGACTGTCGCTTGCGCGATCAGCAGCCGATCGAACGGGTCTTTGTGATGGTCGGGCAGGTTGCCGACGGCCGCCGTGTGCGCGCTGCTGATGGCCATCTCGATATAGCCGTTGTCCAGCAACGCCCGGCGGAACAAGTGCGCGTCGACTTTGAGGTCGGATCTGCCAAGTCCGTTCTTGATTGCTACTTCCCAAACGCTGGCCGCACTGAACAGAAGTTCGTTTTCCTCATCTTCGATCAGTGCGCGCGCTTCTTTGGATAGCGAGCCATTCGAGCTAATGTCCGCGCTTGCAACTGCCGTCCACAACAGTAAATGCGTGTCGAGCAACAGCTTCATTCACCACCGCCAAACATCGCCGCGATTTCGTCCCTGCCCAGATCGTTGAACGCCTGCGCATCAGGCACGGTGACCTGGCCGGCAAGAAAACCGATCCGCTTCCTCTTGGCCGGCACCGGGGCGTCTATGGCAACGATCCGGACCATCGGCTTGCCGGCTTTGGCGATTACAACGGATTCGCCCTGCACCGCCTTCTCGACCAGCCGCGACAGGTTGGTTTTGGCCTCATGCATGTTGACAGTGATGGTGGGCATGGTGTTCTCATTAGCTTAGCTAGGTTGACTTAGTCTATCATGAGGCCGAAAAACGGGCATATAGCGGCCGTGTCGATCGGTAGCGTTAATTCACCGCTTACGCAGCAAGCATTTCCTTCGCGTGCTTGCGGGTCGTGGCCGTGATTTCGAGCCCGCCCAGCATGCGCGCGACTTCCTCAACGCGCTTCGATTTATCCAGCGGCGTAACCGTGCTGACCGTTCCGCCCGCAGAGTCCCCGGCCTTCGCCACCTGGAAATGATGATCGCCGCGCGCCGCGACCTGCGGCAAATGGGTCACGCACAACACCTGCCGGTCGCGGCCCAGTTGATGCAGCAAACGCCCGACTACTTCCGCCACACCGCCGCCGATTCCCGTATCCACTTCGTCGAAAATCAAGGTGGGGGTCGGGCTCGCCGTGCTCGCAATCACCGCCAACGCGAGACTGATCCGCGCGAGTTCGCCGCCGGACGCGACCTTCGCCAACGGCCGCAATGTCACACCCGCATGCCCGGCCACCCGGAATTCGATCTGCTCGAGCCCGTTCGCGCCGCCCTCTGCAAGCGGCACGAGCGCGACTTCAAAGCTGCCGCCCACCATGGACAATTCCTGCATGCCTTTGGTGACTGCCTTGCCAAGCGACTTCGCGGCTTTCCCGCGCGCCTTCGACAACACCATCGCTTCCGCCAGATAACCTTCTTTCGCCTTGGCGACCGCTGCGCGCAGCGCATCGAGATCGGCGGCGGCATCAAGAGCCGCCAGTTGCCTGCGCCGCTCCGCGTGCTCCTCGGGCAACGCCTCGGGTTGCATGCGGAACTTGCGCGCGGCCGAATGCAGTTGCTCCATCCGATGCTCGACTTGCGCCAGGCGATTCGGATCAAGTTCGAGCCGCTGCGCATAGTGGGAGAGCGAATACGACGCTTCCTGCAATTGAATTTCGGCAGGTTCGAGCGAAGCCAGCACGTCGGCCAGCGCAGGGTCGATATCAACAAGACTCCGCAGCTTCGACACGATCGCGGAGAGCTGCGTGATCATGGCTTCGTCCGATTCGGACAGCGCGTTCAGGGCGCCTTGCACACCGTCGATCAAACTCGCCGAATGCGACAGCCGATGATGCTCTGTGCTCACTTCTTCCCACTCGCCCGGCTGCGGCGCAAGTTTGTCGAGTTCGCTCAACTGCCACGCAAGTCGCTCGCGTTCCAGTTGCAACTCGCGATCGCGGTTCTGCGCCAGCTCCACCGCGTGCGCGGCGTCGCGCCAGACCCGATGCGCCCGCGCCACTTTCTGCGCTGCGTCGAGAAGGCCCGCGTGGGTGTCGAAGAGTTCGCGCTGGGCGTCCGGGCGCATCAGCAATTGATGGGCGTGCTGGCCGTGGATGTCGACGAGCATTTCGCTCAGTTCACGCAGTTGCACGAGCGTGGCCGGCGTACCGTTGATGAAGGCCCGGGAACGCCCGCTCGAATCGACTACGCGCCGCAGCATGACCGTGTCGGCGTCGCCGACAGCCAGTGCGTGCTCGTCCAGCCAGCGCGACACCTGTGCGTGAGTCGAAAACTCGGCCGTGATGTCCGCTCGCGCTTCGCCAGTCCGCACAATGCTGGCGTCGGCGCGGGCGCCGAGCGTGAGCGCGAGGGCGTCGATGAGAATCGATTTGCCGGCGCCGGTTTCGCCTGAAAATACGGTGAAGCCGCGCTCGAACTCGAGGTCTAGCGCGGCGACAATGACGAAGTCGCGAATCGAGAGATGGCGGAGCATGGGCGTCTTAGAGTTTCGTGGCGTCTTCGTGCGAGGGATATTCGTTCCAGTGCAGCTTCTTGCGCAGCGTGGCGTAATGGCTGTAGCCGACCGGGTGCAACACCGGCACGGTATGGCGCGAACGCCGCACTTCAATGGTGTCGTTCAATTCGAC
>Ga0153929_1000689_pt1 | contig 12478 bp, 8 predicted proteins | sample TSNJ013MetaG_FD_104689 | JGI IMG/M metagenome (GOLD analysis project Ga0153929, IMG submission 104689) | Attine ant fungus gardens microbial communities from New Jersey, USA - TSNJ013 MetaG | ecosystem: Host-associated > Fungi > Mycelium > Unclassified | place: USA: New Jersey, Wharton State...
CTTGGCTTAGGGAGAGTGGTATACTGAAGTTCACAGCCATAAAGACAACAATAGGACTTGGTTGTGCAGTGCTTGCAATGCTTCTTCTTGCAATACTCATATGGACATCATTTGAGGATGAGGAATTACACCAGTTTGCTGGAAAAGAATGGGAGGAATGGACTGAAAAGGTTCCATATAAGCTGTTCCCTCTTATCTATTGAAGATATAATAGGGAGTGCTGGTTCATGTGGTAGTAGCTAAGAAACTTGCTATACACTTGTGATATATATATACTTGACAGATGTTCGTAATGTTATGCTCTTGATAATAAGGAAGTTGAAAGCGAAAAACAATACCTATTGGGTCAATAGTAGAAATAGTGGAAATAGAACTAAGGATCAACTGGGATTGACGAGAGGTTTCCAAGAGTTGACCTCTATTCTTACCTTCTGATCTTTTACACGGCAGACATTTAACTGTCAAGTGGGCATGGGAAGTGTTAAGTGAGTTACCTTAGTCACTTGGCTATACGAGGACCCTTCTATGTATTTTAGACTAATATGTACTAAGTTCAAACACCCGATCAAGCGTCACGGAACTATTTTATCCGATCAAAGTCCATCTATCCCTAAAGTATCGGGAAATTTGGCTTGATTTGAAGGAGAAACTCCAGCTCTGTGTGTCAATGACAAACCTCAACTGATATCACTTACATTGTCTGGTATGGTACCTTCCCGAAAGCAAAATTATGCCAGTCCAGAGGAGACATTCTTAGACGGAGGTGGGTTGACTTTTTTTTGTTCAAAAAATCAAAAAATCAGATTTCAGATTCCTGGTAATGACACCAAAGAAAAGACAATTGTTTCACAGGAGCAAGATCTCGAAGAATGCTTTGTGAATCAAGTGCTCCCGTTTGTGACAGGATTTAAACAACTCCAAATGTTATCCAAATCATCTTTTATTAGGCTTTCATGTCTCGTTCGATCCCTATCAATTGCTTTTTAACCCATTACTGCTGCTCCACAGAGAACACGATGTGAGACACAATATCCATGAATCGTCGATGGTGTAGATTTCCATTTTTGTTTTATTCTCAACTACGTGAATATAACTAGTACATTTTCTGATCTCTCCATCTTGTTGGTATCGATGAACTCGACCCATTCATCACAACTCACTAATCATCTGGGAAATGAACACACCAAAAAAGTTACTACGCCCAACATTATCTACTGAGATGAATGTTCTATCCATCATCTTGCCTCTTCATGTATTTCTTCACCCACGGAGGTGGCTCCTATATCACCTCGTCAAATATCTGCTTCGCTGTCGCTATTGGACTCTGAGCGACAGGACCTGACAGTCTTCATTGTTCTGGAATGTATACTTTTGTCCAAAGGACAATTTTCTTCGAGTAAATTGAGTATCAACCGTGACACCTGAGGAACATGCAAATCAGCAATGATGGCATAGATGCAAGGAAGAAAGACTTTTGCTTAAAATGAAGGGATAAATAAAGCATGGAACGCTAATAATTAGGGTCAGTAAGGGGAAGACTAGCGCTAATATTAACAGACTAAGTTGGGATATTGCAAATATTATCAGATGAATCTTGGAAAAATGCGGCTTCAAGGTATGAATAGGCTTTGAAAAGAATGAGTTCTAACCCAGTCGTTTAATAATCCAGGCTTACCCAAGAGACTGAATAAAAATACGATCAGCTAGATGAATAATATCTAATTTTCGACTCACGGTAGGAATAACAACATTCCATCGCGATAAAATAAATACAATAAACGAGTCGAGGTTTTCATGTGAGAAATACGACTGCGCATTCCATCACCAAAACAATTTTTGTTTTTTATGTCACGGTGAACCTGATAAATGTCAAGACGACTTCAATTGTGGTTGCTGTTGCCCTGATACTTCTTTTTCATGTGAGAATAAATGTGCAAGTCAGCAAAGCGAAATATGCTGGAACACGTACTCAAAGGCACTAGAAAGACTGTATTGTATGTTATCAAGATGCGTTGTATTCTCCCAGCAACCATGGAGAGGGAATAGCGATCCGTAAATTGATTCAAGACATACGTCAACTATCAACACAGATATCGCAGAAAAATACGATCAGTTGGTGGGTTGAGTATTGTACCGTACTCAAAGCCTACCAGGACCTCAGCTAAGTTTGACCATCAGTCGTCTGTATCAATCATAATCAAATTGTACAAAACATACCTGCTGTCATGAAATATAAAATTAATGTGACTAGAATTCAAAAAGTCAATACAAAAAGTCCATTGACCCATGTTTTTAGCCCTCTCACCAATTAAATCCTTGTTCCAAATCGCTCCAAGGCGCAGGACCAACAAAATCTTCACTATCAATGTATTCAACGTAGTGAAGAATCTATTGACATCAGATACTCTAGTCCTTAAGAGTCATGATGGAAGTTACTGGGTGGCTTTGAAATGTACACCTAGAAAAGAGTAAAGTCAGAACACACAGCAAATACATTTGACCTATACCACTAAAACATCCTAGTCAGTGAAGCTATCAAAACTGAATTAAGAGGAACATGTTACTGATTTCGATGCCCAGGGTTTATTGTCAGCTGGTAAAGTTGTTATCAATATGCATTTGATTTATGTCAGATAATTTCCTCGTACTGTGTGAACTGATTCTTAACAATTGGCTTAGTTGCCTTATTCAATAAAGTAAGAGAGTCGCACTTGCATCATGACTGTCCAGTTGATTATTAAGATAGAAAAATAGATGACATGCAGTTTCGACCACTTCACCCTGAGATATCATATGTCAGTGCCAATAGTCATCCATCTGATGGGAAACATGCTTGTGGAGATACTCAACCTAAGAGAAAGAGATCTGTGGAACTATTGTTTACAAATAGAAGGACTCACCTGTTGAGGATATTGACAACACCGCCCTATCAATGCTTGTGAGCGTTCTGGCTGCTGAAACATCGATTGAGGTCTGAGGCCCAGAGGAGTGGTGAAAAAAAAAACACTCTCACAGGGGCTGTGTCATGCCAAAGAAGGCGTACACAGACATAGACGCTCATCGGGATGTAAGAAAAGAAGTGGAGACTCCATTGGATATCAAAGATGTGATTCGTCAATATCTTGCTTCTCGAAGACAGTAGTGATGAACATTTACACTGCCAAGTGTAGGAAGGACTAGTGCTCTCAGCATGATGTACGACCGTTGGCTATGACCTTTCTTCTCGTGACTATAATCTGAAATATGACTCTGTATGAATAGCATAAAATCGCTGTCCTTACTCTCAGTCGTTTACCACCTCGGTCAATGTCTGAACTTACTTGTTTTAGTACCATCATGATGCTGGAACGGCTCATCAGTTGCCGCTAAGTTTCATCGAAGCTACAATCCATCATACTGGACTGAGAACGATTGACCTTGATCAGATTTCTCGGTTTGCACGCAACCGAAGAGAATATTTGTCTAATAACACCAGTTGATATATAGTTGAACCACGGTTATCGGATTTCGTACAAAATACCTCCCTCCTGCATATCCCACGCAAATGACTGATCAGTACGGACTAACACCACAAGATTACATTGATGACCTGAAGCTCCTGTCAAATAACCGTTACAGCCAAGGTATGCTGTTCCTCATTCTACCTTTCTTAAAGCAACAGCTGAAGCCTACTCAAGTCATCATTGCCACGCTGATGGTATATGATTTTATCGACCACATTCCTCAACAGGTGAGACTTTCCATTTGTAGATAATCATTCCACATCTCTTCTCTCCTAGATACAGCACCTCCACAGGCATGTTTCTCATTAGATGGCCGACTATTGCCACTGACATATGAAATCGCAGGAGGAAGTGGTCAAAAGTGCATGTGATTTATTTTTCTGTCCTAATAAGCAACTGGGAAAACATCATGTAAGTGCAACTCTCTTAGTTTTTTGAATGAGACAACTGATCCGGATTTTCAGAATGAGTTCATATAGTATGAGGAAATTATGTGACATAAATCAAATGTATATTGATGGCAACTTCACCAGATGACAATGCAACCTGGGCATCGAAATCAGTCAGTCATTAGTTCGATATCAGTTTTGATATCTTCATTAATCAGGATGTTTTAGTGGTATAGGTCAAATGTATTTGTTGCTTGTTCTGACCTACACCTTTGCTAGGTGCACATTTGGATATTTCCTAGTTGGCGAGTGAGTTTTGTCATGACTCTTAAGGACTAGAGTAGCTGATGTCGATAGATCCTCCACAATGTTGAATACATTGCTAGTGAAGATTCTGCTAGTCCTGCGCCTGAGAGCGATTTGGGACAAGGATTTCATCGGTGAGAGAGCTAGAAACATGTGTCAATGGACTCATTGTATTGATTTTTCTGGATTCTAGTCACGCTAATTCTATATTTCATAGTGGCAGGTATGTTTTGTACAATTTGATACTTGATTGATAGAGATGACTGATGGTCGGAATTAGCTGAGGTCCTGGTATGCTTCAAAGACAGTACTATACTTAAGAAACCAACTGATTGTATTTTTCAGTCTGCGATGTTGAAGGTGATAGTCAGTATATATATCGGCTCAGTTTCTGGACTACTAGAACCTCTCCATGGTTGCTGGTTGAGCTCAATGCATCTTTATAATATGCAAAACAGGATTTCTGCTGCCTATGAGTATGTGTTCTAACATATTTTGCTTTGCTGACTTGCTCATTTATTCTCACAAAAAAGAATTGTCAGGGCAACAGCAACAACAATTGAAGTCCTCTTGACCATTATCAGGTTCACCATGACATACAAAACACAAATGGTTTTTGGTGATGTAATACGTGACTATATTTCTCACATGCAAACGTCGACTCGTTTATTATATGTATTTTACTGCGATGGAACGTTGTTATTCATACCGTGAGTCGAAACTAGATACTATTGATCTAACTGATGGCCTGTCTATTTAGTCTCCTTAGTAAGCTTAGAGCATGAAACAACCGGACTAGAACTCATCCTTTTCGAAGTCGTATTTTGCCTGCAAGCCATTGCTTACTTCCTAGGATTACCTGATGTCATTATCATTATCCTATCCTAGTATGCTGTTATTGTTATTAGTCTTCCCCTTACTGACCCTGATTGTTAGCTCTCAATACTTCATTTATCCCTTCATTGTAAGCCAAAATTCTTCTTCCTTGTATCTTTATAATCACCACTGATTTGTGTGTCACTCAGGTGTCACGATTGATACTCAATTTACTCGAAGCAAACTGTCCTTTGGACGAAAGTATAGATTCCAGCATAGTGCAGTCCCTCAGGTTCCGTCATTCAGAGTCCACTAGGGATACTGAAGGAGATATTTGGCGAGGTGACAGAGGAACTATTGAAGAAATACATGAGGAGGCAAGATGATGGATAGAAGAATAGAAGATCTGGTGTTGTTCATCCGCGTAGATGATGTTGGACGTATTTGGTGTACTAATCATTGTTTTTTATGTTTGTTTTCCACAACATGAGTTGTGATGATGAATCGAGCGAGAGTTGGTATACCCCTGTTCAATTCAGATTTCGTATGTTTCTGTTAATCTTGCCTTAAAATATACCACCAAATAATTAGTTTCGTCGTGTGCGATTCTGGAAAAAGAGCCAGTCTGTACCCGTCACAAGGTGAAGAGAGATGAGGACGACCCAGCACATCATTATTCATTGATACACATTGTTATTTATTGATGTCAAGCACTGTCGAAGGAGGAGGAGAGCGATGATCTATGTCAAGGTGACACTATGCTTGATTCTTTTGAATTTTCTCATCAAGAACCGTCGCTTCCTTGCATGGCTCCAGTCAGGAAAAAACTAGACAATTTTATGACGCTTTTTTTTTTTAAAAAAAAAATCATCTATTTGTATCGCGGGGCTCGGTCGCAGTCCGCATTTTATGACGCTTCTTTATGTAAAGCATAAAATCGTATCACACTTTTGAAAATTCAATAAAAATTTAAGGAGAGCAGTTACTGGAGGGTGATTCGGATATAAAAATATCCAATAATGTGTCGTGTCATGCTCATACACCAATGTTCTCGAGAACTGAGATGTCCAGCCCATCACACCAGTCTTGTTTTTTCTCTCTCTCGACCCTATGACAGCATGGGCTAACTATCTTCCCAGAGTTGCACATGAGGTAACCAACTATTTGGCGACATAGTTTCAAAAAGGCAGGTGTAACGGAAACATATGAGATCAAAATTGAACAGGGGTACTAACAAAGCTCAAACACCCGATCAAGTGTTACTAGGCACGGAACTATTTTACCTTATCAAAGTTCATCTTTACCTAAAGTGTGCTTTCTTTGAAGGAGGAACTCCAGCTCTCTGTGTCAATGACAATTTTCAACCAATGTCACTTCGATTGTCTGGAATGGTACCTTTCTAAAAGCAAAATGATGTTAGTTCAGGGGAGATATTCTTAGACGATAGTGGGTTGACCTTTTTTGGAAAAATCAAAAACGAGGATTTTGAGGTTGGTGGTGAAGCTCAAGAACAGATAATTGTTGCACAGGAGCAAAATATTCCAAGAATATTTCGTAATTTGGACTCTCCTCTTTATGATAAGATTTCAAGTTTAAACAACTCCAAAAGTTATCATGACCCCAATCAACTTTCGAACCACTGACATATGAAATCTCAGGGGGACGTGGTCAATATTGTATGTGATCTATTTCTCTGTTCTGATATGTTCGACTCCCTTACCTTATTGAATAAGACAAGTAATCCAAATTTTTAGAATGCATTCATATAGTATGAGGAAATTATCTGACATAAATCAAACGCATGCTGAGAACAGCTTCACCAGATGACGATGAAACATGGGCATCGAAAACTATAAGATGTTCCTCTTAATTCAGTTTTGATATCTTCATTGACTAGGATATCTTAGTGGTATAGTATTTGCTGCTTGGTCTGACATACTCCTTCGCTAGGTGTACATTAGGTTATTCACTAGCCATCGAGCAAGTTCTATCATGACTCTTAAGGACCAGATGATCTGATGTCAATCGATTCTTCATGTTGTTCAATACATTGGTAGTAAAGATTTTGCTGGTCCTGCGCCTTGGAGCGATTGGGAACAAGGATTTGATTGGTGAGAGAGCTAGAAGGATGTGCCAATGGACCTGTTATATTGACTTTTTTGAATTCTAGTCACACTAATCTTATATTTCATGAAGGCAGGTATGTTCTGTCTACTCCATGCCTCGCGTTGCAATGCTGTTCAACACTGGATAGGAAAACATCAAATACCTATCTTCATCACTGCCCCAATCCCTCAGTAGATAGTTCCCGATACTGCATCTATTTTCTTATCTGTCAAGGTGGGTTCCTATTCATCGGGTCAGTTCTCACACATTTTCGGCATTATTTTTTGATCGGTCATCAATATCAGATTCCAGGCGTATTTTTGCTTGTGCGATTACTTTGCATCACTGATGACACGTGTCACGGTATCAATAATAGCAGCAGACAAAGCACAGCTTTCAGGCCCATGGCTAGGCGGTCTTTATGTTCTTGCAGTCCAGACGGGGTACCACAGGGATTGATTTCTGATAAGATGTGCCTGTTGCAGGACAAAAAGAGCAAACAAACTAGGTTGGTTCTCAGAGAAGCGAAGCACAGACACAAGGCCACGCACACATTCTGGCTTTTCGCGTCATTGATTTAATTTTTCTCTTTATCAATACTTATCCTCTCCAAATCAATAAAAGTGCCAAAACAGCACAGGAATGTCCATGCCCAAGACAACAGATATGTGAATAGACCGTGTTCTCAACCAGAAATTCTTAATTTCAACCCATATCCCACTCGCCCTCTGTCCAAGGAAGCGATGGTTCTCGATGAGCAGTTTGAGAAAAAACAGGCATTGTGTCACTTTGACCAACATCATCCTTCTCTCCTTCGACGGCACTCGAGTGACGACACGCGGATTTGGATCTAGATCATGGCATCTACCACTACTGGGCATGCTCGACCAACTTGTAGTAGCAGCAAAGTAGATAAACCTGTTGGCGACCCTGATACAGGTCAAGGCGCTGTACCACTCTGTTCAAGCAAGTTTTGTCTGAGGGCGGGGAAGAGATCGACATGAAATGGCATGCAGGTGGTGGTGGCAATGGTAAGCCAAGGGTCGTGTAAAGTCTCCTGAGCAGCGGGACGATGAAGAGGATATAAGGTGGCGAGACGTCAGATGAAGGACTTGGTTTGATCGGAAACAGGTACGGACTCTGAAATTTGATTTTGGATCTGCATTTTTCTGGGCGAGGGCGGTAGTGTTGTTGAGACAAAAAGGTGGATAGCCACAGAGGAGACCATATGTGATAATGGCTGTGCAGAGAGAGGAAGGGAGAAAAATGAGCTTGTGTTTGGTTTGTGTATGCGTGTAGAAGAATTCATACCTTTGGACTAGATTTCGACGGATTTTGTGTGGCTGGCGTTTTTGATGACTTCAGGGGCGACGTAGTCGAATGATGCAGCGCGGGAAGTGGGTACCTTGTCAGGGAAGTGTAGGAGTTCTGCTCTGTGAAAAGGGTGGGACCTGCATGCCAAAGTTCACGATGGAAATGTCACTGACAGGCTCGCTGGAGTGGTAGAGGATGTTCTTGAATCCATCAAGTAGATGAAGAGGGGAGAGGGAGGGAGTGGTGACGGCATCGTGCTCGGTAAACAAGTACAAATTCAAAGACCTCAAGTTCAGAGGAGGGGTAGTATTTCGCTGGAGACAGATGATGTTGGTATTGGATACGAGGCATACGAGATGACTAATCAATGATATAAATATCTACATTCCTTACCATCAAAACGGGGAGATCAGACAAAGTGCACAACATAATCCTGACAGTGACTCGAGGTAGTGTCTGTCAGATCGGGTGTTTGAATTACGTTAATCCTACCTTTGTAAGCTACATCACTGAATAATTGGTCCCTAGCATGCTAGTCAGTCCATGCGCCTATCATAAGGTCAAAAGAGGGAGAAGCAATGCCTTGGATTGAATCACAGCAAGACTCGTATGATTAGCTGGACCATCTACGTTCTCGAGGACAACATGACACAGCAAATTATTTTTTATTAATGGGTATTTTTATATTCCAGCCACCCTCCAATAATTGAATCTTTCAAAGTGCGATATAACAATAACTATATTCTACTTTACATGAAGAAGCGTCATTTAGACTTTTGCCGACTACCTCTGTCCAAGCGAGTGACAATTCTCGATGAGCAGGTTCACAAAAACCAGGCAAAATATTGTCTTGACCAAGATCCTCCTCTTCCTCCTTCGACGACACTTGAGCGACGACGCCTGGACTCGGATCCACATCATCCCACCACCCACTACTTTGCGTGTTTGACCGACTCGCAGCAGCAGCAAAGTACCTAATTATATTAGCGGCCCTATGCCCTTTTGCTCTAGAACTCCAATTTTGTCTGAGGGGTCAACGTGGCATGGCACATTGATGGTGGTAGTGAGGGGCCAAGGCCAGCGTAAAGCGTCGAGGGCGCTGGGACAATGGGATGGATTGAGGGCGGCAAGACGTCATATGGAAGACTTGATTTGGTCAGAAACCGGGTTCCAGAACGGGCTCTGAAATTCAATTTTGGCGTCGGCATTTTGGTGTAGTGGAGTTGTCAGCACAAAAAAGGAGATAGCCGCAGAGGCAAAAATAAGCGATCACGGCTGCGCAGAGAGAGAGTAATGAGCTTGAATTGCATTTGTGTATGCGTGTGGAAGCGATCATACCTGTGCACTAGATGTCGCCGGGTTTTCCGTGACCGGTATTTTTTTGACGACGCCAGGGAAAATATAGCCAAAAGAGCTGGCAAGAGAGGTGAGTTGCTCGTTGGGAGAACAGAGAATTTTTTTCTTTATGAGCAGACAAGGTGAGTGGAAATGGGAAGTTGACGATGAGGATGTCACTGGTGGGGTCATTGGAGCAATGGAGGATATTCTTGGGTTTGTCAAGTAGGTGAATGGAGGAGGGGTGAGAGAGGGGAAAGCAAACGTACCTGAAGTTTCTGGACGATTCCGTGGTGGTGAAGGCAGTTGACGGCGTCAAGAACGGAGCGGATGACGGTGATGGCGTCATGCTCAGTGGACTTTCCCTTTGCGAGGATGCGGTCAAAGGGTTCTCCGCCGCTGGTAAACTCAAAAGAGAGGTAGTATTTTGTGCTAGACTCGAAGCCTTGAGAGACAGACGATGTTGTTAAAACAGGTGAGAAGGTCGACTTTGTCCAGACGCTGGCTTTGTTTCCTTTCAAGGCTTGAGGTACAATTTAGTATTGACATAGAAAAAAGCTGTCACCGTCCTATCAATGCAGAAAGGGCTTGTGAGCGGTCTAGCTGCTGAAACATCGATTGAAAAGTCGTGAGAAAAATGACAAAGTGACTCACGTAACAGTGGCTGTGTTATGCAAAAGAAGGCGTACACAGACGTTTCAAGGAAAAGGTGTCATTGGAGGCTCCACTGGATATCGGAGATGTGATTCATCAGATATCTTGCTTCTCGAAGACAATAGTGAACATTACACAGCCAAGTGCTGGAAGGACTAGTGCTCTCAGCATGACGCACGACCGTTGGCTCTCGTGACTATAATTTGAAACATGACTCGGTATAAATAGCATAAAATTGCTCCCCTTACTCTCAGTCGTTTACCACGTCGGTTAATGTCTGAACCTACTTATTTTAGTACCAAGTATCCACTGATTGGCATGGAACCGACATACCAAATAACATTTTCTGAAGCTTGAGACTTTGCAAAATCTGTTTGTTAGCACAGCTATCAATTGAATGGCAGAGCCTCGAGAGTAATGCGAGCCACAGCCAAGTGTCTTCGGTTATCATATTTTCCCTTCACCCATCATGAAAGTTGAGATGCTGGAACGGCTCATTAGTTTCTGCTAAGATCAAGTTTCATCGAGGCTACGATCCGTGACACTGGGCTGAGGATGTTTGACCTTGATCAGATTTCTCGGTCTGCGCGCAACCGAATAGAACATTTGTCTAGCCCCAGTTGATATATAGTTGAACCACGGTCATCGAGCTTTGTACAAAATACCTCCTGCATATCCCCCGCAAATGACTGATCAGTACGGATTAACACCACAAGATTACGTTGATGACCTGAAGTTCTTGTCAAACAAACGTTATGTCCAAGGTATGCTGTTCTTTGTTGTATCGTTACTGAAGCAACAGCTGAAGCCTACTCAAGTCATCATTGCCATGCTGATGGTATATGATTTTATCGACCACATTCCTCAACAGGTGAGACTTTCCATTTGTACATAATGATACCACATCTCTTCTCTTCTAGATTCAGCACCTCCACAGGCATGTTTCTCATTCAATAGCCGACTATTGGCACTGAAATATGGAAACTAAGGAGAAAGTGGTCAAAATTGCATGTGATCTATTTTTCTGTCTTGATAAGCAACTGGGCAGACATCATGTAAGTACAACTCTCTTACTTTGTTAAATGAGACAACTGATCCAAATTTTCAGAATGAGTTTATATAGTACGAGGAAATTATAAATCAAATGCATATTGATAACAACTTCACCAGCTGGCAATACAGCCCGGGCATCGAAATCAGTCAGTCATTAGTTCGATATCAGTTTTGATACCTTCATTGATTGGAATGTTTCAGTGGTATAGGTCAAATGTATTTGCTGCTTGTTCTGACCTACACCTTTGCTAGGTGCACATTTGGATTTTTCCTAGTTGGCGAGTGAGTTTTTTCATGACTCTTAAGGACTAGAATAGCTGATGTCAATAGCTTCTTCACAACGTTGAATACGTCGGTAGTGAAGATTCTGCTAGTCCTGCGCCTTCGAGCGGTTTGGGACAAGAATTTAATTGGTAAGAGGGCTAGAAGGACGTGCCAATGGACTCATTATATTGATTTTCTTTTGATTTCTAGTCACACTAATTCTATATTTCATGACAGCGGGTATGTTTTGTAGAATTTTATTTCTGACTGATAGAGATGACTGATGGCCGAAATCAGCTGAGGTCCTGGTAGGCTTTGAAGAGAGTACGATACTCAATCTACCAACTGATCATATTTTAGTCTGCGATGTGTGCGTTGATAGCTCAGGTATATGTCCAATCAGTTTCCGGAGTGCAAGTTCCTCTCCATGGTTGTTGGATGAATGAAACGCATCTTTATAATATGCATTACAGTATTGTTGCTACCTTTGAGTATGTATTCCAACATATTTTGCTTTTCTGACTTGCTGACTTGTTCTCACACAAAAAAGCATTATCAGGGCAACAACAACAGCAATCGAGGTTCTCTTGACATTTGTCAGGTTTACTATGACATACAAAACACAGCAGGCTTTTGGTGATGGAATACGTGGCCATATTTCTCACATGCAAACATCGACTCGTTTATTATATGTATTTTACCGCGATGGAACGTTGTTATTCATACCGTGAGTCGAAA
>Ga0153929_1000693_pt1 | contig 12441 bp, 9 predicted proteins | sample TSNJ013MetaG_FD_104689 | JGI IMG/M metagenome (GOLD analysis project Ga0153929, IMG submission 104689) | Attine ant fungus gardens microbial communities from New Jersey, USA - TSNJ013 MetaG | ecosystem: Host-associated > Fungi > Mycelium > Unclassified | place: USA: New Jersey, Wharton State...
GCCGATAATTTATCTGCATTGTCCGCAGTAATTGCGATACAGTCCACTAACTGCTTTTCTTCCAAGCCGGTGGTTCCTGTTTTCAGATATGTATCTGCCTGCTCTACCGCCATACGGGCAATTTTTGCTGCCTGCTGTAATGCAGTTGCCGTTGCTTTACCTTCTTTAATCAAATCTCTCGCATTGTCGGAGCCGTCTACACCGATTACCGGAACTGTCATTCCTGCTGCATCCAGTGCTGCTACCGCACCCTCAAGCATCGTATCATTTCCACAGATAACCCCGGCCACATCCGGATTGGACTGCAGGATCGTCTCCATTTTCTCAAATGCTTCTGTCTGCTCCCAATTTGCAGACTGCTGAGCTACCATTTCCATATCCGGATACTGGTCAATCACTTCATGGAAGGCATTGGAGCGAACCGCTGCATTCGTATCTGATTCTTTACCAAGAAGCTCCACATATTTTCCTTCCTCACCCATGGCCTCTACAAAAACCTCTGCCACTGCTTTTGCACCCTGATAATTATTCGCCACGATCTGTGAAATAGCTACTCCGTCTTCATTAATTTCACGATCAATCAGAAAGGTCGGGATCCCTGCATCCCTTGCTTTTTTCACTGCTTCTATGGTTGCATCCGCGCCTGCATTATCACAGATAATTGCCGCAGCCTTATCAGCTATCGCGGCTTCAAAATGCTCCATCTGCTTTGTTGGGTCATCATCATGAGATAACATTTTTACTTCATATCCCAAATCTTTTGCCTGCTGCTCAGCTGCAATTGCCTCGGTACCAAAGAATGGATTGGAATGGGAAGGAGTAATAATATACATAATATTAGATCCGCCGCCCGGCAGTACTTCAGCATCTGCCTCCGTTATTACAGCCTCTGTTTCCGGTAATTCAGTTTCCACATTTGTTTCCGCTGCCGCCTCCGTATTTGCTGCTGTCTCTGTTACAGACGGTGCTTCTGTTTCGTTTGCCGTAGAACCACACCCCGCCAACATAGACACTGCCATTGCTGCACATAACAATACACTTACCAATTTCCTTTTCATTTTCTTTTCCTCCTTGTTTTCATTTTTGATATGTAACTATGTAAATTTTTATATGCTTTTAATATAAATAATTTACTATTTCATAATAACAAACTGCATTCCTAAATAATATAAAGATATCGACCTATACTATCACTATTTAGACTTTTTACTGGTTTTATTAAAATTTTTATATCTGAATGGCTAATTTATTTACTAATCCCCTCCCCTCGGAATGTAGATTTCTATCTTAGCTCCTCCTTCCTTTTTATTACTGAATTGAATGCTCGCTTTTTCTCTATACATAATCGAAAGCCGCTGAACTACATTGTGGATTCCAAACTTCACCTTCTTCTGTATTCTTTTGGTGTAGTACCGAATGCCCGCTTAAATATCCTGGTAAAATATGCGGTATTGGGGTATCCTACCTCTGATGCAATCGCTGAAATATTTTCATCTTTTTTCAGCAGCAGGATCTTTGCTTTTTCTAATCTCACCTGAATAATATAATCTGAAATGGACGTCCCAACCTGCTCTTTAAATATTCTGTTTAAATAATCAGGATGTAAATAAACCCTCCCCGCCAATACATTTCTATTAATTTGCTCACCGGAATTTTCTTCAATATATTTTTTAGTCTCACGGACCATATCTGATAGCTTTCCTGTTTTGTAATCATAATGCTGCAGGAATTCAGCCACTTCCCTGAACCAGTTTATCATGTTATCTACTGTATTCCCTGCTTTTCTAAAACTTTCTGTCATCTCCGGCCTTCCAAATATAGCATTCGCATGTATTCCACGATGCTCCATCTCAATATAAAGCACTTGTAAGAAGTCTTGCTGAATGTATCCGAGCACTTTCGGATCTGCACACGCCTTGAGACTAATCCCAGTCAAAAAAATTTTTATTTCTTTTAAGACCTTTTCATAATCAGGAAGAAACAGTTCTCTCGCCCATGCTGACATCTCCGGTTTTTCATATTTGAATGCTTTTACAGTTTCCTGAACAACACTTAAGGCTCCTGATTTCAAAACATCATTTTTTTCTTTTTCCAGTAGATACCTGACGCTCTCCCGTAATTTTGCTAAGGGAACGATTTTCTTAACATAACCTTTTATATTAAAAAATTTCAAGTATTTCCGGCATTGTTCCACCATGATCCTGCTCCGCTCCTGCATTAGAACGTCCGTTTCCCTATCTGTCTGGTAAAGAATTAAAATACTTCCGGCATTCAATATGATCATATTTCCCACACCGGAATTATGAAACAGGCTTTCTGAAATAATATTTTTCAGGGAAAATTCTAATATTTCATCATCCCAAAAAGTTCCCATGTTTTCCCTGCGGCTCCAATATAATAAAATTGGATAATACCTGTTTTCAGCATTTATATAAATTCCTGCTTTTTGTGCTTGTTTTAACACTGCCTCTTCCTTGTCCCCCAAATCCCGGAACAAATATTTTTTCCAGAAATCCTGCCAAAGAATGTCTTTTCCCGAATTCCAATAGTTCGCAAATTTTTTATTCTGTTCTGTCTGTCTGTTTAATTCCACTTTTTCAACCGCTTCCTGTATGGCTGTTTCTATTTCCCTTTTTTGAATTGGTTTCAGCAGATATGCCATGGCTTTCAGACGGATTGCTTCCATAGCATAAGAAAATAATGCATGACTGCTCAAAAAAATGGCGATAATATCTAATTCCTGTTCCCGCACCCAGGACAGCAATTCCAATCCGCTGCCTTTTGGCATTTCGATATCACACACTAAAATCGAGATTTGATGACGTTCCATTATTTCAATGGCCTGCTTCATGCTATAACACATATAAACCTGGTCAATACCGTAAATTTTCCAATTGATCATATTTCGAATAACTTCTACTGTCAGTTTTTCGTCATCCACTAATAAGATTTCCATATGGTCCCCCCATTTTGCATTTTTCAAAAAGAATGCTGCTTTATATAATAATCTGTTTTCTAATACAGATCGATATGACGCAAGCCACATTCTTTGTATTGACATTAATCATGTATTATCTTATTTACGCAGAAAATTCAACTCCTCCCCATGGGGAATATATGGTAATATCATATAAGCTTTATTTGTCCTGATTTCTCGCCTGCAATGCCATTTTCGCCTGCATTTTTCTCTGCATCTGATCTATAATGACTGCCACTATAACGATCATCCCTCTGATGATCTTCTGCCAGAATTCCGTAACACCGCACATGGTCATTCCGTCATTAATCACACCGATTACAAAAGCTCCGACAATCGTCCCTCCTATGCTCCCCACGCCGCCTGCCATGGATGTCCCTCCCAGAACAGCGGCAGAAATTGCATTCATTTCCCATCCTTCACCGGTTGCCGGCTGCGAGGCAACTAATTGTGCAGCTGTGATCATACCTACAATTGCAGCACAGAAACCAGAAAACATATAAACGTAAGTGGTTACCTTGTTTACTTTAATACCGGACAGTTTTGCCGCTTTTTGATTCCCGCCGATGGATAACACATGCCATCCGAATGGCGTATATTTCAAAATCAATGCCGCTGCCACTGCGATCAATATCAGGAAAATTACGCCCACCGGTATTCCTAATACATTTTTACCTAACAAATCAAATCCTGTATTTCCCAGAGCCTCATTACCAACGATATTGGAAAAGGTCTTACCGCCGGAACGTAAGTTGGCAAGGCCACGGCAAATATTCATAGTACCCAAAGTAGTGATAAAAGGAGCCACACTACACTTTGTGATAATAATTCCGTTGATAAGACCTATGAGCACACCAACCAGCGCTGTCAAAACAATGACCCATGGTACACTGAAATAAATGGTTACCCCGAACATCTGCAAAGTCAGTCCCTCGTTGATCAGACCGCCGGCAATCATTGCCGAAAGTCCTACAATACCTCCTACCGACAGATCAATACCTCCGGTTATAACAACATAAGTCATACCAATACCCAGGATACCAAAAAGCGCTACATGTTTTGCTATCATCAATGCGGTATTCACAGTGAAAAAATTGGGTGTGATAAAACTGAAAAATATTACCAACACAATCAAGACGATAAAGGTTCTGCCCTTTAAAACCATCATGGCAAGTGAATTTGCAGAATCTTTTCTTTTTGCATTTGCTGTTTTCATCGTATAAATTCTCCTTTCCTAATCAGCTGATTGGCCATGATGGCCTTTGTAGGAAGACAATACCAGACTGTCTTCTGTAATTTCATTTCCGTTAAACTCTCCAGTTTTCAGACCGTTCGAAAGGACTATGACACGGTCAGCAATTGCTACGATCTCTTTCAATTCAGAGGATATGACCATGATGGAAAGTCCATGTTCCGCATATTGATTGATAATATCAAAAACCTCCGTTTTTGCCCCGATATCAATCCCTCTGCTGGGTTCGTCCATAAGCAGGATCTTAGGATCGGTCAGAATGCCTTTCCCTATTACACATTTTTGCTGGTTGCCGCCGGACAAAGACAGAATCGGTAATTTTTTATCTGCTACTTTTATATGTATTTCTTCGATCTGCTTATCTACATTCTGGTCTTCCAGCTTCTTGTTCAGGAAAAATCTTTTTGCATAATTCTTCAGACTGGAAAGGGAGATGTTTTTTCCAATATCCAGGGTCTGTACCAATCCTTCCTGCTGCCTGTCTTCCGGAACCAGTGCCAATCCTTTATCGATCTGCTCAGAAATGTTTCTGATCTCAAGTTTACTGCCTTCCATATAGATTTCTCCCGTATGTTCCGGGTGAAGTCCCATAATACATTCAAAAATCTCCGTACGACCGGCTCCCATCAGACCATAGATTCCAAGAATTTCGCCCTTTTTCAGGTTGAAACCGACATCTTTCAACAGATAGCCGCCGCCCTTTTTCGGAAGCGTAAGCCCCTTTACCTCAAGAATATTTTCCTGATTGCTCCAGTCAATATCACGGTCTTTCTTTGGATAAGATTTTCCTTCCCCCACCATCTGCTGTACGATCCAGGGCATATCGATGTCTTTGACCTCCGCCTTTGCCACGAATTTCCCATCCCGCAAAATGGTAACATTATCACCGATGTGCATGATTTCTTCTAACCGGTGTGAAATATATACGATAGAAATTCCTGCAGCGGTAAGCTCCCGCATCAGCTTAAACAATACTTCAACTTCCTGCTCGCTTAAGGATGACGTCGGCTCATCCATAATCAGGATTTTCAAATCATCCTGAATTATATTTCTGGCAATTTCAATGATCTGCTGCTGTCCGACGCGCAATTCACCTACCAGGGTATTCTCATCAATGGGATGCTCCAATCTTTCCAGCACCTGCCTGGTTAAATCAACATGCTTTTTATTGTCCAGCTTCAGTCCGATCTTTTTCTCTCTTCCCATAAAAATATTCTGGTAAACGTTCAGATTCGGATACAGGCTTAATTCCTGATGGATGATCCCAATGCCATGTTTACTGGCCTCTTTGGTATCCCGGAAGCTTACCTCCTGTCCGTCCATATACATTTTGCCTGAGGAAGGCTGCTCAATACCTGCGATCAGTTTCATCAACGTAGACTTTCCTGCTCCGTTTTCCCCGATCAGGACATTTACTTTTCCTCTTTCAACATCATAAGAAACATGATCCAGAGCCTTGGTGCCGGGATAAATTTTATTCATGTCTTCCGCATGCAATACTACATTTTTATTCACTTTTGTTACCTCCCGTCCACAAGTTTTACTTTTCTGTAATGACAACCGGCGTAATTAAAATACCGGCATTGTCATTTGCCGTGAAACAGCCTGTAAATTCAATGGTCTTTCCCTTCAATCCTTCCGCAATTTCAGGATTGATGGTGTTCTGCTGTATAACGTCATGTATGCTCTGGGATACTGACGCATACTCTTCCTGGTTCGTATAATCACCAAATTTGATAAATGATAATGCATCACGTACGGCAGAACCTTTTATGACGGAACCAATTTGAAACTTAATTTCAACCGATCCTGAATAACCCTCTAATGTTCCAATCATATAACCTGCTTTTTTACTCGTTTCTACTTCATCAATGACAGCAGTCCCTTTCACCGTATAAGTCAATTCACCGGAGTCACCCATGGAGTATCTGCCGTACTTATCGGCTACGGACTTCAGATCTCCACCCGCCTCTGTCAGCAATGTTACTAAGTCAACCGCTTTTTCCGTCAATTCAGGAATCGCTTTCGATTCCCAGAAGGAAGCCACGTCATCCCCGGCGCTGAATTCCTGTTTACCGGTCAAAGCCCCTTCCTCTCCGATCTTTACTATTTTTATACATCCTGTCAAACCTGTAACTGCCAGTGTAACAATCATAACTAACATTAAAATTCGTTTTCTCATAGCTGCTCCTTTTCACTATAAACAACTGTTACTCTGTAAAATCGAATTCGTTTAACTTATCCGCATTCTCTTTTGTAATTGCAATACAGTCTACCAGTTGTTTTTCTTCCAAATTTTTATTTCCTCCTGTTCTATTTTTTCAGGTACTGTAACGTTTATACTACTCTAAATCGGATCAACCCCGGTAATTTTACATTTGAGTTAATACCAGCTTTACTGCTTCTTTCCATCCTGCATATTTTTCTTTTTGTTCTGTTTGCGGCATCTTTGGTTCATATTTTTTCCGACGTATTCTGTTAAAAATTGTTTCCTCCTGATAAATCCCAAGCTTAAGTCCTGCCGTATAGGCTGCGCCGATACCGGAAAGTTCTTCCGAATCCGGTATTTGTACCGGTATCCCAAGCATATCGCTTTGAAACTGCATCAGGTAGTTATTTTTTGTAGGACCACCGTCTACGCGGAGTTCTTCGATCTGTATCCCGGATGCTTCATGCATCGCCTTTACGATATCCGTGATCTGGTAGGCTATGCAATCTAATGCTGCTCTTACTACTTCCGCACGTCCGGTAGTTCTGGTAATCCCGCTGATGATTCCGGTAGCTTCACTATCCCAGTAAGGAGCGCCAAGCCCTGTAAATGCCGGGACCAGATAGGTTCTATCTGCTTTGTTCGCACTTTCCGCCAGTTTATCTGTCTCTTTGGCAGATGATATCAGCTGCAGTTCCTTTTCAATCCAGGTGATCACAGCCCCTGTATAGTTTATATTACCTTCCAAAACGTAATTGACGTTACCGTTCATGCTCCAGGCCAGGGATGTAACTACCCCTTTATCACTGAACACCGGTTTTTCACCAATGTTCATCATTATGGAAGAACCGGTTCCATAGGTGGTTTTAACCATCCCCTTGCTCAAACAGCCCTGGCCGAACAGCGCTCCGTGGGAATCCCCCAGTACCCCGCAAATAGGAATTGGATTCTCAAGGTAACCTTCAAAATCGGTCATTCCATAATCTCCGTCAGAGTCACACACATTAGGAAGACAGGTACCGTTGATTCCAAACAATTCACATATCTCCTCGTCCCATTTAAGCTTTCTGATGTCAAACAGCTGTGTCCTGGATGCATTTGAATAATCGGTTTTGAAGTCTTTCCCTCCCGTCAGATTATAGATGAGCCAACTGTCCACAGTACCACAGGCCAGCCTCCCTTCTTTCAATTTACTCTCAGCGCATTCTACATTCTGAATGATCCAGGCAAACTTAGCAGCCGAAAAATAGGGTGACAGCTGCAGCCCGGTATGTTCCCGTATCATGGTACCATAGCCGGCTTTTTCAATTTTACCGCAAATTTCCGCTCCCCTTGCGCACTGCCATACAACCGCATTACAGAGCGGTTCACCGGTTTTCAAATCCCATACCACCGCTGTTTCCCGCTGATTGCTGATGCCCAGTCCTCTGACCTCTGATTTATTGATTCCGGACTTTTCTATCAGGTCTTTAACCACTTGAATCGTATTTTTCATTATTTCCTGTGGGTCATGTTCCACCCAGCCCAGCTCATTTATCATCTGCTTATGAGGTATATCTGTTCTACAGCACAAATCTCCGTCTTCGTTAAACAAAAGTGCTTTCGTACCCTGAGTACTTTGGTCGATCCCCAATATATACGTACCCATTATGTAAGCCCCAACACTGTTTTGACGATGCCTTCCGCATTCAGTCCATAGAAATCGAATACCTCTTTGGATGTTCCCGTGATGACCGGGCTGTCGGGAAGCGCCATATTAATTACTTTCCCTGGACATTCACGTCCTACCAACTGGCTTACCATGGATCCAAGCCCGCCGAATGGCGCATGCTCTTCTACGGTGATAACCGCCTTTGCCCCGGACGCCGCCTTTATAATTGCTTCTTTGTCCAGCGGCTTCACACAATACATATCAAGTACTGTTGCATGGATGTCCTGTTCTTCTAAAATTAATGCCGCATCCAACGCAGGTTTTACCATTTCGCCACAGGCAATGATGGCAATATCGCCGCCTTCACATAATACCGTAGCCTTATCCATTTCAAATGGCGTATTATTTTCTTCATAAATATCTTCTACCGGATTACGTCCCACGCGTATGTATGCAGGTTTATTATCCTGTAAAAGAGCTTCTATCAGACATTTTGTCTGTAGTCTGTCACTTGGCAGATATACTCTCATATTTGGCACTGAAGACATAGAAGAAATATCCTGCGCCGAATGATGGCTCATCCCCAGCGCACCGTAGCTGATACCTCCGCTTATGCCGATGAGCTTTACATTGGTATTCGAATAGGCTACGTCCACTTTTGCCTGTTCAAAACTTCTGGTAGACAGAAAACATGCCGGAGATGCTGCAAACGGTTTTTTACCGCATTTTGCAAGTCCCGCAGAAATACTGACCAGATTCTGTTCCGCAATGCCCACTTCTATAAATTGTTCCGGGAATGCCGCCGAAAAAGGCGCTAAGGATGCCGAACCTCTGGAATCACTGCACAATACGATAATATCTTTGTCATTCTCTGCCTTCTCCATAAGCACGTCACAAATGACCTGCCGGTTTGGAATTTTATTCATGAAGAGCCTCCTCCTTCCGTTTTGCTAATTCTTTGCTTATTTGTGCATATTCTTCTGCATTTGCTACTTTATGGTGCCATGCCGCCTTATTTTCCATGATCTTTCCGCCGCCGAATCCCTTGACCGTATTGGCGATAATCGCTGTTGGACGTCCTTTCAGTTCCTTTGCATGCTCAAGCGCTTCATCCAGGTCATCAATATCATTACCGTCTGCCTGGATCACATACCATCCGAAACTTTTAATACGCTCCTCCAGATCTTCATGACCCATGACTTCTTCTGTACCGCCTGAAATCTGTAATCTGTTTCTGTCGATCACAGCGCAAAGGTTATCCAGTTTGTAATGGCTTCCTGCCATAAAACCTTCCCAGACAGAACCTTCTGCCAGTTCACCGTCTCCCATAACGGTATATACCCGGTAATCTGATCGATCCATCTTCCCTGAAAGAGCCATTCCCACACAAACCGGGAGTCCATGCCCAAGAGAGCCTGAGTTCATTTCAATGCCCGGGAGTTTATTGTTTGGGTGCCCGATATATGGTGATCCGAAAACAGAAAAACGATCCAATAATTCTTCCATAGGGAAAAATCCTTTTGCGGCCAGTACTGCGTAGTATGCTTCCACACAATGCCCTTTGCTCATGACAAAACGGTCCCTGTTTTCATCTTCTGCATTCTGCGGACTTATGTTCATCTGTTTGAAATATAAGGTTATCAGAATGTCCATCACACTGAAGTCACCCCCGATATGCCCTGCTTTTGCCCTGCAGATCATATCCAATACATTTTGGCGGAGTTCAAATCTCATTGCATTCAAACTTCTCATAATAGCTCCTTTCTCATTCTCCTCTTAGATAAGCTTTGACATCTTCCTCAATGGGATCGTATAAATCAGGACGGATGCCAATGTATTTACATGCTTCATATAATACAGGCACTACATCTTTATGAATGCCGACACAATGGTGAATGTAAGGCCCTTCGACGATCTTCGCTTCCAGACGTTTGATGTTGTCTACTTCTACCCATAAGTATGTACCCATTCCTTTTGGTCCTTTTACCCCTTTCGCTTTCCCAAGAAGGAGTGAATACTCTCCATTATCTCCGTCAAATCTTAAGAGTGTCACGTCTCCATGTCTGGCTTCTGCCGTAATGCTCCCGGGATGATCGAATGCCAGCGGGTAGGTGAGCTTTGGTGTTTCCTTAGCCACCGATAAAGGCCACGGACCACAGTGCTGCAAAAGCTCCCCATTTTCAATATCCGGGTGGCGGATGGTCCAGTCTGCAAAAAAGCTTCTGGTCTCATCCATACCTGCTGCTTCTGCCATCAGCGCCGTAATGGCTCCATGTACATCTGTCTCACATACCACCGGAATACCTTCATCACTTAAAAGTGAATTGGCGGCACATGGCATAATGCCTAATTCCTCCTGCAAAGCATTCCAGCATTGGAGGGCAATGGCCTGGCATCCGTATTGCTCTGCCAGATTCTTCATAGCTACTTTAAGGGCGGCTACATTTTCCAGTTCCTCTTCCTTTATCCGGACTTCCATATGCTCCCGGCAGTAGGCAATCGTCTCTGCCACCTTTGTTCCTTCCGCTTTTGCAGTCTTTACTTCTTTGGCAAGTTCCGTCATAGGAATCGGTGACAATTGAATATTGAATTTTTCCAGAAGTTCCCCTTCATTGCACATGGTAGTCCAAAAATCAAATGGTCTTGGCGCTATCTGCAGGATACGCATATTCCGGAAAGTCTTAACTACATTGCAAACGGTCAGGAAATCTTTGATCCCCCGTTCAAATACAGGATCCTGCAGTCTGCAATTTGTCATATATGTAAATGAGACCTGAAATCTGCGAAGCACCTTGCCGGTTGCAAAGAGTCCGCACTGCGTATCCCTTAAACGTACCCCGTCCGGCTCCGGCCGCTCATCCAGGGGCCCCCAAAGCAAAACCGGAACATCCAGTTCCTTCGCAAGTCTTGCACAGAGGTATTCCGTACCAAAGTTACAATGTGGCAGGAAAAGCCCATCTACTTTTTCTGCCTTGAATTTTTCTGCAATTTTTTTCATGTCCGCATCATTATAGAGCAGGCCTTCTTCATTGATATCGGTAATATCGGTGAAATCGACATCCAGTTCTTTCAGCCGCTCTGCCGTCAGATTTCTATATTTGATGGCATCCGGCGCACTGAAAATGCGGCGGCGTGTAGGCGCGAAGCCCAGTTTCATTTTTTTCATTTTGACCTCCCATGTTAGTTTATATTTTTAACACTGTCCCTTTCCACAAAATCCGTACAAACCTGAATTTTTGTTCTGACTGTGTTAACCTCTTTAATGACTTCAATCATCCTTCGTACGGCTATCTGTCCCATTTCCTGTTTGGGCACCCGAAGGCTGGTCAGTCTTGGTGTAGCTATTTCACAAAAAGGCAAATCATCAAATCCAATAATAGAAATGTCTTCCGGAATCCGGTATCCAAATTCCTGTAATGCTTTCATGGCGCCCAGCGCTATCATGTCATTATCCGAAAAGAAAGCCGTGGGCAGTTCCGGTTTTGCCTGCAGATACTTTGCCATATCCCGGTAAGCACCTTCCATTGTAGTGTCCAGGGTTATTGTATACTTGCCGGGAGCCGGAAGGTCATGTGCATTCATGGTCAATTTATATCCAATCGCCCTGGAGCGAAAAGCCTTAATACGAAAAGCGCCTCTTAAATAACCAATATCTTTATGACCTTTATTAATCAGATATTCCACAGCCAGCCTTGCAGAATCTGAATTATTGATCGCCACTCCATTGAATGCCATATCTGAACTCCAGTAATCCAAAGTAATGATTGGACACTTGGCACCTTTAAAGGCAGCAATATCTTCTTCCTGCATTTCTGTTCCCAGAAGCACTACCGCCGACGAGGTATCATTCAGAAGCCACCGCACCTGTTCGTCATAATCTTCAGCCCTCCTGTCCAGATAACACATCACCATTTCGTATCCTGAGGTACGGCATTCATTTTCAAATCCGTCAATCATCAACGGAAAAAACGGCGTGTCATCGGTAATCAAACCATTATACTTATACATTACCAATTTGATCTTTTGAATATTAGAATCATTTATGTACCCGAGTTCTCTGGCTGCCTGGACGATCATAGCCGATGTGTCTTTATTTACCCCTCTTTTTCTATTCAGGGCATTTGATATTGTCGCCGGTGAAAATCCTGTCTGTTCACTTATTTTTTTTATGTTTATTTTCATATTCTTTTTGGCCTCATCTTTTTCACCTCACATCTATTTTTGTATCTAAATTTAATTATAAACATTTTATATATATTTTCAATATTTTTTATATTGCTAGCACTATATTTGTATATTATCATCAATTTATTGGCTTATTTTTTATATATTATTCACTATAATTCTTTACA
>Ga0153929_1000694_pt1 | contig 12436 bp, 9 predicted proteins | sample TSNJ013MetaG_FD_104689 | JGI IMG/M metagenome (GOLD analysis project Ga0153929, IMG submission 104689) | Attine ant fungus gardens microbial communities from New Jersey, USA - TSNJ013 MetaG | ecosystem: Host-associated > Fungi > Mycelium > Unclassified | place: USA: New Jersey, Wharton State...
GAGCGCTGCCGCGCGTGCCGGATCGATAACGCCGTCAAAAGCCGGCAGCATCTGCGCGACCCGTTCGAGGTTTTCCAGATGGCCATCCGGGCGCAGCGAGGTGTCAGGGTCGTCGAGTTCGTAGGTGGCGCCGGTTAGCGTGACGCCGTCGGCGAGTGGCACCGCGTAGCCTTCGCCTATCACCGGCATGCCGAGCGGAGGTACGGTGCCGGCCGGCAGCAAGGTCAGCTGGCCGCGGATGCTGCGGGTTGGCGCGTGACGCAAACCGGCGATGCGCGCGGCCTCGTGCGCACTTGCGACAATGACCACCGGCGCGCGCGCGAGCGCCTGCCCCGCCACATCGAAGACGGTCCATTGATTACCGGACCGTTCGAGGCGCCCCACGTCCACGCAGAAGCGGCGCTCGAGCAACCCGCCCGCGGCTGCGCACTGCGCGGCGCAAAGCGACGCCGGGTCGATCCAGCCGCCGTGCGGAAACAACCAGCCACCGTGCGCGAGCGGCATGCCTGCTAAGTGCTGTGCTTCGTTCAGCGATAGGGGCGTGACATATTCAGGCGGGTAACCGAACGCCGTGATTGCTTCGCTCATCGAACGTGCTTCGTCGTCGTCCGCGGCGATCTGCAGCAGGCCTGGAGCGCCGCGCAAGGGACGATGGCCCAGCCGTTCGAGCGCGGCCCAACGTCTGAGCGTATAGAGAAAGCCCGCTCGCGTAACGCGCGAAGCGACGCTGTCATCCCGCGAGATCATCGGATGGAATACGCCGGCAGGGTTGCCCGAGGCGTCCTGAGCGACCGATGCGTGCCGCTCCAGCGAGGTGACGCGCCAACCGCGTGAGGCCAGGCGCTCGATCGCCGCGCAGCCGGCGAGTCCGGCGCCGATCACGATCGCGTGCCGCTCATCGACTTCAAGCGGCGCGGGCGGTTCATAGCGGCGCACACGCCAGCGTGGCGCGAAATGGCCGACCAGCATCGCGCGCTTCCAGCCGAAGCCGTCGACTTTTTGGTACACAAAGCCGTTTTGGGTCAGCGCGCGCTTGATGTCGCCGGCGCTGCTGTAGGTCGCGAACGTGGCGCCTTCGCCGGCCAGACGAGCGAGCGCCTTGAAGATCGCAGGCGTCCAGATGTCCGGGTTCCTGGCCGGCGCGAAGCCGTCGAGATAGAACGCATCGGCGCATAAACTCAATGCGGGCAAGCTTTCCGCCGCGTCGGCGAACACCAGTGTCAGTGTGACGCGGCCATTCTCGAATTCGAGCCGGTGCGTGCCGGGGACCAGCATCGGCCATTCAGTGGCGAGTGTGTCCGCCAGCGCGGCAATTTCGGGATTCGAAATCGTCGCTGCATAGACGCTGCGCAAATCGGCCTGAGTAAACGGATGCTTCTCGGTCGAAACGAAGTGCAAGCGTTCGCAACGCGCCGGATCGGCTCGCCATGCGGACCATGTCGTGAGGAAATTGATGCCCATGCCGAAGCCGGTTTCGAGCACGGTAAACACGCGCCTACCCTGCCACCGCTGCGGTAGCTTATTGCCCTGGAGGAAGACGTATTCAGCCTGTTCGAGACCGCCGACGGCGCTGTGATAAATGTCGTCGTAGCGCGGTGAAAACGGCGTGCCGTTGTCGCGGAATGCGAGGACGGCGGGGATCAACGGATCGGTCATGCGCGGTGGAAAATGACGCTCGAAAGAGCGGATCAGACGTTACCGCCGGCGCGGGCAGCTCGCCAGGCGGCGAAAAGACGTGTGGCAACGTTGGCAAAAACCAACGCTAAGCCCCGTCCACGCTGGGTTTCAGCCTTCGATTGAGGTCCGCGAAGAGAAAAAAGAAGGGTTTCCCCTGAATCTCGGCCCCAGAACCGCTTAAATCTTCGAAACCCTTGTCCTGATTGGGTTTGCGCTGCGCTATCATAGCAAGCGCCGCGAAGGGAGCGGCGGCACGGCCGTGGGGCGGTCAATTACCCCATGCTAATTGTCCGGAGGGGATCCGGAGCCGCAGCTGCTCGACGGCGCGGCCCGCGCACGTATAATCGGCGCGTTCGCGCTGTTCGTGTCAACCTAAACTCAGAAAGGAACCTTAATGAACAAACAGGAACTGATCGACGCCGTCGCAGGACAGACGGGCGCCAGCAAGGCTCAAACCGGTGAGACGCTGGACACGTTGCTTGAAGTGATCAAGAAGTCTGTGTCGAAGGGTGATGCGGTCCAGTTGATCGGCTTCGGCAGCTTCGGTTCGGGCAAGCGCGCAGCACGTACGGGTCGTAACCCCAAGACCGGCGAAACTATCAAGATCCCGGCCGCCAAGACCGTCAAGTTCACGGCTGGTAAGGCGTTCAAAGACGCAGTCAACAAACGCTAAGCAGATTACTGCCCGGCAGTTGACGCCCGCCAATGGCGGGTTTTTTTTCGTCTGGAATTACTGTTTAGCCGTGACGGGCGTCGCGGCTAAACAGTTGCGTGAGGCGCAACGGCCTCGCCGGCTCAATCGTGACGATGCACGATTTCGCCGTGGCCATGGCCGTCGTGATCATGATGATCGTGGTCATGGTCGTCTTCGTCGAAATCCCATGCCGGGAACGGATCGGCGAATTGTTGCCACGCTTGCGGTCCCGCCGCGTATTCCTCTTCGGTGACGAGGCACGCATCGAACTTCGCTTTCCATACTGCCGGGTCGATGCCGACGCCGATCATCACCAGTTCCTGGCGACGGTCGCCAATGCTCAGATCGTCCGGATCGCCGTACCAGTCGGCGGCAATTTCGGCGGCCAGCTCGTCGTCGCCATCCGGCCATTCGCTGCGATCCTGAGCGGCCCACCACATGCCCGCCGGACCATGCCGGCAAGCGCCACCCGCCTGCGATAGCGAACCCGCAATGTCGTTACGCGTGGCGAGCCAGAAGAAGCCCTTGCTGCGCAAGACGCCCTGCCACTCCTGATGCAGCAGCGCCCACAGGCGCTCCGGATGAAACGGCCGCCGCGCGCGGTAAATGAAATTGCCGATGCCGAATTCGTCTGCTTCACCGTGATGAGCATGGCCGTGTTCATGCTCCTGATTGAGCGACGCCAGCCACCCCGGTGCGCTCGACGCCTCGTCGAAATCGAAACGTCCGGTGTTCAGCACGTCGGCAAGCGGCACCTCGCCGAAACGGCTCACTACCTGCACGGCACGCGGATTGATGCGCGCAAGGATGCGTTGCAAACGCGTGAGTTCGTCGGCGCTCACCAGATCGGCCTTGTTCACCACCAGCACATCGCAAAACTCAATCTGCTCGATCAACAATTCGACCAGCGTGCGATCGTCCTCTTCAGTGGCGGCGATGCCCCGTTCGGACAGCGCGTCGGCGGAGCCGTAGTCGCGCAGAAAGTTGAACGCGTCGACCACCGTCACCATCGTATCGAGCCGCGCGATATCGGATAGCGACACGCCGTCGTCGTCGACGAAGGTGAAGGTTTCGGCGATCGGCATCGGCTCGGCCACGCCGGTCGACTCGATCAGGATTGCATCGAAGCGCTTTTCGCCGGCCAGCCGCTTGATCTCAACCAGCAAGTCGTCGCGCAACGTACAGCAGATGCAGCCGTTCGACAGTTCGACGAGTTGTTCTTCGACATGCGAAAGCGCGGCGGCGTCGCGCACCAGCGTTGCGTCGATGTTGACGGCCGCCAGATCGTTGACGATCACGGCAACGCGCAACCCTGCACGGTTCGCAAGGATGTGGTTCAGGAGCGTGGTCTTGCCCGCGCCCAGAAAACCGGAGAGGACGGTGACGGGCAATAGCGGCTGGTTCATCGCAGTACGGAAAGACAAGAGGATTGGAGGGCGTGCCGGGTGGGGTCGCATGACTCCGGGGCCAGAAGACGGCCGAACACCGGCGGCAGCACGAAGCCGCATTGTGCATCAAAACGGAAAAGGGCCGCGCGGCGAGAACGGCTCAGTGCGCAGCCGGCATCAGATTCCACTTGCGCAGGATGGCGGCGATCTGCTGCGCATACTTGTCACGCAATGCCGGCGTCTCAGAGTGATACGCGCCGACCGCCTGCCAGGTATTGCCGTACTTGTTCATCTGACGGCGCAGATGCCACGCCGCGATGTAGACGTTCTTGCAGGGCTCCATCAGCGTGCCTTGCGAGATGCCGTACTGGGCGAGCGTGGGCAGATGAACCGAGTTGATCTGCATGACGCCGTAGTCGGTGGAGCCGTTGGCGTTCTTATGCAACGCATCCGGTCGATTGTGTGACTCCTGCCACGCAATTGCGCGCAGAATCAGGGGGTTCACCTTCTGATATCCTGCGGCCTCGTCAAAGCAATCGGCACGCGCGGACCCTGCTGCGATCAGCACGGCAAGTCCTGCGGCGACAGTGACGAAGGTTCGTTTCATCAGTCAATAAATACGACTAAGCAAATCGCAAGAATAGGGTTTGACAAGGCATTGCACCGGCCATACTTCAGCCGCTGGAAGCCGGTGAGGCTCGCTGGCCGGGCGTTTGCCGGGCATCGGGGAAAACCCGCCTCGGCAAGTCGCTGCCAGCACCTCGAACGGCTCGTATCATACCGGCAGGCAGATACCCGTCAAGCTGGCTAACCGACATAGTCGAGCGTAAAACGAAGCGCGTCTGCGGGTCGGCGCACACAAGCACGTTTGCTTTCAATTGCTTGACGATTGGAGGCGGTCTTTAGAGTAATCACACCGGGTCGCTTGTTTTGTGACAAATCCGACATGAAAAACTGTTACTGTTCATTTTTTTCGGACTTTGGATGTCCGGCATCCCGGGGATTGACCCCTGATGAGGCCGGCTGGCAGACCGACAGGGCGGCGGCCTGCTCAAATGTTCGCACTGCATGACCGTCGACGGCTCGCGCCGTCGGCTTCGAACCCACATTCCATGAGAAGAAATCGTATGGCATTGCGTCGCGTCGCAACGGCGCTGCTGGTGGCTGGATTGATCACCGCGCAGACAGCACAGGCACAGGTGACACTCAACTTCGTGAACGCCGATATCGACCAGGTGGCCAAGGCGATCGGGGCGGCAACCGGCAAAACGATCATCGTCGACCCGCGCGTGAAGGGTCAGTTGAACCTCGTGTCAGAAAATGCAGTGCCTGAAGACCAGGCGCTGAAGACCCTGCAATCCGCCTTGCGGATGCAGGGTTTTGCGCTGGTGCAGGATCACGGCGTACTGAAGGTGGTTCCGGAGGCCGATGCCAAGCTGCAAGGCGTGCCGACCTATGTCGGCAATGCGCCGGTGGCGCGGGGCGATCAGGTCATCACGCAGGTGTTCACGCTGAAGAACGAGTCGGCCAACAACCTGCTGCCGATCTTGCGTCCGCTGATCTCGCCGAACAATACCGTCGCTGCTTACCCGGCCAACAACACGATTGTGGTGACCGATTACGCCGACAACGTGCGGCGCATCGCGCAGATCATCGCGGGTGTCGATACGGCCGCCGGCCAGTCGGTGTCGGTGGTGCCGCTGAAGAATGCGAATGCGATCGATATCGCCGCGCAGCTGACCAAGATGCTCGACCCCGGCGCGATCGGCAGCACCGACGCGACGCTGAAGGTATCGATCACCGCGGACCCGCGCACCAACTCATTGCTGATTCGCGCGTCGAACGGCGCCCGGCTCGCGGCCGCGAAGCAGTTGGCCAGGGAACTCGACACGCCCACGACCATGCCCGGCAACATCCACGTCGTGCCGCTGCGCAACGCGGACGCGACGAAGCTCGCGAAGACCTTGCGCGGGATGCTCGGCAAAGGCAGTGGCGACACCGGCTCGTCAGGCGGCTCGAACGAAGCGAATTCGTTCAACCAGAACGGCGGTGGCGGCTTGGGCGGCAGCAATTCGACAGGCACGTCGGGTACGCCGCCGCTGCCCTCGGGCGGGCTCAACAGCAGCTCGGGAGCGTCGCCGATGGGTGGCAGCGGCGGCGGATACGGTTCGAACAGCGGTTCCGGGGGCCTGCGCGGCAATGACGAGGACAAGAGCGACGACAATCAGCCGGGCGGCATGATCCAGGCGGACGCGGCGACCAACTCGCTGATCATCACGGCGGCCGAGCCGGTGTACCGCAATCTGCGGGCGGTGATCGACCAGCTCGACGCGCGGCGCGCGCAGGTCTATATCGAGGCGCTGATCGTCGAACTGAACTCGACCACGAACGCTAACCTCGGCATTCAGTGGCAGGTCGCGAACAGTTCGGTTTTTGCCGGCACCAATCTGGCGGCCGGCACCGGCAACAGCATTATCAATCTGACGGCCGCCGCCGCGGCAGGCGCCGCTACCGGTGGTCTCGGTGCAGCGCTCGCCAGTGGCTCGGGTCTTCAGCAGGGGCTCAACGTCGGCTGGGTGCACAATATTTTCGGCGTGCAGGGACTTGGCGCGCTGTTACAGGCGCTGTCGCAAACCGCCGATGCGAACGTGCTGTCCACGCCTAACCTCATCACGCTCGACAACGAAGAAGCGAAGATCGTGGTCGGTACGAACGTGCCGATCCAGACGGGTTCTTATTCGAATCTCACGAGCGGCACCAGCCCGGGTTCGGCGTTCAACACGTATGACCGTGTCGACGTGGGTCTGACGCTGCACATCAAACCGCAGATCACCGACGGTGGAATTCTCAAGCTGCAGCTCTACACGGAAGATTCGGCGATCGTGAACGGCACGACCAACGTGTCGACCAACCCGGCCGGTCCGCAGTTCACCAAGCGTTCGATCCAGTCGACGGTGCTCGCCGATAACGGCGAAATCATCGTGCTGGGCGGCCTGATGCAGGACAACTATCAGGTCAGCAACAGCAAGGTGCCGCTGCTGGGCGATATTCCCTGGCTCGGCCAGTTGTTCCGCTCGGAACAGAAGACTCGCCAGAAGACCAACCTGATGGTGTTTCTGCGTCCGGTGATCATCACCGATCGCGATACCGCGCAGGCCGTGACGGCGAACCGTTACGACTACGTGCAGGGCGTGACGGGCGCGTATAAGTCGGACAACAACCTGATGAAGGATAAGGACGATCCGGTGGTGCCGCCGATGCCGCTCGGCCCGAGCCAGGGTGGCTCGCCGGCGATGAACCTGTTCAATCTCGATCAGATGCGTCGCCAGCAGATGGTGCCGCAATCGGCTCCCGTCATGAACGGCGGCGCTGTGCCGGCCAACCCCGCTGTGCAGACGAACCCTGTTACCAACGGCGGCGCCGTGCAGACGAACCCCGCTGTACAGACAAATCCGGTAACCGTGGGACCGTCCACCGCATCGCCTGGAGTGAAGCCGTGAGCACGCCGTCCATGCCGCCGTCAGCTTCGCGAACGTCGGCAGCAGCCCGAGCTTCGGCGACTGCGCCTGCAGTTGTGTCGGAGCATGCCGAACGCATCGCGCCGTCGGCGGTGGCCGCGCGTCTCGTGCCCTATGGCTTCGCCCGCGGTGGCCAGATTCTGGTCGCGCATCAGCACGCCGACGGCCTCGAAGTATGGATCAGCGAACGCACCAGCGATGCGGCGCTTGCTGAAGTCGCGCGCAACTTCGGCGCGTTGTCCGTGGTGCGTGTGCCGGCTGACGAACTGGCTCAGGCGATCAACCAGGCTTACGCGCGTCAGGACGGCAGCGCGGCGCAGGTGGTCGGTGAGGTGGAAGGCGAAGTCGATCTGTCGCGTCTGATGCAGGACATTCCCGAGGTCGAGGATCTGCTCGAATCGGAAGACGACGCGCCGATCATCCGCATGATCAACGCGCTGCTCACGCAGGCCGCGCGCGAACAGGCCTCGGATATTCACATCGAGCCGTTCGAGACTTCTTCGGTGGTGCGCTTCCGGGTCGACGGCACGTTGCGCGATGTCGTGCGGCCGAAGAAGGCCTTGCATGGCGCGCTGATCTCGCGGATCAAGATCATGGCGCAGCTCGACATTGCCGAGAAGCGTCTGCCGCAGGACGGCCGGATCACGCTGCGTGTCGGCGGCCGTCCGGTCGACGTGCGGGTCTCGACCCTGCCTACCGGTCACGGCGAACGCGCGGTGCTGCGTCTGCTGGAAAAGGACGCCTCGCGGCTGAATCTCGAAGCGCTCGGCATGGCGCCGGACACGCTCGTCAAGTTCGACAAGCTGATCGGCAAGCCGCACGGCATCGTGCTGGTGACCGGGCCGACCGGCTCGGGCAAGACGACCACGCTGTACGCGTCGATGTCGCGGCTCGAAACGGCGACCACCAACATCATGACCGTCGAAGACCCGATCGAATACGACCTCTCCGGCATCGGCCAGACGCAGGTCAACGAGCGGATCGGCATGACCTTCGCGCGGGCGCTGCGCTCGATTTTGCGGCAGGACCCGGACGTCATCATGATCGGTGAAATCCGCGACCTGGAAACCGCGCAGATCGCGGTGCAGGCGTCGCTGACGGGTCACCTGGTGCTGGCCACCTTGCACACCAACGACGCGGCCTCCGCGGTAACCCGTTTGACCGACATGGGCGTGGAGCCGTATCTGCTGGCGTCGTCGCTGCTTGGCGTGCTGGCGCAGCGGCTGGTGCGGCGTTTGTGCCCGGTGTGCCGCGAAGAGCGTGTCGAGGAAGACGGCAGCGTGCGCTGGCATCCGGTCGGCTGCGACAAGTGCGGCCAGTCGGGCTATGCGGGACGGCGCGGTGTCTACGAACTGCTGCTGATCGACGACGAGATTCGCACGCTGGTTCACCGCAACGCCTCCGATGCGGAAATTCTGGCGGCGGGCCGTGCGCAGGGCATGCGTACGCTGCGCGAGGATGCGGACCGCTGGCTCGCATCGGGGCTGACGTCGCTCGAAGAAGTGATTCGCGTGACGGGCGGAGCATAAGCGCATGCCGGCATTTCGTTTCGAAGCGATCGATGCGGCGGGCAAAGCGCAAAAGGGCGTACTCGACGCGGACAGCGCGCGCGGCGCGCGGACCAATTTGCGTTCGCAAGGACTGACACCGCTAGTCGTTGAACCGGCCGCGACGCGCACACGTGGCGAGCGCAATCAACGCTTGTCGCTGGGACGGCGTTTATCCCAGCGCGAGCAGGCGATTCTCACGCGCCAACTGGCCAGTCTGCTGATCGCCGGCTTGCCGCTCGACGAAGCGCTCGCGGTGCTGACCGAGCAATCGGAGCGCGACTACATTCGCGAGCTGATGGCGTCGATTCGCGCGGAAGTGCTCGGCGGCCATTCGCTCGCGAATGCGCTGACGCAGCATCCCAAAGACTTTCCCGAGATCTATCGCGCGCTGGTGGCGGCCGGCGAGCATACCGGCAAGCTCGGTCTCGTGCTGTCGCGTCTCGCCGACTACATCGAGCAACGCAATGCGCTCAAGCAGAAGATCGTACTCGCGTTCACCTACCCCGCGATCGTCACGCTGATCGCCTTCGGCATCGTCACGTTTCTGTTGAGCTACGTCGTGCCGCAAGTGGTGAATGTGTTTGCCAGCACCAAACAGCAACTGCCGATTCTCACCATCATGATGATGGCCTTGTCCGGCTTCGTGCGGCACTGGTGGTGGGCGATGCTGATTGGCGTGATCGTCCTGGTGTATCTGGTGCGCTCGGTCCTGAAGCAGCCGGGCCCACGCCTTGCGTTCGACCGGTGGCTGTTGACGGCGCCGCTGCTCGGCAAGCTCGTGCGCGGCTACAACACGGTGCGGTTTGCCAGCACGTTAGGCATTCTGACCGCGGCGGGCGTGCCGATTCTGCGCGCATTGCAGGCCGCCGCCGAAACGCTCAGCAATAACGCGATGCGCGAGAACATCGACGATGCGATCGTGCGGGTGCGCGAGGGTACGTCCCTATCGCGCGCACTCGGCAACACGAAGACGTTTCCGCCGGTGCTGGTGCACCTGATCCGCTCGGGTGAGGCGACCGGCGACGTGACGACCATGCTCGACCGCGCGGCCGACGGCGAAGCACGTGAACTGGAGCGGCGCACGATGTTCCTGACGAGCTTGCTCGAGCCCTTGCTGATTCTGGCGATGGGGGGTGTGGTGCTGGTGATCGTGCTGGCGGTGATGCTGCCGATCATCGAGTTGAACAACCTGGTGCAGTAAGCGGTGCGGCAAGAGGGGCAGACGTGCTTCAGTTGCGCGTGGCTGCAACGAGGGGTGTAGCAGCCGTTGTGACAATTGCATGCGGGGGCGGCCGCCTTGGGGCAGCCGCCGCGCAATCCGCTGAAGCGCGGCGGAACGTCTGGACTAGCGCACGTAGATAGTAGGACCTGCCGGATTGGCCGGCAGGAATACTTCGGAATGCGCGCCATTGCGGTCGATGATGATCGAGCGGGGGCGGACTTCAGAGAGTTTGGCGCCTTGCATGAGCGCGCTGCCGATCGACACCGCATGGGGCGGTTCACCGCCAACGCTGACGATGGCCGCGGCGCCTTCCCGCAAAGCGAGGATGCCGAACAGATGCACGTCCTGGTTGGCGCTGCGGGTGAGCTGGCCGCCGAACAGCGTGGCGGCCTGGTCGGTCGAGACCTGCGCGTGCGCGGCGGCAGCGGGCAACGGCGCACCGGACGTGGTGGCGAGCGTAATGACCCAGTAGGTCAAGGTCGCGCAAAACACGGCGAACAGTGCGAGCGACAGAAGGCGGATTTGAATGGCGTTCATGCGCATATTGTACGGACTATTGTGAAAATTGCGTTGGGGGAAAGTACTCCTAATCTCGCGCGAAACGCGGGATCCCCGAGGGGACGCAAGAAACTGGAGGGTGCGTGGCGTTTTCTCGCAACCCTTCAACTGCATGACATTAAAATGACCGGCCGGGCGTGTTCAATGGCAGCCCCGATTGGCTGACACGCGAATCCCGCCCGATCGAAAACTTCACCTGAAAAGAGGTAGCAAGCTATGCAACTGTCGACCACTCGACGAATTGGAATCGCGAACCTGCGCAGCCGTCGTCAGCGCGGTTTCACGCTGATTGAAATCATGGTCGTGATCGCAATCCTGGGCATCCTGGCCGCGTTGATCGTGCCGAAAATCATGAGCCGTCCGGACGAAGCGCGCCGCGTGGCCGCCAAGCAGGACATCGGCACGGTGATGCAGGCGTTGAAACTCTATCGTCTCGATAACGGCCGCTATCCGACTCAGGAGCAAGGCCTGCGCGCCTTGATCGAAAAGCCGACCACCGACCCGGTGCCGAGCAACTGGAAGGACGGCGGCTACCTCGAACGTCTGCCGAACGATCCGTGGGGCAATACCTACCAGTATCTCAATCCGGGCGTGCATGGCGAGATCGATGTGTTCAGTTATGGCGCGGACGGCAAGCCCGGCGGCGAAGGCAACGACGCGGACGTCGGTTCGTGGCAGTAGTCGCGGTGGTTTAGTAGTTGGGTAGTTCGATAATTCATTGAGCGCAGTCGGGCGTCAGGCGCGCGGATCGCCCCAGTTCTCTGGCGATCCACCGCCCGTCTTGTCGACGCATTGTTTCTCTGATTTTTGCTTGATCTTTGGTTGATCGTTTGTGGCCGGCACTATGCGACTGTCCGCTTGCAAGTCCCCTGTGGACACTCCGTGTACGGCGACGCTGCCGGGCACGGCGTGCGCTGGCGCGCGCGTGCGCGGCCGGCGTGGCGCAGATGGTTTTCGCGCCACCGGCCCGAAGCGCGCGGCGGGTTTCACGCTGCTGGAAATGATGGTGGTGCTGGTGATCGCGGGCATTCTGGTATCGCTGACCGCGCTGACCATGACGCGCAATCCGCGCACCGATCTGAACGAAGAGGCGCAGCGTCTCGCGCTGCTATTCGAATCGGCTGGCGACGAAGCCCAGGTGCGCGCACGGCCGATCGCCTGGCAACCGCTCGACGGCGGATTTCGTTTCGACGTGCGTACCGAAGACGGCTGGCGTCCGCTGCGCGACGATCTGCTTGGGCCGCGTAACTGGGAGGGTGGCGTGACTGGCGTCACGATCAATTATCCCGGGTCGGATTCGCACCCGAGCCGGGTCGTGTTCGGCACCGAAGCGATCGACGTGCCCGTGCAGATCACGCTGTTCTCGGCGGCGGGACGCGCGACGATTGTCAGTACCGGCAACGGCCGCTATGAGGTGCACTGAGATGCGTCGTTGCAGGAACATGGGCGTGCGCGAGAGGGTCCACGGCGCGCAGCGCGGTTTTACGATGATCGAAGTGCTGATGGCGCTGGCGATCATTGCGATTGCGTTGGCCGCGTCGTTGCGCGCGGTGGGGAGTCTCGCGAACGGCGAGGCCGATTTGCATCGACGGCTGCTGGCGGGATGGAGCGCGGACAATACGTTGGCGCAATTGCATTTGACACATGGCTGGCCGAATGTCGGCTCGACGAGTTTTGACTGTTCGCAGGGCAATTTGCAGTTGATTTGTACCGAGCATGTGACGGCGACGCCGAATCCGGTGTTTCGTCGAGTGGAAGTCATGGTGACGATGCCTGGGCGTTCCGGCAATCTTGCCCAGATGGTCACGGTGGTCGCGAATGAAAACAAC
>Ga0153929_1000715_pt1 | contig 12292 bp, 3 predicted proteins | sample TSNJ013MetaG_FD_104689 | JGI IMG/M metagenome (GOLD analysis project Ga0153929, IMG submission 104689) | Attine ant fungus gardens microbial communities from New Jersey, USA - TSNJ013 MetaG | ecosystem: Host-associated > Fungi > Mycelium > Unclassified | place: USA: New Jersey, Wharton State...
AGGGTACAGCCACTGTAGTAGTAGTATAAATAAGGCTGCAATCCAATGAAGAACTCCATCGAGTTCTTCCTGAACATCCACCTAGGGTGACCACTAAGAACATTCACTGTTCCTTGGTAACAATATGACTACTGGTCTATAGTACAATAGTGATACTTATGAAGATTGATATAAGAGAAACCAATAGAAACCTAGAAAATAAAATGTTTTTAATATCTGCTTGAGAGTACTCTCACTGATTTTGGATCTCAAAGGCATACATTCATCTCATGCTATAACACTACCCTTCTCAGTCTAGTCTAGCAGCCTGGCTTACCATTGGTATAGCAGTACTGCCTAGAACTTCCATGTTCTTGTGTAGGCTCTACTTTAACTGACTATACAGTTGGAAACCTACTCCAAAAACATGTAGTAAGTGGTTAAACTCCTAGCTGAGCAGATGTCCAAGTCCTCCTCAAAGTCAAGTATTCCTCAAAAGAAGTTTTATAGAGTTTTACAAAGAAAGAAAAGCAAAAATAAATTTCAAATCACTTTAAGTAGTCTTTTAGCTCTAGAGCAACAGAAGAAAAGATGGTAGAAGTTATTCATATAATGCCACTCTGCACTACTAGAGTATTTTATTAGGATTACAAATCACAGATACAACAAAAGAAAAGAACAAAAGAAAACCTCTAAATTCCTAAAGATAGCAAGAGTAGAATAATGAGAAAAGATCTCATCCAATCACATAGCTATCCTTTTCCATCTCCCTAGTCCTGCTCCTAGTATCCTTCTCCAGTTGATATAGCTGCTATGAGCCTCTTGGTAGTTCAGGAAGAATAGAGTCAGACATGAGTCTGACTGCTCTTGAGTACAATGTTTTTATCTTCTTTCTCTTCTATCTTCCCAATCAACTTCTCTTTATCATACTTCTACCTTCTTACTTCTATACTCATACTTCTCTCCTCCAAATCTTCTTCCAGTATATCTGCAATATCCTCTCAAGAGATTGCTCTTTCCAATTCTATTTATAGGTGACCATCAAGACTAATAGCCCTGATCTAATGATAACCTTACTTTTTCTAGAGATTGATGGTTACTGAGATATGACATTATTATAATAGAAAGTAAGCTCCCTAAGGTTCTATTCACTCTCAAAAGCACTTCCAGAGAGAAGTTCTGTTATAAATATATTATGAAATTCTCTGGACTATTCCTATGAGGTTTAGATAGTGGTGGTTACAGCTACTACTCTACTACTCAAGTAGTATACATAAGTTCATGACTGGATGTTTAGTAGTTATATTTGGGAAGTCAAACTCACTTCTTGAGCTGAATTATAGTATAGTTTTATAACAAATATCATGAATATTGTCTAAAAAGGCTATCTGGTATAACATTAGCTGTCAGGGATAGAAGTTCAGGAGTAAACAACTGATTAAACCTGGAGTAATACTGATTTAATTAGTTGTTAGAGTTACTTTGGCTTGTTACCACTGGTGTGTTAGGAGTAGAGTTTGGTACAGTCCTCTTATACTTTCTGATATAATCTTTGGCCTTTCATCTAATATTTCCCTTACAGTCATTGAAAAGGGTCTTAGTACAAGTATTATATACCAAAAATTTAGTATTAATTAATTTTAATTTTCTTTATAATTTCTGTTTCTGAACTCCTAATTTGTCTACTCCTATAGGATCATAATATAGACCAAACACTTGTATACCAACTCCTATTCTGGGATTTGTATAAGTACTCTCTCTACCAGTATATTATAATTCTCTAGTTTGTAGATTAAAGTCATAAAGTTACTTTCCTCATAGTCTTGTAGTGCTTTTCTCTCTTGCTATATATCTCTTAACTGTAAAAGGACCCTACCAATGCTACCTCTAGAATGCTAGACTTATATCCTGGAGTGACCCTGTACCTAATTAAATATTACTATGTAATATCTAATTCCTCTTAGCTTGACTTAGACATTCCTAACTCTAACTGATAGAACTATAGGATCAGAAATATCTCAGCTATAGTAGTATATAATTGTAGAGTACACCCCAGAAACCTTATCCTAAACTCTAAGGATTCTCCTAGAGGTGATTTGTAATATACTTAAAAGTTGTAATATTACTAAGAATTCTCTTGGAGCTGTTAAGTCTATACTCAAAATAAAGAAAGGTCTAGACTTGACTATAACTAAGTGTTGAGTCACCCTCTGTACTGGCCCACTGAGTCTGATTGTAAGGAAGAGAGAGGTTTTTAGAGCAATAGAAGGAGATCTCAAGGAGACTAAGTTAATAATAAAGCTAAGATCTAATATTATATCAATTTTACCTTAAGTATATGAACTCTGTGATGGGGTTCTAACTGGTCTATGTTCAAGAAGAATTCTATGGGATCTAAGCTGAAGTGAGTACACCTGACTGTTGGTACCATGTCATATAGTGTTATGAGATCATAACAGGAGCTTACTCCACTCTGGTCACTCTTATTTTAATTTTGTTACTTCTGAATTACCTCTTCTTTGGAGAATATTCTACTACTCTGAAATATACAACCATATAAACAATAGGAGATTGAGACATAGTGTATAAGCTGTGGCCAAGATTGTTCCAATCCTTTATTATTATTACATTTTCTCTAGACCAGCTATAAAACCATAGAACCAGAGAGTAATATTTTTCATTTTACTCACTAGCATGTTCCACTCTTCAATTTTATCTTTTGCATTACTTTTTAGAACCTGGAGTACACATTCACTGTATATTCACTGTAAGGGCAACCAGAGTGGAGTAGACTCTAGGAGAATCCTTAGCTAATATTGTACTTTTATATTATGTTACAACTTATCTCTAGAAAAATCCTTAGTATCACAAATGACCACTTACTGATTTGTGAGTTGATGATTTAATAATCAAAAGGCTCAAAAAAGCAAAGTTTGGACAATAGCAAAAGATGTTGTTAAGTCTAAGGTTTATCTTTAGACATAGAGTCCTTAAATATATGATTGTGGTGGTCTGTGCACAAGAACAGCCTACCATATGATCACTACCTATTGTTCTACATATAGGAGTGCTATTGTTCTTGAAATAGAGATAACATAACTATCTTAGAGTAGTTCTTTGTTCTATTCAAGAACAGATGATAATCTATAGGTAAAGATCAGTGTCATATACAAACATTGAGAACCTTGTATCTCCATAGGATCTTATTGCCTTGGGGTCTATTTATAGCTAAAAGAAGTGCATTAAAGAGAGCATTACAATGGTTATTGAAGCAAACAATTATGTTAAGCAGTTTCTGAAATATCAACAATTTAGTATGTAGTGACTTGGTGATCGCTGACTGATCTACTAATAAATCAGTGAATACTGATTGCTTTGAGATGTTTTTGGTACTATTTGAAAGGTCTCCTTAAGGGCTTTTAGTAGCCATTTAGATCATCAAAATCAGTTAGGTATTCCCAGAGTTATGGTCCAAATGAAGTTTGTAACACTTAAAGTTTAGGATAAAGCTTCTAGGAATATACTCTACAATATATACTGTTATAGTCTGTTTGTCCCTGATCCTACAGTCCTATCTAGTAGAGTCAAAAATTGCCAAGTTGAACTAAGAGAATTAAATATTACATAGTAATATTTAATTAAGCATAGAGTTGTTCTAGGATCTAAGTCTAGTGTTCTAGGGGTGATGTTGGTAGGATCCTCTTACATTCACAGTAATTTCCAGTATATTTTTAACCATTCCCATACTACTATCTCCTTCTATTTGATAGCAAGTATCCATACTACTTATACTATAGACCCACTACTATTCACTTTTGTGCTTAACTACAACATATAGCCCATGTTCCTATTACAAACTTCATTCAAACCATAACTCTAGAAATACTCAACTGATTTTAATAATCTCAGTAGCTATGGAAAGCTCTTAAGAAGATCTTTTCAGAAATACCAAAAATGTCTCAAAGCAATTAGTATTCACTGAGCTATTAGCAGATCAGTTAGTGATCATTAAATCACTGAATACTAAATTGCTGATATCTTAGGAACCACTTGACATAATTGTTTTTTTCAATGTTTATTGTGAAGCTCTCTTGAATGCACTTCTTTTGGCTATAAATAGACCCTGAGACAATAAGATCCCATAGAGATATAGGGTCCTTAATACTTGTATATGATATTGATCTATAAGAGAACTATACCAAAGTCTACTCCTAATACACTAGTAATAATAAGCCAGAGTAACTTTGATAACTAATTAAATAACAGTTACTCCAGGTTTAATTAGTTGCCTCCTCCTAAACTTTTATCCCTGACAGCTGAAATATTTATAACTAGAGAACCAGTATATATAGTGTAGATTATCTTCTAGGAGCCTCATTCTATTCTTTGAGGTTTTTTCTAAAGATGAGTTGTAATGTACTCTGGAGTATATTTATAAACTAAGGTTTCTCCTGGAGTTACTCTGCTCCAGTTACTCTTATATGATCTATTACCTATAGATTATCATTTGTCCTTGAATAGAACAAAGGACTGCTCTAAGATGGTTAGGTTATCTCTATTTCAAGAACAATAGCACTCCTATATGTAGAACAATAGGTAGTAATCATGTGATAGACTATTCTGGTGTACAAACCACCTAAGAACTCTATGTCTGAAGATAAACCTCAAACTTAACAACATCTTTTGCTGCTTGTTTAACTTCACTTTTTTGAGTCTCTTGATTACCAAATCAGCAAATCACAAATCAGTAAGTGGTCATTTGTGATAATCACTATGCACTAACCTTTACTCTACTACCTCCTAGGAGCTCACTATCAATAGATAACTATCTAACAATATTATAAAAAACTAGTAAAATTGTAGTAACTTAGCCTAAGATGACTTAATTATACTCCAAGTCCAAGTTAACAAAAAGAACTCAATGGAGTTTCTATTGTTATGAGTTAGTTCCAAAGAAGAAAAACATTTTCTATATATTTATCAACTTGATGGAGAATCTCCAGAAATATAATGTAGAAAAGATATAAATAGTGTAGAACAATATTATATAAGATCTATATAGTTATTAGTCATAGTCTTGTGACTATGGGAAGTAAGTATACAGACTATAGGATATTTGTATAAGTATTAGTAAAAATCCAATAGAGAACTCTATTAAGTTTTTCCCTTTTAATTGTTACTGGTTGAGGTTAGAGCTTTAGTCCTAAGTCTATATCTTAGTATTAGAACTTGATAACTCTAGGTAACCTCTTATCTTGAGGCCTTGCCAACACTTACTCTCATTATCATTCTCACTAATAAGCATAGTGCTCATAAGCTTTTTAAAAGCTGGGTCTCAGACATAAAGGGAACTTTGCAGTCAGTTAGGGACTATAGGTAAAGAACTTGGACAATACCAGTGTTCTCACTTTAAGACCTAATCTTGCTTTCTAGTGTTGTTATATACTCTCTTTTCACTATTTGTTCCATATTACAAATGCATTGTCATTTGTCTATATAGAGGAATAATAGTAAAGCTGTTAAGACTCTAGACCACAAGAGTGAATATACATTTTAACCTTAAGTCTATATTAAGACTTAATATCTCTTTGTTTCTCTATAAAGGGTCCAGTTAAGGTTTTTAGAAGAGTTATATCAAAAGAATGAATATTGAGACTTTGAATCATACTTCACAAGTTAGTCCTAAGACTAGAGAGAATATAGAGTTCCAAGAAAAGTAGGTTTTTAGATGAACCACAGAAAAAGAAAACTTGCTGTTTCTTTCTCTTTCTAGATTGTATTTATCCTAACTAGTAACATCACAGAAACTACTATCCTAAGTACTAGTAAGTAACAGTGAGTAACTAGTTGAGTCAGAGTCTATAAATAGATTAGTCTAAGATTTCCCTATTTATTCTAAAGTTTATAACTATTATAAAATTTGTCTATAATTATCCCAAGGTTTATCCAATATTTCTCCTGCAGTCCAATGTCTATAATTAGTCTAGTCAAGTCTAAAGTCTAACCTAATCTTGATATACTAATATATTATTCATTGCATTATTTTTGTCTTTTTTATCTTTTATTGTTATTATCTTTTCTACTATCTATTCATTATCAGTCCAGGGCTGATAATAGTTATAGTTCTAATGTAATTCCATAACAAAAGCTCTAAAAGCCCCATTTAGAGTAGAGGTTTTTTTCTTAGGGACAATAGTTGTTTTACCCTTGGTAGCTAGAAGTAGACTATTTGACCAAGAGATTTATATATTCTTAGAGAAAAAGAAAGTATTGCCATTGCCATTGTCATCCATGTCTTAACAACAACAACCTAAGGAACTATATGCTTCTATCCCATCCTAAGAAGAGCAATTGCTTACTCTCATTACTGGTCTATAATAGTAGATGAATACATTATTACATTAGTAAAAAGGAAGTAGAGTGGAAATAGCAAAGTTTCCTCTATTTGGGGGAAAAATAGAAAAAGTAAGTATATTCATTAATGTAGCTTGATTATATTTGAGTATGAAAATGATAGAAGAACTAAAGATAATAAAAATAGCCTAGATGCTGTCTTATATATAGGAAGGAGTAGCAGAGGTATGGAAGGACAACTTGTTAAATGAACTATCAAAGGGGGAGTTAGGGGTAAAGACAATGGAGAAGTTATTCACAAAAATGAGAAATAAATTTAAAAAGATAGCAAAGGAGAAACAAAAGATAGAATAACTGAGAACAATTGAGCAGAGGGAGAAAACCTATAATGAGTATGTCCAGGAGTTTAAGAAGGTGGTATAAGAAAGTAGCTATGAAGAATGGTCCTTTATAGAGGAGTTCAAAAGGAAGTTGAACAGAGTAATCAGAAGAAAGCTAGTAGAAGCAAAAAATTTCCCTAGTACAATAGAGGAGTGGCAAGAAAGGTCAGTGAGATTAGATAGGAATCAGAGGCAGAGTAGAGTGGAAAAAAGGATATTGGGAAGAAATATGGTAATGGAAATAAAAGAAAATACAAGAGTGAGATGATAGGTTAGAGAGACAGAATCTCCAAACTGTTTTATAGTTGTGTGTAAACAAGTAGGTATAGAGGAGATAAATTAAAAGAGAAAGAGCTTATAAACAATAATAAATAGTCAAAGGTATAGTAGAAACTAGAGAAATATAGTATTTTTAGTATTCTTTTAAGCAAGCTCCAGTTAATTGTAGATCTCAAAGGTACACATTTATCTCATACTGTAACACTACTCTTTTCAAACTAGTCTAGCAGCCTGGCTTACTGTTAATATAGCAGCACTGCCTAGAACTCCTATGTTCTTATATAGGCTCTACTTCAATTAACCATACAGTGTCATGGTAATACCTGTTTAACTATATAAAGACATTGTGATATTATTGGTTAGTATTTATGTGATTACACACAGACCATCTGTTGTAGTATATATAACAGCCTATATAGATAGATCTATCTTTACTTAAATATCACACTAGCTTCTGGAACTCTTATCTAGCTTATTAGACAATGTCTCTGAGTATTCCTTTTACAGCTAAAGATCTAGTGGTTATAATCAGAGAGTTACTTTTGCTGCTTGAGCTAAGTATAGTGTAATTTTCTCAACAAATGTCATATATTTTGCCTAAAAAGACTGCCTGGTGTGATAGTGGTACATCTACAGGAAAATATACAGTAGAGAGAAGGATTTGGTAGAGGATCATATAAAGGAAGGAAGAAACAGATTATATAGAGAACAGGGGGTCAGAATCAGAAGGGAGAATATTAGAATAGAGAAAACCAGTATAGGAAAACAGAAACTAGACCAGGACCAATGACAGTAAATGAAAAAGCAAAAAGAAAAGGATATTGAATTTGCTTCAACTATAGGAGATTCAAGTATATAGCTTGAGATTATAGGAGTAGAAGGCAAGAAGTTAAAAAGGAAAGAAGAATTAATCAGAGAGGCAAGTCATCAAAGAGAACAGAGGTTAATAAGCTTCCAGCTGCCCTTTTATAATAAGTATAATGTTTTGAAATGTATAAAATTAGACAATAGATCAAGTACCCAAAATATTGAGAGAGTAAAAAATGTAAAAAGAATAATAAAACTACTAAGAAAAGTATGGATACAAGTAGGGGTAGAGAAAATAGATACTTATGAAGGGATATTTGTTAAAGTATTATTGAATAGTAGAGCAACAGAGTTATTTGCAAATAAAAGGTTTGTAAAGAAATAGGAATTTAAGAAGAAGAAATTGGCAAGGCTAATCCAGATCAGAAATATAGATAGAACAAACAATAGTGGAGGAATGGTAATACATGAGATAGAATATAACTTGTATTACAAGGGACATATAGAATGAGTAAAGATAGATGTATATGACTTGGGAAGGATAGAGGTAATCTTAGGGATACTATAGCTGGTAATACACAACTCCAAAATTGACTGGAAAAAAATGAAGGTGAAAATAACAAGGTATCTACCCTTGTGTAGAAGAAACCAGAAAATAGAAAAAAGCAAAGGAAAGAAGCAAGTGAGAAAGAAAAAAAAGCTAAACAATAAAAGAACACAAAAGAAAATTATATACTAAAACAGACAATAAGGTATAGTACCAGCTTCCAATTATATGCTAAAGGTTTAAGGGGATGAAGCAGAAGTAGAGAAATAAAAAAGGGTATCAGAAGTTATATACAGTTTTATATAAGTTTTATAATTATTTGGTTTAAAACAAGTATGAGGTTATTTTAGATCTATATTGTATATTCTCTCTAAGATGTCAACCTTTATACACCATAACAAAAGCTCCTCTAGAAAATACAGTTAGTTAATCTCTTTGGACCCTCCACATTCAGTTGCTCTCTTGTCTGCATTCCCAATACCAAACCTTATAGGTGTGATACAATCCAAGTGTACATCTAGCTGAGCTTTTCCAGCTTGCTGTTCTCTCTGAAGCTTGCCTGAGGTAAGTTTGCAACTTGGTTCTGGATTGAGTCTTGGTATATTCTGTATTCTGTTTCTGACACTATACTAATTCCAAAAGTTGTCACTCAAGATATACTGTATTAAATAATTCCAGAAGCAGTAGAGATAGAGGCATATACCAAGATGAGTTTCTGTTGCCATTCTATCTGCTCCTGAAACTATATTAATTGATACAAATTATAGAAACTCAATGAAATAAAACAATAAAGGAAATTATTACTACTTTTGGTGGTATTCTAATTTTTCTCTTGTGCCAAGTTCTCTAATTTCTAAAATAACACATCCCTCTTCTAGAGCCTTTCTATCAAAGATAATATATACTTGAGGTACCTTTCTTCTCCTCCCTTTCTAGTTTATCTATTCTGTCTTCTCCTAGACTTAGTTAGCTGTCTACTACTCCATCAGGTATCTAATAATATCTACTTGATACATAGTGCCCTCCCAAGTGGCAACCTACATATTCTATCTAAAAATAGAGTAGTACTGATAAGATCAATGCTTATTTCTAAGCACCATCCCTGGTTTTAAGTCTGTTCTTTTTGATCTTTTAATATAAACTAGAGACTCTACTGCCATATCAAACTGTAGTTATCCACAAGTGGTTCTAGATTGTAGTTCTAGTAGAAATATCTCTTTAGCCTAGTACTAGCTTACTATTCTTGTCTCTCAAGTCTTAGTAGTGAGCTTTGTCTATCTTAAGTATTGTTCTAAACTAGTTATCAATTTTACTTTTGCCTAAAGATATATATATAATGGGTTCTAGAGCAAATTTTCTTTATGAATCTATTAGTATAAAGTATATTAAATGTTACTTTTTATGTAAAATTTGCTTATAGCATAACAATAAAGAAGTTGTAAAAGAATTAGTACTAAAAAGATTTTAGAGGTAAAAGAAAGTATTTGGAAAAGCAGAGTCAGAGTGAATACCAGTGCAAAAGGCCTGGGATCATGCAATTGAGTTAAAAAAGAGATTTGTGCCAAAAAAGAAAAAAGTATATATATTGTTAAGGAAAGTACAAGAGGAAATGCAGGCATTTGTAGAGGATCAGCTATATAAAGAATACATCTGACCATCAAAGTCATCATAGACATCTCCAGTCCATTTTATGACTAAAAAGAATAAAAAGTATAAGAGTGATCAGAGCAGAGCTTCCAGAAAAATCCTCAAATTATAAATATACTCCAGAGTATATTACAACTTACCTTTAAGGAGAATCCTCAGAGAATAGGATGAAGCTCCTAGAAGAGTACTCTATACTATATATACAAGTTTCTCTAGCTACAGAATATTCTAAGGGTTAGGGTTAGGAATGTAGAAGTAGACAACTAATTAAATATTATGTAATTATTATTTAATTAGTATAGAGTTACTCTGGTGGACTACTACTAGTGTATTAGGAATGCAACTTAGTGTAGTTCCCTTACATTTACCCCATCTCTAAGATTGTTGTGTCTTGAAGTAATGGGTCTGGAGTAGAAAGATTATATCAAACTCAGTCCAGCAGATGTATCTGGAAGCTTCTAGGTATTTGCAGTGGAAGTCCACTACAAGGTCAGGTACAGAAACTTTAGAGGTAAGCTCCTAGAAGTTGTATTTGTAACCATATTCCTTCTATTTAATAAGATATTGGAAATATCTCCAGTGCTAGTGGCTGTCAAGAATTTCTCCTATCTTCCACTCTTCCTTTCTGTCAATGACTATAAAGGGTGGTGGAGGCTCTGCTCTTTAACTGAGTATGGAATTTTTAGGGATGGCTGTCAGTTTCACTACATTAAAGACTAGATAGAGTTACTTTATGGAATATGGTAGCTTTAGATAGTATGCCATAAGTTCCACTTGCCTTTCTACTGTAAATGGACCTAGTTTTCAATACAACAGTTTTATGGATGGCTAGATAGTACAAATGTTAAAGGCATCTAGGAATACTCTATTGCTAGGTTTAAATACAGAGACCAGAGACCTTCTTTGGTTGTAGTACCTTGCTATATCTTTCTGGACCTTGTATATTGCTGACTTTGCCTTTTCAGCTGCTACCTTCATTCAATCTGTAAACTTGTTTACTGTTTCTAGGCAGGAGGAGAGTTGTCTAGGTTCAAAGCCTATATAAGGGACTTGTCTGGTGTCCAACAGGAACAGTGTTTGTTGGGTAGAGGAGTGAATATAGTTGTTATGCTAGAACTCCACTGCCTCTTATTTACAAAGACTCATAGATATTGATCCAGTTTCTGATTTATATGTTCTATTTGTCTGTCCATCTATAGATACTACATAGTAAAAGAGGCTAGTTTGATTCCAAGTAATCAATAGAGCTCTCTAGTAAAGAAGGCTATAAACTGGGGGCTCTGGTCCAAAACAACTCTCTAAGGGAGTTTATGTAGTTTTCAAACATAGTAGAGGAAGAGCCCTACTATCTCTTCTATAGTTACTATTGTATGTATCAGAAGAAAATAAGCTCTTTTTGATGCCAAGTCTATTACCATTATTATGGTATTGAATCCAGAAGAGGCAGGAAGTTCAACCACAAAGTTTATGCTAAGGGTGTTCCACTATTCTACCAGGATTTGCAGTAGATGGAGCTCTTCCATTGAAAGAGATCTTGCTGGTTTGGTCTAGAAACAAGATCATAGATACTCATATACTGTCCTATATACCTCAATATCTAAGATTACTAGTAGTTTTGGGAGATAAGTTCTAGGGTCTTCTTATTATCAATAGGCAGTGAATGTCCTTAGTGATCACTCTAGATAGATGTTCAAGAAGAACTCAATGGGGTTCTTCATTGGATTGAACTACTACTTATACTATTTTTACAGTGGCTGTACTACTATTAGTCTACAGTCATGTTATAAGAGCCCCAAACAGGAAAATGTTTCCCACGCATTTAAACACTTAATCCAAAACCTCAAAGCATACAATGGAGTAAGGATATAAATAGGGTAGGGACTTAGTAAGTCAAATCACATGACAAGGTCAGGTGATCATAGAATATTTTGGAAAGAACATGTGATCATGGGACTCTAGGGTACAGCCACTGTAGTAGTAGTATAAGTAGGGCTGCAATCCAACAAAGAACTCTATTGAGTTCTTCTTGAACATTCACCTAGGGTGATCACTAAGGACATTCACTGTCCATTGATAACATAAGAACTCAATACCACATCCAAGCACTGTTTACCTTGAACCCTGCTCAAAATCACTTAAAGGCGCAGTTGGCTTTATACTGGCTCCACAAGTGATTTTTCCCACCACACTTACTCCACACCCTTCCTCACTAGAGAGCACAGTGCTCTCAAGCCTCTTGGATAGCGGGCCCTAGCTGTAAAGGGGACTTCACTGTCAGTTAGGGACAGTGGGTAGACGG
>Ga0153929_1000720_pt1 | contig 12206 bp, 11 predicted proteins | sample TSNJ013MetaG_FD_104689 | JGI IMG/M metagenome (GOLD analysis project Ga0153929, IMG submission 104689) | Attine ant fungus gardens microbial communities from New Jersey, USA - TSNJ013 MetaG | ecosystem: Host-associated > Fungi > Mycelium > Unclassified | place: USA: New Jersey, Wharton State...
ACGATGCTGGGCGAAGCTGCATCGGAGTACCGATACTCTGTACACTCGAGACGAGAGATGGCTGTGTCGTTTCATCGGTATCCGCTGCACTCCCTAAAGAGTGGGCTTCAGTTACTCCAGAAAAACTTTGTCGAAAAGATGAACCAAGGGCTGCTTCAGCGTGGACAGGTTCCTGTGAACAGAACAAGGTTAAGGAATACTCTGGGTAGGCATTAAAAAGGATACTCACGGCCCACTTGGTCGCAATCATGAAAGTTCCGCGTATAACATCTCCATTCTTCCCTATTGCTCGCACTGCATCTGCAGTATTCTGATACCCTATCCTGAAACAATTGTTAACGCGTTTATCAGGTTCGGGTTCCGTCGCGTCGCCAAGTGACTTAAAATATTCCACCATAGACGAGTATTCGTCTGGAGGATAGCCGAAGACCATAACATGGACTGGCTGTGCGGGTTGACTTGCAGGAACGTGCGAAGGCCGACGGCTGAAGCGCGATGCTTCGAGATTTGATTTCTGATAAGAAAAGTGAGCTAAAGACCAACATATCAATATCTCAGATACTGACTTTCTTTGGCAAAGTACGAGGCGAAGAATTGCCACGAGCTTCATATGGTATATCGAGTACCGAAGCTTGTGGGGGGGCATCCTCATCCGGGAGTGTCTGACGCTGACTTGGTGATGTATCAATGATTCTGAACGAAAAACAAGATACAAAAGGAACACACGGCTGGCTATGAAACATGGAGTCCATGCCGAAATCGAATGTTGATCCTCTCGCGTGAGCATTGCTCATCTTGGCTTTAGATTGTATTAGAGGCAACTCGTCAACTCGTGAACTACTCTGCGAAGCATGCTAAACGGGCCATGGTCAGTCAACAATTCAGGACTTTTGGAAGTTTGGTCCGTACATCATCTCGAGAGGTTGACTAGGATAGAATAGGGTAAAAATGAGCGACACAAAACAAGTGATAGACACACCAAAAGATAACCCGATTGGTATTGATTTCGTGCGGGTTGCGACAAACTATCGCCGAACGACGAACCAAATTGACTACTTGAACCGGTGACTCCCCAGGAGCTGAGATTGGGGATGTGTGAGGTCGTCGAGGAAGACATTCCTGCAACAGTAAAAGGTGACATTTCCAAAAAAGTTGAATGGGGAGAGCAAGTGACCAAAACTTGTTGACTTGTTCGTTGACTTGTTCGTCGTGGCCGAGGGAAATACCACGTGTCAATAGACCGTGTGAAGTTGATGGTTTATTGATTCTGCAAAGGTGAAAAGTGTTTGTTCCCAGGATGAGACATAAGGCGTAAAAGGCGAAGGGAAAAATCTATCAGTGCCTGCATCCATGCCCTTGCAGATATTCTCGGAATGATCGGGTCGGTCTTCCTTGTGAACACATTTCAGATAAACTTTGAGGGGAGGAGTCCAGTGAATGTCGGTCCCCAGACCCTGGTTCAATTCTGGAATAGTTGCAGATTCTATAAGTGTGAATAAATAAGACTTTACATCTCGTAGTATCTCGTTAACACAGTGTAAGTAGGATTGTGTACTTTGCGTGACATCCAATCTTTTTATTTTACAAATACTGCCGAATGGGCATCTTTCCAGGCCACGGATGGCGTAGACACATACATGCACATGATACGGATGCTCCGAGAGATGTGGGAGACACTGTCTCCCACAAGTCAGACATTAAAGTTTCGTCATGTCCAGGGGATCAGCTCTTCTTCGGCCCTCGCAGCCTCTCCTGCAATCACGGTAGAAACACTGGCGTTGCGGGGAATCAGATGATAAGTAAATTTACGAGGCTGAATAGATAGATGTCCATCCATCGTTTCAGTCTCTGGTAAAATAGGTTTTCCAAGTTCATTCAGCTTTGGTTGGATGTCGAAGGCCCATAAGGTCCTGAACAAAGTTCAATGATAGGCAGTATTGTGATTATCGAGACAGGTACTAACCGAGCGAACAATACCGAAAACGAGTTCATAGCAATGTACATGCCTGGACATATCCTCCGACCGAATCCGAATCCGGCCGTAAAGGTAGGAATTTTCCCATCCAGAAATCGCTCAGGCTGAAACAAATCAGCATTCAAAAACATCTGTTCAAATGAATCGGTCATTCAGTCATGGTCTACCTCCACTGGAAGTATTGGAGATCGCCTGACCTCGGGATCCTGAGCCATAGCACTGGGAGAAATGTTAAATTCATCTAAGCATGAAATGACTTATTACATACTAGACATTCGCCTGGACCCTACTACCCTTGGGTATGAACATGCCATTGTAGACGTCGTCACAGATGTTGCTATGCGCAACACCCAGAGGCAGAATGGGGCGCCACCTAAGTGTCTCTTTCATAACAGCTTGGGTATAAGGGAGACGTTCCATGTCATCAAATTCGGGCAGTCTGTCAATACCAACAACACGATCAAGTTCCTCTTGTGCCTTCTTCATGACTGTAGGATAGTGTAGCATGGCCACTGTGTATGAGTAAAAGGTCAATGATAGCTGACCTAGAAACTTGGTTGATGGTCACTCACTGATAAAAATCTTATAGATAGAGACGCTCTTTAAATTGTTGTGAATAATCAATCATTAGCCAGCCTACTGGATGCACCTACTGTTGTAACTCCTGCTTGCCAAGGGGCACTCAGAGCATAGGCAATTTCGGTATCGCTAAGGCCCCAATTGGCTGTTTTTTCGAGAGCCTTGCTTGCGATAGATGGCATAGCGGTCCCTGTTTCTATGCGTTCTCGCACATCATTCAAAAGGCCGAGGTAGACCCTAGTATCGCGTTTGCGCATTTGTTCTGGTTCATGCCGGAACCACTGTAACCATTTCTGCAATGGATAAGAGGTCTACTCTATGTCCATGTGCATTGAGATTCTTACCGGGAGATAAAGGAGAAAGGGCCACTGATTCTGTCTGTCAGAATGATATTAGATGCGCGCCAATGAATCCACTTACAGTGTCGACCCAAGAATTACTAAGGTCCCTGCGGTTCAGTCAGCAGACTAATAAGAGAGTACAATAGAAGAGGAACTTGCAATGCCCTATTGGTAATGACTCAAGGTCAGCTAAGGTCTAATCAACAATGAATAGCTTGGCACTGACTTTGATAAATCTGTATTATAGATATTTTGATATATATTTGCTATTAAAAAGGAATATGCTGGTACTCACAACGATCGATCTCTTCATTTTCTTTCACAATTTTGTGATTCATGTCCCGAACTCTCCGGCCATATGCGACGCTTGAAACAACGGAGATAGCATACCTTTGAGAGATGAGTGAAAATGCGACTCGCTGGAAACTGATTTTGAAGACTCACCGACGAAGATGCTGAGTATATTCTTCCGAGTCTTTCGCACCCAACAAGTCATTGAGAAGTACTTTAGACTCTAATGATTGAAGTGTCTTGTAAGTTTGCGATGCATCAATGGATAGACCAGCATGCATAAGCTTCAAAAACTTTAATGGGGCACCAATTGTGAAACGTGGTACGCTCACAGCTCGCCAATTTCTCCATCGCGGGCCGTATGGCATACCAACCCCTCGCATCCCACCAGAAAGAAGTTCCCCTCTATCAACCAAGGTCAACTAAATCGCTGAGATGGTTTATCAAAATGACTACTGACCCCATGATATTACGCGGTCGACTGGAATAGATGTTGCCGCGCTTTTCTAGAACATCATAGGCGGCCTTAAGAGTACCCAGAACTAAGAAATTATAAGCTCATATTCGCCAGGAGGACGAAGATCAAAGGTGATGCATACCAACGATGGGTGTGCTGCCCAACCAGAAGGAGATAATGTCACCTAAAGGACAAGACTATTCAGAGGCAACAGATCATATCTGATAATGTGAATCAAAAGCTCACCATACAAATTATGCCACTCTGTGTATCTCCTCCATGGCTGGTAAAAAGGGACGTCCCATCGATTGTCTCCGAAGAGCCCAGGAGCGGGACCGGGAGGCATCCGCCATCTGGTTTTGCGTCTCAGTCGCAACAGGATATAGATCAAACATAGTGAGCTGCAAAACATAAAAAGCACCGTTGCGAACATTTTGGGCGTTGGAAACGATACTGTGAAAGGACCGAAGGGCTGTCCTGCCTTTTCATAAGGTAGCTCCCGGCCTATCATCACTAAGAAGCCGGAACCCCAAACTGGCAAACGCCAGTCCGACGCCAATCCGACTCGGAGATGCTAAATCTCAGCCAAGCGGACAATGAAGAAGGTCTCTTGCGTCCAGAGCACTCGGACATAGTAAATCAACCAAATTCATGGAAAAACGATAAACGATAGCGACATCATGACAGAGAAAATATCTCTAGAGACCCTTAGGCTAGAAAGTGAATCACAAGTCCGTGGTAACAAAATGAAAATCAAAATAGCATCCCTATCAAACTTTGAAGTTCCGAAATCCGAAAGGTGGAGTACATGCGCAAGTCATAGCTCCGCCCTGTCACCACTATGACAATACAGCCTGCATAATACCGTGGGCTACGAAGTCCTCATGATTAAAAGAAAACCCGGATATGAGATTGATTCCGCTGCATTGAGTAATACGACTCATATTCGTGAAACACCCCCAACACAACCCATGAGGAGTGCATCAACAGTGCCAGCAGACTTATCCTCCAGCCATCTATCGAGCCTTTCAAAGAACTGCATGGCGGGTCCTCCTTCCGTTTTTACAGCCTCCTTCGCCGGCCACATCCCTTTTTCCATGATGCCAACGAAGTTTACTAATAAAGTTTCTTCATCGGTAGCATTAGGTGGAGATTTGGTGACAATATCTATACTCCAAGTATCTGCTCCATAAAAGGATGCTTCTCTGATAAAGTGTCGAACATATTCGCTCGGAGGGTTGTCGTCAAGTGTCCACCTCAGCACATGGGCATCGAATGCAATGACTGCCAGAGTTGGGGTCCATCAGTGATTTTATCTGAAACAATCAATAGCGCACCAGACCAGACAATTCCTGGGTGTTTGACCTGGATTGTTACACTTCGTGTACCCGCTTCCGTATCACGGAAGTCATTGATGGCAGAAACAACGAGACCTTGTTCGCTTGCCCACGGTGAGACATAGTCTTCACTCACTGTCAATGGGACCTTGTATGGACTCAAGAAGGCAGAAAACGGATAGAGCGAATCCCAGTCTGAGTTATAGTCATTCATCATGATCGGCTCGGGAACAACATCCGACGTGGAAAATTCTTTTGTGATATCTTCAACAAGAAGGGCGAGTCCAGGAGCACCATCCGACCCAGCTATATGTAGAAAGTGCTCTTGTGTCGTTATCTGAAAAATTCTCAGGGATTTATTCGAAATCATTAAAAGAAGACGCACGTTTTCGGAATGTAGAATAAATAATCTCTTTTGGTGCATCTTATCAAATGGATGTTTCATAGAGAAAACAGCCATGGCAATCGCTGTCGCAGTGGTTGACAACATGATCGCATTTAATAGTTTTCGATGCCCAAACCGGTGAGCGAAGGGCACAATGAGTGGAAGTGCTTGTGCACCCAGAAGTGCCACTATTGTTGCTACAATATTGTCTGCGGGTGCTTGAGCCCCGAATCGACCAGTCTAGGCGCCATGGACTTGGATGATTCTTGCTGACAACATCCTAGTAAAGTATAGATTGACTCACCAGGGGTACAAAGACTTCGGAGACAATAGCTAGCATAAGGGAACCGATAAGTAGGGGCTCCAATTGTGCGATGGCGTATGTGATCAGGGATATATCAGTCGTATTCCCGGTGATCAGACGGTTCAACAGTAACGCAATGAAAAACGGCAAGCCAGATAGGAAGAACAGGCCTGCCGATCCAATTCCAGCCATTTGTATTCCATATGCTAGCCCAGACTGTAGAACGAGAAGAGCGTTGAGGATGTCTTGCTCAGAAACTGGCCCAACCAGATATTGAGACAGCAATGCACCGAGGAGGGCAGGCGGTGCATACAGAACAATCGGAGAGAACGGATTTGAAAACCAGCTCATACCCTTGTTCAGTCCCTTACTCATTATTAGAGCAACCAAATTGGGCATGGTAGCCGTGCCAAAAGTGGATGCCATAACCGCCACCAAGCCTCGGACCAAATTAGCCCTTTCTTTTCGAGCCGTCGAAATCCGCACGAAGGTGAGCGAAACAACGAAAAGGGCTAGGTACATAACTCTTGCAGTTTTGAAGGAATACATATAGAACTTTCCGAAGAGCGTGAAATATACAGTCGAGGGTCGTGCATACCCTGCAGTCAAGGTGGGCAATGGTGATTGGTCAGAAGATAGGAATCGGAGAAGCGCTAAAACATTCTCAGCCATGTGCTTGTGGAGTCATCAGAATTACCCGATTTCCATCGCATATGAATCTTACCTGAGCAACGCCGGGTTCAATATTCTCAACAAGATCCTGAAGTAAAGTCCAATATTTCCATGTCAGATGCTGTAGTCAATGAACGAACCTTCCGCATATGATAAACATAGCTATTCCCAACGATTGCCATCTATATAAGACTCTTTCGATTGGCAAACGGCAAAATCTTTGAAGGATGTACTCACATCGAGACCGGTTATATTGAGGTATTGCTCAAACTGTCGAAAATCTGTACTAGATCACTTTCAGAATTTTAATACATGCGTGCAGGAACAACCCTTACTCTGACAGAAGGATGCCTGAGCTAAAGATATCGTTGGCAAAAACAGTACCAAAAGGCCTTTCCAAATGAGATAAGCACGAGTGAGATAGGAACTGTAAGAACTCAAGACAGCACCTAGGGACACGAGAATATGCGTCGATCATCTGTTCAGATGTTGCTTGGAAAAGCAGCTCACGACCTGTTGAGCCCGCAGCTTCGGTCACGTCAGTAATTGACTCCCACGGAATGGCAAGATAGATAGACACCTTCGAGGTTTATAACAGCGCGAACACTGGGCTTAGTCAGACACAGCTTCAGGGATATTTTAGAGAAAGACACACGTTGATGCAATTGGGTGCTGCGTGGAAAAAAGATGCGAGCTGTCTTGAAGTGATTCTTCCGCATGGTTGAATACTGAAGGCACTTCAGAAGAATAGAATGAGATATGTGGTATATCGACTTACAGAGGACAATCGAGTGTTTAGGTGACCAGTCCGGTGTATTTATGAGCACCCGCATGACATCAAGCATGACCCCAACAGCAAGACCATCATCAGCAGCCCCTGGACTTGGCAATGTACTGTCCAGATGTGCATTGACCAAAATAGCATGTTCCTTTCCCGCTGGCGTTCCGTCCGAAATACGAATGATGATATTTGTCAGGTTAACATAGGTCTTGTATACTCGTTTGCCCATCATGTCAAACCTTGACAGAATCAGTCCGTTGTTTTCCCAATAGATAGAAGACAAGGATACACCTATGGCTACCGCTACCTTGTTGATGCCAGATCTCACACTCTAGTTTCCGCTCAGTTGTCGCTACGATTTTTTTGCATTCAGTCTGCATTATCCCGGCTTGCTGAGTCATCCATGTGTCTGCGAGAGCATGTTCAAATGTTCCGACAGTTCTATAGCCAATGTCCTCTGATAGGTACTTTGCAACGCCAAGGATATTGACTTCTGAGATTTGCGGCAACCCTGAGGAGGGATTTGCACTGAATGCAACATTTCATTAGCATAAGCCTTTATAGTTCGGGTTCCTAGTACCCACAGGTCAACAAGTGGTTCTGGAAGTGCTAAAAGAGACTTAAGTGGCGGTGACAGGCATCCGAAGCAGCTGAGCTCACCATAATGTTGTTTAAGAGAGATAAAGGGTACGCCTATAAGAACTGGCGACAGAGCAAGTAATGAGCGCAGTGGCCCCCATCTCCAACGAATGGTCATGATGGAGCAGAATCAGATGAGAAGGCTTGGGGTAACTACAGGAGGCTCAGTGATTTTGGAATATATGAAGATCTAGCTGTCGACGATGGCAGTGCAATGATCCAAAGAGTGACTGCTGAATGAATTTATGCTCGATGATTGTGAACTTGAAGGTCAAATTTTTCGGCGTCATCGCGTTTCGAGATCTCGAGTCACCTGTCAACTAATATGTCAAACTAGATGTGTCACAAGCTAATGTCACAGTGTTTTCAGCTTCTACCAGGTACTACACTCATTGCAGTGCGGACTGTGTACGTACACCGCGTAATAAGTTGTTGAATAAGAAAAAACACTCATTGCAGTCGTCCAAATCCATTTCAATTAATCTCTTGCATTGCCTCTCCTGGTCCATCTACTCATGCGATATATCACCACTTGTATTCATTATTCTGCAAGATACCTCAGGTTACATGTGCTGATTAGAACTGATATGCTTTTCATGGCTCGACGACGTATACATGTTGCCTGTTGTTGATCACGCTTCGCAGGTGGCGAAGTAAAAAATGAGTTTTTTAAAGAAAGAAAAGTCTCTGAAAAGTCCCTGTCTGAATAGATCCCAAAAATTGTGTCATTCCAAGAAATATGTAAATATCGTACAGGATGCGTTACTACCCAGAGTCCGAGAGGTGGAGCCAGGAAAGCATACACAAGACTGAGATGCCAGAAGATCACATGAATTTACTGCCTCATATCCCAAGAAAACTAAGAAATTACTATCATCCTTCGTAAAGAATACTGCCTTTCAGTCTCAGATCACTGTACCAGGGAGTGTGTTACTGTTTCTTTTTCTTTGGGCCTACAAAGATGACCAAAAAAAGTAAATCGATCTCCGATCAAATTATCAGGATAATCAGCACGCACCGCCCTTGGATCTATGGTCCGCATGTATGTCGTCCGCGGACGATTCCGCTCTCTGCCTTTTACGCTTAGTTGTGAGATCCCTCCAGAAACCGACAGGTGCACCAGGGTCGTCGAGACATTGGGGACAGAACCATTCACCGTCAGGAACAGCGTCGAGAGGTGGGTTCAGGCACTCGAGGTGCCATGGAGAATCACACTTGAGCGAAGGATCAGTTTAACATCCGAACAATGAAGAGTATTTGAAAGTACTTTATCACACTCCAGTGGGTCACCATCATCCTTCTTGCATCTGACGCATTCTTGGGGAGACTGAACATCACAAGGGTGCCTCGGCAGATCAGAGAACTTGTCATTGGGTTTTGCTAAGAGCACCGTTGTGTTTTGCCCTGCAGCAATGCTACCAAAACGAAGTCATTTCCTATCCTACACCAAGCCTTAAATTAGGCGCTTACTCGAGGATCTCAATACCCTGCAAAGGAATATTTATTGTTGGCTTTGTTGAACTTTTGGGTTCATCAGTCCCCAGGCCGAGCTCCCCATTTGCAGCATTTTGCCCATAACAAACCGTAGTAGGTGTTCCGTCGTCATCAGGCGTGATCAGCCAATGTGTTACTCCGCCTGAACACGCGAGTGAAACTTTACAGCCCCTGCACAGACAGATGTCAGCCTGACAGCACGATCATCAAGGTCTTTTTAGACTGACACAACAGCCTGCAGAAAGCGGAAGGTAGAATAAGGGGAACCCGACGATCCTACAGTTGCAATGTTTCAATCCAATCAGGCACATAAGCTTAATTTGGATATTTTGACACACCTTCACCACTATTTTTCCACTGAAGTTGGATAGGGATGAATATATGGGAAAAAAGCGTCGACTGGATCTCGCACCTTTCCAGCCATATAGTACATTCCCCGCTTATCTAATACTACGGAATTCGTTGAACCAGCGGATACCGCAGAGGCAAGCGACCCATCATCCGGACCAGAGAACTGATGTTTTGCTCTCAGTAAGAGAATCAAAGCAAAGGGAAAACATAATCCTACTTGGGGTACGGGCTTGGGTCTGAGGATATCAACTTGATTCCCGAGCCCGAGCCTGCAATATCCATTGTAACCCCAAACATAAACAATTCTGCGAATGGATAGTTAATGAATGGTAGGGTTTGTAGCAGCGCACACACCCTGTGTCGTCGAGTGCTAAGCTGTGCTGCTGCCCTGAAGCAATTTGCACGATCTTCTTCCCATCGAGTTCTTTGACATATACTACTCAAGATCTTCAGGGGAAGAATCCAATAAATGCTAGAGATGACTCACCAGGACTGTCCTCGATGTCGAAGGTGGATTTATTCCCAGTAGAAATTCGTTCGCCGGTCGTTCCGATTCCAAGCTGGCCTTTCTCTGCACTACCAAAAGAGAACACTGAAGACATACAGTTCAGTCAATTCGATTAGATGCAGACGTGAAGTTTTCCCTACCTTTGCCGGTATCTGTCAACAAAAGAGAGAAGGAGATGCCGGCTGAAGCCCGTATAACACATTCCTTACTGCCGTTGTATGTGACATTAACAGCCTTGAAATATGTAACTTCGGGACCACACTACATGAATGTTGGAAAAGCTCATAGATAATTAATATGGACATGGACTGCGCACCTGGCCTAGGTTATTGACTCCAGCCGACCAGACACTCCCGTCGCTTCCCACTAGAAGCGTGTGGTTTCTACCACACGCAGCGTAGACGAATTTGGTCCCCTTCGCTGCGCCTAGTTCGCTAGCTTTTAAGAGCCTCGGCGCATTCTCCGAGATGTATTCTTCGCCAGAGATGCCCAAGCAAGAAAATCCATTCCTTCCAAACAGCCACGCATCCCCATCGACATCGATTGCGACAAAATGGCAGCTAGCACAGGATGTATGTACGGAGGTTATTTTGACGTTCACAAGAGATCGTAGGATACTAGGTTCCAGCAGGTCTGGGTTTCTGTCGCGGCAGGAATTGATAGTGCAACTTAGAAACTATGTTTGTGAATGGCTGGCAGCACAGAAATACTCACAATAGCTCTCCAGTTTCCGTATTTATGGTGCCTGTGCGATCCTTTCGTCCCAGTCTGGGCCTATGTATCCATGGGAAGACACAAAAGTCATTTGGTTGAAATCCTACAACTGTGAGAATGCCATGCGTACCAGTCTGTTCCCCCACAAATTAACACTGGATACAGGGGTAGAGTCATAAGCATGTAGAAATGACATTAACAATGATTTTACATACACCTGCCCCACTTTGGTGTGTCAGGATCCATCTTATTGTTCGCAGCAGCAAGATCAACAGTATTCATTGATGTGGATGGTTGACAAGTGGCAGACGCTCGCTTTGCTGTTAGCTCTTCACAATTTTCCAAAAGGCTGTCATTCGGGCTTGTTCAAATCCACAACATTGTATGCATAACATGACATATGGACTACTCTTACACTTCTCACGGACTATCTAACTTCAATGTCGATGTATAGACGGTTAGAAGTTCCTCTTCTCAGTTGGCGGGAGCGCTTGTCCATCAGTCAGGACCCAATTAATACTATGGAGGTAGTAAGGCGAAAAGGATGAGTGAAGGAGATAAGAAGACTCACAGATGCTAGTTCCCGTACGTTTGATAGAATACTAGTCATAAATGTCCATAGTTAGATCGGGTCACGAGAGTCACCGAGAAACATTACCTCAAAGTCATCTCCTTCTAAGATTACTACATCACCGTGAACGAGACTCACGGTAAGTGTCACTTTTTCGGCTTTCCGTGTCTTATTGACTGCTTCTCGTCGTATCGGAGTCAGTCGTAGTTGATCGTTTCGTTTTTCGGTTTCCTCTGGCGCTATCTCCGATTCAGCTTCGACATCTTCTTCAGGTTGAACGGGCCAAATTCGATCTTCTTCAGAATCAAGATTGTCCGTCGGAATCAATGTGTCAAGATTAGGTATGTGTGCTTGGAAGTCGTCCAATGACTTCGGCCTAAATTTCATAACGGTCTCGCACCCAAGGCACATGATGATTATACAACGTCGTTTGGCGGAAAGCAGGTCTGAGTTCTGGTAGCACAGCATAAGCATAAGTCAAAAGCCATTCAGAGTAACTCGCCCGCTTGCTTCCTGCAGTCACCCAGGCCCGAATATCCAACTTTGATATATTGATATCGGGCATTGCACCATAAACTCTTACTCTGGTCTGCATCAACTCTCTCGCTACTCGTAAACAATCTGGTGCAGAATTCCAAGACGAAGGAATGCTGCCTGTATCATCTACGGAATGCACAAAATACAGATCTATGGGAAAGTAATTAATTCAATCAGTGTGGCCAAACCTAGGAAGTAGAATTGCGCAACTTGAACTGCCATCGCCGGTCGACCGGCCTAATGGTACATGTATCTGTATGGAACTCAGCA
>Ga0153929_1000722_pt1 | contig 12189 bp, 9 predicted proteins | sample TSNJ013MetaG_FD_104689 | JGI IMG/M metagenome (GOLD analysis project Ga0153929, IMG submission 104689) | Attine ant fungus gardens microbial communities from New Jersey, USA - TSNJ013 MetaG | ecosystem: Host-associated > Fungi > Mycelium > Unclassified | place: USA: New Jersey, Wharton State...
CGGCATGCAGCAAACAAAATGACAATTACTTTATCTCCCAGGCGCTCAGTAAAAAGCTTCGTCCACTGATCGATGCCCGCGTGAAAGCCGACTACCTGATTCGTTCTGAAGTAAGCGTCGCGCTGGCAACAGCCGCGACGGCTGGCGCCGAAGCGATAGTTCAGAGAGTAATCTGACCCTTGGCGTGGAGCCACCCTTTCGGCGATCCTCCCCGCTAGGCGCCGTTGCGGAACCCGCCCTGCCAGTCTGATTCCCGGCGGGACGTTCCTGATTGATCTTGCTTGAAATTCCCGAAAGCATAAAACCACCGGCATGTCCGGCGCTTTTGCTCGGTCCAGGCGCCATTTTGTCGTGCTTGGCCGTATTGGCCGCGTTCCGGGAAATACCATTCCATACCGGGTTAGCCATTCGGCCGATATTCCCGTGACCAGCCGACGCGGTACACTCGTGCCCTTAGGACTTTCGCCAATTCACGCACTCAAGATGGGTACGCATATCTCTGTTTCGTCTACCGCTCAAGACCCGGCCAACGCCGCGCAGGAACCCGGCGGCGCCGTCGATCTGTCGCATCACACTCCCATGATGCAGCAGTACCTGCGCATCAAAGGGGAGCACCCCGGCACGCTCGTGTTTTACCGGATGGGCGACTTCTACGAGCTATTCTTCGACGACGCCGTCAAAGCTTCACGCCTCCTCGACCTGACGCTCACGCAACGCGGGGCGTCGGGCGGCAACCCGATCAAGATGGCTGGCATCCCCCATCATTCGTGCGAGCAATATCTGGCGAAGCTCGTGAAACTCGGGGAATCCGTCGCTATTTGCGAGCAGATCGGCGACCCGGCGACATCGAAGGGGCCGGTCGAACGCAAGGTCGTGCGTGTGGTCACGCCCGGTACGCTGACCGATGCAGCGCTCCTCTCGGACAAAAACGACGTCTTCCTGCTCGCCCTCTGCCCGGCGCATAACCGCCGCGGTGTGGTCACGAGCGTCGGCCTGGCGTGGCTGAACCTGGCGAGCGGCGCATTGCGCCTCGCCGAGGTTGCGCCTGATCAATTGAGCGCGGCGCTTGAGCGTATTCGCCCGGCTGAAACGCTGATCGCGGACTCATTTTCCACGACCAACGCGCCGTTCGAAGTGCCGAACGTAGGGGCAACAACACGGGCGCCCGCGTGGCATTTCGATATCGACTCGGGCATGCAACGTCTGCGCGAGCAACTCGATGTCGCCAGCCTCGACGGCTTCGGTGCGCACTCGCTGACCTGCGCATGCGGTGCCGCAGGCGCGCTGCTGCTGTACGCAGCTTCCACCCAGGGCCAGCAACTGCGGCACGTGCGCAGCCTGAAGGTGGAGTACGAATCGGAGTACATCGGCCTCGACCCGGCCACGCGGCGCAATCTCGAACTGACCGAGACCTTGCGCGGCACAGAATCCCCCACTTTATGTTCGCTGCTGGACACATGCTGCACGACCATGGGCAGCCGTCTGCTGCGGCACTGGCTGCATCATCCGCCACGTGAGTTCACCATCGCGCAAAGCCGGCAGCGCGCAATCGGCGCATTGCTTGACGCACCCGCAACCGCCAGCCTGGACGGTTTGCGCGCAGCATTGCGGCAGATTTCGGATATCGAACGGATTACGGGGCGGCTTGCACTGCTGTCGGCCCGGCCACGCGATCTCTCCAGCCTGCGCGATACCTTTGCGGCACTCCCCCAGCTGCGCGAGCGGCTTGCTGCCGTGAAGATGAATGCGGCATCGCTTGAACGTATCGACGTATCGCTCGAGCCGCCGCCTGAATGCCTCGCGTTGCTGACCCGCGCAATCGCGCCCGAACCCGCGGCGCTGATTCGCGACGGTGGGGTAATCGCGCGCGGTTACGACGCCGACCTCGACGAGCTTCGCGACATCTCGGAGAACTGCGACCAGTTCCTGATCGACCTGGAAACGCGTGAGCGCACACGAACGGGCATCGCGAATCTGCGAGTCGAGTACAACAAGGTGCACGGCTTTTATATCGAAGTCACGCGCGGTCAGACGGACAAGGTTCCTGATGACTACCGCCGGCGCCAAACGCTGAAAAACGCCGAGCGTTACATCACGCCGGAATTGAAGACCTTCGAAGACAAGGCGCTGTCTGCGCAAGACCGGGCGCTGGCTCGCGAGCGTTTGCTCTACGACGCCGTGCTGCAAACGCTGCTGCCGCACATTGGCGACTGCCAGCGCGTAGCGGCTGCGCTTGCCGAACTCGACCTGCTTGGCGCGTTCGCGGAACGAGCGCTCGCGCTCGACTGGATCGCACCGGAGTTCGCGGGAGACGCAGGTATCGATATCGAGCAGGGACGGCATCCGGTAGTGGAAGCGCAGGTCGAGCAGTTCATCGCCAACGATTGTTGCCTGAATACGGAACGCAAGCTGCTGCTGATCACCGGACCGAACATGGGCGGTAAGTCGACGTTCATGCGGCAGACCGCATTGATCGCGCTGCTGGCTTACGTAGGCAGCTACGTGCCCGCGAAACGTGCGCGCTTTGGGCCCATCGACCGCATCTTCACGCGCATCGGCGCCGCCGATGATCTCGCCGGCGGCCGTTCCACCTTCATGGTCGAGATGACGGAAGCGGCGGCCATCCTCAACGACGCCACACCGTCGAGTCTTGTGCTGATGGACGAGATCGGCCGCGGTACGTCCACCTTCGATGGCCTCGCGCTTGCGTGGGCCATCGCGCGTCATCTGCTGTCGCATAACGGCTGCCACACGCTGTTCGCCACGCATTACTTTGAACTAACGCAGTTGCCTGCCGAGTTCGCTCAAGCAGCAAACGTGCATTTGTCGGCGGTTGAACATGACCACGGCATCGTGTTCCTGCACGCAGTGAGCGAAGGTCCCGCAAACCAGAGCTACGGCTTGCAGGTCGCCCAACTGGCGGGCGTGCCACCGGCTGTCATCAAGGCCGCAAGAAAACACCTGGCGCATCTGGAGCAGCAGTCGATCGGTCAGCCATCGCCGCAATTCGATCTGTTTGCGGGACCTGTTGTCGAAATAGCTGACGCCTACGACCACGATGAACCGGTCGAAGCGCAGCCGCATCCCGCGCTTGACCGGCTGCGCGCAATCGATCCGAACGAATTGCGCCCACGCGACGCGCTCGATCTGCTCTACGAGCTTCATGAGCTGGCGTCGAACGCTCCGGATGCGTCGCGTTAAGGCGGACTTTGCCATCGACCGGCCGGGCGCGCGACGCATGGTGCGCACTCGCGTCGTCGTTACTTGCCTAAGCGCCCTCTTCCTGCTGGCCGGAAGGCCGCAGCGCGCGCAAGCTGAGGCACCGCCGCTCGCTCCGCTTACGCCGCTCACATTCGCAATCGCGTCGAATGTGCTCGACAAACCCGCCGGCGAAACTGCGCTCCAGCATCTGCTCGACGCCATCGGACAAGAACGGAACACTTCGTTCATCGTCTACGACGGCGACCTCAAAGGCGAAACGGAACCGTGCCGGGATTCGCTCTACGACACCCGCCAGCAAATCTTCGATAGCTCCCGCAAACCGGTCGTCCTGCTGCCTGGTGGCAACGACTGGGCATCCTGCGGTCTCGCGCAGGCGGGCAGTTACGATCCGGTCGAGCGGCTGGATTTCATTCGCCAGTTGTTCTTCGGCGACTCGAGTTCGCTCGGCCAGACGCCCATGAACGTGATCCGCGAAAGCGATGTCGCGCGCTTTCGGCCGTTCCGCGAAAATGTCCGGTGGCAAAGCAACGGCGTCGCATTCATTGGCTTGAACGCACCCGCCCCGAACAATCACTATCTGAGCGCAGGCGGGCGTAACGGAGAATTCGAGGACCGTTCCGTGGCCAATGCATTCTGGCTGGAACATGCGGTTGAAACCGCGCGACGTTCGGACATGCGTGCGGTCGTCGTCATCTTGCAGGGTGACCCCGACTTCGCGCGTTACGAGCGTCGCGATCGTTTCGCGTGGCTGCGTTTTTCTCGCGGCGATACATCGCGCGACGGGTTTCTCGAACTCAAGCGCAGTCTTGTCAAAGCCGCCGAATTGTTTCGTGGACCCGTGATCGTGATCCACGAATCGGATACGCCCATACCTAGGGGCTTTCGCATCGATCAACCGTTGCACAACGACAAAGGCGCGGTGGTGGCCAATCTGACGCGTATTGCGATCGGCTTGAAGAAACCACAATCGGAATGGCTCGAGGTCGAATCGGACTTTGCGTGGCGGCCGCCCTTTCGGGTTCGCGTGCGTGACGTGGTTGTCCGGACGGTAGCGCCCGGCCCGGCATCGGCGCCGACCTTGCCGGCGTCTTCGTCCATACCGTCGTCGTTCCCTATGCCCTCTTCCATACCCGGCGTTGAAAACGATACTCCCGGGCCTTCGTCGTTTTTCCAGCAGATGCAGCCGGTACAGCCAACGCAACAGACGCAACACTCCGCGCCGCCGGTCCAACCGGACACCTCAACGCCCACATCCAATGCCGCGTCTTCAGTGCCGCCCATACTCAACTTGAACTCGCCCGCGAACCTGCCACCAATCCTGCCGATACCGTCGAGTCCGGCGAGCGGTGCATCGGGCATGGATACGCATCAGTAGTCTCTTACCTGGATCATCACGCGAGATAAAACAAAGGCGCAGCAACCTGCCTGCGCCTTGTTTCACATCGCTTCGATCAACCCGTACAAAACGCCTCAGTGCAAGGTCGGGCCAACGTCCTTGCCCGGCTCCTCGTCGTCCTCGTCAAGGACTTCGAGCCCGTCGAGGCCATGTGCGTGCTGATGTTCCTTCTCGTCCTCGGTGGCTTCGCGGACTTCCTGCACATTCAGCGCGAAACGCAGCGCCATGCCTGCGAGCGGATGATTGCCGTCGAGCACGACTTTATCTTCCGCTACGTCAGTGACTGTGTAGATCAGCGAATCGAGTTCGTCCTCGCCGTCTTCCGGAGTGCCTTCGAACTGCATGCCGACTTCCAGCGGTTCCGGAAAACGGCCGCGTGCCTCGACTTTCACGAGATCGGGATCGTACTCACCGAACGCATCCTGCGGTTCGAGCTGCAACTGGGTCTGATAACCGGCTTCCTGTCCGTCGAGTGCTTCCTCGATCTTGGGGAACGTGCCATCATAGCCGCCGTGCAGATAGACCATCGGCTCGTCGCTTTCCTCGATCAGATTGCCATGAGCGTCCGAGAGCTTATAGGCTACTGATACGACGGTGTCTTTTGCGATTTTCATTGGATTCTCCAAGATACAAGCCTCAATTATACGATGCCAGCGCGGTCCCCTAACGTTCCCTCAAGTCCTTTCGCGGTGCCGCTTCCCGACGAACCTGCAACCCTGCTCGGCAACCTCACGCCCGCGCAATTCATGCGCCGGTACTGGCAGAAAAAACCGCTCCTGATCCGTCAGGCGATTCCCGGCATTCAAGCGCCGCTCTCGCGCGACGAACTGTTCGAGCTCGCCGACAGCGAAGACGCCGAATCGCGCCTCATTACCCATTTTCGCAAGTCCTGGGCAATGGAGCACGGGCCTTTTGCACCCGATGAATTGCCATCTGTGAAAAAGCGTGACTGGACATTACTCGTGCAAGGGGTGAACCTGCACGACGACCGTGCCCGCGCGTTGCTCGACCGCTTCCGTTTCATCCCCGACGCCCGCCTCGACGACCTCATGATTTCGTACGCTACCGACGGCGGCGGCGTGGGCGCGCACTTCGATTCATACGACGTCTTCCTGTTGCAAGTTCACGGCAAACGGCGCTGGCGATTTGGCGCGCAGCGCGATCTCTCGCTAAAAGAGGGATTGCCGTTGAAAGTTTTACAGCACTTCGAAGCGGACGAGGAATGGGTGCTGGAACCGGGCGACATGCTTTATTTGCCGCCTCACATCGCTCACGACGGCGTGGCTGAAGGTGAATGCATGACAGCCTCGATCGGCTTCCGGGCGCCTTCTGCAAGCGAACTGTCAGGCCAGTTCCTCTACCACCTTGCGGAGCGCCTCGACGACGCCCCCAGCGCCGGCGCCAAGGGGGGCGCCCAACGCTACCGCGACCCGGCCCAGCCGGCGGTCAGTCACCCGGCATTGTTGCCGCCGCTCCTGATCGAACGGGTTGGCGCGATCCTTGCGAAGATTGAATGGAATGAGAGGGACGTTGCTTCGTTTCTCGGAACGTATCTCAGCGAACCGAAGCTGAATGTCATATTTGATCCGCCGCGACGGCCTTTGAATGAGAACCGGTTTATCGATTGCGCGAAAGAGTCTGGTTTGAAGCTAGATAAAAAGACTGTGCTGCTTTATGACAAGCACGCTTATTTTATGAATGGCGAGCAGGATTTAATGTCGGGAAAGGTCAAAAAATGGCTCCCTGAACTCGCCGACAAACGCTATTTGGAGGGGAAACGCTTTGTAACACTCTCAGGCGATTCGTCAATGACAGTGCTACTGCACGAGTGGTATTGTGCGGGCTGGATACAAGTCGACGCAAACGCCTAGTGTTTGGCCTGTCTTGCTGTTCCGCGGGTTGAAATGTATGAGAAAGACAACGTATTGGCCCCTGATTTATCGACGGTCGATACGAAAGTGCATATAATTTCCGCCCAAGCCGTAGGAAGTCTCACAGACATACATAATGTGAGTCCACAACGGCCCGGGTCGGTGTTGGAGCACACATTACCGGTACTTTGCGCTGTTGCTTACCTTTAACCATAAAAGGACGTGATCATGAAGAAATCTCTCCTCGTAGCATCCCTGTTGGCTGCTGTTGCTCTTGCTGCATGCAACAAGTCTAGCGATACGGCTGCTCCGGGCGCTGCTAGCGATACCTCGGCTGCTTCGGCACCTGCTGCTGCTGCTTCGGACGCTACGGCGGCTGCAAGCGACGCGGGCGCTGCAGCATCGACCGCAACGGCCGCTGCAAGCGACGCGACCGCGGCTGCTGCATCGGCAACCGACGCAGCTTCGGCTGCTGCTCCCGCTTCGGGCGCAAGCCAGTAAGCGTATAGTCAGGGGCTTAGTTTCCCGCTCTTTTAGCTGTTTCATCTTGCTGAAAACGAAGCCTCCGCAGTAAGCCTCGCAGGATGTTATTCTGGGAGGCTTATGAAAAAACCGGCCCTCGGGCCGGTTTTTTTACGTCTGCTGATTTCTTTGTATCGATGCACGCTGGTTGTTGATGCAGCGCGGTTTGCAGCGTTTATGGGGAAACGCGAACCGGAGTCATAAGGACAACCAGTCGAACCCATCGGCTTGCGTGGCGACCACGACATCGGCCGGCGTGCCGCCCAGCACGGCGGCGAGCGCCGCCTGGGCGAGCTCAGGCAAGTTGTTCTGCTGACTCAGGTGCGCGGCCACCAGATGGCGCAGCTTCGATCGATCGAGCGCTGCGAGAATCCCCGCAGCGGCGTCGTTATTCAGGTGTCCATGCATACCGCCAATACGCGCCTTGAGCGACGGTGGATAGCGGCTTGTCGCGAGCATCTCGACATCGTGATTCGACTCAAGCACCAACGCATCGCAACCGCTCAATACGTTCGTGATGTGTGCTGTCGCGCCGCCAACATCGGTCAGGACGCCCAAACGGCTTACGCCGTCCGAGAACACGTACTGGAGGGGTTCACGCGCGTCGTGTGGCACAGTGTAGGGGAGCACTTCCAGGTTCCCCACCATCACGCTCTCATCGCCCCAGAGCACCCGAAGATCGACCGGGGCATCATCCGCACCCACTGCGCGGGCGGTGCCCCAGCTCATGTGCAACGGAATAGACCATTTGCGCGCCAGCGTCAGCGCACCGCCAATGTGATCCGTGTGCTCATGCGTGATAAGAATGGCGTCGATCTGGTCTGCCCGCACGTCGAGCCGCGCCAGACGCCGCTCGACTTCCTTCGCGGAGAAACCGCAATCCAGCAGCACGCGTGTAGTCGTCGTGCCGCTGACCGACTCGACCAGCAACGCGTTGCCTTCGCTGCCGCTGCCGAGACTGGCAAAACGCATTGGCGAAAACCTAGTTCAACTGCGCGTGCAACAGCGCGACAATTCGTTGCGCATCGGTGGACGTGTCGACCTGGCCGTTCGCATCTACCACGGCAATCTCCGTGACGGTGTCCGCCTTCGGACGCACGTTGACCATGAACTCGCGCGAAGGCTTGGGCGTGCCGCCGCTAAAGAGCTTGCCGAGCAAACCTTCCTTCTTCAACTCCGCCATGGAGTCCGAGAACCGCACGTAATACAGGCCCTTCGCACGATCCCGGTTGTCGACGGTGAAGTTCGTCCGGTCGAGCGCAAGGCCTACACGCAACCACGCGCTGTCGAACGGCTCGGATAGATCGAGCGTGGACGGGCCACCCGTCGGATCTGTCGTGGCCGTTGCAGTCGCCGGCGTTGCGTCGGTCAGGAGTTGCTTGGCCTGCGCGTCGGTAAGACCGAATTTCTCCATCAGCTTCGCTAGGAACGCCGCTTCGAGTGCGGGGTTACGCGGCCGCTCAACCCATTTCGACGAAGTCTTGTCCTGGCCGGTCAGCACTTCTTCCATTGCGCTGTGCGTGATGGAGATGTCAGTGGAACCGCTCGCGCCGCGCTCGACCAGCGTACGGAACTGATCGCGCGTACCCGATGAATACGCAAAGTCGACCAGCTTGCCAATGCTCTTCCTGAACCAGTCATCCGGAATGTTCGCGCGGTTTTCAGCCCAGTCGGTCGTCATGATGCCGGTAGAAGCAGCGTCGGTCTTGAGCGTGAAACCGTTCTCTTGCCAGAACTCCTGCAACTGCGGCCAGAGCTGGTCGGGGGAACGACCATCGACAACTAGCCAACGGCGATCTCCATCACGCTCCACGTGCATGCCGAACGGGTCTTGCGGCGTTGGCACACCCACGGTCGCATTGCCTGCGGGCGTAAGCGAACGTGGCGCAGCGCCGCCAAGCGTATTCAGCTTGGGTGGTGCGGCATAACGCTGGCTGATGTCCGCCGTGCTCAGATCCGATGGCACGGTCAGCGTAGGCGCCGTTTCAGCACCCTTGTAGTTGACCCGATCCGGCGCGAGCCAGTCGTTCAACGTGTCACAACCGGCAAGCGAGATCAGCGTACCGATTCCAAGCGACAGCACGCTCAGGGTGCGAGCGTGATTGAATAAGGCGGAACGTTTCATGAGGTCCTTCGTGATGCTGAATGCGCGTTGCCTGGAAGCTAAGCCGGGAACGGGTCGATGAACGACGGGTTGATGACACTCGCTGGCTGGCCAAACGGTAATAAGGCCGAAACCACTGCACATTGCAGCGGGACGCACGTTCTAAATGCGCCCCGCCGCTGGCCGTCAGGCCAGAAGTCCTGTTTCGCGCAATGCGTCGCGCACGACATCGTGATAGCGCGCATCGAGCGGCGTCAGCGGCAGGCGAATCCCGTTTTCCATCCGCCCGAGCGCAGCAAGCGCCCACTTCGCGGGGATTGGATTCGACTCGCAAAACATCTGCTTGTGCAGCGACAGCAAGCTCAGGTGAATCTTGCGCGCGGTGATCGCGTCGCCGGCAAGTGCTGCACGGCAGAGTTCGCTCATCGCTCTCGGCGCGACGTTGGCGGTCACCGAAATGTTGCCGTGGCCACCGAGCAGCATCAACGCGATCGCGGTCGGATCGTCGCCGCTGTAGATCGCGAAATGCGCCGGCGCGTACTTGATCAGGTTTGCCGCACGGTCGATATTGCCCGTCGCTTCCTTCACGCCCACAATGCCCGGCACCTCCGCGAGACGCAGCACGGTGTCGTGGTTCATGTCGGCGACGGTCCGGCCCGGAACGTTATACAGGATGACGGGCAAGTCGACGGATTCGGCGATTCGGCGGAAGTGCTGGTACATGCCTTCTTGCGTCGGCTTGTTGTAGTAAGGAACTACTTGCAGCGTGGCGTCGGCGCCGACTTCCTTGGCTGCCTTAGCCAGTTCGACCGCCTCCGACGTGGAGTTGCCACCCGCGCCGGCAATGATCGGAAAACGCTTGGCCGTATGTTCGACGGCGGTTTTCACCATCAGGATATGTTCGTCCACTGAGAGCGTGGCCGATTCGCCGCTGGTGCCGACCACGACGAGGCCGTTCGAGCCCTCTTGCGCATGCCAGTCGATCAGTTTTCGAAACGCCGGCAGATCGAGACTACCGTCCTCGTGCATCGGGGTGACGATGGCAGGAATGCTGCCGCGGATCTGGATGCCGCCGTGTGTTCCGTTTGTCATGAAACGCTATGAAATTGGTCGGTAAACCGCGATTGTAGCGGATTAGCCTTGCAGTACGTAACGAACGGGATCTGACTCATTGTTACGTTCCGTAAGACCTGTTGGAGTTGGCCGCGACGGCGCGGCGGCGACTATGCGCTGCACGCAGGATGCGCGCGGCACGTTGATAAAACCATCCTGATAAGCGATGACCCGCAACCGGCCTCGCACGGCTTCGAGCAGTTCGCCGGGAGTGAGCAGGAAATCCGGATTCGACGGTTTGCCAAAGCGTTCGTTGCCCACCGCGAAGGTTTCGTAGAGCAGCACGCCGCCGGGCGCGAGGGCATCGAATAAATAGGGGAACAACGGCCGGTGGAGATAATTCGTCACTACCACCGCTGCGAATTTTTCGTCTTCGCGCAGCGGCCAGCTTGCATTTTCCAGATCGGCGCAACGCGTAGTGATATGCTGCACGGCAGCGAGACTCGCCAATGCGGTTTCATCGCGATCCAGCGCCAGCACCGGATGCCCGCGCAACGCGAAATAACGTGCATGGCGGCCATTGCCCGACGCGACGTCGAGTACCGCGCCGCCCTGCTCCACCAGATGCGACCATTGCTCGATCCATGCGCTGGCGGTGGTGGGTGGCGTGGGTGACTTTTCAGGCGTTGGCATTGCGAGCATCAGTTATATGAGAGGCCCATCGCGTCGCGGACGTCGCGCATTGTCTCTACCGCGAACTTGCGCGCCTTGTCGCAACCGTCGGCCACGATCGCGCGCAACAGTGACGGATCGTCCATGTATTTCTGCGCGCGTTCCAGCATGGGTTGCTGCTCGTGCAAGATGCCCTCGATCACCGGTTGCTTGCATTCAAGGCAGCCAATTCCCGCGCTACGGCAGTTCGTCTGCACCCACTTATGCGTGGTTTCATCGGTATAGACCTGATGCAGTTGCCACACCGGGCATTTGTCCGGATCGCCGGGATCAGTGCGGCGAACCCGTGCCGGATCGGTCGGCATGGTGCGCACTTTCTTCGTGATGGTTTCGGCGTCTTCACGCAAGCCGATGGTATTGCCGTACGACTTCGACATCTTCGCGCCATCGAGTCCGGGCATGCGCGACGCTTCCGTCAGCAGCGCCTGCGGCTCGACCAGGATGATCTTGCGCGCGCCTTCCAGGTATCCGAACAGCCGTTCGCGATCGTTCATGGACAGGCTCTGGGACTCCTGCAACATCGCCCGTGCCTTTTCGAGCGCTTCGTCATTACCTTCCTGCTGATACGCGACTCGCAGCTCGTGATAAAGCTTCGCGCGTTTGCCGCCGAGTTTCTTCGCGGCATCGAGCGCCTTCTCTTCGAAATCCGCCTCGCGCCCATACAAATAATTGAAGCGCCGTGCGATCTCGCGTGTCATCTCCACGTGCGGGACCTGGTCCTCGCCGACCGGCACGAGCGACGCGCGGTACAGCAGGATGTCGGCCGCCATCAGCACCGGATAACCGAGAAAGCCGTACGTGGTCAGATCCTTTTCCTTCAGCTTCTCGATCTGTTCTTTATAGGTCGGCACACGTTCGAGCCAGCCGAGCGGCGTGCTCATGCCGAGCAGCAGCGCAAGCTCGGCATGTTCGGGCACACGGCTCTGGATAAAGAGCGTGGCCTGCGCCGGATCGATACCGGACGCGAGCCAGTCGATCAGCACTTCCCACACGTTCTTCTCGATAACTTCCGGCGTCTCGTAGTGAGTCGTCAGCGCATGCCAGTCGACCACCGCGAAAAAGCAGGGGTACTCGGACTGCAGCCGCACCCAGTTCTTGAGCACGCCATGATAATGGCCTAGATGCAGCGAGCCGGTCGGCCGCATGCCGGAGAAGATACGGTCAGGGAACATGGATTTATTGTAAAAGCGAAGCAAGGGGATTCAGGATGGCCGACACCGCGACATACCCGGCGCTCACCAGCGGCCCGAGCCACAAACGCGTCAAGGTACCGGTCATGACAAGCGCCA
>Ga0153929_1000723_pt1 | contig 12183 bp, 19 predicted proteins | sample TSNJ013MetaG_FD_104689 | JGI IMG/M metagenome (GOLD analysis project Ga0153929, IMG submission 104689) | Attine ant fungus gardens microbial communities from New Jersey, USA - TSNJ013 MetaG | ecosystem: Host-associated > Fungi > Mycelium > Unclassified | place: USA: New Jersey, Wharton State...
ACCATTTCGGCTCTATCATCCGCTTCGGGCGCGCGAGGTTCATCGCCCGTCAGATCGCGGATTAGCATGCGGTAGGTCACGGAGTTCGGCTCGTCGCATCCAGTTCACCGGCAATAACGCCAAGTAGCAATCCTAGCGAAGTGCATCGCGTCGTAGCCCGTTAGGTCGCAGTCAGAGTGCATGATCTCGACGCCCTCTTCGTAGAACTCGACGGCGTTAGAATCGTCGGTAAGTCGCCTCAAGCTGACTATAATACTGTGTTTTTATACAGTAAAGGTCCGCGGAGCGTCAGCAATGAAAAACAACTCCGACTTATGGGGTCGCCCATGCTGATGAAGGTCACAGCGAGGCGTCACCGCGGCAAGGCGCTATCCCCGCAGCAGGTCCAGACGACAGAGCCTGTATATGGAGATATGGTTGTCGTGCAGGGCATGTCCGACCAGTTCAATCGGTATTCAAACATCGCGCGGTTTCAAGTGTCCGGCGCCAATGACGTGCAGCCACTTCCCGAATTGCACGATGCGACGTTATCGTGGATGGGGCCGAACGGGTTTGTGCTCACCGGGTTCGAGGTCGTCGCCGGTGTCGCTTATGCGCAGTCCTGGTGGTGCCGAGCACCCACCTGACAGGCTCAATGATTGGGGAAAAACATGTCCCGGATGGCCGAATATTGCGACTGGACAATTGATGCTGCGCCGATCATGTATAGCAAGCTGTATCGCGCGACGGCAGTGGTCGAACTAGGGCCGACCGAGGATGACTTCGGGCAACGGTTCGTGTTCAGCCACTTAGGCGACTTCGAAACGCGGGAGCAGGCGCGTGAACGCGCGATCGCCTGGGTGAAACGCTGGATCAATGACAACTTTGGTCATCCGTGATTGAGGCGTCGATCAGCAGTGGCAATCGTGCGAGGTTTGCGGAAATGGCAACGACGAATGCGACGAGTCTCAGCGTTGTCGACATTGCGACTATCGTCGCCGCCATCGTCAGCGTGATCCTTTTGATTTCAACGTTCGAACCGAAGCATCTCAATAACTGGCTCAATATCTGGCGTTACCTAAAGAACGCAGTTTTCCTGTCCGTTGCTGTCATTGTCATCGACGAAATTTTTTCCGTATTCATTGACAAAAAGACGACGCGTGACCACGCTCATTTCATAATCATATTCGTAGTGTTCGCAATCTATGCGGCTTACCAAATATGGAAATCCAGGAAAAACAAGCCAGACGAACAAATGAAAAAGCACAATCGTTCGAAAGATTGATAACGCTTTTATTTATGTAAAATAAGACACCGAATTGTTAGCCTCAGTGCATGAAGCTGGAGACGATGCAGATTGACATCCCGATTAGCGCGAGCACGCCAGCAACCAGCCCTGCGCCGTCGCGGGTCAGCCGAAGGCCGATCTTGCCGATTTTTTCCGCATCTGCCGCATGCTGAAGCTTGGCTCCGATTCCCATTTGTTCTCCTATCCGGCTGCGATCCGGCCATGCACGTGTATCAGCATGGAAGCCGACACGAGAGCAACTAGTATAGACCAGCCGGCGTAACGGTTCCAGACTGTGCGTTTATCATCAGACGTAAGCGCGCCACCAACGGAAATAAACACAGCGGCACCGATGATAAACAGTTCGCCGCTACCAAAAATATAGATCCAGTCCAGGTGTCGCAGACGATATAGGGCATACGACATAAGACTAGCGTTGCTGCCGGTTGCGAACGCCATCAGGTCGTGCTGATACGCAAAGGGTTCGTAAACCGCCGCCATTGACCACCCGACCGACAGCCAGCCGAGCTGGCCGTCTTGGATGGCTCGACCTGGCGCTGACATCGTCTTTTGATTTGGGGTCGTCGCGAAAAAGAACTTGCCGAACAATGCAAACACCAGCGGCAAGGCAACCGGCAGGACAATCGTGACCGCTACCCACGCCGGCGTCACGTTCGTGAAAGCTAACCACGCCGGAGTCACGTGGTTCATGACAGATCCATCGCCTGAACGTCAGCCATGAACGCTTGCGCCTCGACGGCCGAGTCGACCCAGACCATACGGTCGTATAGCGCCTGCAGTTCAGCAAAGCTGCGACCCATAGCAACCCCGCTCACGCTCTCAGCAAGACCGAACAGCGGCACAGCCTGGCCACCGTCGAGATACTCCCAGAACACATAGTTAAGTCTAAGGTGACGCGGTTGGCCGCGCACGATATCGCGCGTGAATTCAGTGTGGTGATTGCGCAGCCCGTCCTTCCACGAGAGCATCACCGTGTCTTCGAGCGTGCCGTGCGAGTCGAGGGTGTAGAGCACCGCAGCCCGTCGAACAGTTGACAGGGGTGCCAGCAGCGCGCGCAAGTCTGCGAGCGTGAAAACTTTGTAGGACATGTGCCTCTCTCCAATGATTGGGCACATGATAAGGGTCGGGTTTACCGGCTGTCTATACGATCGATCATTCGCCGTCTCTCGAATACAAGCATCAATTTGATGATCGCTACCGGAATGAAGACCGCTGCCAGGCAGCCATAGGCGAACGTTTCCGAAAACCCAAAGTGCCGAAGAATGGAATGGAGTGAGCCACCGATAGCCGCACATCCCACTGCAATGAGAGTGCTCAAAATGAAGTTAGCAGCCGTTATGTTCGATCGGCTTCTTAACTTCTCCATGAACAAGACGGTGATGAAAGCTCCGGCGCAGATCGAAACCCCGCAAGAAGCAAGTGCGACCGTGTTTTGCAAATTTGAATCCCAAGACTCACGACCGACGTTTGTCATCGTCAAAACAATAACGACGCCCGTGGCGAATCCACCAACGGCCACCTGTTTGAGTATTTCAGTTGCAATTTTCATGTTATCTCGCGAAATTATTGCTGCTCGACACGCGGAAACAAAAGAAGCCCGGGCTATCCGGGCCTTAAGGCAAAACAACGAGCTATCTTAGACTGCGTTGGTCTGCGCGTGCTGCGCGTTGAGCGTCGCGCTCATGATCCCCGAGAACGCGATGATGCTAAGTAGGGGCACCTCGGCACCATTCGCATCGAGCATCCTGCAACCGCCCTGCCCGTTGAAGTTGACCTGCGACGCCCACGGGAACGGTGACGCTGTGCGGATCGAATGCAGTGTGTATTCGTTCACGTCAGGCTCCGGTTACTGCGTTGTCGAACTGCTTGAAGACTTCAGCCAGCGAGTCGGCTTCATCCTTGTCGATACGATAGGTGTCCTCAGCCATGCGCGGCAGGAACAGGGAGTGAACGTCGCTGCTGCTTGACGGCTTCATGATGTCGTTGAAAATCACGGACCAGATCCGACCGACGAAGTCTTCGGGTTTGGCGTCGATCAGGTCGCGCAGCTTTTCGTTCTTGACCGTGACGTCAACCACCAGTTGGCCGTCCGAGGTCTCCATCGTGAGCGAGCCCGCGCGGCCTTCGTTCTTGGTTGCGACCTTGCCGGGCACCACGGCCTTCACGATCAGATCGACCGGCACTTCGAGCTTCAGCTTGATCTTGTCCTTGCTGGTGCCGTCCTTCCAGATGCCGTCACCGTTGCCAATGACCGAGCCTTCTTTTCCGGCCAGGAGTAGTTCGCGATAGTGAATCATGGCTTCTGCGAACGACTTGACTACGCGCGTCGGAATCGGGCGCACCGACTTCATGTTCTGGCCGGCGGCCGCGAATTGCTTGATGAGGCCCGTGAAGCGCTCACGGTCGGTTGCCTCGCACTTTCCTTTGGGCACCACCGCGGCGATCGGGATTTGATCCCATGCAAGAAAGACCGGGCGCTGGTTCGGCTCGAAGGCACCTCCGTCTGCGATGTGATTCATGATGCCGTTGCCAATTTCCCGCGGCGCGGCGACACCATCGATATAGACCAGCATCTCGCCGTGCGTCTGCGTGTCGTCGGTGAGCGTCGCTTCAGCTTCAGCCGCGAGTTCGCCTAGATGGTCGAGCGGGATCGGGTTGCCCTGCCGCGTCACGAACGAGACCTGCCCCGCGCGCTTGTTCAGGTTCAGGAACATGCCATCGGCCTTCTCTTGCGAGAACACACCGGCCGCCCAGCTCCAGGTCTCGAATTTGGCGTCGGATACCAGGCTGCAGCGCATGTATGGGAACGTCTGAATCAGCTTGGGCCACGCCTTGTTGACGGTGGAGGCCGAGAACCCAGCGCGCAGATCCTTTCTGATAATGCGTCGGAAGAGCTCAGCGGATGGCTCGGTCAGGAATGTGAGCAGGCGCTGCACCTCGTCGCGCGCGGCGTTACCGGTCAACTCGCGCTTGGCCAACCTGTCGAGCGTTTCCCAGATCGATGCGTTCTCGAACGTGTTGCCGCCCGGTGCCGCCCCTTCGATGCGCTCGGGTATCTGCCGCAGCCCGTAGGTCGTGAGCGGGTCGAGTGCGCCGATGAGCACGCGCTTGAAGGTCTCGAAGGCGAGGAACTGCTTCACCATCGCCTGCTTCTCGTTCTTGCCCGGCAAGGCGGCTATTTTCGCGATCGCGCTGAACGCCTGGTCTGAGTTCATATGAGTCATGCGTTACTTACTCCTTTGGATACGAAAATTGAGTTGCAGCGCGAAGACGACGCGCCATTTCGAGGGGTGACTCACCTACCCGTGCCACGATCGGCGTGGGAGCGGCCACCTCTTTGATGACAGGGGTTTCCGACACCGGGATCGCGATAGCGGCCGGTGTCGGGACAGTTTGGGGCGCCGGACGGTTAGTTGTATTCTGTCCTTGCCGCGCGTGCGCTAGGTTCAGCGACACGCCGTAAATGTTCCCGTCGAAAACCGGAGCGGCCGGCTTGACCGGCGCGCGCTGCGGCGTCGGTGCTGGGCGTTGAATGTATGGGCTGGGCGCACGCGGCGCTGGGTCGATCGTTGCGCCCGCTTCATACTTGCCCCGCGTGTAGGGCTTCGAAGGGGCCCACGCGGCTTGCTGAGCGGCCAGCGCGGCACCGCGAGCCCGCTCGACGAAATAGATCGCCTGGCCCTTCAGTTGTTCTTCATCCTTCATCGCGATGGCCGGGCACTTGCCGCACTTGATCGCACCGGTGCATTCTCGATAAAGCGTCTGGAGCGACGAATCGTTCTTGCGCTCGATCAGGTAAAGGCACATCGCATAAGGTTTCGATTCGCCAATCACCGCGCACTGCGTATAAAAAGCGTTGCGCTTTGAATCAGCTGAGGCTGATGCGGGGTAAATCACGGCTTCGGTCATCGCGTTTCTCCTACCACGTGCCCCATTCGGGCAAAGATTGTTCAGTTGCGGGCGCGATTGGTTTCGCTTTGCCCATGACTACATTGTCGGGATCAGCGCTTGGCTCGGGCTCGGATGTCACACCCACTCTTAGTGAGTCGAAAATCTCGGTGGCCTTCTGCTTCCCGAATCGACGGACCAAGGCATTGCCAAGCTCGGTCGATGAGTTAATGGACTCGACAACTCGAACAGTCCAGCCCTCATACCTGCCACCAGAGCGAAGCCTCGACTTTTCATTCTGCTTAGTGACGGCCATCGTCTCGGCGGTGCACGCGCCCACGGTGCCCTCATGGATGACCTTGCCACCCATCTTGTCGAGGTCCATGCCGGTGGCCCACGACCCATACTGGAAGACCACCGCGACGGCATTGTCGGCCTGAATCTCGTAAATTTGGTATGCCTTCGTGCCGGAGCTATGTCGGGCGAACCTGCTTCGAATTTGATAACCCGGCATATCGCCCCTTTCAATGTGAACCTATATTGACAGTATAGTAATGGATGACTTATCTATTCATGATTCGTCGTTTCATCTTGATTTGTGCACCGCTGGCCCGGTTCAACGCGATAGCTTGATAGAACGCCGCGCGCACCACTTCGGCGGGCACCTCGTTCGGGTCACACTCTTTAGGGAGCATCGCGATGCGCACCCTGAAGCCGTTCGATGCGAGCATCAGACCCGCGTCTACTGCGTCATCGGTCGCTTGTATCTCCCCGTCCCAGCAGATCGTGACCTCCTCGACCCCGCGCGCCTTGAGCTCGAGGAACTTGGCCAACTGGCTGTTCTCGCTCCCGGAACTCAGGTGCTTGCCGAATGTCCCGACCGGGATCACGTCGCGCAAGTCCTGGTCAGCGTCCAGCGCTATCTTCGTGGCTGCTACATCGAAAGCGCCCTCACCCACCACGATGCGCTTCGTGTCATGCACGTTCATCCCGTTGAACAGGTGCGCGCCGGACGCATCGAGGCCCGGCGGGAACAGGTATTTCTTCTCATGCGTGCCGGTGACGTCGCGCCCCTGAAAGGTCGCGAGCTTGCCGTCCAGGTCGTAGACGGGAATGAGCACGCGCTGGCCAAAGTCCTGAAACTGAAACCCGTCATCGGTCTGATATCTGAAATAGGACCCCTTCGAGCAATAGCCTAGATGGAAATAAGCCGCGAGCTCGGCGTTGATCCCGCGGTTCTCCAGATACGGCATGTTGTGGCCGTTGTGCGGGAGCTCCACGTGCTGTGGCAGTTCCCACACAGCGGCGACCCTCTCGACGACCACCGACTCGCGGCGGGCCGGGCGCCAGCCCATCTCTTTGGCGAACACACGAACGTGCTCGACCACTTGGCGGCCGGAGGGCTTCCCGAGGTGCGCGGCGATGAATCGGTATTTCGTGAAGAACCGCTCTTCGTGCGGGTGCGAACCGCCGAAGCAGTTCCCGACGCCGGACTCGACGTTGATATAGACCTTCCACTCGTGGTTGCCGCAGGTCGGGCACTCGCGAATGTTGAGTTGTTGCCCCGACCGTCCGTGCGTCTCCCGATAGGTGATCCCCTCGCGGTCGAGGTAAGCCGTCATGTTCACGCGCTCGAGGAGCTCGTTCAGGTCAGTCGCCATATTCGTTTTTCATCGCACTGTAGAGAGATGAGAGCAATTCTGTCGTGACATGCTCGGCTACGCCCAGCGACACCAGCAGATTCCCGGCATTGGCGAACGCGTCGCCTGTGTCGGGCTTGATGCTCTCGTCCAGCACCTCCTGGATGAACCCGACGAGACTCATTGATCCCACCACGGGATCACCGGCTTGCGCCTGGACGAATACAGGAACCTGCGCACCGCGGCGAGTTGCCTTTTGAACCGATCAGCGCGCCTCGCAATGAATAGCTCGTAGCGGTGCAGCCATGTCTGCCGCAGATCGACGAGTTGCCCGTTGGCCGCCAGAAACGTGGCGAGCTCACTGTCCGGGTTGAGCGGCGTGCCGGGAACAACCACATAGTCAAAGCCGATGAAACCGTGCAGGTTTCGCACGGTCACCCTTGTGTGAACGGTCACTACGCCCGAGCCCTGCTCCAGCTCGTGTTCGTCCATAAACCTGCTGAGACCGGCCATGCCGTAGCCGATCACTAATAGTCGCCGTTGCATTCTCACTCCTAGACGTAGCCGAGCACGCGCGTGATGAACTTCATCCGGTCAAGCCGCTGCTCGATCTCGACGGTGAATTCGCCACCTTGGTTGCGCGATGCTGCGAAATACAGACGTGCGCGGCCGGCGGCCCGCTCTTCATCTGTGCGGTTAATCGAGATCACGATGTCGGCGATCCGGATCTTGTTAAAGTCGTCGGCGACGTTCTCAGCCTTGATGATGTTCATCGAAGCGCCGGCGCGTTGCGCCTGAGTCGCGGTGAGGACTGCGAACCCTTCCGATTGTGCGAGACCGCGCAGGTCTACATAAACGGACTTCGAATTCTCGATGGCCGAATCGGTGTGACGCTCCGGGCTCATCAGGTCGGCGTAATCGACGATCACCAGATCGAAGACCATGCCCTTCGTCTTATAGCGCTCGATCATGCGGCGCAGCGACGAGACCTTAAGCGTGCCGCTCGGGAACTCTTCGATGATGAATTTCGAGCCTGTGCCGTCTGGGCGCTTCGCCTTCGAAACGAAGTCCTCAACCTTGGCGCGGACGTCATGGGTGTGGTGGCCCATCTCCATCATCGCCTGTTCGCTGACGTTGGCATCCATCCGGTCAGCGATCACCTCATAGCCGACTTCGAGCGTCGCGTAGAGGACGTTGTAACCGGCCGCCCATGCATTGACACCGAATCCGATCAGCGCGGTCGTCTTGCCCGCCTTCGCAGCGCCCAGCAGGACCGACAACTCCTTGCGACCCCAGCCCTTGTGATACAGGAGCTCGTTGAGCGGCTCGTAACCGGTCGTGATGCCTTGCGGCGGCAGCTTGCCGGCGGCACGGTCCAGACGAATCCCGGTGCGCGCGGCGATCATGTCACCGTAGTCGTAGCCACCGCCCGTCTCGTTCTTGCCCACGTCGAGCGCGGAACGCATGACGGTTTCAATGCCGTCAAAATTCTTCTTGTCCAGGTGGTTGATCGCCTTATACATCGCTTCTTGCACCGCTTGGTGCTTGGCGAAGGTGGCCACCTGATCGACCACGAAGTCACGATCCGAGATATCGACCTCGAAAAGCTCCTTCAGCCGGCCGATCACCATCGCGGCGAGCGTCTTCGGTAGAACCTTCGCATCGATGTCCTCGCGGATCAGCATCGCGTAGATGCCTAGACCGGCAGGCGATTTCTTGTATTTTCCGTAATAGCGCAGCGCGACGCCAACGAGGTAGGACTCAAGCTCGGACTCGAAGTATTCGGCTTCGAGCAAGCCATCGACCAGCTGATTGAACGTCGTGTCGCGGAGGGTCAGTGCGGCGATGCGGGCCTGGAACTCGCCGTCGAAATTGAATTTCTCAACAGCAGGCTCTTCAACCGGCACCACGCTCAAGGCGGGGGCGGTTGTTGGCATCAGGCTGCAACCTTCTCGTCGCGATACACCTCACGGGTCGGACGCGGCACTTCTTCGCCCCAAAACTGCTCGATCGCGGACTTGTAGAACACGCGGCGGATTTTCTTCTCGACCGTTGCGTCCGGGTGGTCGGTCAGCAGCGTGATCGTGTATTTGTCGCGACCCGTGATCGTGCCGACATAGACGTCGCCCCCACCGGAGGTAATGATCGTGGCGATCTGCGCGTTGTCTTGCATCGCCTTCAGAATCGCATCGTGACCCTTGGGCGGGACGCGCGGTGCAGCGCGCGTCAAAGCCGAACCGGGCGTAGCGAAGGCCCGCACCTCAGCAGGACGCACCTCGGGACGGGTGCTCGCTGCACGGGTGTTATCGACCGAGATGACAGTGCGGCCGTATGCCAGTTGATCGCGACGGGTTTGTTCGGGGGTGTTCATTGTGAAGCTCCGGTTTAGATTGAATGTGACGCTAGACGTCATTTCATCAGTATAGTAACGCCTAACTTATCTCTTTAGACAATAAAACGCTTCGGTTGGGAGAGCACGCTCGCGCCAAAGGCCGCGGTCACCACCTGGTCGCTCAGCGCGTGTTCCTGCAGCAGACGACCGACGAGCATTGCCCGGTTGCCACCGCGCGAGCGCACCTGATCGATCTGCCATGCCTGGTAGGCGATCTGATCGGGGTGGCCGACATAGTTCTGCGTGAGGAACCGCTCGTGCTTCGCCAGTTGGATGACGGCTTTGCACTCACGGCGCCAGGCATCGCGCACGTCGAGGATCACCTCTTCGGCATACAACTGGTTCGGCCGGGGGAAGACACGCCACCCGCGCTCGAGGAACCGGTTCATGATGTTGTCGAGGCCGTATTCATAGCGACATCCGATCGCGTCGAACGCCTGACGAGCCCGCCACACCGCGGTCAATTCACGCGATGAAAACAAGCCTTCGACGTCGAACCCCTTCACCTTGTCGAGTGTGCGAATGTCCTTCTGCTTGACGTAAGCGCGACGCACCGCGAGCCGGTATTGCTCCGCAAACAGGTAGGTGGCTTGGACCGGATGAAGCGCGCGGAGGTCGAACCACTTGCGTGTGAACAGCAGCGACTCAGCCGCCCGCAGCGGGGCAGCGATTCGGGAGAGCGCCAAAATCTCGCAGTCCGCGATGGTCAGGTCATTGCCAAAACAAGGGGTGTGGATCACTGGGGCTTCCTCTCGGTTCCCTAATATTGAATAACTTATTGCTTACTTAGTATAGAAAGATTTTAAGTAGGGTTAGATATAGAGGGAAGCGGTTCCGAGCCCCAAGTGGTTCCGCTTCCTTCGACTCACGCGGTTCGGGAGGGCGCCTGGCTGTGCATACAAATGTCGCATAGCCTTTTCGCGGTCGTTGGACTATGTTTTAACAAACGACAGCAGAGGAGGCGGCATGGTTCTTCATATGAAAGTCGCTGCTGTGTTTCGTATCGAGGGACGGAAGAATCGTGAGTTGTAAAAAGCACCCCTAATGGAGACAAGATATGACTGACACCGTAAAGCTTGGATCGCCTTTCGAGACTCTAGAACTTGTCGAATTACTAACCGAGGTCCAGCGCCTCTCTTGCTTGAAGAAATTGTGGAACGACGCCAGCGTGGATGCGACGCTTGGAACAGACGAGAAAAACGTTTTTTTTAATCGTTTGGAAACGGAGACTTCTTCGCTATCGCATTCCATAGTTGAGAAGCTTGACGTGCTCGATCGAGCAACAGCCAGCAATGCTGCTCAGCTCGACTCTCTTTTCCATGATGCACTCGCGTCGACGCACTTTTCCGAAGACGTAAAAAATAGTGTTTCTGCTTATGTCAAAAGCAAGGGTGGTGCGTTAGAGATGACTCGCGTCGCGACGGCAAGAATTCGCGACGAGCTCCCTCACCAGGCCAGGAAGGCTAAGGAGGCAATCAAAGCGTCCGGTGGAGGGAACCCAGCTCCGATGCCCGAGCTCGCCTGCCAATTAGCCTATGTGGCTACCGTAGTAGCCGCGCTTGCTTTTCAGTGGGAAGCCGTAGCATTCGGCATGGCTGGCATCAGTCTTTTGTGTCACTGATATTCGTAGGCGGAACAAATGTCTGCGCCGCGATATCCGATCCGGTCCACAAGCTTTGAGCCGCGCCTCGGCTCGATTCCAAAGGCGCAGCGGGCGTTCCGTTAATCAAAACTCGAGTTCGACCGTTTTCCCTTTCATACGGCCTCCTTCTGTCCGTAGCTTTGAAGGATTTCCTGAATGACTCCGTGCCGCACCACGTCTGATACGGAGAACCGCACGTGACCGATGCTCGGAATCCAGGTCACCCGCTCGACCGCATCCTGCAATCCCGACTTGCCGCGAATGTCGACCTGCTCGGTGTCGCCGTTGATGATGAAGCGTGAGCCGTCGCCGATGCGGGTCAGGAACATCTTCATCTGCTCAGGCGTGGCGTTCTGTGCTTCGTCGAGTATGACCACGCTGTTACGGAACGTGCGCCCGCGCATGTAAGCGAGCGGTGCGCCTTCGATGTTGCCCATGCGCACGTGATACTCGTAGGCGCCCGTGCCCAGCCGCTCGATCATCACTTCCTTGAATGGCGTTAGGTAGTGGGAGAATTTGTCCTCCATCTCGCCAGGCAGAAAGCCCAAGCTCTCACCGGCCTCCACTGCCGGTCGGGTGATGACGATCTTCTTGATGCGCTTCTCGCGCAATGCATCGGCCGCAAGGGACGCACAGACCCACGTTTTGCCGGTTCCTGCCGGGCCGGTTGCAAAGGTAATGTCTTTGCCCTTGATGGACGTGATGTAGCGGCCCTGCGCGTCTGTGAGCGGGCGAATCGGGTCATAGCAGGGGCGAATCACTTTCCCTTGCGGCTCAACCTCGTTCGCCGCCACTTCACCGCGATACTTGGATTCGCGCGCTGCGGCGCGCTTGCTCTGCTGCTTTGCCATGTAAAACTCCAGGGATAGAGCAAAGGGTCAGTAAACTGGTTTCATGCTTGTGGGAATATGCACAGCCTTATCCACTGTTTCCGTGGATAAGTTTTCGACTGGTCAATCAGGCACTGGAACCACAGTCGACATGTCCACAATCCCGAGCCGGGCGCGCTGCTCCGCCTGGTAGCCTTCGACCGAATCGACCAGCGCATCGTGGCGCACCGAAAGATCGAGGTAGAGACGGGTCAGCTCGACGTCAGCGTCGACGAACTCGGAATAGCAAAGAGCGGGAGCGGCGTCGCCTTCTTCATCGCTGCCGCCGGTGGCGTGTATAGCGGCTCCCTGACGAGTGGCGTTGAGCATCCGCACAGTGCCAACGTCAAGAAAGTAATGGCCGCAAACCGGGTCTTGAGGTGTCGCATCGTGGATCTCCGCAGGGTTGCTCTCAGCGGCGACATGCTGCTGGATCTGTTTGACCACCCGGGTGTGGATGGCCG
>Ga0153929_1000724_pt1 | contig 12165 bp, 9 predicted proteins | sample TSNJ013MetaG_FD_104689 | JGI IMG/M metagenome (GOLD analysis project Ga0153929, IMG submission 104689) | Attine ant fungus gardens microbial communities from New Jersey, USA - TSNJ013 MetaG | ecosystem: Host-associated > Fungi > Mycelium > Unclassified | place: USA: New Jersey, Wharton State...
GCAGAAATTTGGAGCTAAAATCACATAAATATAAAAAATATAAAATGCCAACACCCAGAGAGCTAAATAAAAAACTCTGGTTTGTTGGCATCTTTATTTTAATCAGCCGTGAATAGTAACTATAAATGTAATATAAATTTCAAAGTTTTCTTGACACATAAATAAATAAATGTTATTTTTAATTTAGTTATACGACTGACGGAAGTGGAATAAACCACATGAAGTATAATGCTAACGAGCCGACCGTCTGGGCAGAGCCTGGAGGAGTAGGCTCTTTTATATTATTAATGTGAAGGAGAGTGTCAAGATGAAAACAATGGAACTGAAGTACGGATGCAACCCAAATCAGAAACCTTCCAGCATTTTTATGAAGCAGGGGGAATTACCAATTACTATTTTAAATGGAAAGCCTGGCTACATCAATTTGATGGATGCATTTAACAGCTGGCAGCTGGTGAAAGAATTAAAAGAAGCTACTGGTATGGCTTCAGCAGCCTCTTTTAAACATGTCAGTCCGGCTGGTGCAGCCGTAGCCGCTCCTCTTGATGAAACACTGAAAAAGGTATATTTTGTAGAAGGTATCCCGCTTTCAGACATTGCAAATGCATATATCAGAGCAAGAGGGGCAGACAGAATGTCTTCATATGGGGATTTTGTTGCACTTTCCGATGAATGTGATGAGCAGACGGCTATGTTTTTGAACAGAGAAGTTTCCGATGGTGTAATTGCACCTTCCTATTCGGAAAAAGCATTGGAAATACTGAAAAAGAAGCGCAAAGGCACTTATGTTGTGATTCAGATGGATCCGGAATATATACCGGATGATCTGGAAACCAAAGATGTATATGGAATCACATTCGAACAGGGCAGAAATAATATCCGGATCACAAATGAAATGCTTACCAATATACCAACGCAGAACAAAGAGCTGCCGGAAACTGCAAAAAGAGATTTATTGATAGCCCTCATTACGTTAAAATACACACAGTCCAATTCCGTATGCTATGTGAAAGACGGACAGGCCATCGGTATAGGAGCAGGACAGCAGTCACGTATCCACTGTACCAGACTGGCAGGAAATAAGGCAGATGTCTGGTTCATACGGCAAAATCCGAAAGTACTGGCATTACCTTTTAAAGAAGGCATCCGCAGAGCAGACCGGGATAATGCTATTGATGTTTACGTGTCGGATGATTATGAAGATGTATTGGCAGATGGTGTATGGGAAAACACTTTTTCTGAGAAACCGGAGCCATTAACAAAAGAAGAGAAGAAGGAATGGCTGAAGAATTTGGATCAAGTCGCATTGGGTTCGGATGCATTCTTCCCGTTTGGTGATAATATTGAACGTGCACATAGAAGCGGAGTGAAATATATTGCGCAGGCAGGCGGATCCGTCAGAGATGATAATGTCATTGAGACGTGTGATAAGTATGGAATTACTATGGCATTGACGGGAGTTCGGCTTTTCCATCATTAAAAATCTGTAATATAATACATGGGCACACTAAAGTGCGAGGTTATACATGTCGGCTATCAGGACGCCACCGTGGGAGGCGATATGCTTCACGCAAACAGGGCAACGCTCTGGCGAACTAACTGCCAACTACGACCAAATCGACGCCCAGGAGAGCCTGGCCGCCGAGGTCTGCGTAAGCAGTGGATTTCGCTTCGCTAAAGGCGCCCTTGATTGTTTGCTAAGAAGCATATCGCCTCCCACAGTGGCTGTTTTTTGGCAGAGTTTAAGTTCTGTGTGATGCGAAGACTATTCTACTGATGGAAGTATGAATAGTCTTTTTTGATTTATCATGCACTAAATTGCCACCGCTTATTAAGGGCTTTGTTCCGGTACTCTTTTTTGCGCCGGCAAGGTGAATATTTCACGCCATACACATTTAAAACCGCAGATTTGACTCGTGCAGAATTTAAACACTGCCAAAAAAACAGCCACCGTAAACGGCAATATGCTTCACGCAAACAATCAAAGGGCGCCCTTAGCGGCGGCGAAATTCACTGCTTACGCAGACCTCGGCGGCCAGGCTCTCCTGGGCGCTGATATGGTCGTAGTTGGCAGTTAGTTCGCCAGAGCGTTGCCCTGTTTGCGTGAAGCATATTGCCGTTTACGGTGGCGTCCTGATTGCCAACATATATTAACTCCCACTTTCAAAATATGCACCCCCCGGAATTCTATTCCTTGATTTATTTGTAACCCCATGCTATAATTCAACAAATCAAATAGTCCATGAGGGTATTTATCTATGAAGCAGTTTCAAATTAACATAAGACAATTCATTAAAATGCTGTTACAGAAAACGCTGTTACCTTTACTGTATAAAATATACACATATCAAAGAATAGAACAAGATCTGGTTATTTTTGCGGATGCCCATCATAACAGTCTGCCCTTTAGCATGAAGCACATGCATGATGCATTCAAGCAAACGGATTACAAAGTGAAAGATTTCTTTTTGGATTTCCAAAATGTCGGAACTTTGAAACTGGTAAAACATATTCATTTATTCATGAAATATTATGCGAAAGCGAAGTATGTTTTTATTTGTGATTATTATCTTCCGGTATCTTCCAGTCATAAAAGAACAGATACCAGGGTAATACAACTGTGGCATGCATGCGGATGCTTAAAGAAATTTGGATATTCCATTGAAGAAAAGGGCTGCAGCAAATTTTACAGCCCTTTTAAAAACTACGACCTCATTACCGTAAGTTCCCCATACTGTGTGGATTTTTTCGCAGAGGCCATGGGATATGACAAAGCGAAAGTTTTAGATCTGGGAATCAGCCGCACAGACTTATATTTTCAAGATACTTTTATATCTAAGTGCAAAGAAAAATTTAAAAAGAGATACCCGCAGGCAGGAAACAAAAAAATTGTACTGTGGGCTCCCACCTTCAGAGGAAATGCAGCAGCTCCTTATTGTATAGGAAATGAAATGATTGACGAAGCAGCAAAAAGGCTGGAAGATAAATGCTTATTTATTAAGAAACTACATCCCCATATGAATAAAGATAACCAGGCAGATGAATTAACTTCGGAAGAGTTATTGCCCGTATCTGATATACTGATTACAGATTATTCATCCCTGCTATTCGATTTTTCTCTGCAATGCAGACCCATCATCCTCTTCGCCCCAGACCATAATAACTATAATACAGAAAGAGGCTTTTACATTAACTACCCCGAAGAAATACCTGCACCTCTAACCACGAGCACAGATGAATTATATCAGGCAATCATAGATGCTTTAGATCAAGGATACAACACAAATCCTATCATTTCATTTAAAAAGAAATATATGAGCAAATGTGACGGCAGCAGTACGAAACGAATATTAAAAGAAATAGAAACCAAACCACCTCACAACCCCAGTTAACGCATAATCCAAAAACCTTGGCGTGTGGAAAAGAGTGGAACCACTCTTTTCCACACTCACGCTTTTCCACACTCACGCTTTTTATCACTCACGCTTCCTCTTACACTTATCCTCTTCAATCTCCACCAGTATAATATCCTTCCCAATCTGACACACACATTTCCAGGGAATTACAAACTCCGAATCACGCCCCAAAAATGAATAAATTTTTCCGGGTCCGGGTACGATTAAAAAGAGAATACATCCGGAATCACAATCAATATCCACATCACACACACACCCAAGAGAACTACAGGTACAAGTGTTAATTACTTCTTTTTGCTTCAAATCACAAAGACGCATAAATTTCCCTTCCATAAATAATGATATGTAATGACTTATTGAATTATATGCAAAAAATAAAGAAGTATACATTGACAGACCTGATCCAATTCGCTATACTCGGTGTAAATATAGATTTGGTTTGGGAGGATAGCCATGAAGTGTCCATTTTGTAATCAAGATAATACCCGTGTAGTAGATTCCAGACCTGCGGAGGACAATAATTCAATCAGACGCCGCAGGCTTTGCGACGAGTGCAAAAAACGGTTTACGACATACGAGAAAATAGAAACGATTCCGTTGAGCGTAATAAAGAAAGACCAGACAAGGCAGCAATACGAGCGTTCCAAGATCGAAGCGGGGGTGCTTCGTGCCTGTTATAAACGACCAATATCAGTTGAGAAAATCAATGAATTAATTGATGCGGTAGAAACGGAAGTTTTTAACCGTGAAGAACGGGAAATCGAAAGTAAACTGATAGGCGAGATCGTTATGGACAAGCTGAAGAACCTGGAGGCAGTAGCTTATGTACGATTTGCTTCCGTATACCGGGAATTTAAAGATGTGAATACTTTCATGGATGAATTAAAGAAAATTCTGAAATGAGTCAAAGGATGCTGCCGCTTTTTGCGGCAGCATTTTTGGCTGATAATTGTCGAAATTTGTATAAAAATGTTTTGAAGTCTTGCATGGAACCAGTGTTAAGTGGTATACTCATTGGAGATAATAAAAGTGTAGGTGAAGTATTTGAGAAGAAAGATTGAACAATTGTTAAATGGAATATTTGAATATGAAACGCCGGAAATGATTCTATCTGAAGAGATGATTTATCTTACTCTGCAAAAAGGAACGGTTTACCGCGGAAGTTTTATACTGGAAAACTCAGCTCAGAAAAAGATGAAAGGATTAATCTATTCTTCAATTGTCAGAATTGCGTATGAGCCCATTGATTTTTCGGGAATCGATGCAAAAATCATATATGAAGTGAACACAAAAGGACTGGAAGAAGGCGATGTGCTGGAAGGTGCCTTTTCCATCTGTTCCAGTATAGGTGAATATAGGCTGCCTTATCATATTGAAATACAGCGAAGTATGGTGAAAACACCTCAGGGAGAGGCGTTGAATCTGGAGGAATTTGTTAATCTGGCATATCAGGATTATCAGAAAGCTTATCTGTGCTTTCTGGCGGATGGATTTGACCGGATGATTGCTGAATCGGCGCCCGAATTTAGCGCTCTTTATGAAGGGATACGGCGGGAACCCAGCAGCTACCGGAGCCTGGAAGAATTTCTGACAGGAGCCGGGAAAAAAGAACCGGTCAGAATTAAGATGTCACAGAACCGGCGCTTTTTTGAGAAAGTGAATCAAACCATTAAAGAAAGTATTGTGCTTACCAAAAGCACATGGGGGTTTTTGCGTCTGGATGTTAGCCTGGATGTGCCATTTTTGGTTGTAGAACGTCCGATTATAACAACGGATGAATTTATTGGAAGTACGTATGTTCTTGAATATCTGATTGATAAGGAAAAGCTTCATACCGGGAAGAATTTAGGCAGAATTACGATTCAAAGCCAATTACAGACGCTTGTGTTTGAGGTAGAGGTTTATCAAAGAAGAAAAAAAGACAGACAGCTTCAAGTACAACATGTGCAGGAAGCGGCTCTTTTTACTGACTATATAGATTTTCGGCTTAACAGACTGGATATCAATACCTGGATCAAAAGATCGGAAGCGGCTCTGCGATACTATTTTCAGGCAAGTGGAGAGCATACAATGATGAAGCTGTATCAGGCACAAGTGTTATTTGCATCAGAAAAAGAAGAAGATGCATGTCTGATCCTGGAGGAACTGGAACAGCATAAGGAAATGCTGAATAAACCGGAGTTCCTGGGATATTATCTGTATCTGACTACGTTCCATCATAATGATACGGAATATGTGGATTATATTGAAAAAAAAATAAATGACCTTTTCAAACAAAATCAGGAAAACTGGAAACTTCAGTGGATTCTTTTGTATCTTCAGGAACATATGATACAGCATCCTGCAAAAAAACTTGAGGCGATCCGGAAACAATATTTATATGGCTGCAACAGCCGTATTATGTATCTGGAGGCTTATTATGTCATTGAAAAATCCCCACTGCTGTTAAAACGGCTGGATGATTTTGAAATGCAGATGCTGCGTTTTGTACAAAGAGAAAACCTGGGCACAAAAGATATTGCCATGCAGGTAACGGAAGTTTCCGGACGGAACAAGTCTTATTCAGATGAGCTATACCGTGTTTTGGAATACTTTTATGAAAGGTATCCAACAAAAGATATGCTCACGGTTATATGCAGCCTGCTGATAAAAGGGCAAAAGTCAGAAACGAAATATTTTATCTGGTATGAGCGTGGTATAGAAGAAGGACTGCGTATAAATGGGCTATACGAATATTATATAGAGGCGATGGGGGAATATCGCGAAAAGCCCTTACCGCAGATTATTCGTATGTATTTTTCCTATAATAATACACTGGGATATCAAAAAAAAGCATCCGTTTATGCGAATGTCATTCGAAACCGTAGTTTCGATGAACAGACTTTTCAGGGGTATCGTCCTACCATGGAGAAATTTATGGTGGACCAGTTGTCGGCAGGAAGGATCAATCGGGATTTGGCATTGATTTATAAGACGTTTTTGACCAAAGCCCTCATGAATAAACGAATGGCAGAATCTCTGGGAAAGGTACTGTTCACCTATGAAATCAGGTGTGATGCGGCAACTGCAAAATATGCTGTTGTGCTGCACCGGCACATGAAAAATGAACAGAAAGTACCATTGACGGACCATACGGCGTTAGTTCAGATCTATACAGACGATCACCAGATCTTTATAGAAGATGCAGAGGGTATTCGTTATGTGGATTCCATTCCATTTACGAGGAAACCAATTATAGCGGAGCCGGAATTTATGAGATACTGCCGGGAACTGGCACCATCAAGCCCGGGTCTGGTACTTTATGCGTGTGGGAAAGCGGAAAAAGAGACGCATGTCAATGCAGTAAATATAGAGAATTTTCAATACCTGTTAGAAATAGAGGAAGTAAAGGAAACTTATAAGAAGCAGATCATACGAAAAATATTGGATTATTACTATGAGAATCCAGGAGAAGAATTTCTCTATGAATATCTGCACAGGATCAATTATAACCAATTCATTGAAGCGGACAAGAGAAAACTAATGGAATTGCTGATCTCAGCCGGGATGTGTAAGGAAGCCTATACTTTGGTCAGAACATATGGACCGGAAAAGGTGGATCCCGGTTCTCTGGTCAGATTATGCAGCCGCATGATTTATGATATGGATATTGAAGAAGATGATATGCTGATATCTCTTTGCTTTTACTGTTTTAACCGGGGAAAATATGACGAGACCGTACTTTCTTATCTTGTGAAATTCTATGACGGTCCCCTTGCGTATATGAAGAAAATCTGGAGAACTGCAGGAAAATTTGAAATGGATACTTTCGAATTGGAAGAAAAGATACTGGCGTTCATACTGTTTTTAAGGGACGGTGTCCAGGAAACCGAGGAAATCTTTGATGAATATCGAAGAAAACTGGGAAGGAAAATGATCATTCAGGCATACGTCATTTACTGCTCTTATGAGTATTTTGTGAAAGAGGTTCAGGTTGCGCCGCTGGTATTTGAGTATCTGGAGCGGGAGAATGTAAAAGAAGAACAGGAAGAAGTATGCCGGCTTGCGTTATTAAGATACTATGCTGAGAAACACGTTCTAAATGAGCAGCAAGAGGAGTATGTACAGAAATCATTGGAATATTATGTACATGCAGGGATACATTTTGAGTTTTTTCAGAAATTTGACAGTGCTCTTATCAGGGCGTTGCAGATTCACGATAAAACGATAATAGAATATCGTACCAATCCTCAGGCAAAGGTTTCTCTCTGCTATTATATAGAACACCTAAATGGAGAAAAAAGCAGCGAAATGACAGAGCCTATGCTAAATATGTATGAAGGAATTTTTATAAAGGAATTTGTGCTGTTCTATGGTGACCGTTTGGTGTACCGCGTGCTGGAAGAAATGAAAGGCATGGAAAAGAAAACGGAGAAAAAAGTGCGTGAGTTGAATAAAACGGGAGAAACAGACAGGAACACCTGTTATGAACTGCTGAACCGTATTTCGGGAAGTTTGAGTGAAAATCAGGAAGAAAAGGCGAGAGAAGAGATTCGGACGTATTTGGAATTGGAACAGCTGGTCAAGGAAATATTTACACTGTCGTAGGGAAAAATCCCGGAGGTATTTATGATAAGTGAATCTAATGAAATCATGGCAGGATTTGAGTTAGGCTCTGAATTTTCACAGCTTACTTATTACTGTCAAAACAACAACGAACCGACAACCGTAAGTACGGTGACTGGAGAGAAAAAATATCAGATATCTACGCCGAAAGATCTGTTTCCATTCGTTGAACAGGGAGCAGAGCTTGGAATTGCATTGTTATCAAACTTTTTCAAACAGTGTCTTGAAGAACTGGCAGGGGTTAAAACGATGAAAAAAGTCAGTATCATGGTCACGATGAAAACGATGAAGAGTGTTTGGGCAAGGGTAATCAGGCTGGCTCTGGATATGCTGGACATTCCACAGGAGCAGGTGTTTCTGCAGGATCATCAGGAAAGCTTTTTTTACTATCTTTTAAATCAGAAAAAAGAGTTTTGGACCGGGAGTGCGGCACTTTTTGAATATGAAAAAGGAGAGATAAACGCTTATGAATTGTGCATTGATTATCATACAAAGCCTGCTTTTGTACATGTAGACAAGGTATCCAGGTTGTATCTGGATACAAAAGCCAGAAAGGGCCTAAGTGATGATCAATGGATAAAAACGAAGGATGAATTGTTTCTGAATCAATGTAAAAAAATGTTTCAGGATAAAAACTTTACCAGCGTATTTTTGGTGGGTGAGAAATTTGATAAAATCTGGACGCAGAAATCCCTGAACTTTCTTTGTCAAAAACGCCATGTGTTTCAGGGAGAAAACCTCTTCAGCAAAGGTGCCTGTTATGGTGCCATGGATAAAGAAGGAGTTGCACCGCTAGGGGATTATTTGTTTGCAGGACCGGATATGATAGAGCAGAATATCAGTATGCCTATGATCGTCAAAGGTAAAGAAATACAATATCATTTAATCAGTGCGGGAGTCAGCTGGTTTATGGCACGGCATGAATGTGAGTTTATATTAGATAACACCGAGGAAATCAGGTTATATTCAAAAAGCATGAGTAGCGAAGAGATGCAGCATAGTATTTTGCTGACAGATTTGCCGGATCGTCCAAACCGGGCTACCCGTATACGCATGGAGATTGAATTTACATCTGTGAATAAGTGCAGAATATGCATGGATGATCTGGGTCTGGGGAAATTGTATCCGTCAATGGGGAAAAAGTGGGAGTCTGTAATTGAGTTTTTAGAGAGGAAATAGAGAATGAGCGGATATCATTTGTGTCAAATCAAAAAGGCAAAGCATCCTTATTATATTGAAAGTATCAGTACGAATATCTTTACAATAGAAGAGCTCTGCTTTTATCTGCAGCAGAACATTTATCTTATTGACGAGACCATCATTAATGAGAAGCTTTGTGACTGGGTCCGGGACGAGCTGGGGTTAAAGAAGCTGTACCGGAAACTGTATGAGCAATTAGACCGGCAGGAGAGTATCGGCAACTTTATTCTGCCTGTCTTTAAGGAAATTGAATATTTGTCCCATGCAGAATTTCGAAAACTGCATGAGCAGATCTCAAATATTGAGATTCAGCCTCAGGACATGAGAAAAAAGTTGAAAGCAGATTATCTGGTAAATTTTAAAATGTATGGAAATGCAATTAATTTATACTATCAAATATTAAAAGAACGTAATCCGGGAAATATGGGAGTACGGTTCTATGCATCCGTATTAAATAATATGGCAATGGCTTATGCAAAGCTGTTCCTTTTTGAAGAGGCAGCGGACTGTCTGTGGCAGTCCTATGGAATCGTGCGTTCTAGCCAGACTTATACAAAATATTTAAGTCTTCTGCCATTGTATCTGACGGAGACGGAATATGAGAAAAAGTTGGAGCAGCTTTGTATTCCGAAGGAGCAGAGGGAAAAAATAGAAACGAAAAATTCCGGCATTCGTAAGGGAGCTCCTGAATTGGAAGGGGATATTTCTGAATGGGTGGAAATGGAGAAGAAAAAGTATCAGAAAAGTACTTGTATGTAGTTTCGCTTAGGGCTGCTGATTAGTGGGGAGGCAGGTTTGGTTATGCAAATTTCAGGAAGGGGGGGGCTGGTTTAATATAATGAATGGGTGCCGGGACACCACTGTGAAATGAGAGGTGCTTTACGCAAACCCGGGCAACGTACCTGGCGAACTCCACCGCTAACTCCTACCAACGACGCTCCGGAGTGCCGTCGCGCCGGGTCTGCGTAAGCGGTGAATTTCGCCAGGTTCTAAAACCGCCCTCTAAATGTTTGCGTAAAGCACCTCTCATTTCACAGTGGCTGGTCTATGGCAGCTTGTGAGTTTGCAAGCCTGCAAGCCAGGTCCTTCTGCCATCGGCGGTATCCCTGTTGTGGGAGTGCGGTCGGATGCGGCGTTTGACGGCACTGGAAAAATGGCGAGCCTATAACCGTTATGAGCAGTTATTAAATAATATGATGGCAAAAATATACGCCTGCGGTAGGAAGGGGGAGAAAGGAAAATGAAAAAAAGCACAACAGCCATATGCATGATCATCTATCTCCTTGCCGTAACGCTGGTTTTTTCCGGCGTTTCCGTTTTGTGCAGCGTGGATACGGTGGATGCCTATCCCTCACAGGACGGTACCGTTGACCTGACGGGAATAGACTTTGATACGGATGTTGTTACTATCCAGGCGGCCGCGGCTATGATATATGACGGTGTGTTTTACATGCCGGAAGATTTTGCCGCCAATAATATAATGCAGAAGGGCTTTCCGTATGGAAGCGAGAATGGAAGAATGAAAGATTACGGCACAGTACAAATCATACTCAAGCTTCCGGCTGATCGCATGTATGCAATCTCGGCGAGAAATACCTCTTATGCCCAGCGCCTGTTTATTAACGGCGAGGAATACGCGCCCATCGGCGTAACGGGCGAAAGTGCCGAATCGGTCACCCCCAGGACCACGCGGTACACGGAGGCTTTCCGACCGGAGGAAGATACCACCGAAATCATCCTGCATTATTCCAATTTCGTCCACGCCGATACCGGCGGATTGTACACGCTGACGCTTGGCTCCGTGGACAATGTGACCCGTATCGGGCAGCAGAAAACATTGCAGGTCACGGTCTCCGCCGTCGCTCTGCTGACGGCTATGCTGTTTTTTTTCGGCTTGTTTTTGTTTTTTACGAAAAGCCGTTATCTGCTCTGGTTTTCTCTGGCCTGCGGCTGTATCGCCCTGCGGGGCCTGATTACCGGCGACAAGGCGCTGATGCTTCTTTTGCCGAATCTTAACTGGTACCTTACCATCCGGCTGGAATATCTGACTACCTGCGGCATGGCCCTTTTTTCCGTTTTATATTTGATTGGTCTGTTCCCCGGCACGGCTAATAAATGGGCGGTACGGAGCTTTACCGTTTTTTGCGCATTGAATGCGGCGTTTATCTGCCTGGTCCCACCCCTTGTGTTCACCGCTAATATCACCCCCGTTTTGATGATCTATGTCGCGTTTAGCGCTTATCTCCTGCTTGCGGTCATGATAGCCGCCATTCGCAAAAAAAAATCAACCATATTGTCGGGAACGGAACAAATATTGTTATTTATCGGGCTTACCGTCTATTTGATTTTAGCGGCATGGGAAATCTACGCCCACGAAAACGCCGTCTATTTATTGGGCCTGGATTTCGCCCAGGTGGGTATGATGATATTCCTGTTCATCAATCAGCTGACGCTGGCTCTGGGCTTTTCCCGGACGGAACGGAAACTGGACGCCGCCCTGCAAAGCGAGCGCGAGCTGGAAGAATCCAACCGGATGCTGGAACGGCTGGACAAGCTCAAGAATGATTTTTTGCAAAATATCAGCCATGAGATGCGCACACCGCTTATGGTCATGAGCGGATACGCCCAGCTTGCCGACTGGCAGATTGGAGCCGGAAGCGCAGACGGCGAAACGCAGGAAAACCTGCGCGTCGTATCAAAGGAAGCCCGGCGGCTGGCGGAGCTTGCCTCCGGACTGCTGGACGTATCGGCGGACGTGGCGTGGGAACGCAGCCCGGTTTCCGCCGCGGCACTCTTCGAACACGCGGCCGTCACATGCCGGTCCATTCTCGCAAAGAACGGCAACAAACTGGAAATCCGCGTTGAGGACGGGCTTCCTGCGCTGCACGTCAATGAAGATATGATCATTCAGGTGCTTCTCAACCTGACTGTAAATGCGTGCAGA
>Ga0153929_1000730_pt1 | contig 12109 bp, 8 predicted proteins | sample TSNJ013MetaG_FD_104689 | JGI IMG/M metagenome (GOLD analysis project Ga0153929, IMG submission 104689) | Attine ant fungus gardens microbial communities from New Jersey, USA - TSNJ013 MetaG | ecosystem: Host-associated > Fungi > Mycelium > Unclassified | place: USA: New Jersey, Wharton State...
GCGGCGGTCTGACTGCGCCGGCGTTGACCGAGAAGGACATGGAGGACATCAAGACGGCGATGTCCCTCGGCGCGGACTTCGTGGCAGTGTCGTTTCCGAAGAACGCTACGGACATGGAGATGGCACGGCAACTGGCGAACATCGCGGGCGCGCCTTATGGCATCAAGCCGAAGATGATCGCGAAGATCGAGCGTGCGGAAGCCATTCCGGCGTTGCAGGGCATTCTTGATGCATCGGACGGCATCATGGTTGCGCGTGGTGATCTCGCGGTGGAAGTGGGTAATGCGGCTGTACCGGCGTTGCAGAAGCGGATGATCCGGATGGCGCGCGAGTCGAACAAGTTTGTGATCACGGCTACGCAAATGATGGAGTCGATGATCCATGCGCCTGTGCCTACGCGGGCTGAAGTGTCCGATGTCGCGAATGCGGTGCTGGATGGTACGGATGCGGTGATGTTGTCGGCGGAGACGGCGGCGGGTAAGTATCCGGTGACGACCATCGAAACCATGGCGGCCATTTGCCTGGAGGCTGAGAAGTCCGAGCAGAGCGAGCTTGACAAGGATTTCCTTGATCGCACGTTCACGCGGATTGATCAATCCATTGCGATGGGTGCGTTGTTCACGGCTTATCACCTGGGTGCGAAGGCGATTGTTGCCTTGACCGAGTCGGGGGCGACGGCGTTGTGGATGTCGCGGCACTGGTCGCATGTGCCCATTTTTGCGCTGACGCCACGCATTGGCAGTGAGCGGACGATGGCGCTTTATCGGAACGTGACGTCGTTGCACCTGGATACGAACACCGATCGCGATATCGCGCTTCAGCAGGCGTTGGAGGTGGTTGTATCGAAGGGATATGCTGCACGCGGCGATATGGTTGTGTTGACTGTCGGCGAGCCAATGGGGCAGGCCGGCGGGACTAACGCAATGAAGATTGTGCGGGTGGGCGATCCGTTTTAATTTCGTTCGCACAAGGAATGGGGCTCGGGGTCGATGACGTCGCGCTGCGGCAAGCAGTAGCAGCGCGGCATTGACTCCGACCGCTCACCCTAGAGCCTGCCCACCGGGCATTGACCCAGGCCACCATCCCAAGCTTTGTCCCCGCCGCATCCTCTCGCCCTACCAACGTCCCCCAAAAACCGCCACCGGTGCGAACGAGCACATAGGGCCGCTATCGGCCCAGCTAAAATATTACAAACCTGCGATGCCCAAAACACCAAAAACACCGCAAACAGCCAATAAAAGACTTCGTTCCATCTCAAGGAGTTTTACCCATGCCTCTCGTATCAATGCGTCAACTGCTGGATCACGCGGCTGAAAACGGCTATGCGCTTCCGGCGTTCAACGTCAACAACCTGGAGCAAGTACAAGCCATCATGTCCGCCGCCGACCAGGTCAATGCACCGGTCATCATGCAGGCCTCCGCCGGCGCGCGGAAATACGCCGGAGAAGCGTTCCTGCGTCACCTGATTGAAGCGGCGGTCGAGTCATATCCCCATATCCCGGTCGTGATGCACCAGGACCACGGGCAGTCCCCCGCAGTTTGCATGGCCGCCATCCGCAGTGGTTTCACCAGCGTCATGATGGACGGCTCGCTTGAAGCCGACGGCAAAAGCGTCGCATCGTATGAATACAACGTCGATGTCTCGCGCAAAGTGGTCGAAGCAGCCCACTCCATTGGCGTAACGGTGGAAGCCGAACTCGGCGTGCTCGGCTCGCTCGAAACCATGAAGGGCGACAAGGAAGACGGCCACGGCGCCGAAGGCACCATGACCCGCGAGCAGTTGCTCACCGACGTCGAACAAGCCGCCGACTTCGTGAAGAAAACCCAGTGCGACGCGTTGGCTATTGCTATTGGCACATCGCACGGTGCGTACAAATTCACCAAGAAGCCGACAGGCGATATCCTCGCCATCCAGCGCATCAAGGAAATCCACCAACGCATCCCGAACACCCATCTGGTGATGCACGGATCGTCGTCGGTGCCGCAAGACCTGTTGGCCGAAATCCGCGAATTCGGCGGCGACATGAAGGAAACCTATGGCGTGCCGGTCGAGGAAATCCAGGAAGGCATCCGTCACGGCGTTCGCAAGGTGAACATCGATACCGACCTGCGTCTGGCAATAACGGGTGCAATTCGCCGCTATTTCGGCGAAAATCCGTCGAAATTCGATCCGCGCGACTACTTGAAACCCGCCCGCGAGGCGGCGAAGAAGATTTGCCTCGAACGCTACATGCAATTCGGCTGCGAGGGCCAGGCGGGCAAGATCAAACCGGTCCCGCTCGATAAAATCGCCGAGAAGTACAAGTCCGGCGAACTGGCGCAAATCGTCAGGTAAGCAAGTCGAAATAAGCGCTTCGACCCGGTCTGACCGGGCTCGCAGCGCCAGCCTGCCTTGGGCCATAAGTTGATTTATAAGCCCGAGGCAGGCGTTTGAACGGCCTGCTGGACGGCCTTTTTTGAGATAACCATCCTCGACGGCGTAGCGGGTGGTTTCGTCCGCAGCCTCGCCGTCGATGAACCAAAAACGAGTCGTCCGTCGGACCCGTTTACAATAGAGGTGAGTCGCGCTTGTCGCCCGGTTTTGCGCCGGGCATCAATACGCAGAATGAATGCAAAGGCTGACCCCGGGCGCCTGACAGGGCCAGCCGACACGAACCGCCGTTCCCGCAATTCCGGGGAACGGCGTGTTGGTTTTTTCTCTCAGCCTGATTTGCGGCACTTTTCCGGTAGATGACGATGTCCACCTCACATTCCCCGCTGTACGAATCCACGCTGAAATCGTTGCCCCTGCTTGGCCGCGGCAAAGTCCGCGACAACTACGCAGTCGGTCGAGACAAGCTCCTGATCGTCACCACCGACCGCCTCTCGGCGTTCGACGTGATCATGGGCGAGCCTATTCCGAACAAGGGCCGCGTCCTGAACCAGATGGCCGACTTCTGGTTCGCGAAGCTCTCGCACATCGTGCCGAACCACAATACGGGCATTGATCCGGCAACCGTCGTTGCCGCCGATGAAGCCGATCAGGTCAAAGGCCGCGCCGTCGTGGTGAAGCGCCTCGAGCCGATCCTCGTGGAAGCGGTCGTGCGCGGTTACCTGGCCGGTAGCGGCTGGAAGGACTATCAGGCCACGGGTTCGGTCTGCGGCGTGGCATTGCCGCCGGGCCTGAAGAACGCGGAAAAGCTGCCGGAGCCGATTTTCACGCCGGCAGCGAAGGCGGAAATGGGCCATCACGACGAAAACATCACCTACGATGAGATGGAACGCCGGATTGGTACGGAGCTCTCGGCCACCATCCGCGAGATTTCGATCAAGCTGTACAAGGAAGCGGCCGAGTACGCGGCAACGCGCGGCATCATCATCGCGGACACGAAGTTCGAATTCGGGCTGGACACGCGCGGCGAGCTGTTCCTGATGGACGAAGTGCTGACAGCTGATTCATCGCGTTTCTGGCCGGCGGACGGGTATCAGGTGGGCACGAACCCGCCCTCGTTCGACAAGCAATTCGTGCGCGACTGGCTCGAAACGCAAGCGTGGGGCAAGACGCCCCCGGCGCCGAAGCTGCCCGACGATGTGGTCGCGAAAACGGCCGAGAAGTACGAAGAAGCACTGCAACGGTTGACCGGGCAGCCGCTGGCGTAAGGTTTCAGGCGGCCGGGCCGGCCAGGATGGCGCTCGCTGCTGCGGGCGCTTCTGGTGGCTTGGTCGCCGTTACGGCCGAGATAGAAGCGGTGGGCGACCAGCGCACCCGTTGCGTCCGGCCTTGCAGCGCCGAGCCCAGAAAGCCGTTCCATAATGGCCGGCAAGCTATCAATCCGCATCACCCGAAAAAGGCCGCCGAAGGCCTGTCCACCCCAAAGGAATGCAGCACGATGAGCGAAGTCCAGACCGCCACCGCGGCCCACACGCATGACGCACCGTTGATCGGCGTGTTGATGGGTTCCAGTTCCGACTGGGACGTGATGAAAAACGCGGTCGCGATCCTGCAGGAATTCGGCGTGCCTTACGAAGCGAAGGTTGTATCGGCGCACCGCATGCCCGACGAAATGTTCGCCTACGCCGAAAGCGCGCGTACGCGTGGCCTCGCGGCGATCATCGCGGGAGCGGGCGGCGCGGCGCATCTGCCGGGCATGCTTGCCGCCAAGACCACGGTGCCGGTGCTGGGCGTGCCGGTATCGAGTAAATATTTGAAGGGCGTGGATTCGCTGCATTCGATCGTGCAGATGCCCAAGGGCGTGCCCGTGGCGACGTTTGCTATCGGCGAGGCGGGGGCGGCGAACGCAGCGTTGTTCGCGGTCTCGATACTCGCTGTCACCCAAACGGCCTACGCTGACAAACTCGCGGCATTCCGCGCGCGCCAGAACGACGCAGCGCACGCCATGGTCCTCCCGCCGCTGTAAGCGACCCGTTGATGCAGCCGTTTCACGTAACACCTCCGGCAATATTTCCGGCCGAGACTGATTGACCGACCCCACAAGATGAACGCACACACCCAACCCAGTTCTCCCATCCAGCCGGGCGCATGGCTCGGCATGGTCGGCGGCGGCCAGCTTGGCCGCATGTTCTGTTTCGCCGCGCAGTCCATGGGCTATCGCGTGGCGGTCCTCGATCCGGACGAGGCGAGCCCCGCCGGTTCCGTCGCCGATAAACACCTGCGCGCGGCCTACGACGACCCCGCCGCGCTGACCGAACTCGCGCGCTTGTGTGCGGCGGTATCGACGGAATTCGAGAACGTGCCGTCCGCCAGCCTCGACTTCATCGCGAAAACCACCTTCGTGAGCCCCGCGGGCCGGTGTGTCGCCATTGCGCAGGATCGCGTGGCGGAGAAACGGTTTATCGCGAGCGCGGGCGTGCTGGTGGCGCCGCATGTGGTGATCGAGTCGCCCGAGGCGCTGGCCGCCTTAAGTGACGAACAGATTGCCGCCGTGTTGCCGGGCATTCTGAAGACGGCGCGCCTGGGCTACGACGGTAAAGGCCAGACCAGCGTGCGCAATGTCGATGAAGTGCGCACGGCTTACGGGTCGCTCGCGGGGGTGCCCTGTGTGCTCGAAAAGCGCATGCCGCTGAAGTTCGAGGTGTCGGTGCTGATCGCGCGAGCCGGCGACGGGAAGTCGGCCGTCTTTCCGCTCGCGCAGAACCATCACGTTGGCGGAATTCTGGCGAGGACCGTCGTGCCGGCTCCAGATGCGTCGCCTGCTCTCGTGGCCCAGGCGCAGGACGCCGCGCTGACTATCGCCGCGAAGCTGGATTACATCGGCGTGCTGTGCGTGGAGTTTTTCATCCTCGAAGACGGCACGCTGATCGCGAACGAAATGGCGCCACGCCCGCACAATTCCGGCCACTACACCGTCGATGCCTGCGCGACCAGCCAGTTCGAGCAGCAAGTCCGCGCGATGACCGGCATGCCGCTCGGCGACACGCGCCAGCATTCGCCGGCCGCCATGCTGAACATTCTCGGCGACATCTGGTTCGAAGACGCGAAAGCGCGCACGCCGCCGTGGCATGACGTGATGGCGTTGCCGACTGCGCGCCTGCACCTGTACGGCAAGGAGGAGGCGCGGCCCGGTCGCAAGATGGGCCACGTGAATTTCACCGGGGCCACGCTGGAAGAAGTGCGCACGGCGGCGCGCGATTGCGCCCGCATGCTGCACATTGCGCTGGACTGACTTCGATGACTTTCGACACCCCCACCGTCGCGCAGATCCGGGAGGCGGCCACGTTGCTGGACGCCGGCCAGCTCGTCGCGTTTCCGACTGAAACCGTCTACGGGCTGGGCGGCGATGCCGAGAATCCCGAGGCCATCGCACGGATCTATGCGGCAAAGGGGCGGCCGTCGAATCATCCGGTGATCGTGCATCTCGCGCCCGGCAGCGATCCGGCGTACTGGGTCCAGACGCTTTCAGCCGACGCGCAGAAACTGATCGATGCATTCTGGCCCGGCCCGCTCACGCTGATCCTCAAGCGCGCGGCACACGTGCCGGCGGCGGTCAGCGGCGGGCAGGATTCGGTCGCTATCCGCTGCCCGTCGCATCCGGTGGCGCAGGCGCTGCTCACCAGCTTCAGCACCCTGCGCGATGGTCATGGCGGCGTGGCGGGGCCATCGGCGAACCGGTTCGGGCATGTCAGCCCGACGACGGCGCAACATGTCCGCGATGAATTCGGCGCAAGCGTGCATGTGCTCGATGGCGGGGCGGCGAAGGTGGGCATCGAATCGACGATTCTGGATTTATCGCGGGGCTTTCCCGCGTTGCTCCGGCCGGGGCATGTGAGTCCGCTGGAGATTGCGGACGTGCTTGGCGTGATGCCACGTTTGCCCGATGGCAGCGACGCCAGCGCGCCACGCGCCTCCGGCACGCTGAAGGCGCACTACGCGCCGCGCACGCCGCTCAGTTTGCTGCCGTTCGCGGCGCTGGAACGGATGCTTGCCGCGCATCCGGCGAGTGGCGGCAAGAAACTGGCGCTGGTCGCGCGTGCATCGAGCGCGGGTAAATGGGCCCACGCGCCGAATGTCCATTTCATTGCTGCGCCTGATGACCCGCAAAGCTACGCACGCGAACTCTACGGCCTGCTGCGCGCGCTCGATTGCGCCAATGTCGAGCGGATTCTGATCGAGACGCTGCCGGTATCGGCGGAATGGAGCGCGGTGAACGACCGGCTGGGACGTGCGGCGGCGGCGTTTGAAGAGCAGGGTTAGACGGGCGGCCGGCTGGCGCCACGTCAGGCAAGATCACCAAAAAAAGCCTTTCGAATCATGGGTCAAGGCGACCTGAATAGTTAAGATACAAAAAAGTATCTAAACCCGCCTGCGGAAATGCGGGGCAATAAACCCCCAGTCTGACGGCGACGAGAATCGCCCCCAAAATGCAAAATGCCCGGTCTTCTTCCGACCGGGCATTTTTTATTTCACGCTTGTCCAGCCGGGCTTATTTCCCCAGCCCGCTTGCAGCAATCTGCTGCTCCACGAACGTGGAGAACAGTGCGTGCAGGTGCGTCGTCGGGTGGACCGTGTCGGCGTACATATACGACTGGTCCGCGCCGGCCACCGTGTAGGTCTGCGGCGAGCAGAACAGCGACGTGCCGAATGCGGTCGGGTTTGGCTCTCCCAGCTTGGTCGCAGCCGCGATCATTGCGTTGAGATTACAGGCCGTACCCGTATTCGACACCGTGAAGCCGTTCGCCTGAAAGTTCGCCTGGATACCGTCCACCCAGCTGTAGGCATCGACGTAGACCACCTTCGACAACAGCCCGGCCTGCTGCAGCGCGCCTTTCAGCGTGCCGTTGAACAACTGCGTCACTTGCGAGAAGGTCACGCCTTGATCCGCGCTGGCCAGGCCCAGCGGCGATCCGCCGATGTCAGGAACCGTCGACACCACCACGTGCGTCGCACCGGCTTGCAGCACCCGGCCAACCACCGTCGCCAGGTCGATTGCCGACTGGCTGATGGCCGTCGTCGCGGCAGTCTGTGCAGCGGCGCCCGCTGCCTGTGCTTGCGCCGGCGTGATGGTTCCCGCGGCGAGCTGGGCCTGGATGCCGGCGGCAGTCGCTTGCTCGACGGTCAGGTTGTAGAAGATGTCGTTGGCGCCGCCGTTCACCAGCACGAGCTGGTTGGCGTTGAACGAGCCATGCGACGTGATGAACTGGGTCACCTGGTCGTTGATCGGGATCGTCGTGGCCTGTGAGTAGTCGGCGTTCGGCGTGCCCGGCGTGGCATGGCCAACGCCCGGCTGCAGCGTCACGCGTGCGCCGCCTTGTGCATAACCCAAACCGCTGGCTGCCGAAAGCGGGATGCCGAAGCCGCCGGTATTCGCCGCCGTCAGCGTGCCGCCGTAATACTGCGCGACGTTCTGGGTCCAGATCTGACCGGGATTCGTCGTGAAGCGGCCGCCGCCGAAGTTCGCTGTTGCAACCGGCGCATACGTGCCCACGTCCGAGAGACTGTCGCCAAACGACACTACTTGCAGTTTCAGACCGCCCGCAGGCGTGTTGTTATTGTTGTTGTCGCTGCCGCCGCATGCAGCCAGCAGGGCAAACGCGGCGCATGCGGTGGCTGTCTGCACGGCGAGCAGCCAGCGCGGTTGACGCGCGGCGGGTTTCGTCAGGGCGGGTTTCATTGACTTCATCTCCTCGGTCCTCGTTTATCTGGTCATGTGGTCTGCACGCCGTTTCGAGTTTTCTGTCGGCTGGCTTTCCGCTTGGGCGCTGGCTTCGTACGACACGCACTGCGGACAATGCGTGTCGTCGGCTTGGCGTGGCGATAGCTTACCGAATCTTTAAGAGGATTTGAGATTGTTTCCTACGAGGGTTTGCCTGTGCTTGCAGACTGGGCGTCCTCGGGTTCTAAGCGGGTCAGGAAGCGTCTCATTCAGCCGATGCCGTGCCGCGGCGCGCGCCTTCATAAACCCACTCGAGCAGCGCATCATGCGCCGCCCGCGCCGCCTCGGCGCGCGGATCGTTGATAAAACTCACCACCACGTAGCTCTCGCCGTTATCCGCGCCCACATAGCCGGCGATGGCCCGCACGTCGCGCAGCGTGCCCGTCTTGATGTGGGCGTTGCCGCCCGCGCCCGCGTTGGTGAGCCGGTTGCGCATGGTGCCGTCCACGCCCGCAATGGGCAACGACTCCATGAAGACCTGTGCCACCGGGCTCGAATTCGCTGCCGTCAGCAGGTCGGCGAGCGACTGCGCCGTGATGTGTTCTTCGCGCGACAGGCCCGAGCCGTTATCGAGGTAGAGGCCGGTCATGGGCAGCGCGCTCCGATGCAGGAACGCCTGGATCGCCGCTGATGATTTCTGGGTTGTCGCCGGCGGTTTGCCCATCGCGGCGCCGATGGTCAGGAACAGGTTGCGCGCCATCACGTTGTTGCTGAACTTGTTGATGTCGCGAACGATATCCGAGGGCACCGGGCTGCGGTGGGTGCCGACCAGCCTCGCGCTGACCGGCGTCGGGCCTTCCCGCGTGGTGCCGTTGAAGGTGCCGCCCGCCTGTTTCCAAAGCGCCAGGAAGCCGCCGGCGAAGAAGGTGGAGTGATCGAGTGCGGCGACGTTGATGGTGCGCGGGCCGCAGCGCAGCGGATAGTCGCCGATAAACGACGCCTGCACAAAACCGCCCGTGGTTTGCGCCACGCTCGGCGACGCCGCGGGCAGGGAGCCCGCGCAAGCGCCGCGCGTTACGTGCAGTTCGTTGTCGATCTGCAACTGCGCGAGTTGCGGCAGCACATCGATTGCCACCTGGCCGTCCGGGCTCGGCGTCAGCGTGAACGACAGCGATTTGAATGCGTACAGCAGCGGATCCGGGCCGACGTTGTAGGGTGCGCTTTCGTCGGCGTCGAAGGCGGGGAGGTCGCGCGTGGACGTATCGAAGTAGCGTTTGTCCAGCACCAGCGCCCCGTCAATGCCCGTGATGCCGTTCCGGCGGATCTGGTCCACCAGGTCGATGAGTTCTTCCGGCACGAGTTTCGGATCGCCCGTGCCCTGGATATACAGGTTGCCGTGAAGGACGCCGTTTGCATCGACTTCACCGTCGGCGTAGGCGGTGGTTTTCCAGCGGTAATCCGGACCCAGCAGCGACAAGCCCGAGTACGTGGTGACCAGCTTCATGGTGGAGGCGGGCATCATCGGCTCGTTGGCGTTGATCGCGACGAGTGGCACGCCGTTGCCGCCAATCCGCTCGACCACCACGCTCATTGATGAAAGCGGCACGTGGGCTCGTGCCAGTGCCGCCATGACCGTGGCCGGCAGCGGGCCGGCCGGGACAACGACGCGCTTGTTGAACTTCGATTTCTTCGCCGCTGCGCGTTTCGCCGTTTGCTGCTGCGCTTCCGCTTTTGGACCGCCGCCGCCGCGGGCCTCGACGGGCGTGTTTATCGCGAAGGTGAAAGTGGCTGCGGTGATGACCAGGGTCGCGGCTGCACGCCAACGTTTGGCAAGTGGATTTTTCCTGTTCAGAAAAGGGGCTCTATACATGTGGTCGGATCGTGATGTCGTGATGTCGTGATGTCGTGCGGTTTTGCGGATTGCAGGGCGAGGGCGCCCCAAGCGGTGCGGCTATTGTATGGGGGTTCTGCTTACGGTTTAAGGTTTGCCGGCTTTCATCCGGCGGCGGGTGCGAAGCCCTGGCGCCCCGCAGTCCGCCTGCGGCTCAGCGCGGCGCCAGCCGCTCGGGCAGTGAATAACGCTGCATCGTGCGCTCCATGCCGTCGAGGAACGCCTGCTCCGCCGCGTTCATCTTGCGTCCGCGATGCCACAGCAGATCGACGTCGACATCGACCAGACCCTCCTCCGGCGGCAAACGCCAGAGGCGCTGTTGCGAGAGGTCGTCGCGGACAATGTGCTCGGGCAGGCAGCCAATTCCGTATCCCGCGAAGATCAGGCGCCGCACTTCGTCCAGACTGGGCGACGCCGCCACGATCCGTCCCGTGAACCCGCGCTGGTCGCGAAAGACGGTCAGCGGCGACAAGCTGTCGCCAATCTGGTCGCTCGTGAACGACACGAAATTCTCCGCGAGCAGGTCTCCCATGGACAGCCCGTGCCGTCCAAACAAGCGATGGTACCGGCCGCAAAAAATGGCGTATCGCTGGCGCAGGAAACAGCGCTGCTCGAGTTTATCGATGGGCGTACGGCACAAGCTGAGCCCCGCCGTCGCGGTCTTTTGCAGCAGCGAGGAAATGATGTCCGACGAACGCATCACCTCGATATGCAAGTCGATACGCGGATAAGTCCGGTGGAATTCGCCGAGAAATTCGTCGTACACGCCGGAGTCGATGCGGCTCACCGTCAGCAGCCGGATCGAACCGGTGATGTCCTCGCTGCGGTCATCGAGCTCGGTTTCGAGCCGCGACATGTGGCCGTAGATATCGCTTGCGATCCGGTACACCTCTTCGCCCGCGCGCGTGGGCTCGAAGTGCGGACCGCGGCGCTGGATCAGGTTGCGCCCGAGCGTGTCTTCCAGGCGCTTGAGCGCCTGGCTCACCGCCGGTTGGGTGAGATGCAGGCGCGCGGCGGCGCGGCTCACGCTGCGCTCCTGCATGATGACCAGGAAGGTCCGCAGCAGGTTCCAGTCGAGCCGGTCATTCAGGAACCGCGCGATATCCACACGCCGTTGCGTCATGAAGAGGTCCGTTGTACAGGCAGAGGTATTAGCCAAATTTATATCGCGAATAATAAATCGAAATTGGACTAATGTTTTATGGCTGGCGATAAAACAGCCTGACAACGTGTTGATTTGTTGTATCCGCAGCGCTTCAGGAGCCACCGTGACCCCAGCACCCATTTCAACCCGCCAGCCCGTGCGCGCGGCGACCGCCGCTTTTATCGGCACGATGATCGAGTGGTACGACTTCTACATCTACGCCACCGCCGCCGCGCTGCTATTCGGCGAGCTGTATTTTCCGTCGCATGATCCGTTCATCAGCACCATGGCGTCGTTCGCCACCTTTGCCGTTGGTTTCTTCGCGCGGCCCCTGGGCGGTGTGATCTTCGGGCACCTTGGCGACAAGATCGGCCGCAAGAAAGCGCTGATGACCACGCTGATGATGATGGGCGTGGCGACGGTATGCGTCGGTTTGCTGCCGGCTTATGCGAAGGTCGGTGTGCTCGCGCCGGTCTTGCTCGTGCTGCTGCGCGTGGTTCAGGGCATCGCGGTCGGCGGCGAATGGGGCGGGGCCGTGTTGATGGCCGCCGAACATGCACCCAAGGGACGGCGCACATTTTTCGCGTCGTTCGCGCAATTGGGCAGCCCGGCCGGACTGATCCTTTCGCTGATCGCGTTCCGCGCGGTGACATCCATGCCGCATGAGGAGTTCATCGCGTGGGGCTGGCGTCTGCCGTTCTTGATAAGCGCGGTGTTGCTCGTGGTCGGCATCTTCATTCGAATGGGTGTGAACGAGTCGCCGGAATTCGAGCGCGAGAAGCTGTCCAAACGCACGGTTGAATTGCCGATTGCCGAAGTGTTCCGCTCATCGGGCGCACTCGTTGCGTTCTGCATTGGCGCGAATACGATCGGCATTGCCGGCGTGTATTTCACCAACACCTTCATGATTTCGTACACCACGCAGTATGTGGGCGTGACGAAATCGCTCATCCTCGATTGCCTGTTTGCGGTTGCAATCATCCA
>Ga0153929_1000733_pt1 | contig 12082 bp, 11 predicted proteins | sample TSNJ013MetaG_FD_104689 | JGI IMG/M metagenome (GOLD analysis project Ga0153929, IMG submission 104689) | Attine ant fungus gardens microbial communities from New Jersey, USA - TSNJ013 MetaG | ecosystem: Host-associated > Fungi > Mycelium > Unclassified | place: USA: New Jersey, Wharton State...
GCGAGATTCGAGCGCGACACACCCAGGACTTCACAGACCGTCTTCAACGGTCGTCCCCCGGCAGCAATGGTGAGCGCGCAGTCAATTTTTTTGCTCGACCATACTCCACTGCTTCACGGAGGAATCCGACCTCCATCGTCTTTTTTCCCAGCAATCGCTGCAGCTCGCGAATCTGCTTCATCGCTTCGGCTAGGTCCGATGCCGGCACTACCTCCTCGCCGGCACTGACCGCCGATAGGCTCCCGTCCTGATAGAGGTTGCGCCAGCCGAAGACTTGGTTGGCATTTACTTGATGCCGGCGAGCGACGCCAGAACCGTTGCACCGGGCTCGAAGGTCTCGCGAGCTATCGCGAGTTTCTCTTCAACAGAACGCCGGCGGCGCTGCTCGGGGCCGGGTCAGAACTCCTAGAGGTTCCACGTTGTGACTACGCTTAAACATAGGCAGAAGACCACCTCATAATTTAAGCGTTACCGCATGTCCGGTTTTTGCGGGGGCCGGCCCGCCGTTGAATAGAACAGAACTGGTTAGCGCTCCGCTTGAAGGGTACGTGTCGACGTGTCTACCACGCTGGAAGACGAGACGGGCCGCAACGCACCGCTGACGACGAGCTCGAGCGAGGCATGTGACGCCAGGTTGGCTTCCACCGCTTGGCGATGTTCCCCGCTCTTGGCGCCGTGCGTGTTGAGAAAAGCGCTCACCGCTGCAGCCTCGATTGGCTTGGAAAAGAAATACCCCTGGATGCTATCCGCACCCAGTCGTTGAACGACGTCCAACTGCTCAGCCGTCTCGATCCCTTCAACCACGCAGCCGATGCCGATGTCCTTGCACATGGAGATCAGCGACCTGACTATATTTCTACTGCGCGAATTCAGTTGAATCTCGTCGACGAAGGTCTTATCGATTTTGAGCTTGTCAAAGGGCAGTGCGTGAATGTGACTAAGGCTGGAATATCCCGTCCCGAAGTCGTCAAGTGAGATGTTGACGCCTAGCTGCTGCAGGCGCCGCATGTTCGCATTGGTCTCCACGTAGCTGTACAGTAACGCCGTCTCGGTAAGCTCAATTGAGATACGCGACGGCGAAACGCCACTCTCGGAGATGATGCTCATCAACCGGCTGGTTCGGTCATGGCTGCATATGTCGAGAGGTGAGACGTTGAAAGAAAGATGAACATCGGTCGGCCATTTGAGAGCCTCCGTCAAAGACTTACGAAGAAGTACTTCGGTGACGTCGCCGATCAAGCCCGCTTGTTCTGCAATTGGAATGAACGTCGCCGGTCGCACGTCACCTAAGACCGGGCTTCGCCAGCGAGCGAGGCTCTCAAAAGCAACGGTTCGGCCGACAGCGGTATCCACGATCGGTTGGAACACCGGGAACAACTCAACTTCCAAGTCAGCCGCACGAAGTGCCTGATCGATGCCTCCCTGCTCCCTTAGCAGGGTGTCATGCTTCTCTGCAAACACAACGCTTTTCGATCGTCCCGACCGTTTGGCATGGTAGAGCGCATAATCGGCGCGCTCATACAAGATGTCGGACGTAGCTGCGGCCTGGGGATACACCGCGAATCCAATAGAGCATCCCACTGATGTCACGATACTGCCCGCGTTGATTGGCGCGGCGACAGCTTTTATCGCTCGATCGCCAATCGCCATCAGCTCGTCCTCGGCTTTGACGTCACACACGATTAGTCCGAATTCGTCGCCGCCGACGCGCGCGACTAGCACTGGTCCGCCCGACCCCCGAAGACGACTGGCGATCTCAGCCAAAACCGCATCACCTACCCGGTGGCCGTGTGTATCATTTACTGGTTTGAAGCCGTCCAGGTCTGCTATGCCAACGGCGACGCTTTGCCCGAGTTCTGCGGCGGTTTGCATCACCGTAGATAAGTGCTCGAAGAATAGCCGCCGATTAGGCAGACCAGTCAGCATGTCATGATTTGCAAGTCGGACGTTCTCTTTACCTAGCTGGACTGTTTCTGCCTCCGAGCGCACCAGGTTGACGAACTCGCGCTGGTACCGCGACATCACCACCGTCATCAGCCCCACGTTGATGAGGGAATTGATCGCAGACGCGATCGACCCGACGTCCCCCATCGCGATCATGAAGCCCGTGAACGGCAGCATCATCACCACAGCGGTCAACGACGCCGCGTACTTGAGATGCATTAAGCAGTAGAAACCGGCCATCGTCGAGGCGAGGATTTGCACTACGACATAGTACCTAGCGTGAATGCTCGCGAACGGAAAGATGGCAACATCGATAGCCATTACACAGACAGTGCTGCCGAGGAGGATGGCCGTTGCCAGCTTGAGATGCTGTTCCGCCTCGCTGTCTGTGACTGTGTCGTTGCGGTGGACTCTCCACCAACGAATGCACCACAGGCATATGCCGATGAATACACATGGCGCACCGATAGCGAACCAGTGTGGTACCTCGCGATACAAGACGAACATGGCCGTCAGCATCGTGGCTACAACCGACGCGAAGAATAGCGGCATATTCGCCGCGAACGACCGGTACTGTGCCGTAGCGACGCCCGGCAGCATGTGAACGTTATCTGGCAAGGTTCCCCCGGTGCCGCTCTCCCGTGTTGAGACTGGAAGCACGGCCGTTTTCATGAAAGTTGTTTTTCTAGCGACAAATTGTCCTTTCATTCCTCTAACGGCAGCAGACTGCGGGTTCTTGAGTTGGACCTCTTGCACCTTCTGGCACGCGCGTTGGCCTTGGGCAACATCGGCCGCGACCAATGCGGAGATGGGTCACTGCGCGGCGAGAGTTCGGGCATCCGCGACATACCTTCATGGAGCGTGTCTCGCGGCTGGAACAGCACGGCATTTGCCTGTCGACGGGATGGCAGCCAAACGCACCCTCGGTGACCGCAGGGCTGGGGGAGGCTGAGGCTGAAAAGCCTCGGTCAGGGAACTACTTCATTGCAAATAGTGGGAATTACGAATAAAGGATCCGCGACGCGCGCCGATACTCTGAAAGGAAGGCGAAAGTTGCGCCAACGACTCGATCCCTCAGCGATCCTTGGGCCTTGCGGTGCGCCCGGCGACCCGCCGTGCGGCAACATAGACATGAGCGGTGCGCCTTCCGGAGAGAACTAAAATTGGTCCCTCGGAATCCCTAATGAATGTGCAAAATATAAAGGTCAGCGCTCGCCTGATCATTGGCTTCGGCGTCGTTGTTGCGATGCTTCTTCTTGTCGCGGCTATCAATTTCTTCAGCTTGCGCGGTCTAAACAACGAAATCACGCTGATCACTGATGACCGAATGGTCAAAGCCGCCGAGGTCAGTAAGGCGAAGGACGCTGCGAGCCAAACCGTATTGCGCCTGCAGCGCGCTGTCATCACTGGGCGGGCTGAAGACGTCGAGACGATGAAAGCGGGTGTCCTTGAAGCCTCGAAGGCGACGTCTCAGCGCTTGGAACGCGTCGACCGCATGATCACTTCGGCTCATGGGCGCGAACTCTTCAATGCGCTCGTCGAGGCTCGTGGCCGTAACACTGCGGCGCGCAACGCGGCGATTCGCCTGCTGACGGCTGGCAAGGTCGATGAGGCACGCGCGCAAGTTACCGGACCTGTCGCAGAGGCGCAGGTCAAGTACTTTGCGGCTCTTGACGCCCTTGTCGCCTACCAGTTCGAACTGGCCGACGAGTCCGCCAAAGAGGCTCATGCCACCTACGATCGCGCAATTGCAGTTTCGTTTGGAGCAACGCTTGCGGCCGTACTCTTGGCTATCGCCGCAATGCTTGTGATCACTCGCTCCGTGACGAAGCCCCTCGGCCACGCGCTGGAGGCAATGAAGGCGTTAGAGCAGGGCGATCTCGCGCATCCCGTGGACGCAGTCGGTCGCGATGAAATCGCGACACTAATGCTGGCTGTGCAAGCAGCGTTCGCAAAACTGTCGGCGCTCGCCAACGGTATCAAAGAGTCGGTTGACGTGATCCGAACAGCGTCGGGCGAGATCGCAGCTGGAAGCACGGACTTGTCGTCGCGCACCGAACAGCAGGCGGCGTCGTTGGAGGAAACCGCAGCAAGCATGGAAGAGTTGACCGCGACCGTCAAACAGAACGCCGAGAACGCAAAACAGGCCAGCGGCCTGGCAGACAATGCGGGCGCCGTGGCAAATGAAGGCACCGCAATCGTTGGTCAGGTCGTGGAAACGATGACCGGCATCGAGCAAAGCTCCGCCAAAATCGCTGAGATCATCGGCATGATCGAAGGCATCGCCTTCCAGACCAACATCTTGGCGCTCAACGCGGCGGTCGAAGCGGCGCGTGCAGGCGAGCAAGGCCGTGGCTTCGCGGTCGTCGCCAGTGAAGTCCGCAGCCTCGCACAGCGCTCATCAGCCGCTGCAAAAGAGATCAAAGATTTGATTGAAACCTCCGGCAACCGAGTGCAAGCGGGTACGGAACTCGTCGCACGGGCAGGGGAAACCATGCAGCGCGTCGGCACCGCCATCCAGCGCGTCACCGACATCATGGGCGAGATTGCCTCTGCGTCGAACGAGCAGAGCCGCGGCATTGAGCAGGTGAATCAAGCCATCTCCCAGATGGACGAGGTGACGCAGCAGAATGCGGCGCTCGTTGAGGAAGCAGCGGCAGCAGCGGGGTCAATGGAAGACCAAGCGAAACATCTGTCTGCAGCCGTTGCTGTGTTCCGAACTGCTCAAACGCTCTCCGTCGCAGCGACGAACACCTACACGCCGCAGATTGCGCGGCCGTCGACCCTCAAGAAATCGCCGACGGTGACGAAAGCGGCGAAGCCAGCGCTTGCCACCGCGCAACCCGTTCATGCGGGGGACGATGGCGACTGGTCGACGTTTTCACTTCAGGAGGGCCAATCGTGCCGATAAAGACCAAGCCGCTTCTGATGAGTGCGCCCACTGCCTCACCTCTGCTCCGTAGCGGCCGCGGGGACGGGGAGCGCTTGGTCCGCTACGAGGTGGGCGACATGGTCAAGCAACTTCATCAGCTCCGGCGTCGGCTGGCTCTCATCGAAAGCAGCGCCTCGCAAGAGGCGATTGAGTCCGTCATCAAGGCCTGCGTCGAGTTGGACGAATTCCTTCGATCGGATGGCGCGCGGGAAGCGTCGGATCGGACGGCTCATCCGTGACTGCACTGCTGCCGGGGGCGATGCCTCCTAAGGCGCGTCCCGGCAGCCAAACACTGACCGAATAACCACCGGCACCAAAACATGAAGACCCACAAAGACAGCAGATCATCGAGCCGCGAAGTCTTCGGCTGCTCCGGGCAGCAGCTTGACGCGATCATGCAGTTCGCTGCGAAGCGCTGTTACGACGAGCGGCCACTGCATTGGGTCGTCGCACAATACTTCCGCTTGCCTGCACATAGCGTGATCGCGTGCGGCGCGGTGTGAAGGTCACAGTACCTCGAACAAATGAAAGGGAAGGGTTTCACCGATGGCATATGTTGATACGCGCTTGTTGGTGGTCGATGATCTGGCCACCATGCGCAATTTGATTCGCAAGATGCTCAAGGCGATCGGTTATTCGATCATCGAAGAAGCAGAGGATGGGGTGGCTGCGCTGGAGAAGCTCAGAGCACAGCAGTTCAATCTGGTGATCACTGATTGGAACATGCCCAATATGGATGGGCTGTCCTTGCTGCACAAGATTCGCAAATCCGATTAGCTGGCGCACCTGCCGGTAGTCATGGTCACGGCTGAAAAAAAGCGCGAAAACGTACTAGCGGCAATCCAAGCTGGTGCTAACGGCTACATCGTGAAGCGGTTTTCGGATGCGGCATTGGCCGACAAGCTAGCGCAAGTCGTCCCCCTTCTAGCCAATTCGGCCCCGACAGATCGCGGCACGTCGGTGTTCGGCGCTATCTTCAACAGGGCCACGTAATTCGACGCTCACACTTTGTTTCACTTTGTTTCAATTGCACGAGTGCCCCGCCGGATAAGGGTTTCGCGCACTTCGTCGACTTCCGCGTTGCGCACGTCGAGCGCGACCGACTTCGACGCAGTCAAGGTTGCAGCGATCAAAGCAACGCCGGGCCACGGTACCTACAGTACTATTCGGGCAGCATCGCCGACGGAATGCTCGGTTTAGCCCGCGACTTACTAAAGACGTCGCCACCCGCGAGTGACACGAGGCGACGGCTTGCCCAGCGAGCGCACTTCGCAATCTAAACATCAGAACACTAAAGCGTGGCTCCGGTCGGCCGGCACGACCGGAGCGGCGGTCTGTCGCAAATCCGCAACAGGTAATAAGAATCTCTTTTCGCAATGTATCCTTCAATCCGTCGTGTATAGCAATATTTCAAAAGAATTTACGCGCGGAGCGAATCGAGATGAAGAAAACGCAAGCAGCGGTGATTTCCCTGGCACTCTTTGGCGCAGCCGGTGCGGCTAACGCTCAATCCAGCGTGACGCTCTACGGCGTCTTGGACGCGGGCCTGACGTACGTAAGCCGTGTTGACAACGGCGACGGTACCGGTGGTCACCTGTTTGGCATGCAAAACGGCAACTTGTCCGGCAATCGCTGGGGCATGAAAGGTCAAGAAGACCTCGGCGGTGGCCTGAAGGCGATCTTCCAGTTGGAAAACGGCTTCGACCCGGGCACTGGTCGCCTGAACCAGGGTGGTCGCGAGTTCGGTCGTCAAGCATTCGTCGGCGTGACCAGCAACCAGTTCGGTACGGTTACTCTCGGTCGCCAATATGACCCGTCGGTCGATCTGGTCCAAGGCCTCACGGCTGACAACTATTGGGGCGCAGCCTTTGCAACGCCGGGCGACCTCGATAACTACGACAACAGCCTGCGCGTGAGTAACGCTGTGAAGTACGTCTCGCCGGTGTTCGGTGGCTTCCAGTTCGAAGGTATCTACGGCTTCAGCAACTTGGCAGGCACGACCGGCCAAGGCAAGACGTGGGGCGGCGCTGTCGCATACAACAATGGCCCGCTCGGTTTGGCGGCAAGCTATTTGTACACGGACAATCCGTCGGCAGGCCGCAACGCAACGACGTGGAACAGCCCGTCGTCCGACTCGCTTACATACACCGTAATCAACAACGGGTACTCGTCGGCTCACTCGATCGGCATCGCACGAGGTGCAGGCCAATACGTGTTTGGCCCATTCACGGTCGGCGCATCGTACAGCTTCGCTCAGTACAAGCCTGATGCGTTCTCGTCGTTCGGCTCGCAGGAGAAGTTCCACGTTGCAAACGGCTTTGTGAACTTCCAATTGACGCCCGCTGCGCTGCTCGGCCTTGGCTATACCTATACGCATGGCCAGGGCGACACCAACGCGACGTACCATCAAGTGAGCATCGGCGCAGACTACGCTATCTCGAAGCGTACGGACGTCTACGCTCAGGGCGCGTACCAGCACGCAAGCGGCCAACAGCGCCAAACCGACGGCACCTCTGCTGCGGCACAAGCTTCAGTCGCCGACTTTGGCTATGCGGCCGGTCGCAATCACCAAGAAATCGCAATCATTGGTGTGCGTCACAAGTTCTAAGAAGAACGACAGAAGCACTTCTAAAAGCCCGAACGCCAGTGGCGTTCGGGCTTTTTCCTTTGTTGGTCCAGAAGCGATGAATTGGCTTAACGCCGCCCAAAACTTTACCGCCGCTTCCCGCGTAGTAAAAGCCTCCGTTTGGTGGCGGAACTTCTCGCCGCAATTTATCCAATGCGCCGACTCATGCAAGAATACAAGTCCCCTAACAAACATCGTTCGACGTCACAGGCACGTTCGCGCCTGCTGTTTTCGTTGGCTCTCTGCTATGCGCTTGATATTGATTGAACGAAACGGCATAGAAGCCGAGGCCATAGTTGAATCGATGAGACGTGCGGGGTACACGGTTGATTGGAAGAGTGACAGGCGTACCGCCGAGCAGGCACTAGCGCAAGAGTCGTACGACGTCGTTTTCTTATCGCTGGACCTGCCTAATGCCGACAGCATCGAGCTGCTTATCACCTATCGGAAAGCGGGCGGCGCTGCGTCCACGCTAGTGCTAACTGACCACGGGCAAGCCAATGAGCGTATTCACGCTCTCTACGCCGGCGCTGATGACCATATGACCCGGCCTTTGAATCACGAGGAGCTGTCCGCGCGAGTTCATATCCTCCTGCGGCGACGCGAAGGTCACAAGCAAAAAGTCCTTCGACACCGAAACATGATGCTGGATCCGACTGCACAGGAATTTAAGTTGGCCGGGAAGAAGCTATACCTTACGCCCCGGGAGTTTGCGGTGATGCTCGCTCTGATGGAGGAGCCGGCGCGCGTTTTGAGCAGAGCTGAGATCGAGCAAAGAATCTACGGCGATGCAAATGAAGACCGTACCAACGCGATACAGGTCTACGTCAACACGCTGCGCCGAAAGATAGGAGAGGATGAGATTTTGACTGTTCGAGGCGTCGGCTATCGACTGGCGTGAGCCACAAAAAGTTGTGGCCGGCGCTAGTGGCCCCGACATTGATGGCCGACCTACGTGCTGCCGGGCCTCTAGACATATTGGCGATAGCGCGCCGAATGATGTCGTTGACGTGATGACTCTATACCGGTCACATGCCCGAGAGCAGGACTTGCTCCGCTTCCGCAAGAAGCGCTCGGGCGTACTCCGAGGCAAAAATATTGTCGTTGTGGTCGGCGCGACCGAGAACTACGGATTCACGCCCCGCGCCTCTTCAACAAACGTTGAACGGGCGACCGCAGATACAGACGCGACATTTGCGACGATTCTCTCCGCGTTGTCGTCGACGTCGCCGATTTTGGCGCCGTCATCAGACACGGTCGTTGCCGTCGCGTTGATGCCACGGCGGGTCTCCGTGAACACTATGGACGCGAGGTCGATACGAAAAGCCATCCAGTCTCTCCATCGGTAACGGCCGAGCAGGGCACTTGGCTCACTACTTAGGCTACCGACGCGAACGTATTGTCAAGGCAGCCTGACGCGGTTTGATTTCTCATTCGTAGACGTCAGGATTAATCACGCACCCGGGCTGCGTACCGAGCATACGGAGCGTTGAGAATCAATCCGCGCGCCTATGGTGAAGCCGGCCAGCCGGGTCTGCGCCGCCTGGCTGGTCCTCGCCACTCCGGGGCGGTGACGAATTGGCCGCGAGTGCGATAGCAAGATTGACTGGCCTGGCGACACGTCAGGAAGGGCAGTCGCGTATCAATTTCGCTGCCAGAACTCGCGTGCTACTTATAAGGCACCTGCGCGTGCCCCGTTGCGAGTAGCAGATGATGCTCATTTGATTGCACTGCCGCGCGATTGCCACGCTCGCAGTGGTCGCTACGCTGCGCGAGTACCGATGATCAGCGAGTCGCAAACCTCGAACGCGGCGACCTGTCGGACAAGATGGGTCGCTTGTTCCTGCAGCGCCGAGGCCGCAGCGGCAGCCTGTTCGACCAGAGCGGCGTTTTGTTGCGTCACCTGGTCCATCTGCGCGATTGCCTGGTTCACCTGCTCGATGCCTTGATGCTGTTGGTCGGATGCGGAGGCAATTTCACCCATCAAATCGGTGAGATGCCGCACCGAGGAAACGACTTCGCTGATCGTGCGGCCCGATTCGTCGACCTGCGCCTGACCCGCTTCTACGCTGGCTACTGACTCGTCAATCAGTTCCTTGATCTCTTTAGCGGCAGCCGCGGAACGTTGCGCCAAAGCTCGCACCTCGCTCGCCACCACAGCAAACCCCTTTCCTTGCTCGCCAGCCCGTGCAGCTTCGACCGCCGCGTTGAGCGCGAGAATGTTCGTTTGGAATGCAATGCCGTCGATCGTGCCGATGATGTCCGCCACCCTGGTCGACCGGTCCGAAATCTCATGCATTGTTTGCACGACACGCTCGACCACTTCGCCACTGCGAGTCGCGACTTCCGAGGCTTTTTGGGCGAGCAGTGTCCCCTCTCTAGCGCTGTCCGCGTTGCGGCGCACGGTGGCCGTTAGTTCTTCCATGCTCGATGCCGTTTCCTCAAGGGATGCGGCCTGTGCCTCCGTTCGCGAGCTCAGATCGACGTTGCCGGTTGCTATCTCTTTGCTGGCCGTCGCAATCTCGTCCGATCCTTTTCGAACGTCGATGACCACCTTGCGCAGACTGTCATTCATGCCGCGCAGTGCAGCGAGGAGCTGCCCCGTCTCGTCCTCACGCGTTACAGCGATGTCACGCGTGAGATCTCCCTTGGCGACCGTAGCGGCGATCTCGACCGCATCGGCGATCGGGGCCGTGATGCTCCGCGTGATCATCCACCCCGCGCCGATGCTGATTAGGAAAGCCGCAGCGCCCAAGCCGCCCAGAAAGATGCGGCTGCTGCTAGCGATACCGCCGATAGCGGCCGTCGCCTTTCGGGTCTCGCCAACCTGAAACTGATTGATGTCGTCGAGGGTGGCCGTGTAGCTCTTATAGATCGGCAACAAGTCGTTGTTCAGGCGTTGTATCGCGTCCACGCGCTTACCTTGCGTCTGTAACTGCAATACGTTGGCGATTTCGCGGTCATAGTCGGTGCTGTATGTCAAAAGGCGCTCACGTACGTCTGGACGCGCGAGCGTCGGCGCCAACCGCTGAATCGTTTCGCGGGTGTTGTCTCGCGCGGCGCTAATTCGCGCGAACGATGTTTTGATGACTTCTGGATCCTCGTTCAGGAGCAGGTTTCGTACGGCTACCGCCATGGTGTCCAACTGCTGCCTGATTGAATTGGCATTCAAAAGGCGGGGCAGATTGGCTTGTTCCACGGTCACCGCTTGTTCGCTGAGACGCCCGAGCATCGCGATACCAACGCCTATAGTGATCGCCGCCAGCAAGAGGACGACCGCAAACCCTGCGGTGATTCGGGTCCCTATTCTGAGATTAATGAACTGCATATTATTTCCGAGCTTCTAAATAAAAAAGGGCGCGAGAGATGAACGAGCGAACTCAATCCCGAATCGTTGGGAACCTCCCTTGCTGCCCTTTTTTATCGGCGTTTGCGGCGAGAACTGGAGTCCACAGTGGTTGTGCCCGGTGCGGCAAATTGTCCCTGGCGGTGTACCGGACGCTGTGGTGATGACGGTGCAAAACAGCAATGGGCGCCGGTTTGGTTTGTTCCGTCTCCCAAATCCGAGTAGGAGTTCGTCGCAGCCGTCATGGGCAGTGAGAACCAGCGAGTCGACAAGTTCATTGCCGCCATAACGCCGATTCCATTTATATCGCTATCGTGACCGATAGATCGCAGCAGCAGAAACTGGACCGTGCATCGGGCGGCATGGCGGCGGCACTAGTGCCATTGCACACTTAACACGCGAATGCGTCGTGCGACAAATAGCAGACCGATGGTCGAAGCGATGGTCCCTTGTCATTGCTTCTCAAAGTTTGATGCGAGTCGTGCAAAACGGTCGCCTGGAGACCTGACTGATCGCGCTACTTGAGTGATGGTTACAGGAAGGTCTACGAATTGCTCTCGGGTAGCAGCCGGTGGTTGTGACAACGCAGATTAAAACCCACCAGACTGTTCGACTATTAATGGATAGAAATCGGCTGTAGCTATACTTCGGGCAGCTCATGGCTTCGGCGGAGTAACAATGAAAAATAATAGGCTGGAGAGGATAAGAGTCATACAAGGTCGCTGGCTTGTCGTGTTTGCGGCCGCCACGCTCTTTGCGGCGACGTTTATGGTAAGCGGGCGAGCCAAGGCTGCGCCCCTCGAACGCGCACCCGACACGATGCAGGCCCGCGTGATGGGATGCGCCACGTGTCACGGCGCGCACGGCGAGGGCACCGGCAACGACTACTTCCCGCGTCTTTCCGGCAAGCCCGCAGGCTACCTCTACAACCAGTTGCTCGCATTTCGCGACGGGCGCCGCAAGTACCCGCCCATGAACTACCTGCTCGCGTATCTGCCCGACGCCTACTTGAAGCAGATCGCCGATTACTTCGCCGCCGAACGTCCGCCGTTCCCGCAGCCGAGCCCCGTCACCGTCGACGCCAGGACGCTCGATCTCGGCAAGACGCTCGTCATGAAGGGCGATCCGTCGCGCAAGGTGCCCGCGTGCGTCAGCTGTCATGGCGCGTCGATGACCGGCATGGAGCCCGCGATTCCCGGCTTGCTCGGCCTGCATGCGGACTACATCAGCGCGC
>Ga0153929_1000735_pt1 | contig 12072 bp, 10 predicted proteins | sample TSNJ013MetaG_FD_104689 | JGI IMG/M metagenome (GOLD analysis project Ga0153929, IMG submission 104689) | Attine ant fungus gardens microbial communities from New Jersey, USA - TSNJ013 MetaG | ecosystem: Host-associated > Fungi > Mycelium > Unclassified | place: USA: New Jersey, Wharton State...
AAAAGGAGCTGGGTATTTCCCTATTTGAAAAAAAGGGGCGCAATATCGTTCTCACCCAAAGCGGGATCTACTTTTCCCATTATGTTGAAGAAGCCTTGAATAATTTAAACAAGGGCCGTGAAACGCTGCTGCAAATCAACAATCCAACCGACATTATTTCCCTTGCGTTTATTGATGAGGTGGGATATGATTTTTTGCCGGATCTGCTGCGCAATTTCACGGCCGAGAACTCAAGTATTAATTTCCATCTCTACATGCACCACAACAATATCATTGTCCCCAAGCTTCTGGATGAAACCTATGATCTGGCGTTTTCCATTGATAATCCGTCCATTCCTGACCTCTGCGCGGTTCCGATTATTCAACAGGACATGATGATGTTTGTCCCACAAAACCATCGGCTTGCTCGCCAAACCTCAATCTCCCTTTCAGCAATTGGAATTGACCCGGTTGTTATTCTGAATCGGAACTCTGGAATTCGGCGAATTACTGACGATATGTGCCGGGAAGCACAGGTGCAGCTCAATGTGATATTTGAAGCGGAAGAGATTAATGCTGCCGCAACCTATGTCAGCGCGGGGCTAGCATCCTGTATCTTGCCCCGTACACCGCTGCACACGAAATATAATGCAATCGCAATACCGATTATCCATCCGGTGCGTAGCCGTAACATCTGTATGCTCTATAGCAGGTCACATTCCATGTCCAACGCAACGCTTAAGTTTTTCGATTATGTTCTTGCGTGTTTTAAGGAGCCTCCGATTGAAACGTCTCCACCGCCCAGAGGGCAGAAAACATGATAAAAATGAAACCATCAGGAAAGAGGTAAATCCGGGTCAAAAGGCTTGCACATAAAATCACCGCCGCATTTTCATCTTGATTTTAGCCATTTTTACCACTCCTGAATCGTTATTTTCAGGCTAAAATTCAAGCGTGCAACAGGCTCGTGTAAATAGGTGGCGCCGACAAAAAAACCGTTGAAATGCCTTGCATTTCAACGGTTTTCGTTGGCTTGGTCCGAGTGCCGAGATTCGAACTCGGGGCCTCTTGAACCCCATTCAAGCGCGATACCAAACTTCGCCACACCCGGGTCTATTTGACAGATTATTCCTCAAAACAGCTTATGTATCATACCATAGCCCAAACTAAAATGCAACCCTTTTCTCAAAAATATCATTGTGTTTTACAAAAATTCGCTTCTGTGCTAAGGAGAGATCCCCCTATGCAGCGGCTTTCCGGAGCACTCCATTATCCCCTCCACGCCTACAGAAAATTCATGAGCTCCACCCGGCGGAACAATCCGCGCCATACCGATTGTAACTGTTCTCACTGTTATCCATCTGTTTGTCCTGAGTGCCCCACCCAACGGATGGGACATTCTCATTTAATCCGTATTTTTTCCGCCAATTTTTCTATTTACAATGCCATTAAAAGGTGATATAATAGAACAGATGTACCATTTTCTATTGCGGACAGTTCGGAGGCACGTATGGACCTGATGGAAAAACTGACCATTTTGACAGACAGCGCAAAATATGATGCAGCCTGCACCTCCTCCGGCGCGAACCGGCCAGGCAAGACAACCATGGCCGGCTGCTGCCATTCTTTTTCGGCGGATGGACGGTGTGTGACCCTGCTCAAGGTGCTAATGACCAACCACTGCATTTACGACTGCAAGTATTGTGTCAACAACTCCAGCAACGATTGCCGCCGCGCCACGTTCACCCCAGAAGAACTGGCGGAATTGACCATTGAGTTTTACCGCCGAAACTACATCGAAGGGCTTTTTCTTTCCAGCGGAGTCATACGGAATCCTGACTATACTATGGAACGGATCATTCAGGTAATGGAGCTGCTGCGCCACCACCACAATTTCTGGGGCTATATCCACGCCAAAACGATCCCCGGCGCCTCTCCGGACCTAATCCGGCGCCTGGGCCTCCTGGTGGACCGGATCAGCGTCAACATTGAACTCCCCAGCGAACAGAGCCTGAAGCAACTGGCCCCCCATAAGACAAAGGCGGCCATTCTAACCCCGATGAAGCAAATCGCTCTGGAGAGCGGACAAAACCGCCGTGACATCGCGGTATACAAAGCCGCCCCCAAATTTGCCCCCGCCGGGCAAGCCACACAGATGATAATTGGCGCCAGTCCCGAGAGTGACTATCAAATCATTCGTCTGGCCTCGGCAATGTATCAGAAATATGATCTGAAACGGGTGTTCTATTCCGCCTATATCCCAACTGTAACCGATTCCCTGCTGCCCGCTCTGGATACCAAACCGCCTCTGCTGCGTGAGCACCGGCTATATCAGGCGGATTGGCTGATGCGTAAGTACAACTTTGGCGCGGAGGAACTTTTAAGCCCTGAAACACCGAATTTTAATCCCTATCTCGACCCCAAGTGCAACTGGGCAATTCAGAATATGCATTTTTTCCCCGTGGATGTTAACCGGGCCTCGGAGGCAGAGCTGCTTCGCGTACCGGGCATTGGCCCAACCAGTGCCCGGCGCATCCTGGTTGCCAGGCGGAACGGCAAGCTTGGCATGGCAGAGCTCAAGCGTCTTGGCGCTGTGCTGAAACGGGCCCAATATTTTATTCTTGCCACCGACTGGCCCCGCCATACCCGCGTAAACAGGGAGTTGATTGTCCGGGCGCTGATCGATCCCAACGTGTTTGCCTTTGGTGTAGAGCAGCTCTCCCTATTTGGTGACAGCCCGGCATTTCAGTTGCTGCCTGCCGCGAAAGAGGCGGAAACCGTCACGGAAGCTGTAGAGGAGGCGGTATCATGCCTGGCAGTAAACCTTTAGCCCGGCCCGCCAATGTGATATTTACCTATGATGGAAGCTTTCCCGGTTTTTTATGCTGTGTTTTCGAAAGCGTCTATACCCATCAGATTCCGCTGGAAATCATGGTGGAAGATCAGCCGCCCATCTCTCTGATGGAGGTGCGGCGGATTTCAACCGACCAGGACAGGGCTGAGCGGGTGCGTGTGTCCATTTCCAAAAAAATCAGCCCCCGCACATTGGAATTGGTCACAACGGTTTTTTTCACCTGCCTGGAAGAAAAGGAGCGGAAGCTTCTATGCTTTTTGCTCCGGGCCTACCGGGAAGGCGGCGGCCTCGTCTGGCGGATGGGCGATCCCGAGGTGTCGGCTCTTTTGGCGGCGGAAAAGCATCTGTTGGGAGAGGCGCACCTGCTCAAGGGGTTTCTTCGTTTCACTGATGCGGGAAACATGCTGGTGTCCACCATTACTCCAAAAAATTTCGTCCTCCCCTTTTTGGCCAGGCATTTCACGTTGCGGTACGACAAGGAACAGTTTCTGATTTTTGATCAGACCCACAAAGCAGCCCTTCTTTACCAGCATGGTCAGGCCGAGTTTCTGCAGGTGGACAACATCCCCGAACCAACGATTTCCCCACAGGAGGAGTCTTATCAGGCGCTATGGAAGCGGTTTTACAACACCATCGCCATCGAGGGGCGGGAAAACCACCGCTGCCGCATGACCCATATGCCAAAACGGTATTGGAAAAATATGCTGGAGGTGCGGGATTTACTTTAATGGTAAGATACCGCCGCCGGGATTACGGGGCCTCCTATTGCGGTATCAGCGCCGCAATAGGAGCTCTCTTTTCTGCTCCCGCTGCTTTGATTCGATCACTCCCCCGGCTTTGATTGATCTATTATTTTTTGTCTCAGGCCCATCCAGGCAACCACCGATTCAATCAGACCGGTACGATTTCCAGTCTTGATTTATGGGCGTTTGCTCCGCCTCCGTGCGAAGCACCTGTGGTATATGGCATCGTTTGCGGTTCTTTTGCGAAGCAAAAAGAGCAAATCGTGCCAATCACCGGATATCATAGCCGCAGAGCGGCTATGATATCTTAACAAATGATTTATAACGTGTTTTTCACGATGAGATAAGACGCCAGGGATCTGCATACGCAGAGCCCTGGCGTCTTCACTGATATTACAATGACATACTTGATTCCGCTCACCCCAGCAAGTTTGGCAACCATGTGATGATTCCCGGCACATAGGCCATAATCATGACCGCAATCATCTCTATGACGAGAAATGGGAGCACACCCTTTACCACCTGGTTGAATTTGAGCCCCGTGATCGAGGCTGCGGTAAACAGGTTATATCCAAAGGGCGGCGTCACATAGCCGATCACCAGGTTTATGACAAAAATCATCCCCAAGTGCAAGGGATCGCACCCGAGTTCAATTCCCATGGGAACGATAATGGGTGCAATGATGATAATTGCCGCTACCGTGTCCATCAGCGCCCCCACCACAAAGAGCAAAAGCATCAATACCAGCAGGTACGTGAATTTATTATGGATAAATACCATCAAACTATTGATCACTGTGTTCGATACCTTGGTCACCGACATAATCCATGACAGCAGGTTTGCCGCCGCGATGATAAAGTCCACCATGGCCGCAGTCTCCATGGACTTGACCAGCGCCTTGGGCAGATCGGAAATTTTGACCTCCCGGTAAACCACAATGCCCAAAAGAAGTGCGTAGATAACGCCGACCGCCGCGGCCTCAGTGGGCGTAAACACCCCGCTGTAGATTCCCCCGAGGATAATGACCGGCAACAGCAGTGCGCCCAGCGCCGAATAAGTGTTTTTTAAAAACTTCTTCAGTGAAAACGCTTCCCCCCGATGTTTTAGAATCTCGGGATTGCGCAGGGAAATAAACACATTCACACCGATGAGCAGGAACATTAAAAAGATGCCGGGAACAATTCCCGCTATAAACATCTTGGGGATGGAGAGCCCCATGGTGACGCCATAAATGATCATGGGGATCGAGGGCGGAATGATCGGCCCCAACGCACCTCCCGCCGCGGCCATGCCCGCCGCCGTCTCTTTCGGGTAACCCTTTTGGGTCAGAGAGGGTATCATAATGGCACCGATAGCGGCCACTGTCGCCGGACCGGATCCGGTCAGCGCAGCGAAGATGGCGCAGGAAACGATGGTCACAATGCCGAGCCCACCGGGAATCCACCCCAAGAGACTTTCGGCCCAATTGACCATCCGCTTTGAAATGCCACCCCGGTCCATCAAATCGCCTACCAGCACAAACAAAGGTACCGCCAGCAGGGGAAATGAATCCAAACCTGTCACCATGCGCTGGGCTACCAGAACCAGAGGTTTGAGTTCTGTCATTCAAAGAAATACAATTCCGGAGCCTAGAATGGAAAATGCCACCGGCACGCCAATAAAAATGCCAGTCAGCATGATGAGAAACATAACGCCAGTCATTTTTCATCCCCTCCCCTACCCATTAACTCCAGAATATACTGTGCAAAATGAGACACAGAATGGATCAGCATGCAAAACGCGCTGACCGGAACCGATGCATTGATCAGCGCCATGTTGACATGCAGTGCCGGACTGGTCTGGAACCGGGTGGCATAAGTCACTTTCCCCCCTTGCACCACCAGCACGCAGCAGATTGCGACCACCAACACCTGCACCACCAGCTTTAACACAACTTGCGCTCTGCGAGGCAAGATATCCGTAATGGCGGTGACCGTTGCATGGGATGCGTGTTGTACACAAATGGCAGCACCAGTCAAATTGGCCCAAATAAAAGCGTAGCGGGCCAATTCCTCTGTCCAAGACAGGGCGTTATTAAGCACAAATCTGGTAAACACCTGCAGCACACAGGCGACAATGAGCACTGTAAAGGATATCACAACCAGTCCTTTTACGATCATCCCCACAAAAGAATCCACCTTATTCAGTGTTGACACGTCACTGAACCTCCTTTTTTCCCTTTCCCGCCCTTCCGCCGTCCGGGAGTGTCCCGGAACGGCGAAGGGGCGGGACCACATGACATCCGGATTGATCAGCCAATGATGGATAAAAGCTCCTCAACATAGGTACCGCCAATTTTTGATGCCTGCTGCATATAAAAGTCCCCTAACACTTCCTGAAAAGCCGGAATGTTCACATCGCGGTTGATGATCATTCCCTTCTCCTCCATCTCCGTGAGCATGGGCTCTTCCACCGCGGCGTTGTTTTCACGGCACTTCTGCCCGGCAATCACCGCGCACTCCCGCAGAATTTCCTGCTCCTCTGCCGAGAGACTGTCAAACACGCTGTTAGACACACAAATCAGCAAAGGAGAGTAGAAATGTCCGGTCATGTTCAGATACTTTGCAATGTCGGGAAACCCATTGGAGTAGATGACGCTGATGGGAATATCCAGCCCGTCAATTGTCCCCTGCTGCAATCCGGTGATGGTCTCTGCCCAGGCCATGGGAACCGCGTTGGTACCCAGGGCCGCGTAGGTAGCAAGGTAGGTTTCGGTCTCCATACAGCGGATTTTCAAGCCCTTAAAATCAGCGGGCACGCTGACTTCCGTATCCATGGTCACCAGATGCCGGAAGCCGCCCTCACCCCAGGCCAGCGCCGTGACGCCCTTATCCCCATACTCCGCCAATACCGCCTGTCCCAGCTCTCCGTCCAAAACCTCTGCGGCTATTGCGCTGTCGGAGAAGATAAATGGCAAGTCAAACACACCGGATGCGGGCACAAAGCTGCTGGCGTAGGCATTGGTCATCACCGCCATGTCGGTGGTGCCAAGCTGCATTCCCTCGAACATCTCGCGCTCCTGCCCCAACTGTCCTCCGCCCATGATGTCAATGCGGATTGCCCCCTCCGTCCGCTCTGCCACCAAATCCGAAAACACCTGTGCAAATTCGTAATATGGATCGTTTTCCACCGCCGCGGTGGTAAATCCAATCTGGAAAACCCGCTGGCCGGCTGTTACACCGCCGGAGGAGGGAGCGCCACCACCAGGGGCGGATGATCCCCCACCGCCGCAAGCCGCCAGTGAGACCACCATCCCCGCTGCCAAAACTGCCGCAAAGAACTTTTTCATAATATATATCCTCCTTACACCTGCATTATCATTACATATTTCCAGTCTATTTTCCCTCTATGAGATAGGCCGGCACTTGGCACAACATCATTTTTATTTCCTGTTCATGAAACCCGCTATCCAATAACGTTTCAATACACCGCAGCATCCCCTCCACAGGAGTCTCACGATTGCTTTGCCCCCGATCTGTCGCGATATATACCCGTTCCGGCCCAACTGTACGAATATTATCTATAAACAGATCTTTTTCGATCAGATGCTCGGCAAGGTTCATCCAGTTTTTTTCAATCATCACCCCCAAATCCGCCATTTCCCTCTGTACCTCTTTCGGCGCCAGCGTACGCGGCCATTCGGGATGGGTAAAGACCATTTTAATTCCCATTTCCCGGCCTGCCTTGCATACAGAGATCGTCTCTTCCGTACTGATATGCCCAGTGGCGAGAACCGCATCATACCGCCGCACCACCTCCATAATCTCATATATAGCGGGCAAGAGATTTTTCTCCCCATCAAATACTGAAATTCCAGGGCGATGGAAAAAATCTCCATCCATATCTCCAAAACGCAGACAGTTGGCGGCATCCCTGGTCGGAAGCCATATGAAGGCCGCCCCCATCTTTAACGCGCTCTCCACCGCGAATGGATTCAGCCCCCCCGCCGGCCAGTTCAGAACCAGGCCGCCATAAGCCCGCGTGGAGCACTGGGATATCCGGTTTGTCAAGGCCGCACGGCCCGCGGTTGACTCATAATGATTTTTGAGCATCACTCCAGCCATGCCCACTCCGGCAGCAGCCCGCACCACCTCAATATCATCCTGAAGCCGCTCCAGGTGGGAAGGGAGTGGATGAATGTGCAGATCATATCCACTGCGAATCAGTTCCATTGCCTTTGGGCGAAAATTTGACATCCTACATGTCCTCCCAACCAGCCATTTCGATTTTATCTTCTATTTTTTTCTGCCATTCTCATGCCGGGTATTTTGTCCAGACTGACAGTGAACCTGTCCTCCTTCTGATGAAATCCACCTCTGCAGAGAGATTCTAATCAAATGATATCACAAGCTCTGTCCAAAGTAAAACAGACTTTTTTTAGTAATCCACAAGTTAATTCTTGTATATAATTTACAATTATTTCCTCTGTTTGTTTGCTATTAAAAAGAGATATCGGAATTTCAAGTTTTAATATTTACAAGCTTTCACTTGTGCTGTATATTGGAGATAGAGAGGACAAGGATCGAAGGAGGGAACCTATGAAGCCCGGTTTTTCTATCTTTCTTCTGGTCGCGGAGGAGATGAGCATCAGCGCCGCCGCGCGCAGGGCGTTCGTCACCCAGCAATGTGTCAGCGATCACATTCACCGGCTGGAACAGGAATATAACGCCAAATTATTCGAACGCAAGCCTCACCTGAAATTGACACAGGCGGGGGAAATTATGTTACATACCCTACGCAGCGTTGGCATCCTAGAACAAACTATGGAAAAAAGCCTTCAAGGCATCTCTTCAGGCACAAAAGGGGCGTTCCGGGTTGGGATCAGCACCTCCCGGGCACAGATAATTTTGCCGCGCGTGCTTCCCAAGTATCAAGAGACCTTTCCCGATGTGCAGATCTCCTTTTATGTCAATGACACCATCGTCTTAGAGCAGCAGCTTCTGGAAGGGAATATTGACCTATTCCTGGGGGTAAACACCTCGCAAAACCCCGATTTTTCTAATATCTCCCTGGCGGACGACCATATCAGCCTGGTTATTTCAGACAAGCTGTTGCGGCAGCACTTTGGAAACAAGGATATTCAAGCTTTTGAGCATGGGGCTGAGCTGTCTAAATTTGAGGAGGTCCCCTTCTCCCTCTATTACAGCACCGGCGCGGTGAATAAGGTCATCAGCCATTATTTGGAGACGCACCGGCTGCAATTGACCACAAACTATCATATCAGCGACTGCGACACCCATATTGCCCTCTGCGCCAGCGGCATCTGTGCGGCCCTCTGCCCCAGAATGCTTCTGGTCCGCGTAGGCGAGCACAACGCCTGGGTCGAACGGGCGCGCCAGCTGCACATTTTTCCGGTACAGGATTTTGATGAAATTCTGCGGATTGATTTGGTCTGGCACAAGCATACGGCACTCCCCCTCTACATGCGGATCTTTATGGAATTGGTCCGGGATGAGGTGGCGCTGCTGGCTATAGAATAAAAAACAAAGGAACCTGTTCCATCCAACAGGTTCCTTTGTTTTTTTATGCCGTGCTTTTATTTGGTTTCACCCATCTCACACAGCGCCTTTGCAATATCCTGCGCCGTGGGAGGGCACCCCTTCACAAAGTGTGCCGCACCACTGCAGCAATTGCCAACGCCCAGGCCTTCAAAGGGCTTTCCCTTCCAGCCCTGTCCGATGGCAACGGGTATCTCCTGCCCGCTTTGATACAGGGCGCGCACCAGGCTCGCCCAACAGGCCGAGCAGGCGCCGTCTGCCCGCACCCGGCGTGTCAACCTGGCCACTGTGCCGCTGTGGGGCGTGTAGTTTTGACTTTGCGTGGGCTTATTGAGCTGGACAAGGTCCTCCGGACGGATTTTTATACTGCCGGCGCCCCACTGTTCGGCCAGTTCAATATAGGGTACATCGGAAAGGGAGAGTCCCATCAGCCGGCAGCCGTAGGCATCTATCTGAACCGGATCGGTTCCCAGCAGCATCCGGTTGGTTTGAACCGGAGTCCCTCCCTCCTCAAAATTTAAATCCCCGCAAATGCTGTCTACAATGGTCAGATCAGCCCGCAGCGCGCTGGCCAGCGCCCCGATGGGCGCCATCAACCCTTCTGCGTGAAAGCGGCGTTTTTCCTTGTCCGGGATACAGCCCTTCAGATTCTTCAACGCACAGGTCATGGCAGTCTGGCAGTGCCCCTTTAAAACCGGGAGGTTTATGAAAAAATCCGCGTTCAGGGCACGCCGGCAAACCTCCATTTGACGAAGAGGCGTCTTTACGGTCTGCGTTTCATCCGCCTTCAAATCAAAAAAAGGGACATGGTATTTCTGCACAATTTTGTCGTAACCCGCCGCTTTCATGGCGCGCCCGGTGTCATCTCCCACCCAGGAGCCCTCTATGATGCAGATCTGTGTAACGCCATGCCCCTGCAGATATTCAATGGCTCCGGACAGCACCCCGGCATGTGTGGTCGCACCCCGGTCAGGGGCAGATGCAAGCACCAGATTGGGCTTGAGGGCAACGGACGCACCCTCTGGGATCATCTCTGCCACCCGCGCCGCCTCCATCAGCTCCATTGTCATTGTGTGGGCCTCACCGCCATAGATTTCGTAGATAGCTGCCATGGTGTCTGCTTCCTCCTCAAAAATTGCGCTGCTCCTGCCCCCGCTGTATCTGTCTGGCGGCCAGATCAATAAAATACCGCGCCGCCTTGCTCAGATATCCTCTCTGCCGGTAACAGGCCGAAAGTTCCCAGCTCGGCCTCCCCTCCAAGCGAAACCGGTGCAGCGATTTTGTGTTCCTGACATAATACTCCGGCACAATGGAGCAGGCAAGCCCCTTTTGCACCATATCAATATTTGCCCGGTTGCTGCTGGTTTCTAAAAAGAGAGTGGGCTTTTGTTCCGCGTCCTCAAATAAGGGATCAATGACGGGACGCTGTGTGGACTCCCGGTACATCAGACACAGCGCGGTATCCTTCAGATCCGATACCTTTAACTCTGTAAGGGGCTGCCCCTTGGGCGCTGCTCTGCTTGACAGCGCATGGTCCAATGGTGTGACCAACAAAAATTCCTCTTTGGTCAGGCATTTTCGTACCACGCCCGGAATCTCCCCCGCGGCCATGGAGAGAAAGCACAGATCCAACTCCCCCTTACACAGCATCTCAATCTGCCGGTTCACCCGTATCTCCCTTGGAACCACTGTGATGCCGGGAAAATCTTGATAAAAAATGGGATAGATCTCCATAAAAGTTTCCATTCCTCGCTCTGGTGCAAAGGCGACAGACAAGGTGCCTTTCTGTAGATCGGCCAATTCATAAATTTTTTGATAGGCCTCATTTTTCATCTGCATCATTTGCTTTGCATATGACACATAAATTTCACCCGCTGGAGTCAGAGCGCAATTTTTGCGCGTGCGGGAAAACAGCTGTACCCCCAATTCTTTTTCCAGCTTAATCAACTGCTGGTCCAGCGCTGATTGAGTGATGAACAGCTTATTGGCCGCCCGGGTAATTCCCCCCTCCTGCGCAATGGTCAAGATATACTTGATCTGTTTGACATCCATACTGTACACCCCTCCTCCAGCTACAATTTTTCCACAACGATTCCTTATTTGGTATCATGTTCCCGCTGAATCAGCAGGCAGGAAAGATCATTGACATTGGTTCCGGTGGCGCCCGTTAGAATCAATCCGCCGCAAGCGGATAACGCGTGGTAGGAGTCATTGTCCTTGAGCGCCTCAAACACGTCAACCCCCTCGGCTTGAAGCTGTTGCAAGGTCTCTCCGCTGACAAAGCCGCCAGCGGCGTCCGTGGGTCCGTCCGTCCCATCGGAGCCTACAGAAAACACCGCCGTATCTGTTAAGCCCGCAATGCCTTCCACAGCGCCCAAGGCGATCTCCTGATTCCGTCCGCCAAGGCCCTTTCCGGTAAGCACCACCACAGTCTCCCCTCCCGCTAAAAAGGCCAAGGGCTTTTCCGTCTGCTGATGGCTGCGCGCAATGGCGGCTAAAAAGGCTCCCGCCTCCTTGGCCTGACAAGTGAGGCAGTCTGTCAAAATCACCGGCTCGTATCCCAAGGTTCTGCAGGCTTCGGCTCCAGCCAAGCACAGTTGCCGCACGCTGCCGGTGATCACCGTCTCCACATGATGCAGCTGCTTTGGAGTATCCCGATCGAGGCAGGCGGCAGCCTGCTCACTGAGCGGAAGCTGATATTTCTCCACCACCCGTTTCGCACCCTCACAGGTGGACGAGTCCGGATACGCCGGGCCTGAGGCGATCATATCCAGCGGATCCCCAATGATATCGGACAAGACAATGGAAAGCATCTTTGCCGGCTGGCAATGCTCCGCAAACCGCCCGCCTTTCACTGCGGACAGCCGCTTTCTAATGGTGTTCATCTCAATGATGTCCGCGCCGCAGGCAAGCAAGTCCTTTGTCAGCTGCAAAAGCTCCTCCTCCGGGATCAAGGGTG
>Ga0153929_1000738_pt1 | contig 12048 bp, 7 predicted proteins | sample TSNJ013MetaG_FD_104689 | JGI IMG/M metagenome (GOLD analysis project Ga0153929, IMG submission 104689) | Attine ant fungus gardens microbial communities from New Jersey, USA - TSNJ013 MetaG | ecosystem: Host-associated > Fungi > Mycelium > Unclassified | place: USA: New Jersey, Wharton State...
TAACTCGCCGCCAAGCCGCATTTCAGGTTCGCAGGCACGGCCACGTCGATCTGCTTCGGATGCGGCAGGTGCAGGTTCGTCATGTATCCGGTGAAATCGTCTTCACACAGTTCACCGCCAAGGCGTGGATTGAAGCGCCGCTCCTCGCCCACGCTGGTGACCGTCAAGCCGCGATAGTCGTGGGCCGGATAAAGCAGGCACGCGGCGGGCAACGTAAAAATGTGGTTGTGGATCGCGCGAAACATGGCGTGCGCGTCACCGCGCTGGAAATCCGTGCGGCCAGTGCCCCTGATCAACAGGCAATCGCCGGTAAACGCCATGGTCTCGTTGTCGAGTACGAGTGTGATGCAGCCATCGGTATGACCCGGTGTCGCACGTACTACCAGGTACCGCGCGCCGAACTCGACCCTGTCTCCATGACTCAGGTAGCGGTCCGCGCCTTCGGCGCCGCTCGCAGCCGAGATCGCAATCTTGCTACCTGTGCGGCGATTCAGCATCCATGCACCGGTCACGTGATCGGCGTGGACGTGGGTGTCGATTGTGTAAAGCAGGTGCAATCCAAGCTCTTCGATCAGGGCAGCGTCGCGGCGCACCTGTTCAAATACCGGATCGACCAGCACAGCCTCGCGTGTTGTGCTATCCGCCAGAAGATACGTGTAGGTTGACGATTGCTGATCGAATAGCTGGCGGAAGGTCAACACGATTTCGCTCCGTGGCCCGCTTGTGCGAGCACTTAAGGATTGCTGCCCATGATGCGTCGCCAACCTGCCCCGCAAGCAATCGAATCACGCGCCACCCGTTCAGAAGGCCGGGCACAGGGACGCGCCCGGACTCACATCGGGCGCCGGACTTGGCGACTGTCAGGCGCTCGCCGCTCCAATCAACGAGCGTTTCACTTCGGCTGCGCAACGTACCGCAGGTAAGGCTTTACGGTCTTGAAACCCTGCGGATATTTTTGCATCGCGGCATCGTTGGAAACGGATGTTGGAATGATCACGTCTTCACCCGGTTTCCAGTTCACCGGCGTCGCCACCGCGTGTTTCGCGTTGAGCTGCAGCGCATCGAGCAGCCGCAGCACTTCGTCGAAATTCCGGCCTGCGCTCATTGGGTAGACAAGCATGGCTTTGACCTTCTTGTCCGGCCCGATGAGAAACACCGAGCGTACGGTCGCGTTGTCTGCCGCGGTGCGCGGGCCGCCGCCGCTCGCCTCTGGATGAATCATGTCGTAGAGCTTCGCGACCGTCAGGTCCGGGTCGCCGATCAGCGGGTAGCTGACCTCGTGGCCCTGCGTCTCCGCAATATCCTTGAGCCACTTCTCGTGGTCGCTGACGGGATCGATGCTGAGCCCGATAATTTTCGTGTTGCGCTTATCGAATTCTGGCTTGAGGCCGGCCATGTACCCCAGTTCCGTGGTGCAAACGGGGGTGAAATCCTTCGGATGCGAAAACAGGATCGCCCACTGATCGCCAATCCATTCGTGAAAATGGATCGTCCCTTCGGTGGTTTCGGCAGTGAAATCGGGTGCGTCTTCTCCTAGTCGAATCGACATCATCAGTCTCCATTGTGTGTGGGGGCAACCAGGTACTCCCGCCGCGGTCGGAGCCGCGTCGCCCGGGTTGCCTTGGGCGTTGGGTCAAGTAATCGGCCTGACTTGAAACCACCCGCTGGCTGGTTGCACCGTATGGTGAGAGGAACAACTGCGGGAGCAACGGATTCAGAAGCTTTCCCCACCAGGCCTTGATGCGGGACAGACATCGGCACGCGCTGCAGGTCGCTTATATAGCGTAGAACAAAAAGCCTTTCACTGTAGCCAGAGTGCAGAGCTAATCCGCCGCTGTGACGACAGGTTCGCTTGCACTCCGAAGAGATGGAACTCGCACCTCGATCCGGCATGTGCGCAGATTGCAGGGTCAACCCTCGCCGTTCGCTGCATTGCAACGAGTGTGGAATTGCTCCAATGTCTGATCAATGCGCCGCAGGCGGCTGAACTCGCGCGAGTGATGAGCGCGAGTGTTTGACGCGGCTAACAGCCCCGGGACATCGGGCTTAAAATTGCACATAGCGCCGGTCCTTTTGCGTGGAGGGCCGGTCGTCCTATCCCTTTCTATCAATGGCAGGCGGCCATGAACACTGACAATGCGTGTTTCGTTCGCCCGGCGCTGGCTGCACTTTGCGTGACTTCGCTGGTTACGCTCGCCGCGTGCGGCGGAAGTGTCTGTGTCGGCCTGGACGGTTGCGGCGGCGCCGGCGTGGTGCCAAATATCGCCATATCGGGCACGGCCGCCACCGGCACGGCGCTCGCCAGTGCGGCGGTCAGTTTCAGTTGTGCCCAGGGCTCGGGCTCCACCCTGTCAGACGGCGGTGGACGCTACAGCATCACGTTTAACGCCACGCTTCCCTGCATCGTCACCGTGACTTCCGGCGGCACGGCCCTGCATTCAGTGGCATTTGCCGGCGGCACCTTCAATACGACGCCTGAGACCGAGCTGATGCTCGTCTACCTCGCGTCGCAACTCGGCACGAGCGAAACCAGCCTGATTACGGGCTTCCCGAGCAACTCACACTTCCAGCAGGTGCTGGCAAACCAGGCCGATGTGCTGGCTGCGCAATCGGCAACCGTCACGAATCTGCAGCAACGCTATGCGCTCACGCTGACGGCACCGGCGTTTCTGACGACACCGTTTATTGTCGGCCAGGCAGGGGTCGATAGTGATCTCGGCGCGCTGGCGGCAGCAGGCGCTATCGACACCAATGGCATGCCCGATCCCGCCGCTGTCTCGCTGCTGTCGGCGGCGGGTCTCGCTCATCCACTCACGGCGACGTCAACACCTTCATCCAGCACTGGCGGTGCCGGCGGCACTGGCAGCTCCACCGGCGGCATGATGTGAACCAAGGATCTGAACTGAGGCGAGCTGCTTCGGAGCGACGCCACGCCACGCCGTCATGCTGAATCCTGTGCCGTTGTTTCACTGAATCGAACCCTCCATCGGGCCGAACCCGCTCCTTGAACCGGTCCTGCGGGACCCGGCCATCGTCTGACGTTACAATGGTTCGAACGTCATGTCCGACCTTCCGATCCTTCCGATCCCGCCACCCTCGACAATGACCCATTCTCATGACCGGTCGCTGACCGCACTCTCCGACTCACAGCGATTCGAGCTGCTCGTCACCAGCGTGAAGGACTACGCCATCTACATGCTGGATACCGAGGGCATTATCGTCAGTTGGAACGCCGGTGCGCAGCGCTTCAAGGGCTACACGGCGAGCGAGGTCATCGGGAGGCACTTCTCCCTCTTTTACACCGACGAAGACAAACAATCGGGATTGCCTCAGAAGGCTTTGGACAAGTCCGCCGAACATGGAACGTTCGAGGCTGAAGGATGGCGTTTGCGCAAGGACGGTTCGCGCTTCTGGGCGAATGTCGTCATCGACCCGATTCGCGACGCGACGGGCACGCTGGTCGGGTTTGCGAAAATAACGCGCGACATCTCCGAGCGCAAGGTCGCGCAAGAGGCGTTGCGCCAGAGCGAAGAACAGTTCCGCCGCCTCGTCCAGGGCGTGACGGACTATGCAATCTACATGCTGTCTCCGGCAGGCGATGTGATCAGCTGGAACGCCGGCGCCGAGCGCATCAAGGGATATCGGGCGGCCGAAATCATCGGCAAGCACTTCTCGCGTTTTTATACCGAGGAGGACCGCGCGGCCGGGACGCCTGCCCGGACGCTGGCCATCGCAGCCAAGGAAGGTCGTGTGGAACTCGAAGGCTGGCGCGTTCGCAAGAACGGAAGCCAATTCTGGGCTCACGTGATCGTGGATGCGATCCGGGACGAATCCGGGACGCTTGTCGGCTTCGCAAAGATCACTCGCGATGTGACCGAACCCAGGCGAGCAGCGGCGGAGTTGGAGCAAGCGAATCTGGCGCTTGCCCATGCACAGAAGATGGAGGCCATCGGTCAGGTGACGGGTGGGGTGGCACACGATTTCAACAACCTGCTGGCCGTGCTGTCGAACGGTTTACAGGTGCTCGCCGCCCAGTCGCGAACGCATCTGGACGTCAAGATGATCCAGACGATGCAACGCGCCGTTGATCGTGGCGCATCGCTCACCCAGCAGCTTCTCTCGTTCGCCCGCCAGCAACCGCTGAAAATCGAGAAGGTTAATCTCAATGCGCTGATCAGCGAGTTCGAACCCATGCTGCAGCGTGTCGGGAACACGTCGATCACGTGTCAGGTCAAGCTTGCTTCCCAAAAGCCGACGGTCCTGCTGGATGGTCCGCAATTTGAGGCAGCGCTCCTCAATCTCGTGGCGAATTCACGCGACGCAATGCCCGATGGCGGGACAGTCGTAGTCGGCACGGAGATCGTCGAACTTCAGCACGGCGCGGTCGGCACGCTTCCCGCTGGTGCGTACGTCAGGATCTCTATTGCCGACACCGGAACGGGCATGTCACCCGCTGTGGTGTCGCGCGCTCTGGATCCGTTTTTCACTACCAAGGAACCCGGACGCGGAACAGGCCTCGGCTTGAGCCAGGTATATGGATTCATCACCCAGTCGGGCGGCGACATTGTGATCAGAAGCGTCGAGGGCGAAGGCACGACCATTGAGCTCTATCTTCCCAAAGTCGAAGACGAGGCAAACGGCGCAATCGAGTATGCCGGCCGTTTGTCGGTCGAAACCGTCTTGCTGGTCGAAGACGAACCCGACTTGCTGGCCGCGGCTTCCGAGTTGTTCCAAAGTATCGGCTATGAAGTATTGGTGGCCAGTAACGCCTCGGATGCGGTTGAAATACTGAAAAAGAACCCCGCCATCAATATCCTGTTCAGCGATGTCGTGATGGGGCATGGAATGAACGGCATTGAACTGGCAACCCTGGTGAGGCGGGACTTTCCTGCTGTGAAAATCGTGTTGGCTTCCGGCTTTCCGCCGTTGGCGCTTCGCCGGGATCATGGTGAGCTCGGCGACTTCACTTTTATCACCAAGCCTTATCGGCTGGCAGAGCTGGCCAAGGTGCTGCGCGCCTCGTAGCGGCTATTGGAGTGGGCGTAACCCGGTTCCGCGCGTCGCGATTCCCCGGGAGCCTCCTAGGTCAGTACAACAAACTTTCCTCTCGCCTCATTGCGCTCCATCAATTCGTGAGCCCTCGGCAGCTCGGTCATGCCAAATACACGCGTTGGCCGGCCTCGATACAAACCACCCGCCGCGAAATCCACGATCTGCTGCATTGGCACGTCCGACAACGGAAACTCCGGAGTCCCGAAGATAAAACTTCCAAAAAAACTCATCTGGACACCGCTTGCCATCTGGCCGAGCGGATTGAACTCGGCAAGAGGTGCAAGCCCCCCAAGAAACCCCGCGAGGCAGACACGACCGCCCCGGCGCGTTGCGCGCAATGAGTCCAGAACCGTGCTGTTTCCGATGAGATCGAGCACCGCGTCAGCCTTGCCGCCTGGCCAACCCGGCGCTGCAAGCAAATCCTCCTGTGCCGTCACCACATGTGCAGCGCCACGCGAGCGCAGCAAAGCTTCGCTGCCTGATCGACGAGTGGTCGCAATCACATCGGCGCCGAGTTGGCTGCCGATGTCGATAGCCGCCTGTCCCAGGCTCGACGTGCCCCCGCGTACAACGAACCGCTGCCCGGCCTTCAATTCCAGGTTCCGGTGAAGGCACGTCCAGGCAACCGCATAGGCTTCCGGCAGTGCAGCGAGAATTTCCCAATCAAGGGTGGTTTCAACGGCCACGACATTGGAAGCGGGTACCACGACGTATTCAGCATAACTACCGTTGATCGTTCGCCCCATTCCGCCCATCAATGCCATGACCGTCTGGCCCTCGCGCAGAACCCCCGTCGCATCCGCAACAACGGTCCCAACACATTCGATGCCGCTGATGTCGGCCACGTCCCCCCACAATCCGCGACGCATATAAAGTTCGGCCCGGTTCAGGCCAAATGCACGAACGCGAATCAGGATACAACCCGGCCTCACCGCAGGGTCCGGCACATCGACGACTTCCATCACTTCCGGACCACCAAACCCTTTCCTCGAAATTGCCTTCATGTCGATCTCCTCAATGGGAGAACGAATGGTAGGATCGGTCATCATCGAAATAAATTACGATGTTTCGACAAAGATTGAAGTCGGATCCTACAATGAATGAACCCACGCTTCTACAGTTGCAATGCTTCGAGGCCTTAGTGACCGAGGGGAGCTTTGCCGCGGCCGCAGCGCGTCTGAACCGGACGCATCCGACCGTCCACGCGGCCGTGACGGCGCTGGAGGCGCAGCTAGGCATGGTGCTGCTGAACAGGGCCGGGTATCGGGTCTCGCTCACAGAGCAAGGCGCCGCGTTTCGCTCGCGGGCGGCAGTATTTCTTCGTCAATATGAAAATCTGCAGCGAGAAGCCGCCCAGCTCGCTGCCGGGCAAGAGGCGGAGTTGCGCGTGGTCGTGGGTGACCTGTGTCCTTTGCCGGAGACCTTGGGTCTGCTGAGACGGTTCTTCGAGAGCCATACAGGCACACGCCTGACGTTGCTGTTCGAGGCCATAAGCGGCCCGTGGGAACGGCTGCGCAATGGCGATTGCGAACTGATCTTTCATCACCTCGACAAACCGTCGCCGGCAATAGAAAGCATCGAACTTTTCGAAGTGAAGCTGGTGCCGGTCGCAGCACCGGGGTTTCTCCAGCAGCCTCTTGACGAATCGCTCACGCCCGATGATTTGAGGCCCTATGTGCAGTGCGTCATTCGTGACACGAGCACGCAGCCGTCAGACGCCAATTACTACCTGATCGAGGGCGCGCCGACCTGTACCGTGCCTGACCAGTTGATGAAGCGTGAACTGATTGTGCAAGGGCTGGCGTGGGGCCATATGCCGTCTCATCTTGTTGCCGGCGACCTCAGGGAACATCGGCTGGTGTCGCTGGAAGGAAGGCATCTGCGCGGCGCCACGCTCAAGCACTACGCTGCGCGCCGCCGGGACACCGCTCACGGGCCCGTTGCACAGAAGCTCTGGATTCAGCTGCTGGAACAGGAGACAGGTCGGGGAAATCCCGGGTCCCCTTAGTTAAAGTATTTACCCGTGTTGCCGATATGCAGTCTAGACACTGTCCCATTCAATTCGTCTGACCGTTGCATTGTTACCGCAGCAAGGACGCCACCCTGGTCATGCCATTGGCTCTTTCGCGACGCAAGTTCCAACGGTTGGCTTCAGGTGGGTCCAACGTGCCTTCTGAAGCCGGGCCGATTCACCCCGAAACCATAAAGTGGCCCTTAGTGTGCGACGAATTGAGTTTGCCCTCCTGCTGTCTGGTCTGGTCAGCCTCATCCTCATGTCGTTGTCCGCTTGTCACCAGCAAGCCCCCTCTTCTTCCAGTGCAACCGCGCCGGCCAGGACCACCATTACCGCGTTGATATGGGCGCCGGACTGGCCGGAGCAGATGCTCCAGATTGCCGCTGAATTCACCAGGCTCAATCCGGACATAAGCGTGAATGTGCAGTTCATGATCGGCAATTCGGTCGAAGAAAATATCAAGCCCCGGATCGCCTCCGGCAACTTGCCTGATCTGCTAAGTGTCAACCCTAATGCCTACTCGGCTGAATTGGCCGATCAACACATCCTGGCGGATGTCAGCGGAACAGCGGCATGGAACAACATGCTCGACCCGCTCAAGGGAGACTGGACCAGTCGCCAATCCAGGAGTTTTGGAATATCCGGCGGTGTGGCTACGACGCTGATCTACTACAACCAGGCCATGTTCGCGAAGGCGGGGATCAAGGAACTGCCAACCAATTTCCACGAATTCCTGATGGTTTGCGAGCAGCTCAAACGGGCGGGCTTTACACCCATCATGTGGAACGGAGGTTTCCCGAACATGCTCGGCAACGGCCCCTTCAGTTCTGGCTTTGCCAACAACGTGGTAACGCGCGAGCCGGACTGGAAGCGGAAAATGGGTGACGGCACGCTGGACCTGAACACGCCTCAGGTCGCCGATATCTTTGCCAAGATCCTGCTGGTGCCAGACCGTGGTTACGTTCAGGACGGATTCATGGCGACCGATTACGATGAAGGCATACGGCTGTTCAAGGAAGGCAAGGTCGCGATGGCGTTTCACGGCAGTTGGGCCGCCGGCCTGTTCCTGCACGGCAATCCTTTCAACGTCGGCGTGTTTATTCCGCCCTGGAATGCGCCCGGCGAGCGGGTGGTGCCTGTCATTGGCAGTGAAACCGGGTTTGCGGTGTGCGAGACTCCCAACAAGGCCGCAGCAATGCGTTTTCTCGAATTCATCGCCGGGAAGGGGTTCTCGATCCTGCAAAGGAAACGCCAGAACATCCCCCCATTCAAGCAGGTCCCGGGAGCGATTGTGAGCGACCAGAAGATTGTTGACTACACGAACGGGGTCAGTCGCTATCCGGTGACCTCCAGCCCGTACTATTCGGTTCTCCCCTCCAACTCGATCGAGCGGGTGCATCGGTTGATGCAGGATGTGCTGTTCAGGAAGATCACGCCCAGGCAGGCGGCCAAGCTCCTGGACGAGTCCGTCAAGAACGAAGCGAAGATGCACTACAAATGAGCTCACTCATTGGTGCGCTGCTAAATAAGGTGAGAGGCGCGTTCGCCTACCTCTCGCTGGATCTGCTGCGCCGGATCGAAATTCGTTACCGGCTGATCACCGCATTCATCCTGCTTTCCCTGATACCCATACTTATTTCGGGCTACATATCATATGTGGAGTCGACCGAAGCGATCAAGGACAAGGCGGAGATATTCTCGAAGGAGGTGGTCAAGCAGGTGGCCAAGAACATCTCGTTGCTCATGGAGCAGATCGAGACGGAAAGCAGCGTGGTTGTGCTCTCCGATCAGGTTCAGGGCGCACTGACAAGGGTCGCGCACGGCAGCGAAAAAGAGCAGAGCGAAGCGCATCAGGACATGACCCGCTTGCTCCTGGAGCACTACGGATCGGTTGATTTCATCAACCAGAAATACCTGCTCGACAAGAACAACCGCATCATGGACACCCAGGCGTTCGCGCAACTGACCCGGGGGGTGATGCGCCTGGTCGAGCTGGCTCCGGATCAGAATGGCCGCCCCTACTGGGGGAGTTACGACAACGGCGTTGGCCAGCAAAACCTCGGCATGGTGCGTGCCATCATAGGCAAGAGCAACAACCGGCGCATCGGCACACTTGTCCTGGTGATTCGCCCCGAACATTTCTCGACCATTTTCAATGACGTCGCCTTGGGAAGTGGAACGGAAATCTGCGTTATCGATGCCAGCAACAAGAAGCTGATTGTCCGTGCCGACGGCACGTCCAGGAACCCCGAAGGGACAATCGTACCCGGCCTGATCGCAAAGATCGCAAGCAACGCACCGCACGAGCCGGGTGGTTTCGTCGACTTCGAGGGCAAGCGCGGGGAGCGTTACCTTGCCGCGTACACCAGCATTCCCGGCACGACATGGTTTGTGGTCAGCACGGTTCCGGAAAAAAAGTTGATGGCGGAGGCCCAGTCCGTGCGCAACCAGATCGTGCTGGTCGGCATCTCGGGGTTCCTGCTCTCGATCTTCCTGGCCTACTTCATTTCCCACAGCATATCGGCGCCGCTTAAAGAACTCGTGCGAAAGATGCACGATACAGGTAACGATGCGGGAGCCGAGGCGGAGGTGCTTGCAGAAGCACACGGCAATGCAGGCGGTAAGGATGAACTAGGCAGGCTGGCGCAGCGTTTTGAAAGAATGAGTGCGGCGATCAGGCAGAAGATCCAGAAGATCAACGAGATCAATGCCTCCCTCGAGCAGACCGTCGTCAATCGAACGGCAGAACTTGTCACTAGGGAGCAGGAGTCGCGAACGTTGATCGAGAACTCGCCGGACACGATTACCCGCTACGGCCGTGACCTCCGCCGCATCTACGCCAATCCCGCCTTCTGTGCCTCGGTGGGGCGCAGCCTCGGCGAATCGCTCGGCAAGCGGCCCTCGGAGATCCCCGGCGGCGCCAATGCGCTCACCTACGAGAAGAAGATAAGCGAAGCCATCTCAAGCGGAAAAAGCGGGCAATTCGAGTTGAGATGGACCAGCAAGGATGGACAGGAACAATGCGCTCATATCCGCCTGACACCAGAGATTGACCGGTCGGGCAAGGTGAACTCGGTGCTGGCTATCGGTCGTGACCTATCGGACCGGATGGCATTCGAGGCGACCATCTGGAGACAGGCCAATTTCGATGCGCTGACCCAGCTTCCGAACCGTCAGATGTTTCATGAGCGTCTCGACCATGAAGCCAGGATGTCATATGGTTCCGGACGATCCATGGCGTTGATGCTGATCGACCTGGATCGCTTCAAGGAGGTCAATGACTCGCTGGGACACGACACAGGGGACATCCTGCTGATCGAGGCTGCCCGCCGCATCACTTCATGCGTGCGCGAATCCGACACCGTGGCTCGTCTTGGCGGTGACGAGTTCACCGTCATCCTGTCCAATCTGGACGACACCGAAAGTATTGAACGAATCGCGAAGACCATCATCACGACGCTGGCCGAACCCTTCAAGCTCGGCCCGGATGAGGCGTTCATTTCCGCCAGCGCCGGTGTCACGCTTTATCCCAACGACGCAAGCGAACTTGATGTTCTTTTCAAGAACGCCGACCAGGCCATGTATGCCGCCAAAAACGCCGGGCGCAACCGTTTCAGCTACTTCACGCCCGACTTGCAAGTGGCGGCGGAAAATCGCCGGCGTCTCATGAACGATCTGCGTGCCGCCCTGCATGGCGACCAGTTCGAGGTCTATTACCAGCCCATCGCTCACCTGGCGACCGGCGACATTTACAAAGCCGAGGCACTGATCCGCTGGCAGCACCCCGAACGCGGCACGATCAGCCCGGTGGAGTTCATTCCGTTGGCCGAAGACACCGGGCTCATTGTTCCAATCAGCGACTGGGTGTTCAAGCAGGCCGTGCATCAGGTCCGTCAATGGCGCAACCGGTTCCATCCGTCTTTCCAGATCAGCGTCAACATGTCTCCCGTGCAGATTCGTCAGGACAGCATGGTTTGCACCCAATGGTCCGACTATCTCATTCGGGAAGGCATGCCCGGAGAGTGCGTTGCGGTTGAAATAACCGAGGGCTTGTTACTGGACGCCGGATTGAACGAGAAACTCCTGACCTTCCGCGATGCGGGGATCCGGATCTCGATCGACGACTTCGGGACGGGTTATTCGTCCCTCGCCTATCTCAAGCGCTTCGACATCGACTACCTCAAGATCGATCGCTCATTCGTCCAGAACCTCTCCTTCGACCCGGACAATCAGGCGCTTTGCGAAGCAATGGTCGTGCTCGCACACAAACTCGGATTACAAGTCATTGCGGAAGGGGTGGAGACGACCGAGCAACGTGATTTCCTCATTTCCGTGGGCTGTGATTTTGCCCAGGGTTTCTTGTATTCCGAACCGGTTGCGCCTGATCAATTCGAGGCGCTGGTATGGCCGAATGTTGAGGAGGGCGCGGCGGGTCATTCTTGCGTCTTCCGTCAGCGCGACGAGCCATGCACCGAACATGCAAGCGGACTGTCGGCATAAGTCCGTCATGCACTTTTGTTGATCGGCAGGCAAGCACTCCGGCCACCTGGCTTCTGGATGGACAATCGGCGACTTGGAACTATACTGGCCTCCCTGGAGGTTTCAATGGCCGAACAAGACAAACTGCATCCACTCCGCCCGTTCCTCAAGAACTGGGTTTGGGAACATGGTCGAATTGGGACTCGCTATCTGGACTGCACTGATGGCGAGATCAAGTTTGACGAAGGCAAGAAATCGCATTTCGCCGCCGAGCAATATATCTACGTGCCCCTCGATAAGGACGCTGAAGCCGATGCGTCTGCAGAGGGCCCCGCGATCCTTGACGCGGGACTTGCCCGGTTTCTGCGGGCTGCGCAGTTGGGCACACCGGAGGACGCCGGTTCCGTAGCGGAGGTCCAGCGCGCCGTGCAGGACTGCGTGGAACTTGGCCTCTACAGCGCATATCAACGGGAGGCGCGCGAGGCAACGGCGCGCTATGCAGA
>Ga0153929_1000744_pt1 | contig 11997 bp, 8 predicted proteins | sample TSNJ013MetaG_FD_104689 | JGI IMG/M metagenome (GOLD analysis project Ga0153929, IMG submission 104689) | Attine ant fungus gardens microbial communities from New Jersey, USA - TSNJ013 MetaG | ecosystem: Host-associated > Fungi > Mycelium > Unclassified | place: USA: New Jersey, Wharton State...
CGCACCACAACATCCTCAACAACGGCTACTTCATCGCCGAGGCCCTGCGCTACACCGAACAGGATCGCGTTTGCATTCCGGTGCCGTTTTATCACTGCTTCGGCATGGTCCTGGCGGTGTTGGCGTGCGTGTCGGTGGGCGCGGCCATGGTGTTCCCGGGTGAAGCCTTCGATCCCGCCGCGACGCTCGCCGCTGTCGATGAAGAACGCTGCACCGCACTGCACGGCGTGCCGACGATGTTTATCGCGGAACTCGATCTGCCGAATTTCGACAAGTACGACCTCAGCCGCTTGCGTACCGGGATCATGGCGGGGTCGCCGTGTCCTATCGAAACGATGAAAAAGGTGGTCTCGCGGATGCACCTGGGCGAAATCACCATCGCGTACGGGATGACCGAAACGAGCCCGGTGTCGTTTCAAAGTTCGACCACCGATCCGCTCGATAAACGCACCACGACCGTCGGTCAGATCCAGCCGCATCTGGAGGTGAAGCTGGTCGATCCGCTCGGTGAAATCGTGCCGGTCGGTGAGACGGGCGAACTCTGCACGCGCGGATATTCGGTAATGAAAGGGTACTGGGGCGACGAGGAAAAAACGCGCGAAGCGATTATCGATGGCTGGATGCATACCGGCGATCTGGCGACCCTCGACCCTCAGGGATATTGCAATATCGTCGGACGTTTAAAGGACATGCTGATTCGCGGTGGCGAGAACATTTATCCGCGCGAGATCGAGGAATTCCTGTTCCGGCATCCGAAGATTCAATCGGTGCAGGTATTTGGTGTTCCAGACAGTAAATACGGCGAGGAAGTGTGCGCGTGGATTGTGCTTCGGCAAGGTGAGCACGCAACGGTGGAAGACATCCGCGAGTTCTGTCAGGGCCAGATCGCGCACTACAAGATTCCGCGGCATATCCGCTTTGTCGACGAGTTGCCGATGACGGTCACCGGCAAGGTTCAGAAGTTCATCATGCGCGCGAAGATGATCGAGGAACTGAAGCTATCGGAAGCTAAAACTGCATGACTTCGGGTATCTTCCAAGATCTACAACTGAAAATGGCCGCCGGAATAATCACGGCGACCATTTAAATCCTTACGCAAACGTTTGTACAGACGAAAAAAAAGCGGGCCTGGAGCCCGCTAAAAACCACACGCTACGGGGTTAGCGCGAGGAGACCAAGGGTGGGACAAGGCCGATATAATTTTCATCGGCCAACGACCGCAACAAACATGTCCCTGTAGGCGGGATTCGGCACCAGGCCGACCGATGAGTGCAACTAGACGTTGTAGTTCACCAACGCTGCACCCGATCACATCCGTGTTGAGACCGTTGAAGAGATTGTGGGCGAATAATCCGGGCATCACCGTAACAAAGTGTTTCAGGTTGTAACCCTTGACGCACAAGGCTCAGCGATTATTCCGTCCACATTTTGCCGATTATTGTGATTTACAAGCCGATATTTCGGCGGCTCTTAGACATGCTTGCGCTGCTGAGCGCGATATGTCGATTTTAAGGACAATCAAAAACCGTCGACCCGACCGGGCGGCGAACCGCACTGGAGACAACCGCATGACCATCGACGCAGATCTTCTCGCTTACTACGCCAAGGTTGCCGCAGCGTTCCCCGAGCTGCCGGCCGACGCCGGTCCAATCGCCATCCGGCGGCAGTTCCAGGACGTCGCGCGTGAGTTCGCCGCGCCGCGCCCGGCCGGGGTGAATGTTGAAGACATGATCCTGCCGCTCGACGGACGTACCCTGCGGGCGCGGGTTTATCGGCCGGCGGGGGCCAGGAAGCCGTTACCTCTCGTGGTCTATCTGCATGGCGGCGGCTGGGTAGTCGGGGACCTGGATACGCACGACCTGATGGTCGCGCGATTCGCCGCGGACTCGCACTGCGCGGTGGTGAGCGTGGATTACCGGATGGCGCCGGAGCATCCGTTCCCCGTGCCTGTTGAGGATGCGCTCGACGCGTTGCTGTGGCTCGCCGAGCATCGTTCGCGTCTGGGCTTCGCAACCAACCGGCTGGGCGTGGCCGGCGACAGCGCTGGCGGTCATCTTGCAGCGGTGGCTGCGCGTGCTGCGAACGATCGTGTGGCCGGTCTGGTCACGGCGCAGTTGTTGATCTATCCGGTGGTGCGGTGCCGTTTCGAAGGCGGCAGCTTTACCGCCAACGCGGAAGGACCGGGCTTGTCCACCGAAGAAATGCGCTTTTACTGGGCTCAATTCCTCACGGCCGAACCGCCCGCCGACGACGACGTGCGCGCATTCCCGCTCGCGCAATCCTACGATCGGACGCCGGCGCGGGCGTTGATCGTCGCCGCGGCCTACGATCCGCTCTACGACGATGCCCACGAATTTGCGCGTTTTCTGGAAGCAAATGGCGGGCGCACCGAGGTTATCGACGCGCACGACATGACGCACGGCTTCGGCAGGGTCCAGGCGCATTCGAAAGCTGCGGCGGCCTGGATGAAAAAAACGTCGGCGCGCTTCGGTGAATTGTTACATGCAGCGCGTTGACTTTTCGATGCCGAGCGACATCAGCTTACGTAGAGATTACGTGAAGCTTTGAGCACGCTGAACCCGGCTTGCGTTAGCCGTTGTGCGGAAAAAGGCGGCCTGACCCCGGCCGCCTCCGCTCTCACTTCAGCCATTTATCGAGCACCGCCTGAAACTCGCCTGTCGAGCGCGACAGGTGCAGCCATTGATCGACGTATTGCTGGAACACCACGTCGCCGCGTGGCAGCAGGTACGCCTTTTCTCCGAACTGGAACGGCTTGTCCGGATGGACCGAGCACAAGCCGGGATTCAGCTTTTGCTGGAGCAGCGTTTCGGAGGCATCGGTGACCATCACGTCGGCTTGGCCGTCGAGGATTTGCTTGAAGATCGTCACGTTGTCCGGGTATTCGATCAGTTGCGAATGCGTGAAGAACTGCTTCGCGAACTTCTCGTTCGTGCCGCCCGGGTTGACGATGGTGCGCACGCCAGGTTGATCGATTTGCGCGACGGTCTGGTATTTATCGACGTCGGCGCAGCGGGCGATGGGTGTCTTGCCGTCGACCATGTACGGCTGGGTAAAGAATGCGCGCTTCTGGCGTTCGAGCGAGGTTGAAACCCCGCCGACCGCGATGTCGCACTTCGCGACGAAATCGTTCATCAGGTTCGACCACGACGTCTTGATGAACTCGGCTTTGACGTTCATCGACTGCGCGAGGTTTTGTACGGCATCAATGTCGATGCCTTCGAACTGGCCGTCCGGCCTCAGGAACGAGTACGGCTTGTAGTCGCCCGTGGTGCAGACGCGCAGCGTGCCGCGGACGAGGATGTCGTCGAGTCGAGATGGCGCGGGCGCGGTTGCCGGTGACGTGGCAACAGGTGCCGCGGTGATGCTGCCGGCCTGCACGGTTTGCGCCTGCGCGCCGATGGCGAAGCCGAAGCCGAGCAGCAGGGCGCAAGCACCTGTGCGAAAGACACCGCGAAGCGACACGCAACCAAGGGCAAGAACTTTCATCGACACTCCTCGAAAGATTATTTCAGTCGCCGATGATACTGAAGGGGTCCGTCGTTCGCACCCTGTTTGAGGAGGATCAGGCCGGCACCTGCCGCTACCCCAAAAACCCCGGGCCATGAGTACGAACGCAAACCCCCGTCCGGTAGAATGCCCCTTTGCCCTACGCTCCAAGCCACGTGCCTTCCACACTCCTGAACGACACCTTCCTGCGCGCGCTGCAGCGCCAGCCCACCGACTACACGCCGATCTGGCTGATGCGTCAGGCGGGCCGCTACCTGCCCGAATACAATGCCACGCGTTCGCGTGCCGGTAGCTTCCTGGGCCTCGCGACCAATCCCGATTACGCAACGGAAGTCACGCTTCAGCCGCTGGAGCGCTTCCCGCTCGACGCCGCCATCCTGTTCTCGGACATCCTGACCATTCCCGACGCAATGGGCCTCGGCCTGAATTTCGTCCAGGGAGAAGGCCCGCGATTCGAGCGCACGGTTCGCACGGAAGAGGACGTCGCCAAGCTGCACGTGCCGGATATCGACACCACGCTGCGCTACGTGACCGACGCGGTATCGCAAATCCGCCGCGCGCTTACCGACGCGCAAGGCCGCCAGAAAGTGCCGCTGATCGGTTTTTCGGGCAGCCCCTGGACGCTCGCCTGCTACATGGTCGAAGGCGGTGGTTCGCCCGATCACCATACGGTCAAGGCCATGGCCTACACGCGGCCGGACCTGATGCATCGCATTCTCGATATCAACGCGCAGGCGGTCGTCGCTTATCTGAACGCGCAGATAGAAGCGGGCGCGCAAGCCGTGATGATCTTCGACACCTGGGGCGGTGCGCTGGCCGACGGCGCGTATCAACGCTTCTCGCTCGACTACATCGCGAAGGTGGTCGCCGGATTGAAACGCGAGCACGACGGCGTCAAGGTGCCGGTCATTACGTTCACGAAGGGCGGCGGTTTGTGGCTGGAACAGATCGCGGCAATCGGCGTGGACGCGGTCGGGCTCGACTGGACCGTGAACCTGCGCCAGGCGCGCGAAAAAGTGGGCGATCGGGTCGCGCTCCAGGGCAACGTCGATCCATCGGTGCTGTTCGCGTCGCCAGCCGTGATTCGCACCGAGGCGCGCGCCGTGCTCGACAGCTTCGGAAATTTCCCGGGCCATGTCTTCAATCTCGGCCACGGTATTTCGCAGTTCACGCGTCCGGAGAACGTGGCGGAACTGGTCGACGAAGTCCATCGGCATAGTCGAGCCATCCGCGCAAAGAACTGACATTTGATCAAAAAAGATTGCTGCTCTGCGTCACGAAAAGTTCACGTTTAACGTTTGGGCGGCAAGGCAGGAATGCCGCGACATGCCCGTAGATTGGCCGTTCCGCCGATGTCAAGAGTTGACTTATGCACATTTTGTACGTTGCGGCGCGCAATCTTCAAATCAGACCTAAGCGCCATCATGAGGGCATGTTTTGTGTCTTCAAATACATGATTAATAAGAGAAATTTGAGGGCGACCCGGAATGTGGGCTACCGCACACAACAAGCGAGATCGCCAATTTTTGTCCCTGTCAATCAAAGTTCTCAACAAAGTTATCCACAGGCCTGTGGAAAGCTTGGAAATCTCAAAAATAATCCGCAGCTTAGCGTCGATTGTGATGTTTCACTTTAACTACGTCACGCACGGCCCCATGCTCCGGTTAAGTAGTTGCACCAGCGCGGCTTGCGGCGGGTGCGTCAATTGAGTGTCTTTGTCCGGGTCGCGCTGGACCATCCTCTGCCGACGCTTTTCGACTATCGATACGATCTGGCCCCCACGCCGTTGCCCGGCATGCTGGTACGGATTCCGTTCGGACGTCGCGACGCGGTCGGCCTGATTTGCGAGGTCACCGATCACACCGACGTGCCCACGGACAAGTTGCGCGATGTGGCCTCCATTTGCAGCACGCTTGCTCCACTGGCCGATGAATGGCGCGCGCTGACGCTGTTCGCGGCCGAGTATTACCAGCGCGGTCTGGGCGAAGTGGCGCTGCCCGCGTTGCCGCAGGTTCTGCGCGACGCCTCGCGCTGGGCGAAATTGCTCGCGCCGGAAGAGCGATATCGGTTAATGCCGGAAGGGCGCGCAAGTCTGCCCGACGCGCTTCCGCCACGTGCCACCGCGCTGCGCCGTCTCGCTGATGCCCTCGCCGCCAATCCCACGTTGCCAGCCGCCGAGGCGCGCGCGCTGCATCCGAAAGCACGTGCGACGCTCGATGAATGGCAGATGCGCGGATGGGTATCGTTGGAAACCGTTGATGGGCCGGAGCGGGACATCGCGCTCGCGCCCGCGGTCGAAAAGGCCGCGCTGCACGCAAACGACGTGCTTTTGCCGCAATTGACCGCGGAGCAGTCCGATGCCGTCAATGCCATTACCGGCGCGAAAGGCTTTGCCGCGTTCCTGCTGCACGGCGTGACCGGCAGCGGCAAAACCGAGGTCTATCTCCACGCACTGGCCGATCTGCTCGGATCGCGCCCCGACGCGCAAGCGCTCGTGCTGGTCCCGGAAATCAACCTCACGCCGCAATTCGAAGCCGCATTCCGCACGCGTTTCGCCGCGTTGCCGGAGGGGGCCATCGTGACGATGCATAGCGGGCTGGCCGAAGGCGAACGTGCGCGCAACTGGCTCGCGGCGCACACAGGCCGCGCGCGGCTCGTGCTCGGGACGCGCCTGGCGATCCTGGCGTCGTTGCCGAAGCTGGCGTTGATTGTCGTCGATGAGGAACACGATCCCGCCTACAAGCAGCAAGAAGGCTTGCGCTATTCGGCGCGCGATCTCGCGGTTTATCGGGCGAACAAATTGGAGATTCCGGTGGTGCTGGGGTCGGCGACGCCATCGCTCGAAAGCTGGTGGCAGGCCGAACAGGGCCGATACACCAAGCTCACGCTGACGCGCCGAGCCGTGGCAACGGCGGTTCTGCCGAGCGTCCGGCTGATCGACCTGGAGGAGGAGCGGCAGCGCGGACGGGCGTCGGTGGAAGGCTTGTCGGGGCCGTTCATTGCCGCGATGAAAACGCGCTTGGAACGCGGCGAGCAAAGCCTCGTGTTCCTCAACCGGCGCGGTTACGCCCCCATTCTTTCGTGCGACGCCTGTGGCTGGGTCGCCGGTTGCCCGCGATGCAGCGCCTATGTCGTGCTTCACAAGCCCGAACGCGCGCTGCGTTGCCACCATTGCGGCTGGTAATCGCGGATTCCCAAATCCTGCCCGGATTGCGGCAATGTGGATATCGCGCCAATGGGCCGCGGCACGCAGCGGGTGGAGGAAACGCTCGCGACGGCGGTTCCGGGAGCGCGGGTGTTACGTATTGATGCCGACAGCACGCGGCGCAAGGGCAGCGCACAAGCCCTTTTCTCCGATGTCCACGCGGGCGAGGTCGATATCCTCGTCGGCACGCAGATGATCGCGAAGGGGCACGACTTCCAGCGGGTGACACTGGTAGGCGTACTCAACGCCGATACCGCGCTTTTCTCCCACGATTTCCGGGCAAGCGAGCGGCTTTTTGCCCAGTTGATGCAGGTGAGCGGCCGCGCCGGACGCGCGGGATTGCCGGGTGAAGTGATGATCCAGACGCGCTACGCGCGGCACGGGCTTTATCACGCGCTGGCCCGGCACGATTACGTTGGTTTTGCCAATTCCACGCTGGCTGAGCGCCGCGATGCGCATCTGCCGCCGTTCGTCTATCAGGCGATGCTTCGCGCCGAAGGGCGCACGCTCGAGGCCGCACTGGACTTTCTGGCGGCCGCGGCAGCGGAGTTCGCCACGCTGGCCGGCGCTGAACGCGTGACCGTGTACGACGCGGTGCCGTTGACTATCGTGAAGGTGTTTAACGTGCACCGCGCGCAGTTGTTGCTGGAGTGCGCTTCGCGGGCCGTGTTGCAGAATGCGTTGCGGGCCTGGCAGCCGGCGTTACGCAGTCTCAAGGTAAAAGGCGTGATCCGGTGGAACGTCGAGGTCGATCCGCTCGATATTTAGGCTCGAGCGCGCCGGTGGACGGTTTTTAGCCGCGCTGCCCGGCGTCCCTGCAAAGTTCTTCAGCTATTGCCGCGGTCCGTGCCCTGCACGCGTGCGACCGTCAGGCCGCCTACCGTCAAGTCATTCCCGTTATCCCGGCTGTCGCCGTCGGGACGCTCGACGTACGGATGCGCGCCGCGGATGAACAGCACCACGCATAGCGCGCATATCGCCCAAACACTGCAAAAAATCATCCAGGTGCTCATATCCTCTTCTCCCCGAAACCGTGCGGCTGAATGTTTAGACGGCCCGCAAAGTTTCATCGCTGGTATGGCCGTACCAGTTCTTATCGGCACCAGGCAGCAATTAATTAGGGGTGACCCAAGAAAAATTATCAAACGCGAAATCCTAGAGCAGGCCTAGCCCAAACCGCCATACTCAATTACCCGTAATCCCTTGTTCCAAAAGAACTTTTGAAAGGTGCAACCCGTCTCGAAATGTGGTTGCACCTTTTTTATGAGCGGGTTACGATTCGGCCACTTTTCAAGCTATCGCCGGTTCCAATTCCGGCAAGGACGGATATATGGCGAGCACCACCCTGGGCGTCAAGGTCGACGATCTGCTGCGCACCCGCCTGAGAGACGCCGCCACGCGGCTCGAACGGACCCCGCACTGGCTCATCAAGCAAGCCATCTTCGCGTACCTCGAACGCATCGAACATGGACAGTTGCCACCTGAACTGTCCGGTGCAATGGGTTCAGCCGATTCGCTGGAACCCTCAGGGCACGCCGACTCTGAAGAAGACGGTGCGCCGCATCCCTTCCTCGATTTCGCCCAGAACGTGCAGCCGCAATCCGTGCTGCGCGCCGCGATCACGGCCGCGTACCGGCGTCCGGAACCGGAATGCGTGCCGTTCCTGATCGGCCAGGCGCGGCTGCCGGCCAGTGTTGCCGCTGAAACAAATGCAATGGCGACGAAGCTTGTCGAAGCGCTGCGCAAGAAACAAACGGGCGGTGGTGTCGAAGGGCTGATTCATGAGTTTTCGCTGTCCAGCCAGGAAGGCGTTGCGTTGATGTGTCTCGCGGAAGCCCTGCTGCGCATTCCCGATCGCGCCACGCGCGACGCGCTGATCCGCGACAAGATCAGCAAGGGCGACTGGCGCTCGCATATGGGCCAGGCGCCGTCGCTGTTCGTGAACGCGGCGACGTGGGGCCTGATGATCACCGGCAAGCTGGTGACGACCAATAGCGAAGCGGGGTTGTCGTCGGCGTTGACGCGCCTGATCGGACGCGGCGGTGAGCCGCTGATCCGCAAGGGCGTCGATATGGCCATGCGGTTGATGGGCGAACAATTCGTTACCGGCGAGACGATTTCGGAAGCGCTCGCAAACAGCCGCAAGTTCGAAGCGCGCGGTTTTCGCTACTCCTACGACATGCTCGGCGAAGCCGCGACGACCGAAGAGGATGCGGTTCGCTATTACGCGTCGTACGAGCAGGCCATTCACGCGATCGGCAAGGCGGCCGGATCGCGCGGCATTTACGAAGGCCCGGGGATTTCCATCAAGCTCTCCGCGCTGCATCCGCGTTACTCGCGCTCGCAGCAGGAACGCACGATGACCGAGTTGTTGCCGCGCGTGAAAGCGCTGGCTTTGCTCGCGCGGCGTTACGACATTGGCCTGAACATTGATGCGGAAGAGGCCGATCGGCTGGAAATCTCGCTCGATCTGCTCGAAGCGCTGTGCTTCGATCCGGAGCTGGCGGGCTGGAACGGCATCGGCTTCGTGGTGCAGGCTTATCAAAAGCGCTGCCCGTTTGTTATCGATTATTTGATCGACCTGGCGCGTCGCAGCCGGCATCGGATCATGGTTCGGCTGGTCAAGGGCGCTTACTGGGATTCCGAAATCAAGCGCGCGCAAGTCGATGGCCTCGAAGGTTATCCGGTCTACACGCGCAAGATCTACACGGACATTTCCTACGTGGCCTGCGCGAAGAAACTGCTCGGCGCGCCCGATGCTGTTTATCCGCAATTCGCCACGCACAACGCATTCACGCTCTCGGCTATCTACCATCTCGCCGGGGGGAATTATTACCCCGGTCAGTACGAGTTCCAGTGCCTGCACGGCATGGGCGAACCGCTGTACGAAGAAGTCACCGGGCGCGACAAGCTCAACCGGCCGTGTCGCGTGTATGCGCCTGTCGGCACGCATGAAACGCTGCTCGCGTATCTCGTGCGCCGTCTGCTCGAGAACGGCGCGAATACGTCGTTTGTGAACCGCATTGCCGATAGAACGATTCCCGTCAGCGACCTTGTGCAGGATCCTATCGACGAAGCGTCCAAGCTCACGCCGCTCGGTCTGCCTCATGCCAAGATCGCGTTGCCGCGCCAGTTGTTCGGCAGCGAGCGCCTCAATTCGATGGGCTTCGATCTGTCGAATGAGCATCGGCTGGCGTCGTTGTCGTCGGCGTTGCTCGCGAGCGCGAATCATCCGTGGCGCGCAGCGCCCATGCTCGAAACCGCTGATTCCGTAGAGGGCGTTGCACGCGATGTCCGCAACCCGGCCGACTTGCGCGACCTCGTAGGCACGGTGGTCGAAGCGACGCCGGAGCAAGTCGCATTGGCTATTTCGAACGCCGTCGCCGCCGCGCCGATCTGGCAATCGACGCCTGTGGATGAACGCGCCGATTGCCTCGCCCGCGCCGCCGACCTGCTTGAAGCGCAGATGCATACGCTGATGGGCCTGGTCGTGCGCGAAGCGGGTAAATCGCTGGCGAATGCGGTGTCGGAGATTCGCGAAGCGATCGACTTCCTGCGTTATTACTCGACGCAGATCCGCAGCGAGTTTTCCAACGATACGCACCGTCCGCTGGGCCCCGTGGTGTGCATCAGCCCGTGGAACTTCCCGCTCGCGATCTTCATGGGACAAGTGGCCGCAGCACTCGCTGCCGGTAATCCGGTGCTCGCGAAGCCGGCTGAACAGACGCCGCTGATCGCGGCGCAAGCCGTGCGTATCCTGCGCGAAGCCGGCGTGCCGCCGGGTGCGGTGCAACTGCTGCCGGGCAATGGTGAAACCGTGGGCGCGGCGCTGGTCGCCGACCCGCGTACGCGTGCCGTGATGTTCACGGGATCGACGGAAGTCGCGCGCCTGATCAACAAGACCTTGTCCGAACGGCTCGACCCGGATGGCCGGCCGATTCCGCTGATCGCGGAGACGGGCGGACAGAACTCGATGATCGTCGATTCGTCGGCGCTGGCCGAGCAAGTGGTCGCGGACGTATTGCAGTCTTCCTTCGATTCCGCCGGTCAACGCTGTTCGGCGCTGCGCGTGTTGTGCCTGCAGGACGACGTCGCGGATCGCACGCTCAACATGCTCACCGGCGCCATGCAGCAGCTTTCGATGGGGAACCCCGACCGGCTTTCTACCGATGTCGGCCCGGTGATCGATGCCGAAGCAAAGCAGAGCATCGACGCGCACATTGCGGCGATGCGCGAGAAGGGCCGCAATGTCGTGCAGTTGCCCGTGCCTGAAGGCTGCGCACAAGGCACGTTCGTCCCGCCGACGTTGATCGAACTTGATTCCATCGACGAGTTGAAGCGCGAAGTGTTTGGTCCGGTCCTGCACGTGGTGCGGTATCGCCGGGCACATCTTGATAAACTGCTCGACCAAATCAAAGCGACGGGTTACGGGCTGACGCTGGGTATCCATACGCGTATTGATGAAACCATCGCGCACGTGGTCAGCCGCGCGCACGTGGGCAACATCTACGTGAACCGGAACGTGATTGGCGCGGTGGTCGGCGTGCAGCCGTTCGGCGGCGAAGGTTTGTCGGGCACGGGACCGAAAGCGGGCGGCGCGCTGTACTTGCAGCGGCTCCTTGCCAAACGGCCCACGGGCTTGCCGAAATCGCTGGAAAGCGCGCTGATCGTGGACCAGACGGCCGCGAACGCAACACCGGCTGCACTGTCCGCGTTGCGCGACTGGGCGATCGCCGAGCGCGATCCGCAAACGGCGGCACGTTGCGAAGGCCATCTGCAACATGTCATGGCCGGCGCGACCGCCGTGCTGCCCGGTCCGACTGGCGAGCGCAACACGTACACGCTCGGCGCACGCGGCACGGTCTTGTGCGTGGCATCGACGGCAAGCGGCGCGCGCGCGCAATTCGCAGCGGTGCTCGCGACGGGCAACAAGGCGCTGTTTTCCGGGGCGGCGGGCGAACAACTCGTGGCGGCGTTGCCGGCGTCGATCAAGCCGTATGCATCGACGCGCAAGGGCCAGGATGCGGTCTTCGATGCAGTCTTGTTCGAAGGTGACAGCGACGAATTGATGGCGTTGGTGAAGGACGTCGCGAAACGCCCGGGACCGATCGTCTCGGTGCAGGGTGTGCCGGCGGGAGCATTCGCCGACGACGCCCACGACGGCGAGCAGGATTACGCGCTCGAACGGTTGCTGACGGAACGCTCGGTGAGCGTGAACACGGCGGCCGCGGGCGGCAATGCGAATTTGATGACGATCGGCTGAG
>Ga0153929_1000747_pt1 | contig 11980 bp, 10 predicted proteins | sample TSNJ013MetaG_FD_104689 | JGI IMG/M metagenome (GOLD analysis project Ga0153929, IMG submission 104689) | Attine ant fungus gardens microbial communities from New Jersey, USA - TSNJ013 MetaG | ecosystem: Host-associated > Fungi > Mycelium > Unclassified | place: USA: New Jersey, Wharton State...
CCGTGAAGAAAATCTGCAACAGCGGTGTGACCCACGACGCGGAATGCATCACTGACAACATCGCTATGGCGGCGATCAGCAGCGCGTTGTCGGCGAGCGACGAAACGAACTGCGCGGCAATGATCGTATAGAAGCCTTTTTTCATTGGACAGAGAGCAACGGCGGCAGAAAGGGTGTGGAATGCCGCGGACGGCGAGCAGGACACTTTAGCGGAGCCGGCGGCGGCGCGCAGAATTGCGCGGGCGAACGTTAGCCTTTCGGACGGTCGCACAGCGTTCCGGGACGCTTTCCAAGGCGGCGCGGAGCCGCCGAGCGCAAATAAAAAAAGCGGCCGCAGCCGCCTTTTCCGAGCGTTACGCGCTTTGGCGCGTAGTGGTGAACGGATCGAGGATTTTGATCATCTGCGCATAGACCTTCGGGTTGCCCGCGACGATCTCGCTTTTGTGCAGGAAATCCGATTCGCCCGTGTAGTTGCCTACCAGCCCGCCTGCTTCGGTGATCAGCAAACTGCCCGCCGCCACGTCCCAAGCGCTGATACCTTGCTCGAAGAACGCATCGAGCCGGCCTGCTGCCACATTCGCCAGATCCAGCGCGGCGGCGCCAGGGCGGCGCAAGCCGGCACAGGCTTCGGTCATTTGCGAGAAGAGTTTGCAATACGCTTCAAGGCCCGCACCGTCGCGGAACGGGAAACCCGTGCCGACCAGCGCGTCGTTGAGGCGATCCAGTTTTGCCACGCGAATGCGCCGCTCGTTCAGGTAAGCGCCGCTGCCGCGCGACGCGGTGAACAGGTCGTTGCGGGTGGGGTCGTACACAACCGCTTGCGTGATGATGCCCTTGTGGGCGAGCGCGATGGAGACGCAGTAATACTGGAAGCCGTGGATGAAGTTGGTCGTGCCGTCGAGCGGATCGATGATCCACTGGAACTCCGAATCCTTGTCCTGCACGCCGGATTCCTCGGCGAGGATGGAGTGTTTCGGATAGGCGGTGGTCAGCGTTTCGATAATCGCTGCCTCGGAGGCCTTGTCGACTTCCGTCACGAAGTCGTTATGCTGTTTTTTGCTGACCTGGATACGGTCCAGGTCCAGCGACGCGCGGTTGATGATCTGTCCGGCGCGGCGAGCGGCCTTGACAGCAATATTGAGCATCGGATGCATGAAAATAGTCCTTTGGCCGGCGACTGCGCTCCACGCACGCGCGTGAAGTCCCAGCCCCGAACGGAAAACGGCCCAAACCAGCGGGCAAAAACGACGTGTGTCGACGGCAACGAATTGAAGAAGAGCGGGGCGCGTGCCTTCTTTGAACCTGCAATAACGCCTGATTACAGCGGCTTGCAACAGCGGACACACGCGAGCGGGCTATTTTACCCGAGTCGGCCGCCGGCGCGTCATGCTTGGCGCAGCTTATGTCGCCGGATAGGTCGCCGGATAGGCCGCGCGGCGATACCATGACGTCTCTTTCAACCTTCCGGCACGCGTTTCCCCTTGGACCTGAACCCCTCATCAAACTCCCCGGATCGCCCGGACGACGCTTTTGCATCGACCCGTTTCGTGCTGGTCGAACCTAGCCACCCCGGCAATGTCGGCGCGGCCGCACGCGCGCTCAAGACAATGGGATTTTCCCGGCTGGTCGTCGTCGCCCCGAAAATCGCGTTTGTTACACGCGAGCCGGAAGCGATCGCGATGGCAAGCGGCGCCGACGACGTGCTTGCGTCGGCGCAAGTCGTCGAAACGCTGGCGGACGCCCTGAATGGCGTGCATTGGTCGATTGCGCTGACGGCGCGTTCGCGGGAATACGGTCCGCCGCAGATGGCGCCGCGGGCCGCGGCGGAAAAGGCCTGCGAGTTCGTGGGGCAGGGGCGCGGCGGAAATTCGGGCGCTATCGCGCTGGTGTTCGGCAACGAGCGCGTGGGTTTGTCGAATGCCGACGTCGAGCGCTGTAGCGCGCTTGCCCACATCCCGGCGAACCCGGCCTATAGCTCGCTCAATCTGGCGCAGGCGGTGCAGGTTCTTGCGTACGAGCTGCGGCTTGCGCTGCTCGGCCGGACGGCCGCAACGTCAGTCTCTCCCGCGACGGCCGGTGCGCCGACGGCTGCCCCCAGCGCGTCCAGCGACGAAATAGAAGGCATGTACACGCATCTGGAAGAGGCACTGGTCGCACTCGATTTCCTCGATCCGGCCAATCCGAAGAAACTGATGTCGCGGCTGCGGCGGCTTTTCTCGCGCTCGGGACTGGAGCACGAGGAGGTGAATATCCTGCGTGGTATCGCCAAGCATATTCTTCTGAAGATTAAGCAATAGGGCGGCTGCGAGCGCCTCAAAGGCACGGGGAAGCAGTGGTTTTATCCCGCCGGGTAACGACGAAGACGAGCTGCGCGCCGCCTTCGTTGCGCCGCTCGCACATTGCGGAGTCACTATCAGCGCCCAACCCTGACCGCTTTGCCAGCGGGGTCATCGCAGCGAACTTCCACGGCTCGCCCTACAATCTGCGGAAATCGAACTATCGATTCCCGAATCCGTGCTGAGTCGCGCGTTCGAGAGTCGGCACCCCGGTCACCCACAGAGCCACCGCCATGTTTAATCGATTCCGCGAAGACATCGCCGCCATCCGCGAGCGCGATCCCGCCGCCCGCAATGCCTGGGAAGTCGTGACGTGTTATCCGGGCTTTCACGCCGTCGTGCTGCACCGGATCGCGCACGCTTGCTGGGGATCCGGCTGGCGGTGGCTCGCGCGATTTGTCTCGCAGTTTGCGCGTTTCATGACGGGCATCGAGATCCATCCGGGCGCGACGCTCGGGCGCCGGGTGTTCATCGATCACGGTATGGGCGTGGTGGTGGGCGAAACGGCGGAAATTGGCGACGACTGCACGATCTACCAGGGTGTGACGCTGGGTGGAACATCACTTGCGCGTGGCGCGAAGCGGCATCCGACGCTTGAGCGCGGCGTGATCGTGGGGGCGGGCGCGAAAGTGCTTGGCGGGTTCACCGTCGGTGCGGAAGCGAAGATCGGGTCGAACGCGGTCGTGGTAAAGCCGGTTCCGGCGGGCGGAACAGCCGTGGGCAATCCGGCGCGCGTGGTCATGCCGGCAGCGGTCAAACCCGTGCAAAAAGACTCGGGCCTGCCTGAGCGTGCAGCGTTCTGCGCATACGGCATCACGCCGAACGCCGACGATCCCGTGTCGCTTGCCATCCACGGTCTGATCGATCACGCGTCCACGCAAGCGCATCGCGTGGATGAGATTGTCGCGGCGCTCGAGAAACTGGGCACACGTATAGATGCAATCAGCGGCGTCGAGAATGCCGCGTTCATCGATCTGAAGCGTCTCTCCGATGCAATGAAAGGCGAAGCGGCGCGGCGCTGAAACGGCGGTGGGTTTCTATTGTTTCCATCGGGCGCCGGCAGGAAAGCACGAAGCAAAGCTCACGCCTGAATTCAAACCAGCGGCAACGCCCGGATGCCTTCGGCGTCCACGCGCAGATATCCGCCGCGTGGCTCGCCGTGATCCAGTTCCCAATCCGGCATGACCCAGCGCACGCCATCCGTTTCCCGATGACGCGCGGGCAAGTGCGTGTGGCCGTGGATCATCGTATGAGTGCCGGTGCTGGCGAACAGCTTCGCCACGGCTTCGCGCGTCACGTCATATTTCGCCTGCGCCGGACGCATCCTGCCGTCTTCGCTGGTCGATCGCATGCGCTCCGCAATCGATAAACGCAGCTTCAGCGGCAGGCTCAGGAATAGTTGTTGCGCAATCGGGTTACGCGCAAACCGGCGAAAGCGCTGGTATGCGGGGTCGGCAGTGCAGAGGGCATCGCCATGCGCCACCACGATGCGCGTGCCGAATGCCGTGATAACAAACGGATCGGGTAGCGGCAGCGCTCCCGAGGCGCGCATGAACTGCTTGCCGAGCAGGAAATCGCGGTTGCCGTGCATCACGTACAGCGCAATACCGCGTTCGGACAGCGTATGCATCAACGCTGTCATGCGCCTCGCGAACGCGGCGCGCGGGCCGGGCACCGCTCGATCCAGCACATCGTCGCCGACCCAGAATTCGAACAGGTCCCCGAGGATGAACACCGAGTCGGCATCGTTCGCCGTCACTTCGATGAAATGCTCGAACGCCGCCACGGTGTGCGGAATGGCGTCGCTCAAATGGAGATCGGAAATGAAAAACAGCGGGCGCGCTGTATCTTTCGCGCCCGCTGTTTCTGCTGTTTCGATCACGCTGTGCGTCGAATCGATCATTCCCCGACGACGACAGCCTTTTCGATCACGACGTCATCCACCGGCACGTCCTGATGAAAGCCCTTCGAACCCGTCTTGACCTTGCGGATTTTGTCGACAATGTCGAGGCCGTCCACGACCTTGCCGAATACCGCGTAACCCCAGCCTTGCGGCGACGGCGACGAGTGGTTCAGGAACTCGTTGTCACCGACGTTGATGAAGAACTGGGCGGTGGCCGAATGCGGGTCGTTGGTACGTGCCATGGCGACGGAACCGTGCTCGTTCTTCAGGCCGTTGTTCGCTTCGTTGTCGATAGGCGCGTCCGTCGGCTTTTGCTTCATGCCCGGTTCGAAACCGCCGCCCTGGATCATGAAACCGTCGATCACGCGATGGAACACCGTGTTGTCGTAGTGACCTTTCTTCACGTAGTTCAGAAAGTTTTCGACCGACTTGGGCGCTTTCTCCGCGTTCAGTTCGATCTTGATGATGCCGTGATTCGTATGCAGTTCAACCATGATGAGTTCCTTTCCTTTTCAAGAGTAGATGGGGCCATACGCGACGCGCACGGCGTATGCCTGCTTCATGCCAGAGCGATGCCAGTCCGCCGACAGCGAGTGGTTACGACTGGTTCCCCGGCTGTCTGTGCCGCTTACTTGCCGACCACGCTGGCCGACTCGATCACCACGTTCGTTTGCGGCACATCGGCCATCGGGCCCCGCGTGGTGGTCGGCGTGCCTTCGATCTTCTTCACGACGTCCATGCCCGAGACCACCTTGCCGAACACGGCATAACCGTTGCCGTCGCCGTTGGGGTAATCGAGGCCGGTGTTATCGACGGTATTGATGAAGAACTGCGATGTTGCCGAGTTCGGATCGCTCGTGCGTGCCATGGCGAGCGTGCCGGTCGCGTTCTTCAGCCCGTTCTTGCTTTCAAGCGGAATGGGCGCGCGCGTGGGTTTTTCGACGAAGCTCGTTGTGTACCCGCCGCCCTGAATCATGAAGCCCGGAATCACGCGATGAAAAATCGTGCCGTTGTACTGGCCGGACTTCACATAGTCAAGAAAATTGGCGACGCTTTTCGGCGCCTTCTCAGGATACAGCTCGACCTTGATGTCGCCTTGTGAAGTCTTGAGCAGCACCGTAGGGTGAGCGGCAGTCTGCGACGACTGGGCGAAGGCGGGCGCCTGGGCGATGAGTGCAGCGCTGCCGAGCGCCAACAACAAACTTTTCATGAGCAATCGATCCTCTGGTTGGAGCAGCTACGGGTGAAGACTTGCCGAACGTTCAAACCATTCCGGTGCATGGACGTCTGAACGTTCGATCCTGCCGGATTATCGGATTATGGATTCGTGGGCGCGAAGTAAGGTGTAGTCGAAAGCGGCACGCTGGGTCCGGAGAACGGCGAGTAAAGCGGCGACGACATGTCGTTGGTGGACGTGGTGCCCGACGAGGTGCCCGTCCAGTCATTAGAGGTTGCACTCGACGAAGACGCGGCCGTTGCCGCCGAAGCCGCGACCGGCGCCGAAGCGGCCGGTACACGCGAGGCGCCGGACGCAGCCGCAGCGGCTGCCGCTTCCGGGTGAGCTCGCGGTGGCGGCGACACGATCTTCTGAATGTCGGCCACGCGTTGCGCCGTCAACGGACTCTTCGACCCTAGCGCCTGGGCCCGCTTGTACGATTCGCTCGCGAGACGCAGATATAGATCGCCCAGATTTTCGTAGGCCAGCGCGTAGCTCGGATTCGCTTTCGTCGCCGTTTCGAGGGCTACGCGTGCTTCGTCGTAGCGGCCCTTCTTGGCATAGAGCGCGGCGAGATTGTTATACGGCTCGGGCAGTTCGGGGTAGGCCTGGGTGAGCTCGGTAAACGCCGCAATGGCCTCGTCGTCCCGGTTCAAACGCGCGAGCACCGTGGCACGCTTGAACTTGGCCTGCACGTCGCGCGGGTTGGTCTTCAGGCGTGCGTCGAGTTGAGCCAGCGCACTCGGCCATTGCTTCTGCGAGATTGCCAGGTCGATGGCAGGCGTGTCGTCCGCGGTGGCGGTGGAGACTTGTGCAAGCGCAGGCGTAGCCGCCAAAAACGTTGCGCCAAGTCCGAATGTGACGGTTGCAAGGGCGGTCGCCGCGAGCTTGGCAACGCTTGACGCGCGGCCGCTGGAAGGTTTCATAGGCTCTAGTCTGGATGTTATACTCCGACCCATTCTAACAAAACGTCTGCAACGTTCCGCTGAACGTCCAGACAGTCTTTACGCCACTCGCGGCCGCCTCCGTTTTGATCGCAACGTGACCGTCATGTTTCTTGCGACGGCGCGCACGGTTCCCAGCGCTTCAAGTTCGAGGCCGGGCCAGGTCAAACATGTTGAACGTGCTGGAACGTGCGGGATCGTGCCACTCGCTGATGTTCGCGTCGACGTCGTTCTCGTTGCTGGTTTCATCGCCGTTCTTGATGTTGCTCTCGCTCCACGGCTACCTGTAGCATGGACCGCAGCAGCACACAATGCACCGTTGTCATCGGCAGCCGGAAACGTATGCGAACGAACGTGGACATGCAGCACGCCGTCACAACCGTCGCACAACATTGGCCAGCAGTCGAAACACGGATGTCCCGGCCCACGCACCATCGCTTATGAACTCATTGCGCATCTACAACACGCTCGCGCGTGACAAGCAACTTTTCGTGCCGCTCCGTGCCGGAGAAGTGCGCATGTATGTCTGCGGAATCACGGTGTACCACTATTGTCATATCGGGCACGCACGCATGATGATCGTGTTCGACATTGTCCAGCGCTGGCTTCGCACGCTGGGTTACAACGTGACTTATGTGCGCAACATCACAGACATCGACGACAAGATCATTCGTCGCGCCGTGGAAAACGGTGAGTCGATCAAGGCGCTGACCGGGCGATTCATCCAGGCCATGTATGACGATCTCGACGCGCTCGGCGTTGCTCGTCCCGATCTCGAGCCGCGTGCGACCGACTTCGTTCCGCAGATGCTCGGCATGATCCAGACGCTCGTGCAGAACGGTTACGCCTATCAGGGCAAAGACGGCGACGTGAACTATGCGGTGCGCAAGTTCGAGGGCTACGGCAAGCTGTCGGGCAAGTCGATCGAAGACTTGCGTGCGGGCGAGCGTGTGGCTGCCAATGACGCCAAGCAAGATCCGCTCGACTTCGTATTGTGGAAACGCGCGAAGGAAGGGGAGCCGCCGGACACCGGCTGGGACTCGGCCTGGGGACGCGGCCGGCCGGGCTGGCATATCGAATGTTCGGCCATGGGCTGCACCTTGCTGGGCGATCGTTTCGACATTCATGGCGGCGGTCAGGACCTGCAGTTTCCGCACCACGAGAATGAAATTGCGCAGAGTGAGGCGGCAACGGGCGTTCAGTTCGTGAACTACTGGATGCACAACGGCTTCGTGCAGATCGACAGCGAAAAGATGTCGAAGTCGCTGGGCAACTTCTTTACCATCCGCGAAGTCCTCGAAAAATTCGATGCGGAAGTCGTGCGCTTTTTTATTGCAAGGGCACACTATCGTTCGCCGCTCAATTACAGCGACGTTCATATAGAAGATGCGCGTGGGGCGCTCACGCGTTTGTATACAGCATTGAAAGACGTGACGCCGGATGCCGCTCCGCTCGACTGGAACGAAGCGCATGCGCAACGTTTTCGCGCAGCTATGAACGACGACTTCAACACACCGGTCGCGGTCGCCGCGCTATTCGAATTGGCGAGCGAAGTGAATCGCTCGCAGGACACCGTGCTCGCACGTCAATTGAAGGAACTGGCCGCTTTGCTCGGGTTGTTGGAGCGTGAGCCGCGAGCGTTCCTTCAGGACACGCCGCGCAGCAGTCGCGATAGTGGTGGCAAAGAAGGTGCAGAAAACCTCACGCCTGCCGATATAGACATGAAGATCGCCGCTCGCGTTGCTGCGAAGCAGGCAAAGAACTATGCCGAAGCAGACCGGATTCGCGCGGAATTGCTCGAAGCCGGGATTGCACTTGAAGACAAACCGGGTGGGTTGACCGAATGGCGTCGCAGCTAAGCGCCTCTCGTTCCCTTTGATCGACTCGCCAGGTAGGAGGCATGATGGCAACGGCCAGGAAGGCGCCGGCTAAACGAGCCGCGTCCGGAAGTATTGCAGCGCCCGCGAGCAAGGTCGTGCGGCGTGCGCAAGTGAAAACGTCGAAGGTGTCGACGCCCGAGGCGAAGCTCGCCAACGGCGCTGGTCACGACGGAGAACGCAAGACTGCATCGAAGAAACGCGCGGTCAACGGCGTGGCGCACGACGGCGCCGCTAAATCGAACGGTCTCGTTCGCGCACGCAAGACGGTGCGCGGAGCGGCGCCGAAAGTGTCGCCGAAGAAGGCGAGCGGCGACGTCAATGGCGCGCTCGACGTGAAAGCCGTCGAGACTGACATTGGCGCCGACGCGGCCCAGGCACTCGCGCGCGCGCCGCAGAACGATGGCGAGATTGTCCGCAAGTCGCGTGCGATCACCGCCGAGAAATCCGTGCCGGTGCAGACGCCCGGCTTGTCGGCGGAAGCGGCGCGTCCCGAGTATTGGGACAAGGCATGTGCCGATCTCGTCAAGCGTGACCGTATCCTCAAGAAACTGATTCCGAAGTTTGGCCCGGTGCATCTGATCAATCGTGACGATCCATTCACCACGCTCGCGCGTTCGGTTGTCGGCCAGCAAATTTCCGTGACAGCCGCGCAGGCTATCTGGAAACGCGTGGAGGGCACGTGCCCGACGCTCGCGCCGCAGCAGTTCATCAAGGTGGGGCCGGCGAAGTTGCAGTCGTGCGGGTTATCGAAGCGGAAGTCCGAATATATCCTCGATGTCGCGCAGCATTTCGTTTCCGGCGCGCTGCACGTGGATAGCTGGACATCAATGGAAGATGAGGCCGTGATCGCGGAGTTGACGCAGATTCGCGGCATCGGCCGGTGGACAGCGGAAATGTTCCTGATCTTCAACCTGTCGCGCCCCGATGTCCTGCCGCTCGATGACCTGGGCCTGATCCAGGCCATCAGTGTCAACTATTTCAGCGGCGAACCCGTGACTCGCAGCGAAGCGCGCGAAGTCGCGGCCAACTGGGAACCGTGGCGTACCGTTGCAACCTGGTACATGTGGCGCAGCCTTTACCCCGTCCCCGCCGATCACTAAAATCCTCCGGTTGCATCGTCCGGTCGCAGTCGGCGGACTATTGATATCTTATAATCGATAGTTGCGACCCGAAATGAAGTGAGGCCGGCGCGGTTAGAATACGCGCTGCCCGATGCTCTAGGATTCGAACATATGAAGACCACGTTTCTGGATTTCGAACAGCCGATCGCTGAACTCGAAGCGAAGATCGAAGAATTGCGCTTTGTTCAGGACGATTCCGCTGTCGATATTTCGGAAGAAATCGAGCGGCTGTCGAAGAAGAGCCAGCAACTCACCAAAGATCTTTATGCAAACCTGACTCCATGGCAGGTTTCGCAGATCGCGCGCCACCCGCAGCGCCCCTATACGCTCGACTATGTGAACGAGCTTTTCACCGACTTCCACGAACTCCACGGCGACCGCTCTTATGCGGACGACCTGGCTATTGTCGGCGGTCTGGCGCGCTTCAACGGCCAGCCCTGCATGGTGATCGGCCAGCAGAAGGGCCGCGACACGAAAGAGCGCGCGGCGCGCAATTTCGGTATGCCGCGCCCGGAGGGTTATCGGAAGGCTGAGCGGCTCATGCGTCTGGCGGAAAAATTCGGCTTGCCGATCTTTACGTTCATCGATACCCCGGGCGCGTACCCGGGTATTGGGGCAGAGGAGCGTGGGCAATCGGAAGCAATCGGCCGTAACCTATATGTGATGGCCGAACTGAAGACGCCGATTATCGCAACCATTATTGGCGAGGGCGGGTCAGGCGGTGCACTGGCTATTGCCGTTGCCGACAGCGTGCTGATGCTGCAATTCGCCACTTATTCGGTGATTTCGCCTGAGGGCTGTGCGTCCATTTTGTGGAAGAGCGCGGCGAAGGCACCGGAAGCGGCCGAAGCGCTGTGTTTGACGGCGCACCGGCTGAAGGCGTTGGGTCTGATCGACAAGATCGTCAACGAACCGCTGGGCGGCGCGCATCGTGATCCGAAAGGCATGGCCGCGTTGCTGCGCCGTGCATTGGCCGATACGCTGCGCCAGTTCCATGGCATGAACGCGCTCGACGTTCGCGCGCGCCGCTTCGACAAGCTGATGGCGTACGGCAAGTTCAAGGAAAACCTGCCGGGTGCTTGAAGCTTGAGCGTGGCGCTCACGGTTCCCTCCCTGCAGCTTGCTCTGACAGGCTGCCTTGAAGGCAACTTAACAAGCCGACTTCCGTGACATCCGACACCGACACTCCCGCCAGCCGCCTCGTGATCGATGCGGTGCGCGCGGCGTTTGCCGATGTGCCTGCCTCTCCTCATACCCTCGTCGCCGTTGCGCTCAGCGGCGGTCTCGACTCGACTGCGTTGCTCGACGCCGCTGTTCGATGCGCGGGCCAGACGCGTGTTATCGCGTTGCATATTCATCATGGCTTGAGTCCAAACGCCGATGCCTGGGCCGCGCATTGTCACGCGTTCGCGCAAGCGCTGGGTGTCCGGTTCGCGTCGCGTCAGGTTGATGTGGTGCGCGAAGGCGGTGAGAGCCTGGAGGCAGCGGCACGGGATGCGCGTTATCGCGCGCTCGACGCGCTGTGCGCCGAGCACGGTGCAAGCGCGCTTTGGCTCGCCCATCACGCCGACGATCAGGCGGAAACCGTGTTGCTGCAATTGCTGCGCGGCGCGGGCGTGGCAGGCCTTGCCGCGATGGCGCCGCAACGTGCCGATGGTGCATCCACGCCGCGGGTGCGGCCGTTATTGCATCTGTTGCGCGCACAACTCGAGCATTACGCGCATGAGCGCGATCTGCACTGGATAGACGACGAATCCAACGCCGATACCCGCTATGCCCGCAACGCGCTGCGCCATGACGTGCTGCCGGCGCTCGCCGTGCATTTCCCCGGTTTCCGGGATGCGCTTGCCCGGACCGCTTCGCATGCGGCATCGGCGCAAAGGCTGCTCGATGAACTCGCGCGCATTGATATGGCGTCGGCGCAAGGTGACGATGAGGGCGCGTTGAGTTTATCGGCGTTGCTCGCTTTCGACGATGAACGCGCGATCAACCTGCTGCGTTACTGGATGCGTTCGCTCGGGCTGCTGGCGGCATCGGCGGCGCGTATTGGCGAGGTGCTGCGGCAGTTGCGCGATGCCGCCGTTTCCCGCGACGGCCACGCGTTGCGTATTGATCATGCGGGGTTTTGCCTGCGGGCGTATCGCGACGCGATCTTCTGGGAAAAGGGCGATAGTGCGGACCCCCCGGACCTCGACGATGGGGCAAATCCCGCGCGCATGGCGAGCGTGCTGAACTGGGATGGCGAAAGTATCTGGCGCCTGCCGCATTGGCGGGGGACGTTCGTGTTCAAACCAGCGGCGCCGGGCGATGAGGACGCGATTTCCGAAGCCACGCTGCGCGCTGCGCCGCTTTGCGCGCGTTCGCGCGCGGGCGGCGAGCGTTTGCGTCTGAGCGCGGACGGACCGGGCCGGACCCTGAAAAACCTGTTCCAGGAGCGCGGGGTGCCGGGCTGGAAACGCGACGTCCCGCTGGTGTTTCTAGGCGAGACCTTGCTGTTCGTGCCGTGCATTGGCGTCAACCGCGCGTGCGCTGAAGTGAGCGGCGAGGGCGGTGAGCTCAACGAGGTCAGCTATAGGCGGA
>Ga0153929_1000753_pt1 | contig 11906 bp, 10 predicted proteins | sample TSNJ013MetaG_FD_104689 | JGI IMG/M metagenome (GOLD analysis project Ga0153929, IMG submission 104689) | Attine ant fungus gardens microbial communities from New Jersey, USA - TSNJ013 MetaG | ecosystem: Host-associated > Fungi > Mycelium > Unclassified | place: USA: New Jersey, Wharton State...
TCGTCTTCGACAATCAAAGCGTGTGGCATGGCGGACACAACGTATAAATGGTCTGAAATGCGTTCCGTGCCGGTCGCCTCTAACGGCGAAATCCAGCGGCGGACGCCTCGATGCCGGGCAACGTCGGCGTGGGCCGCCGGCGGGATGACGTCATAGGTGTCAGTGTCCGCTCCAGCTTCCAGCCCTTGCCCGACGCTGCGGGGTTTTCGTCCTGCGCTTCCTGCAGTTTTCCTGAACCAGCCGGTTCTTTCTGGGCACGACGTGCGCCCGACGCGGTCGTTCAGCGTTTTCAGCGTGCTATTGCGGCTTCACCTGCAGTTCGTTCTTGACCGACTGCACACCTCCCACGCCACGTGCGACCGACACCGCTTTTTGAATCTGTTCCGGCGAATTCACAAAGCCCGACAACAGCACTTCACTCCGATACGTCGTCACACTGACCGCCAGCGACTTCAGACCCGGATCTTCCAGCAATGCTGCTTTCACCTTGGCGGTCAGCGCGGAGTCGCTGGTGTATTCGCCAGCCGATTCATGCGATGGTGTCGACGAACATCCGGCAGTGATCGCTACCACCGGTACGGCACATGAAAGAGCAAGAGCAAGACGGGTGAGAGCGGCTTTTGTGATAGGCATGGTCGTGTGTTGTTGTTGGAAAATTCGACGCCGTCACAGCGTGGCTACAACTAACGCAGCAGGTTTCATGCCATCAGCGTGTTTAAGAAAAATCAAGGTCTTAGCACTCAACATCGCATTCCATGCAAGGGGACACCCGGAAATTTCGGGAAACGGTCCGGTAAAGTTTGCCTGAATTGGCAATAATGTTCAGCAAAAAGAAAAAGCGCCCCGAAGGGCGCTTTTTTTACCTTGAGCACGCGAGCCGGCGTTGCAGCCGGCCGGCCGAAGCCTTAAGCGCGGCTGCGATACTCGTTGGTACGCGTATCGATTTCGATCTTGTCGCCAATACCGCAGAACAGCGGCACTTGCAGTTCGAAACCCGTCGCGAGCTTGGCGGTCTTCAGGACCTTGCCCGACGACGTGTCACCCTTCACAGCCGGTTCCGTATAGATGATTTCGCGAACCAGCGTGGTCGGCAGTTCCACCGAGATGGCTTTCTCGTTGTAGAACACCACTTCGCACGGCATGCCGTCTGCGAGGTAGTGCAGGGCGTCGCCCATCATGTCGGCTTCGACTTCGAACTGGTTGTAGTCGGCGTCCATGAATACGTACATGGGGTCGGCGAAGTACGAGTACGTCACTTCCTTGCGGTCGAGCTGGACGACGTCGAACTTGTCGTCCGCCTTGTACACCGATTCCATGTTGCCGGTGGACAGCAGGTTACGGAACTTCATCTTCACGACCGCGGAATTGCGGCCGGATTTGTTGTACTCGGCCTTCAGCACGACCATGGCATCGCTGCCGATCATCACGACGTTGCCGACGCGGAGTTCTTGTGCGGTCTTCATATTAAAAAACTGTCCTGTACGAAAATGTGAGCCTGATCGCTGCAGTGTGGACGGCTGGCTCGTGGCCAAGGATCCGATTGATCCCCAACCCGGGCGATGGCCCGTTTGTGCTCGCTGAAATGCTCGCTTGAGGCCGCTTCACTGGCTATTCTGACCAATTTGACTATCCCCACCGTGCTTATTCCACTGCGCGCGCTGTGGAATTCGTCCGGAACTGATGGCGTCCCGAACTGCAAGCCGTTGGATAACCGCTTATTTTAACTGAGTTTTCGCGAATTCCGCCAGATTTCCGGCCAGATCCCCAACGCCTGCCAGTTCCTCTGCCCAATCGGCGGCACGCCGTTCCAGTAGCGCGCGGTTTTGCCAGAGATCCTCCCAGTCCGGGGTGCCCGCGCCGTTCCACGCATGCCAGAAGCGTTCGAGCGAGGCCCGCGCCCCGGCGGGCAGGCCGTTCGCGTAGTGTGCAAGCGCGGCATCGAGTTTCGGTAGATGGGCGTCGTCGCCTTGTGGGTAGATGTGCCAGACGAATGGCTTCTGCGCCCATTGCGCCCGCACGAACGAATCCTCGCCGCGCACGAAATTCAGATCCGCAGCCCAGAGCAGGGAATCGAAGAGCGGCTGCTCGACAAAACCCAGCGCGTACGCCTCCAGTGACCCGCTTTTCGCCTTCGTTCCGGCAAGGAAGCCCGTCAGGCCGAAAAACCGTGCCACCGCCCTGGAAATGCGTCCCTCCGGCACAAGCAGCGCGATCGGCGTGGCGGAGTCGCGCCATTGTTCGAGCAGCGTGTCGATGGCCGGATTCTCATACGCGAACATCGAAATGACCGTTGTGCCGGGCGGCGGCGCAGCCGTGCCAACACGTGCGTGCCACCAGGCATCGCGATCAAACGCCTTACGCCCGGCATCAAGCGCGCGCTCTTTCAGCACACCGCCCGTGCCTGGCCCCAAGCCGGGGAAAAAGAACGTCTTGTCGAGCGCGTAGCGCGGATGCGGCGAGGGCCGCAGATGAAAATCCGCGACCCAGTCCTCCGCGCTCAGATACTCGAGATTCAGCCACACGGGCTTCTGCTCGCGGCGCGCCATGGCGCTCACGTAGACCGCCGGTAATTCGCAGCCGAACGCCTCGATCACGACATCGGCGATCTGTAGCGTGTCGCCCGCGTGCGACGGCGCGTGCCAGTGTTCGATCACGACACCCGCCGCGCTCTGGCGGTCCAGCGCAGGATCGACGGCGGGGCAGAGCGCATGAAACGCCTTGAGATCATCGACGATCAGCCGCACCTGCCAGTCATGCTCGCTGGCCAGTTGGCGCGCGAGCCGCCAGCAGACGCCGATGTCGCCGAAATTGTCGATGACCGCGCAGAAAATGTCGCACGCGATGTTGCTGGCCGGAGCGCCGGTGTCGACGTTGGCGTGGCCGGTAGCAGCCGGCAATTGTTCCGATGAAGACGGCATGGGCAATAGGGCGGCGATGAACCGCTAATGAATGGTGGACAACGGATTGAACTAAACTGGCGTTTTTAAGGATAACGATTCGCGCGGCGCGCTGCGTTACGGTTGCGTTGCGATTACGCTAAGGGCTTGCCTGGGCGAGAGTGCTTCGGCCGCGCCCTGCTGGTTTTCCCACGTAATCCGGTGCTGCTGAAAACCAATAAAATCATTTCGCGAATCATTTCGTAATTTCCAAGCTGCGCGCTCCCCGCCATCATCCCTGCATGACAGACTCCGACGTTTTCGATCCCAAAAAAAGCCTGGCTCAGTTGCCGCACTTGCCGGGCGTGTACCGCTATTACGACGAGCAGGGCAACGTGCTCTACGTCGGCAAGGCGCGCGACCTGAGAAAACGCGTGTCGAGCTATTTTACGAAGACACTGCTTTCTCCGCGCATCGCGATGATGGTCACGCGTATTCGCAAAATTGAAACCACGGTCACGCGGTCCGAAGCCGAAGCGCTGCTGCTCGAGAATAATCTGATCAAGGCGCTCGCGCCGCGCTACAACATCCTGTTTCGCGACGACAAGTCGTATCCGTATCTGAAGCTCACCGGCCACAAATTTCCGCGCATGGCGTATTACCGTGGCGGCGTGGACAAGAAGAACCAGTACTTCGGCCCGTTCCCGAGCGCGTGGGCCGTGCGCGAGAGCATCCAGATCCTGCAGCGCGTTTTCCAGTTGCGCACCTGCGAGGATTCCGTCTTCAACAATCGCACGCGGCCTTGCCTGCTGCATCAGATCGGACGCTGCACCGGGCCGTGTGTCGGGCTGATCAACGAGGAAGATTACGCACGCGATGTGTCGAACGCGTCACGGTTCCTGCTCGGACGCCAGGGCGAAGTGATGAAGGAGCTCGAGCAGAAGATGCACGCGTTCGCCGCCGATCTCAAGTTCGAGCAGGCCGCGGCCGTGCGTAACCAGATGAGCTCGCTGTCCACCGTGCTGCATCAGCAGGCAATCGAGGTAGGCGGCGACAACGACGTCGATATCCTCGCGGTCGTCGCGCTGGGCGGCAAGGTGTGCGTGAATCTCGCGATGGTGCGCGGCGGCCGGCATCTCGGCGACAAAGCCTATTTCCCGACGCACGTGGAAGCGGCGCTGGCAATAGAAGATGCAATGCCGGAAGAGCTTGCCGGCGATGACTTCGTGGACGGCGTGGCGAATATCGTCATCGAAGAAGTCGATGCGCAGGCCGACGAAATCGCGCTGCCCGCCGGCACGCTCGCGGCGCGCGAGCAGGCGTTCGAAGCCCGCGCCACTACCGATGAAATGCAGGAGGAGATCGCTGAAACCGGCGCCGCGCCGCTGGACGACGCGACGGAATCGGAACGTCAGGGCGCGCTCGAAGCCGAGGTGCTGGAGGCGTTCATCGCCCAGCATTACATCGGCAATCGTGTGCCGCCAGTGCTGGTGGTAAGCCACGCACCGGCGAACCGCGAGCTCGTCGACCTGCTGATCGAACAGGCGGGGCACAAGGTCGTGGTGCTGCGCCAACCGCAGGGACAAAAGCGCGCGTGGCTCTCAATGGCCGTATCGAATGCGAAGCTCGCGCTCGCGCGCCTGTTGTCCGAACAGGGTTCGCAGCAGGCCCGCACGCGTTCTCTCGCGGACACGCTGAGCCTCGAAATGGACGACCTCGCGCAATTGCGGATCGAATGTTTCGACATCAGCCACACGATGGGTGAGGCAACGCAGGCATCGTGCGTGGTGTATCACCATCACAAGATGCAGTCGGCCGAATATCGGCGCTACAACATCACCGGCATCACCCCCGGTGACGATTACGCCGCCATGCGCCAGGTCCTCACGCGCCGCTACGAGAAGATGCTGGCGCAGGCCGCCGCGCGAGCCGCCGACGAACCGCCGCAGGAAGCGGTGGAGTTGGAGGCCGAAGCGCAAGTTGAACCAGGACCCGTTGGTGCTGCCGAAGCCGATGTCGCCGAACCGGTTCCATCGGGCGGCCGTTTGCCGAATATCGTGTTGATCGACGGCGGCAAGGGCCAGGTCGAGATCGCGCGGCAAGTGTTCGCAGAACTTGGACTCGACCCGGGCATGCTGGTCGGCGTGGCAAAAGGGGAAGGGCGCAAGGTGGGACTCGAGACCCTGATTTTCGCCGATAGCCGCACACCGCTCGAACTCGGCAAGGAGAGTGCAGCACTGATGCTTGTCGCGCAGATCCGCGACGAGGCGCACCGCTTCGCGATTACCGGCATGCGCGCGAAACGGGCGAAGACGCGGCAGACATCGCGGCTCGAGGAACTGGAGGGCATTGGTGCAAAACGGCGTCAGCGGTTGTTGTCGCGCTTCGGCGGGTTGCGCGGGGTGCAGGCGGCGAGCGTGGAGGATCTGGCGAGCGTCGAGGGCATTTCACAGGCGCTGGCCGAGCAGATCTACCGGCAGTTGCATTGAGCGCAACGTCCGGCCGTCCGGCCCGTCGGCTTGTGACATATAGGGCGACGCGGCACAATGGCACCTCTCTATAAGAGTCACGCCCATGCCGTTTAATTTTCCGATTTTCCTGACGTGGCTGCGAATTGTGCTGATTCCGCTCGTCGTGGGCGTCTTCTATTTGCCGGACATGATGATGAGCCCGGACCATCGCAACCTGCTTGCAATGGTCATTTTCGTGCTGGCCGCGCTGACCGACTGGTTCGACGGCTACCTCGCGCGCAAGCTCAATCAGACATCGGCATTCGGCGCGTTTCTCGATCCCGTCGCGGACAAGCTCATGGTCACCGCCGCGCTGCTCGTGCTCGTGCAACTGATGCGGCTGAACGCGGTGATTGCGTTGATTATCGTGGGACGTGAAATCACAATTTCGGCGTTGCGGGAATGGATGGCGCAGATCGGGGCATCGAAGAGCGTAGCGGTGAATTCACTCGGCAAGTTCAAGACCGTCTGCCAGATGGTCGCGATCCCCATGCTGCTGTTCTACGGACCGCTGAGGATTGCGGGGACGGTGGTGATCGATACGCGGGTGTGGGGGCTCTGGCTGATCTACGTGGCAGCGTTCCTCACGGTCTGGTCTATGCTCTATTACATGAAACTCGCATGGCCGCAGATTCGCGAGCGGGGCGGCATGCTTTGATTCAGCTTGGAGGGTGCTTAAAAGTGATGGGGCACATACAAAGCTCTTGACACTAAAGTTGGGCTTCTCCATAATCTCGTTTCTGTCGGGTGAACGCAGAAAAACGCGAAGCCTGATGAAGTACAAAAGCAGTAAATTGGCAGAAGAAGTCGGCAAGATGCGGGAGTAGCTCAGCTGGTAGAGCGCAACCTTGCCAAGGTTGAGGTCGCGAGTTCGAGCCTCGTCTCCCGCTCCAGATTAAAGAGGTCATCGGCAATGGTAAGCCGGTGACTGGCAACAAAGTGCAGGACCATGCGGGAGTAGCTCAGCTGGTAGAGCGCAACCTTGCCAAGGTTGAGGTCGCGAGTTCGAGCCTCGTCTCCCGCTCCAAAAAAAGGGGAAGCCAAGCTTCCCTTTTTGTTTGGTGGACCAGCTCAACAGGTTGATTTGAGTTGGATTTGCCAGGCACGGATTGCCTGCCGTATGTAGTCCCGGTAGTCCCCGCTTCTGGCGCGATAGCAAAGCGGTTATGCAGCGGCCTGCAAAGCCGTTTAGGCCGGTTCGACTCCGGCTCGCGCCTCCAAAGATTCAAAGAAAAAGCCCTGACAAGTCAGGGCTTTTTCTTTGTGTGCGGCGTATGGAAAACCACTTACGCCCAGTCATATTCTCAGCGCCCGCGCACCGCATCAGCGAGCGTTCTCCACGGGCTGTTGGCACGCTTGCGCGCAGCCCAGCGATGATTAGGCAGTGCGACAGCAAGCCACGGCTCACTATGCCCCACAAAGCGCCGGACGTCGAAGCGATGCGGCGCCTCAAAGAGATCAAGATACGCACGTCGATAATGCTCGACCATTGCGTCTTCCTGGTAGTAGGTCTCCATCCACTGCCGCGACGCCGCACCCAGCTCTGCGCGTAGCGACCGATCCCAAAGCAGTTCACGAAGCGGACCTTCCGCTTCCTCCAGCCGTACATCGATCCACGGCAATTCAAGCGCGCCTGTCATGGCCCTGAGTTGCGACTGAACACGATTGTCCAGATGGCCCAACGTTGGTTTTCCCTGCGACAACGCCTCCAGCCCGCTCAAGTGATAATTGCCGGTCACGCATTCGTCGATAGCAATCGCCGCCTGCTGCTTGGCACGCAAACACGCGTCATGCGGCGTATCGACAATCAATTGAAGTTTGCATAAGCCCTTGCGCTCCAGTTTGCGCAGCAGCTTGAGGGTCTGCGGAACGCCCTTGGTTTCCCAGCGAGTTCTCCAGGCAGATGACCGGCCGCTTGGTGAAAACGTGATGATCGGTATGCCGTCTGCATCCGCATTGGTGGCGCTGTTCGGCGCGGGCAAATAGCGGGGATCGTTCAGCGGGACCACATTGGGGACCACCCTGGCGAACGGGTAGTAGCGCTCGGGGCCCTGCGCAATAACGAGTTGCGGCACGTCCTCAGCTACGATCCGCTCGATCAAACCAGCGTCACCCTTGGCCCAGAGATCCGGGGCCGAATGGTATTGCTTGATTATTTTCTTGTCACCGAATCGCTGACGGAAAGTCGCACCGAATGTCTCGTCGAGCGAGAAGAACTGATGGACGTGAATGACATCGGCACCAGCAATGACCTCAAGCGCCTGCTGCTGCTGAGTTTTCCAGTCGATATCGACAGCAAAGGTTCTATTGCGGTACGCACTGCTATTGAAAACGATATGCCGCGCTTGAACGTCCGTGAGTCGATTAAGCGCGGAGACAATGTTGCCGGGACTGCCCGCAACCGGCGTATTGGAGATATGAACGACCTTCATCACGCGTTACCGCGCCAGTTACGCCTATACGCCTGGCGTCGCAGACTATATCTGTTCAACAGATGCATGAGCCAGTGCGTGCCAGTCGTCCCTTTCAATAATGTCACTCCCAATCGCACTTTGCGCCGAGAGGTTCACCACGCGTATGCCGCGACGGCTTAGCAACGGGGCGGCATGGCGAAACGACGGTTCGATGAAGGAATTAAAATCGCCATCGAGCGCGCTTGGCTGCATGCTCTCCTTCGTTTCGTAGAAACGGGGTGTTTGCGCCGCGTTCAGCAAATCGAGTCCATGCATGAAAATGGTATTGAACCCGAGCGAGGTGAGTACCTGCAAACCTGTGTAGGCCACGGTACGGCCATCGAATATGCCGCGCCTGATGTTGAAGCTGAAACCCAGGGCGGGTTCTTCGTCAAATAGCACGAGATCCGTGCTTGCGTGCGTGGAAAGGAGTTCGTGTTTGAGTAATGCGCGCTGACAAGCGGGATACTGAATATCTTCAATCAGAAACACCCGGCAGCGGAACTGGGATAATGGGAAGTATTGCGCGATGTACCACAAGACCAATGGAGTCGCGAATAGCGTCAGCTTTTGCTGAACCACGCGTGCTACCAGGTCGGGGCGTTTTCGGACAAACCCGGCATCCACGATGCAATAATATTCGAACCGGACCGGATGTTTATCTTGTAAAGCGATGGCGCCATTGACTCCCATGACGTTATGGAGATCGAGCGCACCATAATCGATGTCATTGACGGAGGGGCCCGTGGCAATCAAATGGCATTCACCTTTCTGCGATGCAAGCAGGTCATGATTTTCTATTAGTAAATCATGACCTGCAATAGACATGCCCCCGAGAAATCCGTGCGAATCCCGCTTAATAGACACGCCATGCCACAAACGTTCGTTATGTCGAAACGCACCGGAGTGGGACCAACGATAAACAAGCTTGAAGAACGTACTGGACAGACGTTGCGCCGGCTTGGGCCATGCATATTCGTGCACTACAGACATTCCGTTTGCAACGGATTGCCTTGGCCTTATCTGGTCTACCGAAATCATAGAGCGCACCACTCCAGAAATGCGACGGGAAAATGAAACGCCCGACTGGGTGACGGCTAGTCTAATTAAACAGTACCTGTCCTGCGTTACAGTCAGTCCCACAACAGTTACACATTGTTACCGGAATATTAAAATTCGTTTAATTGTTAAGAGAACGATTGTCCCGACTACTCATGACGGTCAGCTATTGGCGTAAGCGAGTGGTAGGCAATTTGGTACATATTTATAATAAATAAGTAATATAAATGTCGGTAATAATCTGAGTTTTAATAGGGCACTGTTAAGATATTTGTCTTTTGCCTGTACGGCGGCGGCATGTGCGCGTTGCAGGCCGGCACGGAGAAACCATGACCAGTGCAAGTGGTACTGCCGGCTACGGCACGCGCGCAGCGGATTTAGCTGCGCAGTACGAGAGCATTACCTTCGAAGATGTTCATCGTGACGTGCTTCATCTGTTCCCGAATGAACCGGGTCATGTCCTGGATATCGGCGCAGGTTCCGGACGCGATGCCGCGGCGCTGGTGCTTCGCGGGCATCGGGTCGTCGCGGTCGAGCCCACGCCGGAATTGCGTGCCGAAGGTCAAAGGCTTCACCCGTTGCCAACGTTGCAATGGATTGACGATCAATTACCCGAATTGCTGGTCGTACGCGAACTCGGAGTGCGCTTTGACGTGATCCTTTTGACCGCCGTGTGGATGCACCTTGACGCGGCCGAGCGCGAGACGGCAATGCATGCGATCGCCTCGTTGCTGGAGGTGGGCGGTATCGTGGTCATGTCGCTCAGACACGGCCCGATTCCGGATGGTCGGCGCATGTTCGACGTGTCCGCCGACGAAACCGTAGCGCTCGGCGAGCAAGCCGGCTTGCGCAAACTTCATTGCAGCGAGCGTGAAGACATGCTCGGCCGAGCGGACGTGAGCTGGAGTTTCATCGCATTGAAGCGATAGGCGTTCGGGTCACGAAAGCAGAGGCGCGGCCAGACACATGGCGAGCGCGTCGAAGTGGCTAAAGCGGTTAAAGCGGCTCGCTGGTCAAGTCGGCCATTGATCGCCCTGGACCACCGGATACCGCCGTTATTTTCCTCTGCACGCACTGAGCCACGGCTTCCACACGGCGGTTTTCGTCAAAGCGCTCCGACAGCCAGTCGACCAGCGCTCTCAGCCGCGATGACATCTGCCTTCCGGCCAGATACACCAGCGAAACCGGCGACGGCACCGGCCGCCACGCCGGCAGCACTTCACGCAATTGCCCCGAGCGCAGATAAGGCTCCGCCGCGAGCCAGCTCGGCTGCAGCAGCCCGACGCCTTCAATACCCGCAAGCAAGCAACCATGTTCGTCGTCGATCTGCAGAAAACCGTCGAGCTTTACTTTCGCAAGCTTCCCGGCCGCGTGGAAATCGAATCCCATGCAGTATCCGTTCGAACTCGCCGCGCACTTGATGCCGACATGGCGCGACAGATCGGCGGGCGTACGCGGCACGCCACGTTGCCTGAGATAAGCGGGACTCGCGCACGTGACGCGCTCGATGTCGCCAAGCCTTCGCGCGATCAAGCCCGAGTTCGGCAGGTTGCCGAGTTGAATACTGCAGTCCACGCCGTCGCTGACGAGGTCCACCGTCCGGTTGCTGACGCCCACGGCTAGCTCAATATGCGGATGGCGCGCGTGAAAATCCGCAATCGATGGCAGCACGACCGCATGTGCAATCGCCCCCGGCATCTCGATACGCAACCGTCCGCGGAGGCTTTCAGAGCGGTTGGACAACGCTGACTCGGCTTCGTCGATATCGGCCAGGATCCGCACGCAGCGGTCGTGGTATTGCATGCCCTCGGCGGTGAGCGTCAGCCTGCGCGTCGTGCGCAAAAGCAGCGGCACGCCGAGCAAGGCTTCGAGATGCTGCACGATCGTCGTCGTGCGCGCCCGCGCAATCCCGAGAGATTCGGATGCGCGCGTGAAGCTGTTCATATCGACGATGCGCACGAAGGTCCGCATTGCTTCAATGCGATCAATCATCTCGACACCTCCGTTTTGCGTGCGTTTAAAGCGTGGCCGCAGGAGGGCGGGAGAGACACGGCGCATGTAGCTGTTCCGTTAGCGCTGGCGCTTGAACGCTCGATCCATGCCCGAACGTCGGATTGCTCTTTTTTCATGTCATGGACAGCGGCACGAGGCCACCAATATGCAAGAAGCAACTTGGATATTAAGGCTGCCGCAAGAAATTTGCAAACTAAAGCTTGGATAATTGAGCAGACAAAAACTACGGACGCTTTCACGCGCCGGCGCCAATGCCCACATGCACCGCTTGCCTTGCGCGGCATAATTGCAGGCTGAAACCTGCCGGTGTCTTCATTTCCCGCGATGCCCGGTGTCGAAGAATCCAAACGAACAAGATCCCATGACCGAGCCATTTTCCGAATTCGACTGGCGCTGGAAGCCATTCGACGACCTCAGCGCACTCGACATCTACGCCATGCTGGCCGCGCGAAGCGAAGTATTCGTGCTGGAGCAGCATTGTGTGTATGGGGATGTCGATGGAAAGGATGTGGATGCGTGGCATTTGCTCGTGTACCCACATTCGGCCGATGCACGGCCGGCGCTCGCCGCTTATTTGCGGGTCCTGTTGCCAAACGCTGCAAAAGGGAGGGAGGAAGCGGAAGAAGCCGATATCCGCATTGGCCGTGTGCTGACCACAGCCCGTTTCCGTGGCATTGGATTAGGTCAGGCGATGCTCGAACGCACGCTGGATTTGATCCACGAACGATGGCCCGGCCAGCCGATACGCCTGCACGCACAAGCGCGATTGCAGGGCTTTTACGCCGGCTTCGGCTTCGAGCCCATCTCCGATGTTCACGTGGAAGACGACATTGCGCACATCTGGATGCGCCGCGCGTAGGCGAACAGCGGACGAACAGCGGACGAATTTCGAAAGGTTAAGGATGTCAGGAGGCGATATCAGGACGGAGTAGAGTCGATCACGCGGCGCAGATCGTGCGTGATCGTATCGATGGAATCGGTCTCGGTGGCGAGCA